>Ga0224512_10005692_pt1 | contig 10168 bp, 9 predicted proteins | sample SF_May12_sed_USG_4_FD_169103 | JGI IMG/M metagenome (GOLD analysis project Ga0224512, IMG submission 169103) | Sediment microbial communities from San Francisco Bay, California, United States - SF_May12_sed_USGS_13 | ecosystem: Environmental > Aquatic > Marine > Sediment | place: USA: California...
GCCCCCGTACAATGTAGCCCCGCTTTATTAGTTCCCGAGCAACGGCGCCGCCCTGAGTACCGGTTGCTCCCGTTACCAGAACAATTTTGCCCTCATAGCCTTCTGTGGAGCCTGTATCACCACCGCCGCAACCCCAGACAACGGTGACGATAAAAACAAACAGCAAAGAAAATCTCATTGATCAAACTCCGTTGCTATCCCTAGGGAGACCCATGCGATCAGCTGTAGGCGAGTATACGAACGTCCGTTTAGGGTCATTAGCGGAACTCCATCATACTCCGAAAGCGGCCGCTCGAGCGGCTGGTGTTGGGGGCATAGCGGACTACGCCATTCGAGGTTCCCGCAAGCCGGTAACCGCATTTTCGGTAACCGCAATTGATGGAATGCCGACCGCGAGAGTTGTCATCACAAGTATGGGAATTCGACGAATTACGCAAAGTCTGCGTAATTACTAAAATCTTTATACTTTTGCATACTTATTGACTCGCCAATCCGTCCGGTGGCTACAGTCTTGGTTCCTTTGAGAGGAAAAGGAGCCAGAAGATGTTCAACAAAACACAAAAACACATCTCCCCCGTACCCTGGAACAAGGGCAAACTCATGGGCCAGAAATCGCCATTGTCGATGCAGGACATCTGGTCGATTCGTATCAAGCTGCAGAACGAGAATCGACTGCGTGATTTGGCCCTGTTGAACCTGGCGTTGGACAGTAAGCTCAGGGCCTGCGATTTGCTCAATCTCCGTGTCTCAGACGTCTCAAACAGCGACACCATCAATAATCGGGCGACCGTCTTGCAACAGAAGACCGGTCGGCGTGTGCGATTCGAGATAACTCGGAAGTCTCAGAAGTCACTCAATGACTGGATTGAGCGCGCGGGCCTCGAGGGATCGGACTATCTCTTTCCGAGCAGGATTCGGACGTCTCAGCACTTGTCGACGCGGCAGTACTCCCGGATGGTCTCGTCACGGGTGGCCGCGATCGGTCTCGACCCGACCTCCTATGGCACGCATTCGATGCGACGAACCAAGGCGACATTGCTTTATCGTCGAACCAAGAACCTCAGGGCAATTCAGCTGCTGCTTGGTCATTCTAAGCTGGACAGTACGGTTCGTTACCTGGGGATCGAACTAGACGACGCACTTGAGATGTCCGAGCAGATAGATGTTTAAGGCTTTTCGTGACTAGACTTTGATAGTCACGGTATATCAGGCGATTCCAAGTATTGGATTCAAGTTTGTGGATTCCAATACCTGGAATTCGCCGCGAATGGCATGGTCCGCTATGCCCCCAATACCAGCCGCTCGAACGGCCGCGTTCGGGGTATCATTGAGTTCCGCTAATGACCCTTTCCGGACGTTTGTAAGTACAATCCGGAATTGACAGCATTTCCGTTTGTCCGCGAATCTTGAGCAGATAAAGGCAAAACCAGCGAAAGCTGGGGACGCAAAGCCACGGATCCTCGCCTCCTCCGCGACGCCGCCTGTGACGCCACGATGGATCCCAAGATCGCCGGGCTGCCGAAGTTCTCTAACGAGAAACATTAGGCAAACGTTTCTCACGGTAAGGACAACAATTTGTCGAATTAGTGGAGGATAAGCATGAAATCCAAATCTCGAGGCGTGGCTCCGGCATGTTTATTGGCATTATTTCTTACATCCGCCGAGGCCGGGCAGACAGTATTTCATTTCACCAGCGAACCGGGCGACTTCATAGGTCTTGGACAAGAACTCACACTTACGCCTGCCGATGCTAACTTCAATGTCAACCGCAATTTCGCCGGCGGCGTCAGTATATTCATTAACAATTTCTCGTTTCCAAATCCACCAAGACTAATATTTTGGTTTACTGATTTCGCTGCCCCTTTTGGTGTGGACTTGATGCCAGGCGCATACGAAGGTGCAACACGCTTTCCCTTTAACGACGCATCGGTGCCAGGCCTTTCGATTTCGGGCGATGGAAGAGGTTGTAATACGTTAACGGGCCGCTTCGACGTTCTCGAAGCGACGTACGACATTATCAGCGGCGAAGTAATTTCCTTTGCGGTAGATTTTGAGCAACATTGTGAAGGAGCACCGCCGGCGTTATTCGGCTCGGTCCGCATAAACTCCGATATTCCGTTGCCTGTCTTGCTGCCACCTCGAATTACTGTCGAGAATATCTTGAACGATCAGGGCTGTGTCGAAGCCACCGGCCCAACCGGCGCGACTATCAACTTAAGTGCTTCCGTACCTGTACCAGGAGACTTCGAATTCAGCTGGACAACCTCCACAGGTGAAATCGGTACCGGTCCGTTCTATTCGTTCTTGTTGGGCGTCGATGTTACCGCTGCTGTCTTTTTAACGGCAACGGACGTTTCGACGGGTGAACAGGCGACGGCGATGACTCAAGTCTGTGTCTCTGATACGACGCCACCTGAAATTACTATTCACAGCCCTGAACCAGGCCAAGTGTATTTTGGCAAAAATGCAATGCTTAATGTATCAGTGGACGACGCAGTAGATCAGCAGTTTGATCAGATACACGTATTCGCTGGTCATGCGACCGATGTTTCACTCGATGGGGAAGGGAACGAGGTCCAAACGAAATTGCCTCCGGCAATGACCGGCCCAGATGGAACCACAATTACGGAAATTTCGGTCGAGGCTACTGATGATTCAGGCAATATCGGCCGCGCGAGCGTAAATATCGTGCACCAACACGACGCCCGACCCTAGCTCGGAAGCTGATTCGGTCAAAAGTAACGTTTGGCCGGCACGAAACTTATTGCCCCGCCCTCGTGGCGGGGTTCTTCTATGTCCGCTAGTGGCCGGAAGCCGCCGGTCGTACCGTTTAAGCTACAATTTCCGGTATTGACCCAAAGCCGACATTCTGGGAAGTACATTATGTAAAAGTATGTACATCCCCGAATTGACGGGATCCGGTCACAACCACATAAATGGTAGTCACATCCGATAAAGGCAAACCTGACCAAAGTCAGGGACGCAAAGCCACGGGTCCTCGCTTCCTCCGAGAAGCCAACAATGACTCCCCGAAGGACCCCAAGATCGCCGGGCTGCATCTACCTCACAAGTCACGTGAGCGTTCTCTTCGTAGAATCTCGCGAACAAGGAAAGGTGCATCGATGAACAAATCATATGTACGACTTGGGGCAGCGTTGCTGTCCATTCTTGGGTTGGTCACGTCACAGACTTCGTTCGCTCAATGCGAGAATCCTGTTGGATTGGATGATGTCATGGCCGGGCTTGAAATCGGATTTAGTGTAGATCCGAGCGAGCAGCAACCGGACTTCGTGTTAGCGGCACAGGGCGTCCCGACTCGCGGTTTCATAAGTCCTGAAGCGCGTTATTATACAGGGGAAGATGTCGTCACGGTGCAGTATGAAACTGACTATTTTCTGACGTACTTATGGCTCGGAGCGGGTCCATTCAACGCACCAACGCCGGAAGAACGAATACTAAAATTGGAAAATTTTCGTGCCCAACATTCTGATATTGGTCTCCTCATTGATGGTGTACCAATTGGTGCACCCATCGAAACTATGCCTCAGGATGGATTTAATCCGTGGGATCCTGGCAGTCCAATGGCCTATATGTTCTTTTACTGGATTAGTGAACCATACACTCTTACGCTAGGGTTCCACGGGGTGAGATTGGAATACCGTATCGACGGAGCTCCCCAGTCTAGTACGGCTAATCTCGAGGTGCTGGAGGATCCGCGAGCGCCGGGTGCCAACGTGATTAGTAACGGAAGTTTTGAGGCTTCTGACATTTCAGGCTGGCTCAATCTTTTTGGATCTGCCAGCGTCGGTGCGCCTGCTGCCGGGGCCCAAGACGGCATCTACGCCGCTGCCCTGACGCCAGAATTTCCTGGAACTGGCGCTTCCATTATTGTCCAGAATTTCCCCGCATGCCCGGGGGATGAGCTTTATGCATCGGGTTACATGTTGACGGAGACACCATTAGTAGACAGCCCTGCCCGTCGAATTATTAAGCTCTCCTATTATGACGTTGCCTTTGATCCATTCCGTCTTATCGAACTCGCACCAGCCGCAATTAGTAAAGGCGTAGGTGGTGCGGATCCTTTCCCTGGTATTGAAGGGCTCCCGCTACTGGATACCAGTAGCGCTCTAAATACTTGGCAGTTGACCCAGTCTCAGGGCGTAGCCCCCGCCGGCACAAAATTGGCCTCCGTATTATTGCTCAACACTAACGATACCGGCAGTGCAGCTCCGATCTGGTTTGACAATATTGTTGTTGCCCGTTTGGTGCCCGATATGGACTCCGATGGCATCGCAAATGATATAGACACGGACCCACTAACGGCTACAGCGGATTTCAGTGACGGCACGACATCGGGGACGATTACCGATCCGGGTAATCAAACCTTGGCCATTAGCGATGAGCCACATCCTGATGGCATCCGAATAACGGCCGCAAGCGGTGGCTTTGGTGCTGCTGCGACAGTCAGCGTGTGTGATGGAACGGCTAATCTCACGTTCACTGCAGGAGATGAATCAGTGGTGACCTGTGGCAGTGTTCAGGTCATTGTCATCGTAGGCGAAGTTGAGATGGAAGTCGAGGTCAATGGTGAAACGGCGATAGTCAGTGTCCCTGCAGACTATGTGTTGACCTATGAACCAGTGACAGCCACCTTTTCTGCTCCTGAGACCAATCCCGATACGGTAATTGTGATTGTCGGAGGAGCGGAAGTTCCCGTAGCGCCTGGTAAAACGGTCGTCAATGTCGAGATAGACATCAAGCCCGGCAGTGATCCGAACTGCTTCAACAAAAATGGTCATGGTGTGATTCCGGTAGCCATTCTCGGCAGCGATACGTTCGATGTCCCGTATATCAATCAAGACAGTCTTTCCTTTGGCGGATTGGCAGTCCGCGTCAAGGGTAATAACCGACGGTCGTGTGGGCTGGAGGATACTAACGCAGATGGATTTGACGACCTCGTGTGTCATTTTGATGACGATGCGAGCACCTGGATCGCAGGCGGTAGTACAGCGACACTAACCGGTGAACTGGATAGCACATCGTTTATCGGAAAAGACTCGATCTGCATCGTGCCATAGCGGCTTGCCGGTCGTAGTCCGAATGAGAAACCCCGCTCCGGCGGGGTTTTTTGTGCTGGACGAACGACCGCTTCTGGCCGTTAGCAGCCTGTGAGAAATCTCCAAATTCGACGATCTGAGCGACCGCTATCGGTGAAAGCAGTCATTCAGATTGAGGCTCCGGAAAACGAATCTCCGAGCGGCTGCTTTACCCTCGATAGCAGACATTGGGCTACTATTGGGCTGACGGACCGCTACTGACCCAAAGCGGCCACCGGAATTGAGGTGCTTGCAATGAGGCCTGGGCTAGCGACGACTGTATGGGCTGTTAGGAGAATGGCATGAATTATCACTTGGCCCAATTGAACATCGCTCGCTTCATGAAGCCTGCTGAGCATCCTGACAACGCAGATTTTGTCAACAGTCTGGATCGGGTCAATGCGATCGCCGAATCGCAGCCGGGGTTCGTCTGGCGATTAACCGGTGATGGAAACGATGCGTTGGATATCCAAGCATTTGATGACCCGAATATCGCTGTAAACATGTCCGTGTGGACGAGCATGGAATCGCTTGCTGATTTTGTTTATCGAAATGAGGAGCATCTGGCCATAATGCGGCGACGGCGTGAATGGTTCGAGAAAACGAAGTTCCACTTGGTTCTTTGGTGGGTGGAAGCCGGCCACATCCCGTCATTGGTTGAGGCGAAAGAAAGGTTGAATTCGCTTATAACCAAAGGCCCCTGTGAAAAAGCCTTCACGTTTCGGAGACCTTACCCGCAACCGAGCGGTCCAGAGATTCGCCCCATTATCGATGAGTGCGCGTAGATTCGGAACGACTGCTTCTGGCCGGTAGCGGAAGGTTGCGATTTCCGTAAACAAGACACTCAGGCGACTGCTATCGGAAAAAGCAGACGTTCATTAGCAGCGTCAGCTCCTGACCCCGACAAGCCCCTGACCATCTCACATTTGCAGTCTTTTGAAGCCTCTATTCCAGAGCACCTCGAGAAGTTTCAATTTTTTATTCTCTTTTGAATTGTTTATTACGCCGGACCAAAACTGGTTCTTGGTAATAAAGATTTGAAAAACGACATCTGTATTTCAATGACTTGCGCTCTCATGGCTAGAATGAACGATTGTAAACACTTCAAGAATGATCAGTACAGTGATTTTGGATGCATCGAAACGGAATAGACATTTGAAATTCTAATCATCGTTAGATTTTCAAATTCTTTTCACTCGTATAACCTAGTACGGCCATAATCTACCGTTCGTAAGCGGATAGAGTCGGCCAATACTTGCCGCTCGAGCTTCCTCGTTGTTTCCCAGAATTTGTCGCTCACGAATGGCCGCTTTCGGCGTATCATGGGAGTCCGCAAATGACCCTTTGCTGCCGCTCGCATAACTATGGATTGCTGATTGATCATGTCGTGGATAGCCGCAATTCTTGCCTTCGTCGTTGGCTTTGCGATCTACACGATGATCATCAATCGCGAGTTCTTACGCTGCCCACATTGTGGAAAGATCGGTTCGTGGCGCTTTGAATCTATTGGTGATTCCATTGATGAATACGACGAAGACGGGGCGATTATACGGTCTACGTCGAAGCAGCGATGCAAGGCTTGTCAGGGAGAAGTTGTCCACATCTGGTCGGATTTCGAAGGGCGGGAAATTCGTCTTACTTCTGAATCAGAGCACGATTGAACGGCTGGTTGTGGCCGGAACCGGCCATTGGCCAAGTCTGCGGTAGAATGGCGGCTACTGACCCGATGCGGACATCGGAGCGTCAGTCAAAACATGAGTCGTGCCATGCTAAATGAGTACAAGCAATTGGGAGTTACGGCATAGCGGGGATTCTCAATAAGCTGAATCACGGTTTGCTAGTACGCGTAACCTCTTCACGACGGAAGCCCTTCACATTCATATATCGCTTGAATGACGAACCTCGCCACCAGCGGCTTTGTCGATATTTCATGCCCGATCGGCAACCGACAGGCGTTGCCTCGTTCGCGACTGTGAACCAGCACACAGACTTCCGGATCTGAAAGTGTCTAGTATTATGTTAATGGCGCCTATGGGGCGTCTTCTGCCGCAAGGCGTGATCTTTTCAGGCTCCGCAAATGTCTGCTAAGACCGTACCGCTTACGATTGATGAGCTCGAGCCGGGCATGTACGTCTCCAAGCTTGACCGCCCGTGGCTTGAAACGCCGTACCTATTTCAGGGATTTTACATTGAGACCCTGGAGGACATCAGGGAGTTGGCCAAACATTGCCAACACGTCTTTGTAGACAATAATCGTTTCGATGAAACGATGACTGCAACGCAATCTTTTCCTGCGCCTGTGCGCAACCGGGTAAAACAAACGTCAGCCACCATATCGCGCATTGTTTACCTGTCGAAAGAATCTGAAACGCAGACGTCGAACGCAAAGCCAATTGATGGCAAATCAACCGATGACGAAACCACCGTCCGGTCGAAGCGTGAGTTCGATCAGGCCGCCTCGGCCTATGCACAAGCCAGCACGGTTGTCGATGAGGTCATTAAGAGAATGGACGCCGGTGTCGCCGTCGATTTAGCGGTTATCCATCAGGCCGTGGACCCAATGATTGAGAGCGTAATGCGCAATCAAGACGCGCTTGTCTGGTTGGCACGTATGAAGACGAAGGACGATTACGTATTCGACCACTCTTTGGCAGCATCAATCTGGTTGATCGTTTTCGGCAAACATCTCGGCTTCGATAAGAAAACGCTGCAGGTCGTCAGTATGGGTGGGCTGTTCATGGATGTCGGCAAAACGAGTATGCCAAAGAAACTTCTTACTCAGAAGACGCCGCTGAACGACGAAGAAATGGCGTTGATGAGGAAACACGTCGAGGCTGGCGTCAAGATTGTGCAACAAATAAAGGGTGTCGATTCAAGAGTCGTCGATATGATTGCGACTCATCATGAGAGACACAACGGAACAGGTTACCCCAATTCTCTTGACGGCAATCAAATACCAACCTTTGGTCGCATTGCAGGCATTGTAGATTCGTATTGTGCAATGACCATGAACCGGCCGTATGCAATGGCAATCTCAACATACGACGCCATGATGCAAATCAATCATCTCGCTGGGGTCGAATTTCAGGCCGAGATGGTCGAGCAGTTCGTGCAGGCTATAGGAGTATTTCCGGTTGGCACTTTGGTCGAACTGAGCACCGGGGAGGTTGGTGTTGTAATCGCTCAGAATAAAGTACGGCGTCTGCGCCCGAAAATCATGGTCCTGCTCGACCAAGACAAGAAACCTCTCGAGCGGTTCCCCACGATCGATTTGCGAACGCAGCTCGTTGATAAAACCAATACCGAGTCACTGTGGATCACCAAGGGCTTGCCGCCAGGAGCATACGGCATTGACCCTACGAATTATTATCTCTGAGCATCATCGTCATTATGCGAAAAAAACTTTTGAACCAGACAGAGCAGAGCGTGTTTTTGCACGCGCTGCAGGAGATGCTGGTGCGCAGTAGAGAAGCCGACGGGTCGCTCGGTTTGCTCGTCATACGTCTGGATGATCTTGACCGGATAAATACGTCGTTCGGCTATGAGGCCGGCAATACGTTGCTGGCAACGTTTGCTGGGCAGCTGCAAGGATTGGCGCGAAAAAGTGATCGCGTAATAAGGATCGGGACGCGCAAGTTTGTCCTCTTGCTGACGGAGGTCATGAATCAGGAGCACGTCATTCTTGCTGCGAACAAGATTATTCGCACGGCCAATAAGCCTTTTACACTTGATGGCCGGACACTGACGACGCCAGTCACGATCGGGATTGCGATATGTCCCGAGCACGCGGAGACGGCAGAAAGCCTGCTGCAAAGCGCGGAAATTGCTCTGGAGTCGGCCCGACGCGAAGAGTCGCCCTATTTTCTCTATTCCGACAGTGACGCGGACGACACTGACTTACTAGGTATGGAAAATGAGCTGGATGACGCGCTGGAAAACGGACAGGTTGAGATGTATTACCAACCAAAAATAAGAATCAGGGATCTGAAACCGTGCGGCGCAGAAGCCCTAATGCGCTGGACAAGTCCAATGCGGGGCTTTGTGCCGCCGGACGTTTTTATCGATTTGGCCGATAAGACGGGACGCATTCAGCCGCTAACCTGGTTCGCCCTAAATACCGCACTGCGACAAGCATCAGAATGGCCAGATATCTGGGGTGCGTTATCCGTTTCTGTCAACGTAACGCCCAACATTGTGGATGACGCCGATCTAGTTGATCTTGTTAAGAACGCGATCAGTATGTGGGATACTCAGCCTGATCGTCTTGTCATCGAGGTGACCGAAGGGGCGTTGATGACCAATCCCGAGAAAAGTTTCAAGATACTCAAGGGATTGCGAAGCCACGGTGTCCAGATATCTATCGATGACTTCGGTACGGGCTATTCTTCGCTCTCATATTTCAAGAATATTCCCGCCAACGAACTGAAAATTGACAAAGCGTTTGTCATGAATATGTTCGATGACAAAGCAGACGAACAGATTGTTCGTTCAGTTATCGAACTGGCGCACATATTCGATCTCGGAGTCGTGGCAGAGGGTGTGGAAAACCAGGCAACCGTTGACTTGCTATCGGAGCTGAAGTGCGACTCGATACAGGGGTACTATTTTTCCCGACCATTGCCACAGAGAGATTTTGTCGCCTGGCTCGAGAATTATGAGCCAGGACATCCAGTCAAAGGCTGAAATTGCCTGCACACGGCTGGGATGCTATTAGTATCACTGACCGTATATGGACTCCTCCTCATTGCAAGCAATCTGCTGAAGACAAGTAAGGTACGACTGCGCACGTATATCCGGCCTCTGTAGTCGGCACACGTTGATGCCGGGCCATAATGGGCTATTCGCGCGTCAGCTCCCAATCGCTTCTCCGTACTCAAGGTACTCGGACATTCCCGGGTTTCACCGACGCCGGTTCGACCTGTTCGCCATTAAGCAGCTTGCTACTGCAATCGTGCTGGAGGATCTCCTAGTGCCCTGACTCAGCCAACGGCCAAGGCAGGATCGTAATTCGTGTTGTTTTGCAGCATGGCCCAGGCCATGCGCGCCGTTTTGTTAGCCAATGCCACGGCAGC
>Ga0224512_10005693_pt1 | contig 10168 bp, 8 predicted proteins | sample SF_May12_sed_USG_4_FD_169103 | JGI IMG/M metagenome (GOLD analysis project Ga0224512, IMG submission 169103) | Sediment microbial communities from San Francisco Bay, California, United States - SF_May12_sed_USGS_13 | ecosystem: Environmental > Aquatic > Marine > Sediment | place: USA: California...
GTAGCCAGTAGCCAGTAGCCAGTAGCCAGTAGCCAGTAGCCAGTAGCCAGTAGCCAGTAGCCAGTAGCCAGTAAAGGCATACCACCATCGCAGACTGGAAACGGTTAACCGAACAGGCGGTAGCCCTCCAGAAGCTTCCGGGCAGCATCGCCTTCCACGACAAGGCCGCCTACCGCTTCGGCCATCTCGTGACGCCCAGCAATCTCGAGCAGGTAGGCCAGTGCCGATCCCTCGACACGGTCAGCTGTCCCCGGCTCCGGCTCAGATAGGTTGCCCCGACGCGCGGAAACCACGAGGTCCGCCGACGCGCCACCGAGGCCGCTCAATTCGAGGCGTATGCGGGTCCAGTCGGCCAGACCGGCACCCTTCACCGCTCCCCATCCTGTGAGGCGCACCGCACGGCCCACCACCAGCGACTCGGCGGTCTGGTCGGCAGAACTCTGCAAGGGAAGCCCGAGCGCATAACGCATATCAAGCAAATGGACGTACAGATCTCCGAGCCTGACGTCTGCGAAGTTGGTCATGCTGGTCATGCCCAGCGGGCCCAACGTCTGTTGCTGCCAACCTCTATCGTCGAGCGCACGGAGCTTCCCGAGCTGGGCCGCAGACGCCCGGCGAAGCTCGTCCATGATCTGGTCGGTCGCCCAGGTACGTCGAGCTTGCACGCCAAGGGCGGTCAGGTGATGCAATCCGGAGTGTTCGGTGGCCCACCCGTCAGGAGGGTCCGGCTGGGGGAAGCCCTGAAACATAGCTTCGAGCCCACCGAGATGAGCGGCCAGGTCTTTGACGTCCCATTCGGTGTTGGGGGTGGGAAGCGTCCACTGGTCATCGTCCAGGGAGGCGAGCAGGGTGTCGATGCCGAGCCAGGCTTCCTCGAGACCGCGTATGACTTCCATGAGGCCTGGAGGTTAGGCGAAACCAGAGGGGTTGTTGAGCCCCCTGGTTTCGCCCGCGCGCTCCTCCCTGGACCCGAACACGACGCGGGCACAGGCTAACTCACAAAGGTGTAGTTTGTCTATGCCACATCTCTTGTCAGGTTTCTGACATGCCCAGGGCCGCCTCGGCTGCTTCGATCCGCTGGCCGCCCCGTAACACTTGAGTGAACAGATCCCCCGAGCGTTGCAGGCGATCCCAGATCGTGACGATCGTGAAGTGGTCCGGGTGGACGGTGTCGAGTTCGCTCCACAGGATAGGAGCAGATACCGGTGCTCCGGGCCGGGGCCGGACCGAGTAGACCGACGCGATAGTCTTGCCGCCCACGTTCTGGTTGTGGTCGATGAACACTTTGCCGGTTCGCTTGGGGATGTCCCACTCCATGGTGATCTCATCCGGATTGGCCGCAACCAGAACACGGCCGAGCGACTCGACGAATTTGCGGACCCGGGCATATTCGTAGATCGGGTCGAGCGGTACATAGATGTGGAGGCCGGTGGCGCCCGAAGTCTTGGGATAACCGACGAGTCCGATCTGATCGAGAGCGATCTTGATCAACTTGGCGACCTCGACCACCTGCCCCCAGGAGGCACCTTCGGCCGGATCGAGGTCAAAGATGGCGAAGTCGGGCCGATCGACGCTGCTGGTCCGGGACAACCAGGGATGGATCTCGATGCACCCCATGTTGGCCAGCCACATCAGCGATTCGGGCTCGCGGGCAGTCACGAAGTCAATCGCCGAGCCCCGCTGGCCCGAATGGATCGGTGCCAGGGGCATCCAGTCGGGTTGATGGCCGGGCGCCTGCTTTTCGTAGAAGAAACCGCCTTCCGACCCGTCGGGAAAGCGAGCCATCACGATGGCCCGGTCCAGCAGATGGGGGACGAGCACCGGAGCAATGGAGGCGTAGTACTGGATGAGGTCGCCTTTTGTGTAACCGTCCGGGAAGAACGGTTTGTCGATATTGGAGAGCCGCAACGGACGGTGCAGGCCGACAGGTCGGGCATGCGATCCATCCAGCACGACGCGGACTGGTTGGGGGAACCCGATCGCTCCCGAAGCCAGGGGGCGCCCTTCCGGCTGTCCCGCAGACTCCCCTGCCAGGGTTTGGCGGATCTCGGCCAGCATGGCGTCGTGGCTCTCCTGCTCTTTGGCTTCGGAGATGACCACCATCCGCATTCCAGCGTCCCGGGCAGCTTCGATCAGCGGGCCGATCTTGATGGTGCCCGTCCCGTAGGGGATGTGTTTGATCTCGCCCTTCTCCCCGAAGAGGTTGTCCGTGAATTGGGCCTGCAGGGGGTCGATCATCCAACCGGGGAAGTTATCTCGCAGAAACGCGATGACCGAGGCGAACGCTTCCTTGGAGGTCAGGGCGCCGCCGCTGATGGCGTGCACGTGTGCCCAGTCGACGAGGGGCCGCACGAATGGGAACTCATTGGCGAGAATGGCGATGTCGCCGAGGGTGCCGAAAGCGCTCTCCTTGCCGGCGGTCTCTAGGCCGAGTGCGACGCCCAGGTGTTGTACTTTGGGTGCCAGGTAGTCGAGGCGGCCCCGCACCAGATCGAGCAGCTCCGGGCCGTCTCGCCCGTGTTTGTTGCCGAGATGGGCGCAAATGATCCGCGAACCGAGGGCTCTTCCCAGCTTCATGGTGTGCTCGAGGGCGGCCAGGCATTGCTTGGCACGGTCCTCTTCCTCGACGGTCAGGATGGCGAAGTAGGGGGCATGGACGGAAACCTCGATGTCCCGCTCGGCCGCCAGTTTTCCGAAGGACACACACCGCTTCTCTTTCCAGGGGAAGTCCTTGACGAAGGGCAGTTCCACCGCCTGATGGCCGCGGGCGACCAGGCCGTCGAGAAACGCAACATCGTCGTCATCAACCGGCAGGCGGGAAATCCCAAAGCGGATCATGGCCAGAGGTTATCGGGCGGCCCCTCCAAGCGGGCAGTACGCTGGCGAGCAATGCTCACCCAGGCCACCTTCCGCTGGTCGTCGGAAGACCCCAACCCGACCCGCACCCTTACCGGTTTGATAGCCGAGGGGCTGGCCGAAGCCGGTTTTGGGTGTACGAAGATCGAAGACCTCGACTACGCGTATGCCTTCCGGACGATTGTCGGGCGCCGCAACTTCTTCCTCATGATCGGCGAGGTTCAGGATGGGGTCCGCCAGTGGCTGGTGTCCACCAAGAGCGAATTGGGGGTGTTCGGATACCTGATGGGTTCTCGCGACGACGATGAATACCAGGTGCTCACCGGCGTCATCCACGATGTCTTGAGCCAAATACCGAACCTCACCGACGTCCGCTGGTACTCGCTGGAGGACTACAACGAACGACCCGACACACACTGGGAAAGCTCCCCTGCGGGGAGTAGCCAGTAGCCAGGTACGAGCAGGGTTCAATCAATCGTCGTGATGTGATAGCCCACTGGGATGCAGAATTTCACGAAACTCAAGACCTGGGCAAGGGCTCACCGATTCGTCCTTGAGGTCTACCTAGAGTCGCGAGTGTTTCCGCTAGACGAACGTTTCTGGCCTACATCACAGATCCGAAGGTGGGCTGCATCCATACCTGCCAACATTGCGGAAGGGGCCGGGAGGACATCTCACCCGACTTCGCTCGGTTCGTCGACTATGCCCCAGGGTCAGCCAACGAAACTGAGTATCACCTAACCCTCTCCCGTGACCTTGGGTTCATGTCGCAGGCTTCGTACGAGCTTGGGTCAGCTGCGTGAGAATACGGCGTATGGCAACGGCCCTCTCCCAATCGCTGAGAAGCCCGACGTGAGTCGCTGGCAACTGGGCGCTACAAATGCTCCCGCTCATCGCGCAACTGCCGGGTCATCAGGTCCTTCATGACCTGGCGGGGGTCCTTCCCCTCGTGAAGGGTCAGATAGACCTGTTCGGTGATCGGCATCTCGACCCCCAGCCGGTGAGCGAGATCGCGCGCTGCCAGCGTGGTCTTTACTCCCTCCGCCACCGTGTTGGTCTCAGCAGTGATGTTCTCGAGTGTTCGGCCCTTGCCAATCTCGAGTCCCACCCGCCGGTTGCGGGACAGGTCGCCGGTGCACGTCAGCACCAGATCGCCGATGCCGGACAGGCCGGCAAACGTCAGGGGATGACCTCCTTTGGCTACGCCCAGCCGGGCGAGTTCGGCCAGGCCACGAGTGATCACGGCAGCCCGGGTGTTGAGCCCGGTGCCGAGCCCGTCGGCGATGCCAGCCGCAATGGCCATAACGTTCTTGAGGGCCCCACCCATCTCCACCCCGATCAGGTCGTCGGACGAATAGGCCCGGAAGGTTTCACTCGAGAAGAGGTCACGGGCCCGCCGGGCGTTGCCGGGAACCCGGCTGGCTGCAACGACTGCGGTCGGAGTGCCGCGAGCTACTTCTTGGGCAAAGGACGGGCCAGAAAGGGCGACCATACCCTCAGTGACCGGGCCCGGTGCGATGTCCTGGAACACTTCACTCGGTGTCAAGAGGGTCCCCACCTCCACTCCTTTTGATACTGACACGAGGAGTGTCACACCGGTCAGGAGATCGGCCCTCGGCTCGAACACGGTGCGAATGAACTGGGTGGGAACGGCGTTGACGACCACTTTTGCCTCGATGAGCGCCCGATCGAGGTCCGATGCAGCGGTCAACGACGCAGGAAGGGGCACACCGGCCAGAAACAACGGGTTCTCGTCCCGACCGTTGATGCCCTCGACGACTTCCGTTTCTCTCGCCCACAACACCGTCGGCACACCCTGGCGGGACAGCAGGGCGGCCAGGGCGGTTCCCCAGGACCCGCCGCCCACCACCAGCGAACGGGGTTGCTCGGTCATGTCGGTTTGAATCTACCGATCTCGAGCAACCAGCAGCCAGGCAGTCGCGAACTGGTAACTAGAAACTGGGAACTGGGAACCGGCCACTAGAAACGGGCAACGATGCCTCTCGGTAGCATGTCCCCATGAGCAGCGGAGACATGGTCCGTCGGGCTCGGCAACAGGTGGCAACCGGGCCACGGCCCGGCAAGCGTCCCTCCTCGGCGCTGGCGGTGGTCACGTGCATGGACACCAGGGTCGACCCACTCCACCTGTTCCGATCAAGACCCGGCGACATCCACGCCATCGAGAACGCCGGCGGTCTCGTGACGGGTGATGTGATCCGGTCGTTGCTGGTCTCCCAGCGCTACACCGGGACCCGCCGGGTGGCAATCGTCATGCACACCGACTGCGGCCTCATGGGCCTCGACGACGAATCGGAGGCAGCCGCCATTCTCAAGGAGATGGGTGCGGAGATGCCCTTCACCCTCGGGGGATTCACCGATCTCCACCAGCGCCTCGCAGAGTCGGTCCTGATGGTCCGCGCCACCCCGCTCCTCCCCTACCGCAACGACGTGCGGGGCTATATCTATGACGTGGAAACCCTGCAATTGACCGAGATGACAATCAGCTGACCGATGGTCCGGCCGGCGCTACGCTGCCGGTGGGGCCCGTAGCTCAGTTGGCAGAGCAGGGGACTTTTAATCCCAAGGTCGTGAGTTCGATTCTCACCGGGCCCACCATCAAGATGCCCGTATTCATTGAGATATCTGGCGATCCGCTCGAAGCTCCACAACCCTAGGGCCGCGGCTGGGCCGCGGCTGGGCCGCGAGAGCGCTCCGCGAGAGCGCGGCCCAGAGCCGCTCCAAGAGCCTCCGCCAAGGCCTCCATGTCAGAGGGAAACAGGTGGCCGTAGCGATCCATGGTGACGGTGATCGACGAGTGCCCCAGGTGCTCCATCACGGCACGAGGGTGGGCTCCCTCAGCAATGAGCAGCGAGGCGCAAGTGTGCCGGAGGTCGTGGATCCGTAGGCCCTAGTTCACCCTATGTGACTCGGCTGCTGACGGCCAGGGTCGAAGGGCCCCGCATTCGAGCCGGGAATCGTCTGTCCCCGCATGGTCCTTCGGGTCTGAGGTCCGGCCTACGGTATCGGGATCCGATGGGCGATGGGCAGGAGCACGGCCGCGTCGTAGAACCTTTGGGGCGAGTCGATGTGGATAGTGTCTTCGAAATTCATCGCTACCTTGCCTTCCCGAAAGATCGGATCTGCAAATGGCAGAAACACCGTTCGACCCGGCCAGGATTCGTGGATGATCCGGAACAGCTCGTTGGCGGGTGAGGAATCAGACACGGCCCAATCCGGCAGGTCTGTCGGATAGTCGGTGGTGATGCTGGCCGGTACGACAACCACGGAGATCACCGGGCCGCTTGGGGCAGTGCTCCTATTCACCAGATAGTCGCCGAGCCACTCGTGGTTGGTTCCTTTGAGACGCTTCTTCTGGGCGTGGTTCCCCCCGACGTTGACGACTGAGCCGTATTCGTATCCCGCCAGGCGAGCGTCGGCGAGTTGTTTCATGAGCCGCTCTCGCGGGCGAGCGGATTCGTCGGGGTCGACGTCCCATTTGGTTCGTACCGGAACGCTTCCCTGCTCGATCTCCACCATCTCGTTGACCCTCTCGTACCAAGGTTGGCCCCAGGAGTCGATAAGGCGGTCACGCTCTGCCGTCAGCGCTGCTTGCAGGCTGCCGAGGGCGGCAGTCTGGGCTTCCGGTGTGTCGTAGGGTTGCTCCAGGAAGGGGCCCAGCGGTCCACGGCTCGGCAACCGTCGCGACAAATCACCCAACGATTCCAGAAAGACTTCCGCCCCTCCGTAGTTGTCGAGGTTGATGTCGATCCCGCGCACCTCCATCCGTTCACCTTGGGCCAACCCCCGATTGAAATCGCGAATCTCTTCGAGCAGGTCCCCATACAGCCACATCGGCGGATTCCAACCCCCGGGTGCGAAGTCGCCGTCGACCACATACTCGGACACGATCCAGTCGGCCATATGAGGCCATTCGAGGAGCATCTGGCGGTAGCCGTGAGCCCACAATCCTTCTACGAGGGCCGCCGTGAAGTCCCGCTGCTCACGAATCAGATGAGTCTCGCCGATCACAACCACCGGGTAGCCGGCCAGGTACAGCAACACCTCGTTGGGAATCGCCGAACCCTCAAACGGCACACCGTCGCGTTCCACGATGGGCGCCAAATCGGTGGCCGCAACTCCCGACGAGGAGCATCCGGGCACCACGAGAAGAAAGGCCACAACGAGCGCCAGACGTTTGGAGACCATCCCCGATCCTCCCTTTTCTTCCCGGACTTATGCTGCCGAATATTCTCGACCGCAGCCAGAGTCGGACGTCCCTTACCCGATCGTGTATGGGCGTCGTCCGGCACGACAAATCGAGCGGAGGTGAAGGCCTCACCGCACCCGAGGCTCACCAATTGTCAGGTGACCTGCGCGCGACACTTCCGTTTTTTGCCATTCGTCGATCGCGGATCTACTGGAAGGCGCTGGCGGCCAGACCGATCGCGGCGATCATGAAACCCAGCGCAATCAGCAGCATCCACCAGGAGTCGCGAACCGTGGGCCAACGCAGTACAGCCGATTGGGCGCCCTGTACGGTCCCCACGGCAGGCCAGATGCTGAACCCCCGTCGATACATAACCGAGTTCAGCGGGAGGAGTGCCAGCAAACCCATCAAGGTCATGAACGACATCATTGCCCAGAAATACGGACTGGTCGGGGTGGGAATCGTGGACAAGAGCCTGTTGTCAACGTAGAGGGTGATCGAGAAGAGCACCGCGACTCCGACGCACAACGTGATGAGCTCGGCGACGACTCCACGTGACACCGCTTTGCGGAAGGGCCGTATCCCGCCTCTGTGGAGCAGCGGAGCGCGGATGAACAGCAAGCCAACAGCCAGGGGAATCAGGAGGATGGAACCCAGGGTCGCCAACGGGTTGGGGTCATTTCCCAGGTTCTGCAGGAGAGCGACGGCCAGAATCCAGGCGATTGCGTAGCCGGTCATGGTCAGGAGCGAGGCGGGGATTGCCTGCCTGCGGATATCCGGACTATCGGCCTCGGTCGGACTGCGAGCCATCCGATGCACCAACACCGCTACCGGCCCCAGGAGAACGGCAGACAACAGCCAAACCGCCCAATCCCACGCCGTTCCCTCCCGAGAACGGATCAGCCGCACGATCATCCACATCAGCGCCACTAAGACGACGATCAGCCAGACCAGAACCACCCTGCTCACCAGAATGAAGGTCCGGGCGCTTGGTATCGGAGGGATGATCGGGAATCTGCCGACCGTCGAGGTGTAGCTCGGGTCGTGTTGCAGGCGCGAATCGGGGAAGACCTCCTTGCTCACGCTCATCAGCACGGCAGCCTGTTCCCTTTGGCCTGAACTGGCGAAGGCCTGACGGAAGGACCACAGTTCCCTCTCCAAGAACGCTCGGGAGTCCTCGTCGTCCACTGCAGCCAATTGACCGACTAGTTGGGACTGTTCGGCGGCCCAATCGACTGGCGGTATCTCGTGGCCGTGCTGCCGCGGGAAGACGAAATGGCGCAAGAAGGTGAGCGCCAAGATTGACCCGACCACATCGCCGTTGCCAATGTCGGGAAACGGTACAGAGAGGTTGTCGGTGTTGGCCAGAACGACGAAGGAGAGGTTCTCGGCGGGCACCTTCAAGTAGAGGGCCGAAGTCGACGGGGCCCACCTTCCGTAGTGCCAGAGCAACTGCCTGCCCTCGAACTCCTGGACGTACCAACCCAGTCCGTAGGCCAGGTCGGACCGGCCGATCATGGTGGGGATCGCCGGGGTGAACATCTCCGCGCGGGCTTGCTCGCCGAGCAACCGACCCTGATCGAGGGCGATGTCGAACCTGGCCAGATCGTTCACGCTGGAAACCAGGCCCGCCGCGGGGTTGTGGAACAGGTGGTACTTCCCCGGAATCAGATCGTATTCTTCGCCGAACTGATAGGGCTGGGCCAACCGCCCGTACACGTCCGGGTAGTGCTCGAAGGCTTCGCCCCACCCGAGGGCCGACCTGAACTCCGCTACGCCATTCAACGCAAGCCCTCCCCCTGAGGTTATGGGGTCTATGGGGTTCAGGGCCGTGTCCACCATTCCCACGGGAACCAGAATGCGTTCACCCAGCAGCTCGGCAAAGGTTCTCCCGGTGGCGCCCTCGATAACACCCCCGAGCAGCCCATAACGGTTTCCGTTGTATCGATGCACCGTTCCGGGCGCCCCTTCGGAAGTGTGGGTCAGCAGATGTCTTACCGTGACCTCGGCACCGTCCGGCACATCAACCCCGTAGGTAGAAACCAGCGCATCTAGATCAATTGCCCCTTCCTCCACCAGTTGCATGATCAGCGTCGCTGCAATGGGCTTGGTCACCGAGGCCAGACCGAAGGGAGTCTCCGGGGTCGCCTCGATCTTGTCCTCCACATCGGCGTAGCCGAACCCCCGGGCCCAAACGAGTTGCTTGTCCTGGACAACAGCGGCGGCCATGCCGGGAATCCCCAGGGCCAGACGCACGTCTTCCAGACTGCGTTCCAGTGCCGGGCGGTCCCCGGTGTCAACAGATGTGGACACAGCATTCGATCCGGGAGAAAGGGCCAACACGGCACACAGAGCCATACTCAGGAATAGGGCCGTCGCACGCATGTACGTCCTTTGGGTCGGCGCTGGCTCCCACCAGTGTTTCGATCGTCGCTCACAGCGGCGAGCACGGGTAGAGGCGAACGTCAGGTTCAACCGTCACCCCGACCTACACGTCAGCGAGAGGAGACCCGGCGCTTCCGATTGGGTCACTGATGCCGCAGAAGCGCATAGCCGCACTCGCTAGCTGGGCGCACCTGAGGCCCCCCCACGCGAGGGTCTTTGATGTCACCTGAAGAGGAGTGCAGATTGCCGGATCTCGGACGCTGTCCGGTGCTCGATATTGTCGCAAGTGGGTGGGTGATCTGCGTAGCTGTCCGCTTCGAGTCTGGACTGGCCTGTCGTGGTGGTTCTGGCCGCAAGATGAAGGCAATCGCCGAAAGGGCTACGGCTCACCTGACGTCGTCCTGTAGGGCCAAGACATCGACAATCCGGTAATGCAAAATGGAGGGACACGCGACGCCAGCATCTCGGCGTCGTTCAGCGGATACCGGCAAGGTATTGGAGGTCCGTATGTCCTGGTCTGACAAGCTGATGGCAGCGCTCGATGAGCGTGCGACGATGGTCCATACGGCACGGGGGGAAGTGCAGGTGGCGATAGAGGGCCAGGGGCCGCCGGTGTTGGTGGTACACGGCGGACAAGGATTCGACATAGGACTTGCCTGGTGTCGACACCTTCGAGACGGCGGCTGCCAGGTTCTTGCTCCATCGCGGCCTGGCTACCTG
>Ga0224512_10005694_pt1 | contig 10166 bp, 7 predicted proteins | sample SF_May12_sed_USG_4_FD_169103 | JGI IMG/M metagenome (GOLD analysis project Ga0224512, IMG submission 169103) | Sediment microbial communities from San Francisco Bay, California, United States - SF_May12_sed_USGS_13 | ecosystem: Environmental > Aquatic > Marine > Sediment | place: USA: California...
TGTAAACAATTCCGCAACACCGAGAACTGGTGATTGAGGTTCAGTGCCAACCTCTGGCTCCAGTGCAGCCCACTTCCAAGACACCCTGTAGATACCCGTGTCATAGGGACTCCAGGTTGGATCCGGGATAGCGCGATAAGTACTTACACCACTCAGAAGCACCCCATTGTCGGTCAGGTCTGCCAGTCCGGCCTGGACAAGAACCGTCCCTGCAAGCTCCGCACTATCGCCCAATGGAGCAAATGGCGGATCCAGACGTGGTGGTAATCCTAACGGCTCCTCAACCTCGTCATTAAATTCCGCATTGAAGAGCAGGTGCTTGTAGCCACAAGCATCACCGATTCCGTCACTATCAGCATCTTCCTGCCCCGGGTTGGCCACTAGTGGGCAGTTGTCCACATCGTCGGGTATACCATCCCCGTCAGCATCATCTAGCCGGGCAATAGTTATGTTATCGATCACGTACGCCTCTGCAAACGTACCTGCCCCACCTATACTGACTGCAAAGTGGTCCAGTGTTGCACCGTTTGACTGGAAGGGTGCTGGTTCTTCCATAAGAAGTACACCATCCTGGCGAAGCTCAAAGGTTTCAGCATCAAAATTTATAGTTGCACGGTAGTTCTGGGTTGTATCAGGCGCGTATGTCCCTCCCGGGTTGCTGGTGCTGAAGCCATCCTGATATGTGATCGTGCCATTGGCATTGTAATTAATATTGAAAACCCAGCCCGAACCACCCAAGACACTCATTATGCCCCAGCTACCATTACTTTTTTCGATGTATGCGTCCCAGGTGACCTCATATATCCCGGTATCGATGGGACTGGTGATCAGGGCTGGATCAGGGACCGCATTCATGCGAGGAGTTGCACATGGTGTTCCTCTGCATTCCTTGTAAATTCTTACAGCCTGCGAACCTGCCACACTGTCAATAACAGTAATACTGGTAGTAGCGTTTGTATCAATGAAGTTCTCATTAAACAGCGAAAGGCTGTCATTGGCAGGCGGACCCGGCGGACTAGTGTCGGGTGGGTCATTCAGCGTATCCGCATTGAAATCGGCATTGAAAATCCAGAGGTTTGACACCGCATACAGCCTGCCATCGTTGGACCCGACATAGAGCACGCCATTGGCACCAAAGGCCGGCGAGGAAAAGCTGGTGGCTATAGGAAGGTGCCACAAGGGGGTTAATGACAGACCATCAAAGGCCTCCAGTCCTGCCGACGTTGGCAGATAGACTGTTTCATCGGGCCCGACGACAGGGGATGCATAGGCAACACTCCCGGGGACCGTGGTCGAAACCTGCAGATTTGCAGGGAAGGAATAGAGGTCACCCTCGTTCTGGGCAATATAGAGAGTGCCGCTAGGTCCCAAAGCCGGGCTGGTCGTGTACGGGCTTGGACCTGAGAACGTTAACGAAATTTGGGCAGTTCCGGAAACATAGTTAACGGAATATAGGTTTCCATTCGCTCCCACCCATGAACGACGCCCGGGCTCTGTATCGAAGGCCGCTATTGGTGATGAGGAAAGCAGGCTACCAGGCAGCGTCGATCCCAGGCTTATGGGAGCAATTAAGGATGCACCGTTTGACGGGTCGAGCACATCAAATACTGTATTTTTACTGACACTGTCATTATAGGTAATGACAATGCCGCCAGTTGCATTGATTGCCGGTGAGGATATTAATGCTCCATTGAGCGGTACATCCCAGTTCGATACTCCCGCCGGTGTGACTGAATGGACTCCCCCGGCTGGACCCCCTAGATCACCACTGCCAACGATGATATCTCCATTCAGATTAATGACGGGGGAGCTATAAACCGGAAAACCGACAGAATAAGACCAGACAATTTCACAATTACTGTCGATCTTGTGTAGGGCTCCACTCGCGGAACCCACGGTACCCACGTAGATATTTTCAGTTTCTTCGATCTGAGGAGATGAGATCGCAGGAGATGACCAGATCGGACCACCACTAAGAGTCGGAGTTGCTGTGCACTTGAGAGTACCATCCGGGTTAACGGCGTATAGGCTTCCGTTCGTGGAACCGACATAGATTGTTCCGTCACTGCCTATGGAGGGTGAGGAAATAATCGTTCCACCGAGCATGGTGCTCCAGAGAATTTGTGGTATGGGTTGCGGACCCGGATTCAGACTCAGGGCGTTATGGTGAATGTCTCCACGGAACATCCGCCATTCGCTTGTTCCAAACACCGACCAGGCCACACGCGCAGTAATACCGAGCAGCAGGACGATCAGGAAACCGAGGAGGACCAGGTTAAGCCGTTTGGAACGGAGTAGGCATGCGATGTTCATTGATTACGAAACAGTCTGCTGAGAGCAGAATGTCTCTTCCTCCTGGCGTGCGCGCGTCATGTTGGTTATTGTTCTGTCCACCTTAGCGGGTGGAATTCCCTGCCCATCTCCTGCAACCAGCCGTTGCTTTCGCCTGATACGGGCGCAATACCTTTAACAAAAGGTTAGACCGAAACGTTCTTATTTCCAAATTACTGCAAGGTTATGTATTGTTAGATATTTATTGTATAAGACTATTACTAATCACTACTATTATATTTGCTGCCAATTAACATTTTATAAAAGAAACATACCTTTGATGCGCAACCGGGATCAATAAGACAAATGTATTAATTGAGTAGCCCGTTTGATGACCGAGCCGAGGATGGCCATTGTAGTCAGGTATTTGTTTTTCTTTATTTTCTTTTTATGCACGCCGTGCAATTTAACACCATTATTTATTAACCATACCCACACCACGCCTGAATGACAAGGCTGCCCAATTCTTGGGAGATAAAATGTTGTCATTCCGGAGTGGGTCTTGCGCACCGATAATGCACTGGCCCCCTATCCGGTCCATCTGCACCCGGCGTCCTGGGGCTAGTCGACGGTCACGCGCGTGCCCTCGCCCTGCGGTGTCAGGCGGATCTGCATGCCTTCCGCGGCACACACGCTCAGGGCAGGGGCGCGCCGGCCGCGGAAGAACTGCTTGTTTTCCTGCTGGATAAAGTCGATCTCGGCATCCGTGCGATCGGGATCGTGGTGGAACATCACCAGGCAGTTGACCTCGGCGTCGACCGCAAGCTGGCGTACCTGTGAGACCAGTGAATGGCCCCAGCCATGCTTGTGCGGCATGTCCGATTCGAGGTACTGGGCGTCGTGGATCAGTACATCGGCGCCGCGGCAGAAGTCGACCCACTGGTCATAGGTGGTGGCGGGCTTGTCGGGCGGTTCCAGCTCGTTGTCGGTGATGAAAACACAGGAGGCACCGTCCTCCTCGACGCGGTAGGCATAGCCGCCACCGGGGTGATTGATACGTGCCCGCCGCAACTGGATGTTGTCCTCCGCCAGCAGGGTTTCCATATTCTCCGTTATGCATTCACCGCTTGAGGGCAGCTCATTCGCATGCAGCGGGAAATTGGCGCCGTCGATCTGGTCGAACAGGGAGCAGATCTGGCCGTGCGCCTCGTCCGCCGCGGTAAAGACGCGGATGCGCCGGCCGTGCTGGTAGATGGGCGCGAAATAGGGATAACCCTGGATGTGGTCCCAGTGGCCGTGGGACAGCAGGATGTTGATGTTGCCATCGGTGTGCCTGAGCAGCTTGCCCAGCGCGCGGATGCCCGTGCCCGAGTCCAGTATCAGGCTCTCGCCGTTATCCAGCTCGACGTAGACACAGGAGGTGTTCCCGCCGTATTTGGCGGTCGTGGGCCCCGGGGAAGGGACCGAGCCACGGACACCGTAGAAGGTTATCAGCACTTATTTTTCCTTCGACCAGGCACGCTAGTCAGCGAGTATGGTTCCTATCCTGAACGGCTGCAAGTCCGGGTTGCCGGTCGGTGTGCGGGACAGCTGATACGCTGGTCTGGTTATTTTGTGCTTAAATGAGGTAGCCTAAAGAACAGATACGCGGACTGAGGTGGGGATATAAAATCAGGCCGTTGGATTTATTTGATCCCCCCAACCCTGTCTTTGGATAGGGTGTTGTAAAAGTCCCCTCTCCCTCCGGGTGAGGTTTAGGGCGAAGGGACAAAACAGGGTAACGGCCTGATTCATACTCCCTCATCCCAGTCGCTCCCGGAGCACCCAAAAAATGGGCAAAAGGAGAAGGTGTTTCGTGTTTTGCAAAACCCTCCTGCAAGAGAGGGCGGTTATGGGACAGCAGCATAGTGGAATCCATTAATGGAAAGTACACCCGACCAACTCAATACAGCACACCGGGAAATCCGCCACTTGCAGGAGATGATTGCCGTCCTGCGCACGGAGCTGGAAGCCATGCGCCTGGAGAAGGACCGCGACGTACAACAGGCGGTCACCGATGCCCATATCGAGAACCAGCAGCTCAAGGCCACCGTCAACGCCCTGCGTGAGGAACTCGAGAAGCTGCGCTTCGACGGCCGGGAGCAGGTGCAGCGCGCACGCAATGAGGCCCAAAACGAGATCAACCAGCTGAAGGCCACGCTGACCGCGCTGCGCAGCGAGCTGGAAGACCTGCACCACCGCCGCAGCCAGCCCGATGCCGCGGGTACCGGCCCGCGGGCAGCAAAGGAACCGCACCATGCAGGATAGCGCGAAAGTCGACTTCGTCGAGCGCCGCGGCCCCGGGCGCACAGAGGATGCCATCGGGAAACGGCTGCGCCTGGCCGAGCTGCTGGTCGATGTGAACAGGCAGCTGGCGGCCATGGAGACACTGGACGAGGCGCTCGAGGCCCTGGTGACGATCATCAGCCGGGAGACCGGGGCCGACCGCGCCACCCTGTTCCTGAATGATGTCGAGACCGGCGAGCTGTACTCGCGGGTGGCGTTGGGCGACATCCGGCGCGAGATCCGGATTCTGAACACGGCGGGGATTGCCGGCCATGTCTTCAGCAGCGGCGAGAGCATGGTCATCCACGACGCCTATAGCGATGAACGCTTCAACCCCTCGGTGGATGAAAAGACCGGCTACCACACCCGCAGCGTCCTGTGTGCACCCATCAGGACGGTCAAGGGTGAAATCATCGGCGTGGCACAATCACTGAACAAAAAGCATGGCGAGTTCACCGAGGAGAACCTGGAAGTACTGCAGGCGCTGACCCTGCAGGCATCGATCACCCTGCACAGCGCGCAGTTCGCCGAGCGCATGCACCGCTCCCACACCCAGGAACTTGAGTTCCTGGACATCGTCTCGGATGTCACCTCCGAGATCGACCTTGGTGTCGTGCTGCAGAAGGTGATGACCGAGGCCGCGCGCATGCTCAATGCCGAGCGCTCGACCCTGTTCATCAATGACGAGAAGAGCGGCGAACTCTGGTCGCAAACCGGCGTGGGCCTGGATGCCACCCAGATCCGTCTGCCCAATGACCAGGGTATCGCCGGCACCGTCTTCACCAGCGGCAAGTCGGTGAACATCCCCTATGCCTATGCTGACCTGCGTTTCAACCCCGAGTTCGACCGCAAGACCGGCTTCTTCACGCGTTCCATCCTGTGCGTCCCGGTGGTCAACAAGGACGGCAAGACCATCGGCGTCACCCAGGTGCTCAACAAGCGCGGCGGCGCCTTCACCGAGGAAGACGAGTCGCGCCTGCGTGCCTTCACGGCGCAGGTCTCAATCGGCCTCGAGAACGCCAAGCTGTTCAACGACGTCGAGAACATGAAGAACTACAACGAGAGCATGCTGCAGAGCATGTCGAACGGCGTGATCACCCTCGACGAGTACGCCATCATTGTGACCTGCAATGACGCCGGCCTGCGCATCATGCAGCTAGACAGCGAGGACGTTATCGACCGGCCCGCCGACGAGTTCCTGACCGGTGCCAATGCCTGGGTGCAGGACAAGATCATCCGCGTGGCCGAGACCCGGGTGCCGGACATCTCGGTGGATGCCGAGCTCGAGTTCAACGGCAATAAACTCTCGGTCAACCTGACCGTGCTGCCGCTGCTTGCTTCCGACGAAAATTCGCTCGGCACCATGATCATGATCGAGGACATCAGCACCGAAAAACGGGTGAAGTCGACCATGGCGCGCTACATGGATCCCGGCCTGGCGGACCAAGTGCTGGCGGGCGGCGGCGACATCCTCGGCGGCAAGAACACCCCGGCGACCATTCTGTTTTCCGACATCCGCGGCTTCACCACGCTGACCGAGGAACTGGGCGCACAGGGCACCGTCGCCCTGCTCAACGAATACTTCACCCTCATGGTTGACTGCATCCAGCACGAGGAAGGCATGCTCGACAAGTTCATCGGCGATGCCATCATGGCGGCCTTCGGCATGCCCATCGCCCACAACGACGACGAGGACCGCGCGGTACGTGCCGCGATTGCCATGATCAGGAGCCTCGACACCTGGAACCGGACCCGCCTTGGTGAAGGCAAGCGGCCGGTGGACATGGGCATCGGGCTTAATACCGACGTGGTGGTCTCGGGCAATATCGGTTCGCCCAAGCGCATGGACTACACCATCATCGGTGACGGCGTGAACCTGGCGGCACGCCTGGAGAGTGCCTGCAAGCAGTACTCCGCGCGCATCCTGATCAGCGAAAACACCTACCGCAAGCTGCGCGGCACCTACCGCATCCGTGAAATCGACCGGGTCATCGTCAAGGGCAAGACCGAACCGGTGTCTATCTACGAGGTCCTCGACCACCATTCCGAGGAGTCCTTCCCGAACCTGATGGAAACCGTGTGTCACTTCAAGGACGGTCTGACACAGTACCGGCGCGGCAACTGGGACCAGGCCACCGCCGCCTTCAACGACGCCCTCAAGCTGCACCCGGCCGACAAGCTGTCACGCACCTACATCGAGCGCTGCGCCTACATGAAGGCCAATCCGCCCAGTGAAGACTGGAACGGCGTGTTCGTGATGACCTCGAAGTAAAATCTATCGGGTCAGACTCCATTGGAACTCGACCCTCAAGATTCTTTTCGGGATTAATTGTCGGGCACGCTGTGCTTTGCCCATAGTGCATAATCAATGGAATCAATTGATTCAGAAGCCATTGATATAATTGGAGAAGAGAAATGAAACTCGAATACGATGTAATCGAAGACGTCTTTGACGATACCACCCACATTCGTACCATGACGGAGCAGGCACGATTGCCGTCCGGCGGCTGGCTGATCCGGACCACGCTCTATACGCCGAACAACATCACCATGGACGTAACGGCTATTCCAGGTAAAAAACGCAAGAAAAAACCACTTTTTAACCCGATCACCTAAGCGATCAAAGGGATTGCAGGCCGCCTGCACGTAAAAATATATGACCGAATCAATCGAGTCTGACCTCATTGTATAGATTTTTCACAATTGAACTAATGACAAAAAATTCCCGGTACTGTTAAACTTGTAGCCAGACAGCCATACAACTGGAAGGCTGGCAGTTAAACAATAATCAGGGAAAGACCATGAAAAGGTCACGACTGTTACTCACGGTTCTCGGCTGTCTACTCGCCTGCGTCATATCGGTCGCAACGATTGCCGCGGAGAATCTCGACAGCCATCCTTACGCTCTGCTCACCCCGATCGCAGTCGTTCCAAAAGCGGAACTCCATGCCAGCCCTCCCGTCCGCAGCAATGATCCGGGCCAGGTGGATAACTGGATATCGGATGAAATCTGGTTAATCTGCTCAGTGGTTATTGCACTGGTTGGCATTACCATTATGAGAAAGACCATAAATTAACGTGCGCCCCTGACAAGGGCGATAACACTGTGCGAGCAACCCGGCTGGCAGGGTCAACCGGATTCAATTCAAGCCCGATAGCGGCGACCTTAAAGTGTAACTGCCCAGCCGAGTATCCTCTGCTACGGTGCAATTCAATGGCATGTCAATTATCAGGGGGAGACCATGAAGAATCTCATGACCGCCATGCGGACGATGATCACCTTGTTTATGTTATTGGCAAGCATTCAGATCCAGGCAGCGGGACCCGGCCCTGTCTACAAGTACACGGAGCTGCAGCCTCTGAACAACCAGCAGCAGAAAGAACATGACGATTGCATGCTCGAGCACATGCACAAGGCCCATTCCGATACGGCGTACCAGGAACTTGAACACATTTGTTACCGCAGAGTACTCGGCTACAAATAAACAGTAATTACAAATGAGTGCCTGGGCGTTCTCGTTGCAATCATCCCCGGGGCAAGTCCTGGTCTTGTCGCTCAGTTTTCCTGGACGCGGTCGTAGACGTCCTCGAAACGCACGATGTCGTCCTCGCCCAGGTAGCTGCCGGACTGGATCTCGATAACCTCGAGCGGGATGGCGCCCGGATTCTCAAGGCGGTGTCGCTCACCGATGGGGATGTAGGTCGACTCGTTCTCGTGCAGGTTGAAGACGTTGTCACCGCAGGTCACGCGCGCAGTGCCCTTCACCACCACCCAGTGTTCCGCGCGGTGATGATGCATCTGCAGTGACAGGCTGGCGCCGGGATTGACCGTGAGACGCTTGACCTGGAAACGCGCGCCGTTGTCGATGCCCTCGTAGGAACCCCAGGGCCGGTAGACCCGCCGGTGCACCCTGCTTTCATCGCGGTTATCGCGCTTCAGCTGGTTGACGATCTCCTTGACGTCCTGCGCCCGCTCCTTGCTGGCAACCAGCACGGCATCGGCGGTCTCCACCACGATGACGTCGTCCAGCCCAACGGTCGCGAGGCAGCGGTGCTGGGCGACCAGGAAGGCATTGTGCGTATCGTGGGTGATGACATCGCCCTGCACGACATTGCCGTCCTCATCGCGCGGGCAGACATTCCACAGGGCGGACCAGGCTCCGACATCGGACCAGCCGGCTGAAAACGGCACCACCACCGCCTTGCCGGTCTTTTCCATCACGGCATAGTCGATGGAGTCGCTGGGGCAGGCCTGGAAGGCGGCCTTGTCGACCCGGAAGAAATCGATGTCCTGCGCGCCCTGCTGCATGGCCTTGCGGCAGCCCTCGAGGATATCGGGACGGAACTCGACGATCTCCTCGAGCCACCGGTCGGTGCGCATGAGGAAGATGCCGCTGTTCCAGTAATAGTCGCCTTCATTGACATAGCGCTCGGCGGTCGCCTGGTCCGGCTTCTCGACGAAACGGGCAACCTGGTAGGCCACACCCTCCCCCAGCGCGCCAGCGCGCTTGATATAGCCGTAACCGGTTTCAACGCCTTCCGGGACCACGCCGAAGGTGACCAGTGCACCCTGTTCGGCATGGACACAGCCCTGGCGCACGGCATCAAGGAACGGCTGGCGTTCGGTGATGACATGATCGGCCGGCATCACCACCATCATGGAATCCGGGTCCCGCTCGGCGAGATACAGCGCGGCCAGCGTCAGCGCCGGTGCGGTATTGCGGCCCTGCGGTTCAAGGATAATCGTTGCCGCCTTCTTGCCCAGCTGGCCGACCTGCTCGGCGACCAGGAAGCGGTGCTCCTCGTTGCAGACGTAGACGGCATCGCCCAGGTCGGGCAGACCATCGAGACGGTTGGCCGTCTCCTGCAGCAGCGTCTGCTCCGTAATCAACGGCAGCAACGGCTTGGGGTAGTGTTCGCGGGACAGGGGCCAGAGCCGTGAGCCCGAGCCGCCAGAGAGTATTACCGGGTAAAGTGTCATCAAATCACACCGTGGTGGCATTCAGCTGGTGAAGTGTTATCCATTGTTGTCCCAATCATCGGCGCTTGCCAGCATAAATTGAGCAACGCCAGCGGCACCGGGCCAGCATCGGAAAGCCCCGCCGGTTCTGCTTGGCACCGGGGTACACTCCCGCTGCAGGTAATTTATTTTCCTTAATTATCTTTATCTTACGGTTATTAGGTAAGTATAACCGCTGGCCCGAGTGCATGCACCTTGCAAGCTCCGGATACCGACCTTGGAATTAGCTGCTGTTAAAGAGAAAAAAATCGCAGGTTGGGTCTGGCCGCCAGGCCGTAACCCACACCATGGGTGTGTCGGATTACGCTTGCGCTAATCGACCTACGGCTGTTGGGCACGCTGTGCTTTGCCTACATGGACGGTCGCTCCCGGCATCCTGCCTTCCATGACACTCGTACATCCTTGTACATCGTAGGTAAGGAGCGTGAGCAGGGAGCGGAAGCTTTGCCCAACCTGTAACTACTGTAAACCCGTAGGATGGGCAAAGGCCGACAGGCCGTGCCCATCATGATCGCCCTATTACAATTGCCCTCCCCCGAGACCGGGAGAG
>Ga0224512_10005695_pt1 | contig 10164 bp, 11 predicted proteins | sample SF_May12_sed_USG_4_FD_169103 | JGI IMG/M metagenome (GOLD analysis project Ga0224512, IMG submission 169103) | Sediment microbial communities from San Francisco Bay, California, United States - SF_May12_sed_USGS_13 | ecosystem: Environmental > Aquatic > Marine > Sediment | place: USA...
GAGCGCAAGAAAGTCGGCGATCTGTTCCGGCCATACACCGAAAACATCCGGTATTGCCTGATAACCGAGCTTACCTCTCCCCGCATAGTCCCAGAACACATCCTCTTTCGACAACAGCTGCGCGAGATCCTTGTCGCGCGTAACGATGGTCGACGGACGATTCACCCTGCGGCCATGGTCGACAAGCGTACCGATAAGATCATCAGCCTCGTAACCGGGGTGCGCCCGTTCCATGAGCCCGAGCGCGCGGGTAAAACGTCGACACTGTTCGAACTGGCGTTTTAGCTCGGGCGGCGCGGGTTCGCGGTTCGCTTTGTACTCGGGATAGATCTCCGTGCGGAACGATGTTGTCAAACTTTCGTCGTACAGTACCGCGATATAAGCAGGCTTCACCTGTTCCATGAAGTCGCCGAGAAAACGGCAGAAGCCGTAAAACGCGTTGACCGGATTGCCGTCGCCGTCGACCATGTCGTCGGGCATCGAGTAGTAAGCTCGAAACACGTACACGCTCGCGTCGATAAGGTATTGCATGGCCGCCAAGTATAGCCGCAATCGAACCCGCGTGTAGGAGCGCGTCGGGTCGCGCTCCTACCACACAGTGTCATTCGTGAAAATGTACGTCGACGATTTCGCCGCCGTCGGACAGATGATCGGTCAGGCGCGCATGCAGCGGACTCGAGCGGGGAATGTGTGCAAGCAGGTATTGCATCTGATCGGCCAGCACGCGGCGACCCTTTAGATAGATGTATTCGGCATAGGTCGGCGTGAACGGCACGGCGATAAGCTGCATCGATGCCTGCTCGGGTGTCCGACCGCCTTTGTAGTTATTGCAGCGTCGGCAAGCGGTCGCGACATTATTCCAGGCATCTTTGCCGCCTCGGGAGATCGGCGTAACGTGGTCACGAGTCAGATCCCGCGTCGGGTAACGCATCGCACAGTACAGACAAACGTTGGCGTCACGCTTGAACAACGTGCGGTTATTCAGCGGCGGCACATACGCATCTCGATTTCGAGACAGACTCTGGCTCGTGCCGTGAGTTGCGATGATCGAATTGACGTCGACCTTGCTGCGGAGCCCGTCAAAGCTGCTGTAGCCACCAAATACCGTATACAGGCGCGTGCCGCAGTCGTAGGCAACCTGTTCGGCATGATAAAGCCGGACCGCTTCCCGATAATCAATCCACTCCAGGGGCATCCCGGCCACATCGGTCCGAAGCACCTGCTGCGATATATTGGACGCAACGCCTGCAAGCATTTCTCTATCCCCTGGCGCCCCGCGCGCCGGGCTCGCACGATGCCTCGCGCGCACCGTGCTCCTGAAGTTTGCAGATAACCCGGAAAAAATCAAATACCAGATCACATGTTGGCGATTTCATGGGTAACGACTCGTGTGACCGTTTTACAACTATGGGGCGGCTCTCAGAGCGCCCTGTATACGGCGTCGAGGCTATCCTTGGCGTCGCCGAACAGCATGCGCGTATTTTCCTTGAAGAACAGAGGGTTTTGCACGCCCGCATAACCGGTTGCCATGCTGCGTTTCAGCACGATCGTTACGGCGCCTTTCCATACCTCGAGTACCGGCATACCGGCGATCGGGCTGTCCGGGACCTCCTGGGCTGACGGGTTCACGATGTCATTCGCGCCGATCACGATCGACACATCGACTTTCGGGAAGTCCTCGTTTATCTCGTCCATTTCGTAAACGATATCGTACGGCACTCTGGCTTCGGCCAGCAGCACGTTCATGTGGCCCGGCATGCGGCCCGCGACCGGATGAATACCGAAGCGCACATTGATTTTCTTCGCCCGCAACGCGGTCGTAATCTCGTAAACGATGTGCTGCGCCTGCGCGACCGCCATACCGTAACCCGGCACGATCATGACTTCTTTCGCGTTCGTAAGCAGTGCCGCCGTCTCCTCGGCATCGATCGACACGACCTCTCCATCGGCATCACCGCCGGCCACAACCGTTCCGCCGCCCGTGCCAAAACCACCTGCAATTACGGCGATGAATCTGCGATTCATGGCGCGGCACATGATATAGCTGAGGATTGCGCCGCTGGAGCCTACCAGGGCGCCCGTGACGATCAGGAGGTCGTTACTCAGCATGAAACCGGTTGCCGCAGCCGCCCAGCCCGAGTAGCTGTTCAGCATAGAAACGACCACGGGCATGTCGGCGCCGCCGATTGCCATCACCATGTGTATGCCGAAAAGCAGAGCGACGATCGTCATGATAATCAGTGGTATTAGCCCGCCGCCCCCCGCGGACTGCACGACAAAGTCCCGGCCAAACCAGATGGCCGCAATGAGTAGCGCCAGATTTAACCAGTGCCGTGCCGGCAACAGCAGCGGTTTTCCGCTGATGCGCCCGGACAGTTTACCGAACGCAATCACTGAACCCGAAAATGTCACGGCACCGATCAACACACCAAGGTACGTCTCGATGTCGTGAATCGTCAGTTCGACTCCCGCGAAGTGCACCGAAGGGTCCATGAAATTCGCAAAGCCAACCAGCACGGCTGCGAGGCCGACGAGGCTATGCAGAATCGCAACGAGTTCCGGCATCTGCGTCATCTGCACGCGACGCGCCAGCGCCAGACCGATACTGCCGCCGATGAGAAGCCCGACAAACAGTATCGTATAGTGTTCGGTAACGACGCCCAGGATGGTCGCGAGCAGTGCGATTGCCATGCCTATGATGCCGTACCAGTTGCCCCGACGCGCCGTTTCCTGATTCGACAGGCCGCCAAGCGCCAGGATGAATAGTACCGTCGCAGCGATGTACGACACGGTAACGATGCCGCTACTGATCATGTCGACCTCACTTCCTGAACATGGCGAGCATGCGACGGGTTACTGCGAATCCGCCCGCAATATTGATGCTCGTTATCAGCACCGTAAAAGCGGCGATCCACATGATCAGATTTTCGCCGGAACTAATCTGCAACAATGCGCCGATAACGATGATGCTCGATATCGCATTCGTGACGCTCATCAACGGGGTATGTAACGCCGGAGTTACATTCCAGATCACCATGTAACCGATGAAGCAGGCGAGTACGAACACCGTGAAGTGCGCCATGAACGATGGCGGTGCGACGGCGCCGAGTCCAAGCAGGGCCAATCCACCAACAGCTATCGCAACGATCGGTCCGGCAAGCGACGGCTTTTTTTCGACCATGACAGGCGGCGGCTCGGCCTTCGCCGCGGGCGGTATTGCCGAAAGCGTCGGCGGCGGGGGCGGCCAGGTTGTCTCGCCCTGCGTGCAGACCGTCGCGCCGCGAATTACCTCGTCCTCCATATCGACCACGATATTGCCGTCCTTTTCAGGACAGAGTTCGGTCAGTAAATGGCGAAGATTCGTGGCGTATAGCTGACTGGACTGCGCGGCCAGTCGGCTCGGCAGGTCGGTATAGCCGATGATCGACACGCCGTCGCGCACGACGACCTCGTTCGGCTCGGTCAACTCGCAATTGCCGCCCTGCTCGGCCGCGAGATCGACGATCACACTGCCGTCCTTCATCGACCGAACCATCTCGGCCGTGACCAGCCTCGGCGCCGGCTTGCCGGGAATCAGCGCCGTAGTAATAATGATATCGACCTCTTTGGCCTGCTCGGCAAACAGTTGCATCTCAGCCTCGATGAACTCCTTGCTCATGACTTTGGCATAGCCGCCTTCGCCGGTTCCATCTTCATCGGCAAAATCGAGCATCAGAAACTCCGCGTCCATGCTCTCGACCTGTTCCTTGACCTCGGGACGTGTGTCGAATGCCCGCACGATTGCGCCCATGCTTCTTGCTGCCCCTATCGCTGACAGGCCCGCGACCCCGGCGCCGATTATGAGTACCTTTGCCGGTGGGATCTTGCCAGCGGCAGTGATCTGCCCAGTGAAAAAGCGGCCGAAATGCTGGGCGGCCTCGACGACCGCCCGGTAACCGGCAATGTTGGCCATCGAACTCAGCGCGTCCATTTTCTGGGCGCGCGAAATTCGCGGCACGCTGTCTACGGCCAGGACAGTTGCGCCGCTGTCCGTAAGCCGTTTCAGGAGATCCGGGTTTTGGCCGGGCCAGATGAAACTGATCAGCGTCTGATTGCGTGTCAACAGCTCGACTTCAGACGACTCGGGCGCCCGGACCTTGAGAATCAGGTCCGAATCGCTCCATAGCTGCCGGCCCGCCTCGATGACGCCACAACCGGCTGCCCGATACGCATCGTTAGAATAACTCGCCGCCGCACCCGCATTCTCCTCAACGGCAACGCTGAAACCCATCTTGATAAGCTGACGCGCGACCTCTGGTGTCGTTGCGACGCGTCTTTCACCCGCATGTATTTCTCTCGGTACACCGATTCGCATTCAAAGAAACTCCGCCTGGATTGTGGGGATGAACCCGGAAATTCGACTGGAATGTTTATTCTCTGACAACCGGCATACTGTATCAACATTGGTGAGCCGCGCACAATTTTACCGGATCGCGGATTGCCTGCAAAAAAAAGGGCGTCCGTGGACGCCCTTGTCGCCGTCTCGTAGAGCTCTTACGGTCTGTTGCTCTGCGAGCGCATTTCAGGCTCTATTCGTAGTCTGAGTGCCGATCGAATTCATCAGAATCGTACTCATCGTAATAGTCGAAGTCATCCTCGAAGTCTTCGTCTGAATCGTCGACTGGCGGAAACATTCTGCGTTTCCGCCGCCGGTCTGATTTAGGCTCTTCCTCGCGCATGATACGGCGAACTCTCGGGTTGTCGAAGAATGCGAATTCATCGAAATCGTCGGTAAGAATACCCATGAGCTAAAGCTCCTATAACTAAAGGATTGTGCGTGAAAATTTCGGCAAATCTGGAACGGACTTCCTGGACCCGACAGTGCTGGATTCGTTGAACGGTGTCGAGGCTTCGAGCACTTGGCACGCAGCCAACGCCATCGCGTCAGGAAGTTGATGTGGCTGAAGATAGCCGGGTTTGCGGAACGCCGGTCCTGCGATGTCGGGAACCGGGATTTCGACGAACGCTTCCGCGGGGCTTGTCGCAATCCCCGTCGGCGGTGGCTCGGCTTCCGCTGAAATAGTCATTGCCCCAAGTTGCTCAATCGAAGACTATCCTGAGTGTCAGTATCAAAGATTTTCACTTGATGTCAAGTAATTTGATATCAAATTAATAAATTGGCGGAGTGGCGTTATGTCCAGGGATGCAATCGACGAAATGCTCGAGCAATGGCAGGCTGAGCGGCCCGACCTCGATACCTCTTCCCTGAGCGTCGTCGTGCGGATCCTGGCCCTGAGCAAGCCACTACTGCGTCAGGCAAGCCGGGCGCTCGAGCCCATCGAACTCGAACTCTGGGAGTACGATGTGCTCTCCGCCCTGCGCCGGCAGGGTCGGCCGTTCTCGCTGACCGCTACGGCCCTCGCGAGGGCAACCGGGCTGAGTACAGGCGCAATGACCAACCGTATCGACGGGCTCGAGTCACGTGGCTTCGTGCGCCGCAAGATGGATCCCGGCGACCGGCGCAGCGTTATCGTCTCCCTAACGTCGGAAGGCCGGAAGATGATCGACAAGGCGATGTCGCTACGGCTCGAAGCCGCCAAACGCAGTCTCGGGGGCTTGCGTCCGAACGAACGGGCGCGCCTCGCTGCCTTGCTGCGCAAGGTAGTACTTGCGGCCAAGGACGTAGTTTGAAAAAAGGACGCCGGCGGCGCCCGCGTTTATTTCGAGAGCATGTCTGGCTCAGTCGCGCGTCGCCGGCCGCGGCCGGGTATCACGCAAACGATCGCGCAAGCGCCTGCGTTGCTCGGGAGTCATATCCCGAAAGCGATCGCGCAGTTGCTGACGGCGATCCTGGCGTAGCTGCCGGAAGCGCCGATAGTTGTCGCGGATACGCTGTTGCTCCGCTCTGGGCAAGTCCCGGTAAATCTCGTAGCGCTCGCGAATGAGCTCACGGCGTTCATCGGAAAGCTCGCGCCACATCTTGAATCGGGCCTGCGCCGCATCACGTTGATCAGGTGTCATACGGCTCCAGCGCTCGGCACCCATCGATAGACGTTGCTGCCGTTCAGGTGACAGGCTGTCCCAGTTCTCGGCGAACCCGCCAAGTACCTGCTGTTGTTCCTCACTCAAACTGCTCCAGGGAACACCCGCGTCCTGGGCATATGCCGGCCCGCCGATCGCGAACACTGCAACCCAGATGATCGTGAGCTGTCGTTTAGCCTTCATCTTCCGTCTCCAACGATTCTTTACCTTGCGGTACGGGATCGCTCCGCCTGTCGGCGTCGGCAGCCACCGGTTCATTGAATAACATCCAGTCTTCGTCCGACGCCTGCCACATTCCGAGGTACTCGAGAAATTCCACATCCGGTATTTCGTCATCTGCAGCGAGTACCAGACTGCAGCTAAATAACATCAAAGCGGACAACAGAGGTCGACTAGCCGACATTGTTGTCCACTTCCAGTTCAGCGAGCTCGAGCCAGCTGTAGAATTCGAGCTCCTCAAGCATCTCCAGACTATCCGCCTCCAGCAGAATTTCGAAGTCGGATGCGACAGGAGCTTCGAACGGCATGCCGACATCGGCCGGTCCGCGCAGTACGATCAACGCCACCAGTGCCGCAGTCGCGATCCCCGTCGCAGGGATCCAGACTATCGATGGCGAACGCGGCGGCGACTGCTTTAATTGTTCGAGTGCCGCATGCCGACTTTTGTTAAGTCGCGACAACGCTGCCGCATCGAGTTTATCGACGCTGTTGTCGAAGAGCGTTTTTGCCCGTTCGGCAAACTGCTCATCGTTGCGTGGTTCGTTCATTGCCAGTGGTCTCCCAATTGCTCCCTGAGCGTGTGTACCGCACGCGAATAATGTGTCTTGACGCTGCCTTGACTGCATCCCATGGCAGTTGCCGTACCCGCAACGTCGAGGCCTTCAAATGTGCGCAGCATAAAGGCCTCGCGTTGCCGCGCGGGAAGTTCGCCGATCGCAACCTCGAGCCGCTGCATCGCTTCGGCCGTCTGCAGCTCTTCATCGGGCGACCGTCCGGCCGGATCCTGCGCATGCGCCGTGACATCATAATACTCGTCATCTTTCGTGGACTTGTCGAACCAGACCATGACCCGATTGCGCACCTTCTGCCGACGATGCCAGTCACGCACGCCATTTTGCAGAATCCGGTAAAACAACGGCGTCCACTCATCTGCCGGTTTCCCGGCATACTTATGTGCGAGCTTGATCATCGCTTCCTGCACGAGGTCAAGCGCTTCGTCGCGATCACGAACCGATATCTCGGCGATCCGCAACGCGCGTCGTTCTACTTCCGCAAAAAACCGGTTGAGTTGCCGTTCGCGTTGCAGCGTCACTGCTCCCGTCATAGGCTCGCGGATCCACGATACCGCAAAAGCGCTGGCGGCAGCGTTCATCGCACGAGTTTCCTTGTCTTCGGGCCGCTTTTGTCCATGCGTTCGGTCCTCTTGACTCCACCGCGAGGTCAACTACCGTGTCTTGCCTGAATAACGTCTCTGGACCACCAGGGTTGACAGCGGACCCACGATTCGGATCTCGGGCATTATGTAAAAATGCCTCGCACCTGCGCAGCGTAGAGTATTATAAGCCGTTGTTTATAGAGAATTTTTGTGGGTAAGAGCCGGATCCTCAAGGTCGCGGTCAATGTGCCGCTGTCGCGGGCATTCGACTACCTTCCGCCGCCCGGGGTACCGTGTCCGAAGCCGGGCTGCCGGGTACTCGTCCCGTTCGGACGCCGCAAGACCGTCGGGTTGGTCATCGCGCTCGCCGCCACCACCGATCTCGTCGCCGCGAAAATCCGCCATGCCATCGAATCCGTCGACGACAGGCCGCTGCTTGGTACTGAGGACCTTTGGCTGATTTCATTTGCGGCCGACTATTACCATCATCCGATCGGTGAAGTCGTCGCTGCCGCACTGCCTGCGCCGTTGCGGCACGGTAAGGCATTGTATCCAGTCCAGACCTGTTTCTCAGTAACCGACGCCGGCGAGACAGTCGATGTCGAATTGCTTGCGAGACGCGCACCCCGACAGGCTGAACTGCTGCAACTCATCGCGGACGCCGGCGGCAACGGGATCGATGCTGAAACCCTCACCTATACGCTGCCGGCATGGCGTCGGGCCGCAAAACTGCTCGCAGACAAAAGGCTGATCGCACGATTCGAATCCCGCGCGGCGCCAGCCGCGGCGCGCGATGCTTTGCGGGGCGAGCCCGGTCCGGACCTCAACGAGGATCAGCGCGGAGCGCTGGCGGCACTGCGCGCGCAACCGGGATTTTCCGTTTCCGTGCTCGACGGCGTCACGGGCAGCGGCAAGACCGAAGTCTATCTGCAGCTCATACGCGACGTGCTGGACAGGAATCGTCAGGTGCTGGTGCTCGTACCTGAAATCGGTCTGACGCCGCAGCTCGTCGGGCGACTGCGGACACGGCTGGGCTTCGAGCCCGCGATCCTGCATTCCGGACTGAGCGATGTCGTGCGCCTCGGGGCCTGGCGCAATGCGCGGAGCGGTCATTCGCGATTGATCGTGGGTACGCGCTCGGCCGTATTCACACCAATGCCGGATCTTGGTCTGATCGTCGTCGATGAAGAACACGATCATTCGTTCAAGCAACAGGATGGTCTGCGGTATTCGGCACGCGACCTCGCGATCGCGCGCGCCAAGCATCGTGATGTTCCTATCGTGTTGGGTTCGGCCACACCGACACTTGAAGTACTGCAACACTGCCGGGACGGAAAGTATCGACACATCGTAATGCCTGAACGTGCCGGAAACGCGCAGCCGCCGCACTTTCGGCTTGTTGACATCGAACGTTCGCCGGTAACCGATGGTCTGAGCGAACCGCTTGCGAACGCGATCGATGCACATCTCACCGCTGACGGCCAGGTGCTGATGTTTTTGAATCGGCGCGGGTTCGCCCCGACTCTGATCTGCACGAGCTGTGGACATGTCGCCGAGTGCGGCCGCTGTGATTCGCGAATGACAGTGCATGCAAAAGATCGCCGTCTGCGCTGTCATCATTGTGGTGCAAGCCGTGCGCTCGACGAGCGCTGCTCCAGTTGCGGTGCAGCGACGCGATCTCTCGGCGCTGGGACCGAGAGACTCGAGGACGCGTTACAGCGACGATTTCCCGGGCATCGCATCAAACGTATCGATAGCGACAGCACCCAGCAAAAAGGTGCGATTGACGAGGCACTCGCGCTTGCCGAGGCCGGCGATGCCGATATTCTCGTCGGCACGCAAATGCTCTCCAAAGGCCACCACTTCCCGAAACTCACATTGGTCGGCATCATCAACGCCGACCAGGGCCTGTTCGGCACCGATTTCCGCGCCGGTGAACGGCTCGCGCAATCAATTGTTCAGGTCGCAGGCCGCGCGGGTCGCGAAGCCCGTCAGGGAGAGGTCATGATTCAGACGGCATTCCCGAGTCACCCGTTCTGGCAACGTCTGATCGAAGGCGGTTATCGACAGGTTTCCGATGAAGAACTCGCCGAACGCGAGGCGACTCACTGGCCACCGTTTTCGAGGCTCGCGTTGATGCGCTCGGCCGCGCATCGGCGCCCGGATGCATGGCGTTTTCTCGAAATTGCACGAGACAGGGTGCTCCGCGAGAACGTCGCCGGGCTCCGGATCCTCGGGCCGGTCGATGCGCCGATGGCGCGCAAGGCCGGACGCTACCGGGCGCAGCTGTTATTGCAAAGTCAGGACCGGCAGGCATTACACACTGTGCTCAAGGACCTGCGGGTCGTTCTTGAAGAGGAACCCTTCGCTCGCAAGGTCCGCTGGTCGATCGACGTTGACCCGATCGAGTTGTTTTAGTCCACAGCATCGAGCAATCACTGTAGAATTGCCGGCCTCGTAAAGCCAGCATTCCATTGATGAAAACCATCGTCGCGCAAATCCTCGAGGGCGCCATCACTGCGCTACCCGAACTTGAGGATGTGGTCTCCGGACTGCAGGTATCCGGCACGCTCGAGCGCACGCGCGATCCTCAGCACGGCGACTATGCGACCAACATCGCGATGCGTATTGCCAAGACTCTCGGCAAAAATCCCCGGGACATTGCCGCCGCGATTGTCGGCAAGATACCGTCCGGGGAACAGATCGCCAGGGTCGAGATTGCCGGGCCCGGATTTATCAATTTCTATCTCAGTGCCGCGGCATTTCAC
>Ga0224512_10005696_pt1 | contig 10162 bp, 13 predicted proteins | sample SF_May12_sed_USG_4_FD_169103 | JGI IMG/M metagenome (GOLD analysis project Ga0224512, IMG submission 169103) | Sediment microbial communities from San Francisco Bay, California, United States - SF_May12_sed_USGS_13 | ecosystem: Environmental > Aquatic > Marine > Sediment | place: USA...
AGAGGGCGTCGTGTTCCCGCGGCGTAGAGCGTCCGCCCCCAACGGTCGCGAATGATCACCGATGAGGTCGGCCCCGCCTTTGCGCTCAGCCGGCTGAGCGAGCGGCGAAGCCTCGGCGAGAGCGGCTCCAGGTCAGGCACCGAACGCAGCTCGGTCACCGGCACCCATCCCCGCACGCCTCCTCCGAAGCCGACGCGAGCCCATGGCCTGCCTTCCGGGCCACGTCGTACCCGCAAGACCCGTCCGGCAACGCGTCGGGACGGGCTGACGGCGACATCTGCGGCGCCCCCCCCGGACCTCTGAGAAGCGGCTCCCGATCGAAGAAGGTGCGCACCCACCCGGTCTCGAGGGCAGGATCGCTGTGCAGTCCGTCCTTGGCGAGATCGGGGGAAGGTGCATCGGGTGGCACCTCGAGGTCCACCTCGGCTGCACGGGCCGACCCGGCGCCGAGCAGCAGCGTGGCAGCGGCGGCCCAGACGAGCTGGCGTGCGGTGGGGAGAGCGCACATGGTCGGCCACGGTACCTCGGCTACCGGTCGGGCCTCACCCGATGTGTTGACTAGTTTCGCTGCTGGGACGCGTCGAGTGCGGCCACGGTCTCGACGAGCTGGACTGCGGCCTTGCCGCGCAGGCGCACGTCGGCCACGCTGTCATACGGCGTGTCTCCCTCGGTCAGGATCGCGAGCTTCCCGCCCCGACGACGCACGATCGACGGCAGCTCGCTGACCGGTGCGACCTGGAGCGACGACCCCACCACCAAGATCACGTCCGCGCGTTCGGCCGCCTCGTAGGCGGCGCTGATCTCCGCCGCGGGCAGAGACTCACCGAACATCACCACACCGCTCTTCAGCTGGAAACCACAGGCGTCGCAGCGGGGTACTCCGTCGGCCGCGCCGTCGGCCTTCACCACCAGCTCCTCGAGGGTGGTCATTGCCTGGCACTGCAGGCATTCGCCGCGACTGAGCGACCCGTGGACCTCGATCACATCGGTGCTACCGGCCCGGCTGTGCAGGCGGTCGATGTTCTGGGTGACCAGCGAGTGCAGAACGCGGCGGCGCTGCAACTCCGCGATGGCCTCGTGCGCGGGGTTCGGCGCGACTGCGCTCAGCATGTCGATGCGCGGCCGGTGGAACTGCCAGAAGCGCTCCGGCTTGCGCAGGAAGGTCTGGAGCGACGCGACCTCCATCGGGTCGAACCTCTGCCACATGCCCTCGGCGGAGCGGAAGTCCGGGATGCCGCTCTCGGTGGACATGCCGGCGCCCGTCAGCGCAATGGCGTGCTCGGCGTCAGAGAGCAGCTGGGCGAGGGCCTCAGGGCTGTCGTCCATGACGGCCAGGGTACCGACTATCTTTGAGCGCGTGCGCCACGACGGACGCAGAGCCGACGAGCTGCGGCCCGTGAACATCATCCCCGGCTTCGTCTCCCAGGCCGACGGCAGCGCGCTGATCGAAGTCGGCGGCACCAGGGTGATCTGCACGGCCTCCATCGAAAGCGGAGTGCCCGGCTGGCGCGAGGGCTCGGGCCTTGGTTGGCTGACCGCCGAGTACGGCATGCTGCCGGCGTCGACTGGCCGGCGCCGTCATCGCGACGTGAGCCGCGGCAGGCTCGACGGCCGCAGCACCGAGATCCAGCGCCTCATTGGCCGTTCGCTGCGGGCGGTCTTCGACCCGGCGGGCATCGGCGAGCGAACGCTGTGGCTCGACTGCGACGTGTTGGAAGCAGACGGCGGTACGCGCTGCGCGTCGATCTGCGGCGGCTTCGTGGCGGCGCAATTGGCGCTCGGGAAGCTCGACGACCTACCGGGCGAGCCCTTCCGCGACAGCGTCGCGGCGGTAAGCGTCGGCCTCGTGGACGGCACTCCCGTGCTCGATCTGGATTACACCGAGGATTCCGCCGCCCAGGCCGACGTGAACGTGATCATGACCGGTGGCGGCGATCTGATCGAGGTGCAGGCGACAGGGGAGGGAGCGACCTTCACGCGCGATCAGCTGACCGACTTGCTGGATCTTGCGGCCGCGGGTGTCTCCGGGCTGACCGACCACCAAAACGAGGCTCTGGCGTGAGCAAGGGGCGCATCGTTCTCGCCACGGGCAACGCCGACAAGGTGCACGAGCTGAGCCGGCTGCTCTCCGACTACGAGGTGACGGCGGCTCCGGACGGTTTCGATCCCGAGGAGACCGGCACCACCCTCTTTCAGAACGCTTTGGTCAAGGCCGAGGCACTGCGGCCCGCGGTCGATCCGGATGTGATCGTGGTGGCCGACGATTCCGGCCTGTGCGTCCATGCTCTTGGCGGTCGCCCCGGCGTGTTCAGCTCGCGCTACGCGGGTCCTGACGCGACGTACTCTGACAATTGCCTTCGCCTGATGGAGGAGCTCGAGGGAGTCGAGGACCGAGGCGCCGCGTTCGTTGCCGTGCTCGTCGGGCTGCTGCCCGATGGCAGCAGCGTCGTGGGCTGTGGCATCTGCGCGGGCACGATCACCTTGGCTATGCGGGGCGAGGGCGGCTTCGGCTACGACCCGGTGTTCCAGCCGATCGGCGACGACCGGACGATGGCCCAATTGACCACCGACGAGAAGGCCGCAATCTCGCACCGAGGGCGCGCCGCGCGGCGTCTGGTGAGCGCGCTTGTGGGCCGGTGAGGCAGTTTTTGGCGCGGTTTCGGTGCCTGTGGCTATCCTGCACGGCCGTGTCCGGGCTTCCATCATCCGCACGCCTGCTTCCCCGATAGTGGTCAGCGCGCCGCACTGGCCTCCCGTCAGCCGCATCATCTCGTGGTTGGTGACGGCCCTCGTCATAGGCTGGCTGATCGTCTACAACGTCTTGCGCTTCGCCGGCGGGGCGCCCTCCGAGGTGGCGAGCCAATCCTTCCTGGGCGGCATCGTGCTCGGGGTGATCGGCTTCGGCGTGGCGCTGTTCGTCTATCGCCAGCTGGCGCGAAGCGGCCGGCTGAAGGCCCGCGGCCCGGCCCTGGTTCCGGAGCCCGACCAACTCGCCGACGATCAGCGCAGCGCGCTGAAGATCGCGGGCCCGTTCGTGGCCGTGCTCGCCGCGGCCGGCGTGGGCATGGGGGTGTTCCTCGGTGCACAGTGGCTGCAGGACACGCCCGACGAGCGCGCAACGACCATGTTGATCCTCGCGCTCTGGAACCTGCTCATCGGGGCATGGCTGTCGGATGAGTACGTCCATATGCGCCGCCTCGAGGGCGAGGGCCTCGACGCCGTGGGTCTCGGCGCCCTGATCACCGCGGTGCTGGCGAGCGTGGGCCTGGCGCGCGACATGGCACCGCTCGGACAGGTCGCGCTGATCGTCATCGCCTCTGTCGCGGCAGTTCTGGTGTACTTCGCCGTCTGGCGCCTGACCCGCCGCAGCCCCGCGCCGTGGCTGGCGATCGTATCGGTCGTCATCGGCATCGCCGCGATCGTCCTGCCGCTCGTGTCCTAGGGCATGGCCGATTCCCGGGTGCGGCTCGTGTGCCCCCTCTGCGATGCCGTCGTGAGCGACGGTCCACCTCCGGCACCCGGCGCCTGCCCAGGTTGCGGCGCTCGCTTCGTCGGCGATGGCGAGTCTGCTCCGGCCGCCGTGGAGCAGGGGCTGTCCGAGCTATCGGTCGACGGAGTCGGTGCGCAGGAGCTCGTAAACGCCCTTTTCACGGTCTCTCCCGAGCGCTGCCGGAAGCTCGGTGTGACGATTGCCTCTGACGAGCGGGAGGGCTTCTACCGTTGGTGGCTCTTCCTCGCGGCGGGGCGCGATGCGCGGGATCAGCTCGAGACGCTCCTGGCGGAGTCCTGTAAATAGCGCTTCTTGGGCACGGCGATGCGGGCCGGGCATGAGATAGGCGGAATTTGCGACAAACTCCGTGCCCAGCGCCTCTCAGGACGGGCAAAGATCGCCTCCTAAGGGGTCGTTTTCACGCTCAGCGAGCGGGTTTATCGCATCGTGGACCCCCAGAGGCCGTGTCGTCAGGACCCGTTGTTAGCGTGGCTCGCGATCCGCTACACAGGCGGCCCAAGTCGGGCCGGCCGACGACGAAAGCGAGAGATTCATGACCAAAGCGGAGTTCGTTGATGACGTCGCCGAACGGGCCGATCTGAGCCGAGCCGACGCCAAGCGGTCGGTCGAAGCGTTCCTCGAGGCGATCGAGGACGCGCTCAGCTCCGGCGAAGAGGTGCAGTTCGCCGGTTTCGGGAAGTTCTCGACCTCGGATCGTCCGGCGCGCGAGGGTGTCAACCCGCGTGACCCCCGTGGGCCCAAGATTCAGATTCCGGCGCGGCGAGTGCCGAAGTTCAGCGCCGGCGCTGCGCTGAAGGGCGCAGTCGACCGCTAGTCGACCTCGCGCGCGCCCGGCGCCGCGGCTGTCGCAATGACAGCCACGGCGCTCGGGGCGCTTTTCATCATCCTGGTCGGCGTCGTCCTGCGACGGGCCGGGCTGCTACGTCAGGAGGACGGTCCGGCGCTCGTTCGGATCGTGCTCTACGCCGCGCTGCCGGCGCTGGTCTTCCTCATCCTGATTCGCGCGGATCTCGACGCGGAGCTGGCATTGGTGCCCGTCGCCGCGTGGCTGGTGCATGGGGTGATGCTCGCGACCTGTTTCGGGCTTGCGGCGCTCTGGAGCATGGACCGACCACTGACCGGCGCCTTCGTCACCTCCACGGCGGTAGGCAACACGGGCTTCTTCGGTCTGCCGCTGATCGCCGCGTCCGGTGCGGGGGTCTCGCTGCCGGCGGCGGTGATGTACGACGCCCTCGGTACCGGAATCATGACCTTCACCACCACCGTGGTGATCGCCAGCGCCTTCGGCGAGCGCGGCAGCGGCGCCGCCATCGACTGGGAGCGCCTTGGGCGCGCGCTGTCGTTGCCGCCGATGTGGGCCCTGGCCATCGGGATCGCAGTCAACCTGATGGGTGTCGACACGCTCCCGATGGCGATCGAGCGCCCGCTGGAGCTGCTGTCGGCGGCCGTGCTGCCACTGGTGATGCTCTACGCGGGTCTGATCATCGACGCTCGCGACCTGCGGCAGTTCTGGGCGGTCGTGACCGCCTCGGCCATCCTGCGACTTGGTATGGCGGCCCTCGTCGGCCTGGGCGTGGGCCTGGCGTTGGGGCTCCGCGATGAGCTGCTTCGGACCGTCGTGCTCATGGCCGCGATGCCCACTGCCATGATGTCGCTCGTCATCGGCAGCGAGTTCAAGGTGCGCTACGAGATGATCGCCGGCGCCGTGTTGGTGACGACGCTGCTCTCGACGATGACACTGCCGTTGATTCGAAGCCTGCTGACGTGACCACCCATTTCGCCGATCGGCTCGCGACCGCCGTCATGCGGCGCGAAAGCCAGATCGTGGTGGGCCTCGACCCCCACCCTCAAAGCGTCGCCGGCGGTTTGGCCGGCGCCGAGGACCTCTGTCGTCGCGTCATCGCCACGGTGGCGCCGGCAGCCGTTGCGGTGAAGATTCAGATCGCCTGCTTCGAGCGCTACGGGGCCGAGGGCTGGGCGGCATGGCAGCGGCTTGCCGCTTTCGCGGCCGATGCCGGCCTGCTGGTCATCGCCGACGCCAAACGGGGGGACATCGGACTCACCAGCCAGGCGTACGCGGCGGCCCTGCTCGATGGCCCCGTCGATGCCCTGACGGTCAACCCGATGATGGGCGACGATGCGGTCGCGCCGTTCATTGCGCGTGCCGCACAGACCGGGCGTGGCGTCTTCGTGCTCGTGCGCACCTCGAACCCCGGCGCGGCTTTGTTGCAGGACGTCGAGCTGGCCGACGGCCGGCTCTGGCACCAGCTGCTCGCGGACGAGGTCTCTCGCTGGGGCGCTGAGCTGGTCGGCGAGAGCGGACTGTCATCGGTTGGAGCGGTGGTCGGAGCGACCGTGCCCGAGCATCTCGTCGACCTTCGCGCCCGTATGCCTCAACAGCCTCTGCTGCTTCCCGGTGCGGGTGCCCAAGGAGGGCGCCCCGAGGATCTCGCCGCAGCCTTCGCGAACCACCCGGCCGGCGGTCTCGTGACCGCCAGTCGATCGATCATGTTCGCCGACCGGCCCCGGGAGGCGGCCGAGGACCTGCGCTCTCGGGTCCAAGCGGTGCTCTAGGTCAGAACGTGACCCGAGCGGTGCAGCGTTCGCCTGTCTTGGGGTTGAGGGTGGTCGCGACGAAGCGGTCCTTGCCGCTGAGGTTGCGCACGAGCTTGCGTGCTTCGAATGATCCGCTGGGCGGCCTCGTGCGATAGGCCTTGCGCAGAACCGGGCGGCCGTTGCGCTTGACCGCGACGCCCCACCGTTGTCCGTTGCGGTTCTGATCCACCTCGAACTCCATCTCGATGCGGTTGCGGTCCTCGCCTTTGACCTTGATCTTCGCCCGGCTGGACCCGGTGCAGGCGCCCGCCTTGCGGATCTCGCGCCGCTTGGCTCGGCGATCCGATCGGTCCTCGCTCCGCGAGGTGCTCTCGTCGGACCGATCGGACGACCTGTCGTTCGATCGCTCTTCGGACCGGTCCGAAGAGCCGTCGTCCGAGCCGCTTGATGCCGCTGCCGTCCCACCGACCGCGAACAGGGCCCCGACAGCAAGACAGCTTCCGATGGTGATGAGAATCGGTGAGCTCTTCATGGTTGCCTCCCAGAGGATGCCGGCGGCGATGCCGGCTCGTTGCGACGACGTTAGGCGTGTTCGGCTTTAGCTACGGCAAACGCAAAGGAAGACTCGGTAAACAAAGGCCAAAGCCGGTGGGGCGACTCAGCCTCGGGCGGGACCCGTCGTGCCGGCGGTCAGCTCCGCTACCTCACCGACGCGCACGGCACCGTGGCGGGCGGCAACTACCCGTTCGTAGCTACGCTCGCCGACCCCCCTGGAGGTCACCTCGCTCGAGTTCCTCGCGGCCGACCACGACGTGTACGCGCTACGCCCTACGAACTCCGCTCAACCCGATGTGGGCTTCTACTCCGAAGACGCGGCGTTCTGCTACCCGGGTGGCGAGGGGCGGGTCTGAACCCCTAGCCGGCGAGTACTTCACTCAGGAGCTCAGGAGGGCTGGCGATGATCGCCCGCTCTTCGATGAGGACGATCGGCCGCTGGAGCAGGCGGGGATGCTCGACGAGCAGCTCCACGATGGAGTCGGTCCGCTCCAGTCGCGCCGGGTCGATGCCCGGCTCTCGAAAGTGCGTTTCGCGCCTGACGAGGGTATCGGCGGGCTGGTCGAGCTTGGCGATGATTTCGTGGAGCTCGCATGCGCTTGGCGGGTCGTCGAGATAGCGCACGACCTCGTACGCGACGCCGGCTGCGTCGAGCAGCTCGCACGCCCCGCGACTCTTGCCGCAGCGAGGGTTGTGGTAGATGCGTGGAACCTGCACCGGGGTCGCCGTAGCGGGTGCCGCCGGTAGCATCGGCCCCCATGCGTTGGCGTCTTCGAGCAGCGGTTGTGGTTGCGGCTCTGGTCGCCACCCCGGCCGCCCACGCGGTGGCTGCCCCGCCCGAGGTGACTGCGAGCTCATACGTGCTGGTGGACCCCCGTACCGGGGACGAGCTCGCCGCGCGTTCTCCGAGCGCTCGTTCGGCCATGGCGAGCACGACGAAGATCATGACCGCGCTCCTCGCCTTGGAGCGCGCCAAGCTGGACGACATCGTCACGGTGCCTGCCAGCGCGACCATCGGGGGGACCACCGCCGGGCTCGGAGCGGGAGAGCAGCTGACGGTCGGTGACCTACTCACCGCGCTCATGGTCGGTAGCGGCAACGACTCGGCGCTCGCGCTGGCGGAATTCGTCTCCGGGAGCGAGGACGCCTTCGTCGAGGCCATGAATGCCCGCGCGTCTGAGCTCGGGCTGCGCGGGACCCGGTTCGCCAACCCCCATGGCCTCGACGAAGGCGGTCACTACTCCACCGCCCGAGACCTGGTGACCCTCGCGCGCGAGGCGATGAAGAACGAGGTCTTGGCAGGGCTCGTAGACGACCGGCGAGCATCGATTCCCGGTCGCGACGGCTCCGGAACCCGCAACCTCGTGAGCAAGAACGATCTGCTCGACCTCGACCCGTCCGCGGACGGGGTCAAGACCGGCTTCACGAACCAGGCCGGCCACGCCATCGTCGCCAGATCGACCCGCCGTGGCGTGGGCTCCCTCTACCTCGCCTTGCTCGGCTCGAGCGGGGAGCGAAGGCGCGCCGCGGACTCCAAGCGGCTTCTGGATTGGGGTTTTCGCCAGTTCTCATTCGGGACACTCCTGACCGGTGGGCGAGCGCTGGCGAGCGTTCAGGTGCTGGGCACGGGGGGTGAGCGGGTCGAGCTCGTGGCGAAGCGTCCGGTTACCGCGCCGCTCAGGGTAGGCACGCCGGTCACGCGCCGCATCATCGCGCCTGCCTCGGTGAAGGCCCCCGTGGCCCGCGGGCAGGAGATCGGCACGATCGAGGTGCTCCAAGGCGAGCGCGTCATCGGAAAGCGTCTGCTGGTGGCCGCGAGGGCCGTAGACTCACCGAGCCGATGGGAGCGCCTCCGGGCCGGTCTCTCTCAGCTCTCCCCCTTCTAGTGCCACCGTGATCGTCACCGTCACCCTCAACGCTGCCCAGGACCGAACCGTGTCGGTGCCAAACTTCCACATGGGCGGACGCAACCGGGCCATCGAGTCGCTGACGCTTCCGGGTGGGAAGGGCGTGAACATCGCCAGGGCGCTGCGTCGCTTGGGCCAGCCGGTGATCGCGACGGGACTCGCGGGCGGGCGCGTGGGCACTTACATCACCGAGGAGCTCACGGCTGAAGGCGTGTTGAACGACTTCGTCAGGATCAGCGAGGAGTCCCGCACATCGACCGCGGTCATCGATCCGACCGGCGTCCAACAGACCGAGATCAACGAGGTCGGGCCGACCGTCAACGAGATGGAGCTCAGCATCCTCTACGAGAAAGTGCGCTATCTCTCGAGCGGCGCCGACGTCTTCGTGGTCGCCGGGTCGCTGCCGCCGAGCGTCCCTCAGGAGATCTACACGGATCTAACCGAGCTGCTCGTGAAGCGGGGCGTGTTCACCGTGATCGACGCGGCGGGCCCGGCGTTTCGACGCAGCATCGCGGCAGGGCCGGATCTGGTGAGCCCGAACGTCCGAGAGGCCGAGGAGATCGTCGGCTACGAGTTCAACGACGACGCGGACTTGCTGGAAGGCGCCAAGGCCCTGATCGAGATGGGCGCCAAGGCCGTGTTGATCCACGGCGAAGACGGCTGCATCGCGCGATTGGTGCCAGGCGACGAGGAGCGCCACCTCACCTACCGCGCGGAGTTTCCGGTGCGGACTGCCGTCAGCACGATCGGCAGCGGCGACAGCCTGCTGGCGGGCTTCCTTGCCGCATGGATCAAGAAAGCGACTCCGGAGCGCGCTCTCGCGCAGGCCGTCGCGGCGGGAGCGGCGAACAGCCTCCAGCTCGGGGCGGGGGTGTTCGACCTCGAAGACCTCGAGGCCTTCATGCGCCAGGTCGTGGTGACGGCGCTGGAATAGACGTTCGCCCCGTGCAACCCGCGTTGCGTGTGGTCTGAGCGGCTTGCTAACGTCGCTCGCCAGGACGTGACGCGCCCCAGCCCCAGACGCTCTAGGAACCCAGGCCCCGACGACTCGTCGGCCTGGGTTTTTTCGTGCCTGGTAAGGGTCCGCGCGACGTAGTGACGAGGGAGGAGCGCCGCAGTGGAAGTCGAGATCGGCCGGGGTAAGAAGGGGCGTCGTGCCTACGGCATGGACGAGATCGCGATCGTGCCGAGCCGGCGCACCCGAGATCCCGAGGACGTCGATCTCAGCTGGACCATCGGCGGCTTCACCTTCGACATCCCCATCCTCGCCTCGGCCATGGATGGGGTCGTCAGCCCCGAGACGGCGATCGCCCTGGGGAAGCTCGGAGGCCTTGGGGTGCTCAATCTCGAGGGCATCCAAGTGCGGTACGAGGACCCGTCGGCGCAGCTCGACCGCATCGCCTCGTTGCCGCCCGAGAAGGCAACCGCCGGCCTCCAGGAGATCTACCAAGAGTCCATCAAGCCGGAGCTCATCGCCGAGCGGATCAAGGAGATCAAGCAATCGGGTGTCGTGGCCGCCGGCTCGTTCACCCCCCAGCGCGTCGAGCGCTACGTGGAGGTCGCCCTCGACGCGGGCCTCGACATCCTGGTGATCCAGGGCACGGTCGTCTCGGCCGAGCATGTCTCGTCGTCG
>Ga0224512_10005697_pt1 | contig 10162 bp, 8 predicted proteins | sample SF_May12_sed_USG_4_FD_169103 | JGI IMG/M metagenome (GOLD analysis project Ga0224512, IMG submission 169103) | Sediment microbial communities from San Francisco Bay, California, United States - SF_May12_sed_USGS_13 | ecosystem: Environmental > Aquatic > Marine > Sediment | place: USA: California...
AGCGCTGGGGCTGGGAAGAGCGTTCCGGCAAGGAGGACTACTTCGCCGGCGCCATCGGCCTGGAGCTCGATCGTGACCGCGGCATTCAGGAGATCGGAACCATCACCCACGTCGACAGCTTCGACAATGCATGGGCCGGTCGGATCACCCGCTCGATGGTGGTCGGCGACACCGTGTTCACGCTCTCCGAGCTCGGCATCTCAGGGTCCGATCTGACGAGCCTGGAAGAGACCAGCTGGGTCGGGTTCTAGGAGTCCCGATCCCCTGCCACCATCAGCGCGGCAGCGTTCTCAGTAGATCCGTCACGAGCCTGGAGGGTCGGCACGAGCCGTACCGCATCGGGAGCTGGAGTTCTGGAGCGCGCCCGGGCTCCTCGTGTGCGTTGATTCCGGACATGATGGGCGGGGTTCCTGCCCGGGGCTGAGTCGGCGACTGCGTAACCTGTGCTGATGTTCATCCGGATTGCGGGCGCCCAACTCAACCAGGTCATCGGGGACTTTCCGGGAAACCGCGATCGGATCCTCGAAGCGATGACATGGGCTCAGGAGCAGGAAGCCGACGTGCTGGCGCTCCCGGAGCTGGCCATCACCGGATACCCGCCCGAGGACCTATTGCTACGGGACAGTTTCATCGAAGCCAACCTGGCGATCCTTCAGGAGTTGGCGGCCGCCGCCGGGCCGATGCTGACCGTCGTCGGGTTCGTCGATCGTACCGATCCGGTGTCCTCGAGCACCCTGGAGGATTCGGCGGTGCGCTCCATCGCCAACGCCGCGGCTCTGCTCTACGACGGCGAGGTACGGGGCATCTATCACAAGGTCCACCTTCCCAATTTCGGTGTCTTCGACGAGGAGCGCTACTTCGTGCCGGGACTTGATCCGAACCCGGTGTGGGGGGTCGGTGATGCGTCTGTCGGGATCTCGGTATGCGAGGACATCTGGGTCGAGGATGGGCCGCCGCTCCTCCAGGCCAAGACCGGGGCCCAGGTCCTCATCAACATCAATGCTTCGCCCTACCACTTCGACAAGCACCGCCAGCGCCTCGAGTTGCTGCAGCGCCACGTCGCCGCCGCCGGAGTCCCGCTGGTCTACGTGAACCAGGTTGGTGGCCAGGACGAGCTGGTGTTCGACGGCGGGAGCATGATCCTCGACTCGACCGGCGCCATCGTCTACCGGGCCCGCCAGTTCGAGGAAGATCGGTTTTGGGCTGATGCCGAGCTGGGGATGAGCACACTGGCGGGGCTGCCGGGAGCTCCCGAGCACCGCCTCCGCACTTCCGCGCCGGCACCGCGGCCGGTGTCGGATCCCGGGCTCGACGAGGACGCCGAGATCTACAGCGCCCTGGTCCTCGGGCTGCGTGACTACGTCCAGAAGAACGAGTTCCCGGGCGTGGTGATCGGTCTTTCCGGTGGAATCGACTCGGCACTCAGCGCCGCGATTGCCGTAGATGCTCTGGGTGGTGACCGGGTGTGGGGGGTGTCGATGCCGTCGCCGTACAGCTCGGAGGGGTCGATCTCGGACAGCGAGGAACTGGCCCGCCGTCTCGGGTGCCGGTTCGACGTGATCCCGATAGCCGACGTGTTTGAGAGCTTTCTCAGCTCGCTCGAGGGGTCGTTTGCCGGCACCGGGCCGGGAGTGGCGGAGGAGAACCTGCAGGCTCGCATCCGTGGCGCCCTCCTGATGGGGCTGTCCAACAAATTCGGCCCCATGGTTCTCACCACCGGGAACAAGTCGGAGATGGCGGTCGGATACGCCACCCTGTACGGAGACATGGTGGGCGGGTTCTCGGTCCTGAAGGACGTCTTGAAGATGCGGGTCTACCGTCTGGCCCGGTGGAGGAATCGAGACGGGGAAGTGATTCCCCAGGAGATCATCGACAAGCCTCCATCGGCGGAGCTGCGTCCCGATCAACTCGACACCGACAGCCTCCCGCCCTATGAAGTGCTGGACGCCATCCTCGAAATGTACGTCGAGCAGGACAAGTCGAACCAGGACATCGTTGCCGCCGGGTTTGAGGAGGCCCTGGTCGAGCGGATCACCCGGCTGGTCGATCGCAACGAATACAAGCGACGCCAGTCGCCGCCCGGCGTCAAGATCACGACCAAGGCCTTTGGCAAGGATCGAAGGCTCCCCATCACCAATTGGTACCGCTCGAGTTAGCCTTCCCCGCCATGACCACCAAATCGCTGCCCTGGACCGGAGACGCCGACGCCGATCAACTACTGGCCGAGAGCCCACTCGCCCTCATGCTGGGGATGCTGCTCGACCAGCAGGTGAAGATGGAGTGGGCCTTCAAGGCCCCCTATCTGCTCCAGGAGCGCCTGGGGAAGCCGCTCGATGCCACCACCATTGCCGCGATGGACCCCGAGGTGTTCGTCGGCCACTTCGTGGAGAAGCCGGCCCTGCACCGCTTCCCCGGATCGATGGGGAAGCGGGCCTTCGCCCTGTGTGAGGCGATCGCAGAGGACTACGGGGGCCGGCCCGAGCGGATCTGGCAGCAAGCCACCGACGGCGCCGATTTCTACCAACGGCTCCGGGCGCTGCCGGGCTTCGGGGAAGCCAAGGCGCGGATCTTCGTCGCCATCGTCGGCAAGCGGTTGGGAGAGGGTCCCGAAGGCTGGGAGGAGGAGGCCGCCGATTGGGCCTCGATTGCCGACGTCGACACCTACGAGAAGATCGAGGACATCCGCGAGGCGAAGCGGTTGGCGAAAGAGAAAGCGAAGAAGAACAAGTAGTTGTTCTTCTTCGCTGTTCGCTGTTCGCTGGCCGGATAGGCCTCGGAGCTACGACGCAGCTCCTAAGCCGGCCGGAGGCCGGCCGCCCACTCCTCAACCACGCCGGCCAGTGTCTCCAGCGGCAGGAGACCATGGGTGAGGACGGCATCGTGGAAGCCCTTGATATCGAAGGCGTCGCCCATCTGTTCCTCGGCGTCGGTACGGATCCGCTGGATCTCGAGGCGGCCGATCATGTAGGCCAGGGCCTGGCCCGGCATGCCGATATAGCGGTCGATCTCATCCTCAATGTTGCCGAAGCTCATCGGGGAGTTGCGGGCGAGGAATTCGATGGCCTGCTGCCGGCTCCAACCCATGGCGTGGATGCCGGTGTCGACGACGAGTCGGCCGGCTCGCATGGAGTCGAGCGACAGCATCCCGATGCGCTCCAAGTCCCCGGAGTACAGATCCATCTCATCGGCGAGACGCTCGGTATACAGGCCCCACCCTTCGGCGAACGCCGTGATGCTGGCGTGCTTGCGGAACTCCGGCAAGTCCTCGAGCTCCTGGGAGATGGCGAGTTGCAGATGATGGCCGGGGATTCCTTCGTGATAGGCCAGTGCTTCGATCTCGAAGCGGCCGATCTGGGTCGGGTCGGCGGTATTGATGAAGAAAGTGCCGGGGCGGGAGCCGTCGAGCGCCGGAGGGAAGTAGAAGGCAACCGGACCGGTCGGCGTTTCCGCCACCACGCAGTCGGCAACGGGGAGACGTCCGAACCAATCGCCGATCGCCGCCTTGGCTTTCGCCATCGCCATTTCCGAGGCCGCGACGGCCGCCGCCCCGTCCTGGAAATGGAGGTCGGGGTCTTCCCGCAGCCGACGGTAGATGTCACCCAGGTCCTCGGTCCCGAGGACCCGGGATCCCAACACCCGGTACTCGTCGGCGAGCCGTTCGATGGCCTGCATCCCGATCTCGTGGATCTCGGTGGCATCCATGGATATCGAAGTGTGCTGATGAATCGCTCGAGCGTACAGCTCCTCGCCGTCGGGCAGCCAGCCGACGCCCGAGCGCTCTTCGGGCCGAGCTACCGGCATCACTTCCCTCTCCAGCAGGTCGCGATACCTGGCGAGAGCAGGCCGGATGGTGGATTCGATCACGCCCCCGAGCCGCTCCCTCCAACCGGCGGTGGCGGCCTCGTCGAATTCGGCGGGAACCCGGGTGCGCAGGAGGGGATCCTTCTCCAGCGGAGTAGCTGCGAAACCGTCCAACTGCTTGATCGTCTCGCTCACGGCATAGCGCGGGGGCGTGCGTCCGCTGGCGATTCCTTCGCGGAGCCTGCCGCTCATCTCGTCGAGCGCCCGCCCGATCTCGCCGTACATGCTCACCAGCTGGTCGGCGTGCTCGGCGGTCTCGATGGAAAGCTGGGGAGGGATCACCGGCAGCATGGCTTGAAAGCCGATCACATGGTTGACGGCGAGCTCTGCCTGGCGGGTCTGGGTGGTGGCGGCGTTCGTCCTCGTCTCGAAGATGAGCACCTCTCGGGTGATGCGCTCCTCGTTGTCGAGTTCGGACGGGTCGATCGCTTCGGCGCGAGCGGCGAATTCGAGCAACTGGGAGATGTTGCGGTCCTCGGCCTGGCGGGAGAACTCATCGAACCTGTCGGCGTAGCGGTGGTCGCCCATCATGAGGGCGGTCAGTGGCGAGGTCTCGAGCTGCCACTCCCAATACTCGTCGGCGAGCTTCTGCAATGGTTTGTTCACGGGTCGCCCTTCTTGCGTCGAACCCGGTGAGCCTACGCCAGGGTCGTGACGCAGCTCCGCCATCAACTCGTCGCCTTCGGGCACGGGGGAGGCGAGCACCTCCCGGGCGCGGACGCTGGAAGGGGATCGTCGGGGCGGGACGGCACCTGTCCGCGTCATGAGATTCCAACGCCGGGCACTAATGTCGGTGATATGAGAGTTCTCATCGATGGGGAGCCCGCCGACCCGGCAACAGCCGCCATCTCCGTCTTCGATTGGGGACTGCAACGAGGCGATGGCCTGTTTGAGGTTGCCAGGTCATACGGGGGCCGGGTTTTTGCCCTCGATGCCCACCTCGATCGCTTGGCAGCCGGGGCCGCCAAGCTCCGGCTCGATTTGCCGGCGCGATCCGATCTTGCCAAATGGATCGAGGCGGTGGCCGCCGACGGCGCCGACTGCTTCGTCCGGCTGATCGTCACCCGGGGCGGAACGGTCCCCGGCATTGATGTCTCGCCACGGTGCATTGTGGTGTGGGAGGAAATGCCCGAGCCAAACGACGCCTTTCGCATCCTTCCGGTGGAAGCACCCTGGCATTCCGGGGGCGTCGATTGGGATCTCACCGGCGCCAAGGTCATTTCCTATGCACCCAACATGTCGGCCGGGCGTCGCGCTCAGCGGGAGGGGTTCGACGACGCCCTCCTCATTTCCCGCGATGGGTGGGTGCTCGAGGGGCCGACCTGGACGGTTGCCTGGTTCATCGATGGGGTTCTGGAGACACCGGCGATGGATCTCGGGATCCTGGCCTCGGTGACCCGATCTGAGGTGTTGAAGGCGGCCGCCGACATTGGAATGGCGGTCGTGGAAGGTCGCTGGACTCTCGACCGCATTCTGGATGCCGAAGAGGTCGTCGCCCTCTCCACCCTGAAGGAGGTTGCACCCGTGGTGGCCGTGGGCTCAGCCGCGTTCACCCCCGGCGTGGCAACACGACAACTGGCGGCGGCCTTCACAGCCCGGGTGGCAGCCGCTCTCTGATGCCAATCGTCCGATGAGTATTGCCCGGCGGGCGGTGGAATTGCTCGGGTCGCTGGACCGGCTCTTCGAAGGCGTCGTCCTCGATCCGCAGAGTTGGGACGATCGGGCGTTCGGTGAGTGGATGGAATCCAGTCTGGGGGACGGCGAGGGCTTGGACCGGGAGGCACTGAAGATCGTCACCCGTGGAGTCCGCCGGGCCCAACGCCTCCAGCGATATTGGGTGGCCCGTCCCGACGGTCCTGAGGACTGGCGAATGCGGGTGGATGAGTCCCTGGGCTCGGCCGGCTGGCGGCCGGGCCTGGAGCTGGCGGAGTGGGGGATGGCCGCCGACCCGGACCCCGAGCTCTTCGAGGAGATGGCCGAACGGTTCCGAGCAGTGAATTTCACGCCGCTTCCGGTGACCTACGAGGAGTGGATTGCGGCCGACCGGGCGCAGCCAACGGCAGAAGGCTGAACCGGCGGTGGGTGAGCCGGGGACACGCGATCAGGTGTAACTAGTCACTCTGCGACCAGCCCGATTGTTTCCTCAGGTATTTGTGCGATCACCGATGCTTCTGGAGTTGGATGTCACTCCTTCACCGCTTCTCCTCCAGAGAGGGCCGGCCCGCCAGGAGCCGGCCCTCTTCTGTTGGGTGTCGGCACCGGGCGCGTCCCAACATCGTGAACGGAAGACGCCGGCGCCGATCTGAGATGGCAACGGCCGGCGCTTCCGGTGACCGTCCTTCAGGCCGCGTTGCTTCGCGACCGGCGCCTCGGATGGTGGGCGCGGCGGTCGGCGCCACGGTCGGTCGCCGGGCGGTTCACCATGGCCCGGGCTCCGCGGCTAGAGCAGCACCCCCGCAATGACGAGAAACCCGGCAAACCCAACCATGTCGGTCACGAAGGTGAGGAAGATGTTCGAGGCCAGGGCCGGGTCGAGGCCCAGGCGGCGCAACAGGATGGGGATCCCGGCCCCGGCGAAGGTGGCGATGGCCAGGTTGGCGAAAACCGCGATGGCCATCACCAGGGCTACCCCCTCCTCTCCGCCACTGATGATGAACGCCATCAGCCCCGCCAGCAACGCGATCGCCACCCCGATTGAGAGCCCGATCCGGGCTTCCCGCAGCAACACCTTCGGCACCATTTGGCTGGGCACCTGGTTGATCGCCATCGAGCGGATCACCACCGCCAGACTCTGGGCGCCCCCGTTGCCCCCCAGCAGGGCCACAACCGGCATGAGAGCGGCGAGAACCACGAAGTCGTCGAACACGTCTTTCTGACGCTCGATCGTGAAGGCCACGATGGTGGCGAGTGCCAGGTTGACGACAATCCAGGGCAGCCGCTTGGTTATCGATTCGGAGACGGCGGTGCGCACCGTCTCCTCTGAGCCGGCGCCGACCATGACGGCCATATCCTCGCTCGCCTCTTCCTGAATCGCCTCCAGGGCCTCGTCGACGGTGACGATGCCGAGCAGCCGGTCCTCCTCGTCGACGACGGGGAGCGCGAACAGGTTGTACCGCTGGATCAAGTCGGACACGACCTCGCGGTCGGCATCGGCCGGCACCTGGACGGGGTTTGGCACCATCGCACTGTCCAAGCCCGTGCCCGGTCGGGCGAAGACCAGTTCGCGGAATGAGACGACTCCTTTCAGGTGGCCGGCATCGTCCACCACATACACATAGGAGAGGTCGTCGAGCGTCTCGTGCATCCGGCGAAGTGCCTCGATCGCCTCACCGGCGGTCAATCCCATCGGGAGCGAGGCAACGTCGGTGGTCATCAGACCGCCGGCCGAATCGCGCGGGTAGGCGAGGAGCCGGTTGATCTCATCGGCGACATCGGTGTCGAGCCTCTCGACGATTCCCGGCAGTTCCTCAACGTCGAACTTGTTGAGCACGTCGACGGCCTCGTCCGCGTCCATCGAGCCCACCAACCGGGCTGTTTCATCCTCCGGCAGGAGTTGCAGCAACTCGGCAGCGGCGCCGTCGTTCATCTCCTCGAGGATGCGAGCCACCTGCTCGGTCTTCAACGAGTCGATGAAGTCGACGGCTGTTTCAGATCCGAGGGCCTCGAGGATGTCGGCGGCGTCGTGTGGATCGACCTCGGCGATTCGTTCCCATGCCTGCGGGTTCGCCTCGAGGTACTCCTCGGTGGTGTCCGGCCGCTGCTGCGCGACCTCACGAAGGTTCCGAGCCAGCTGACGTGGACGTGGCAGATTGAAGCGCATGCGACACAGGATAGGTGTAGATAGCGACGAGCCCCGGCGCTGCCGAGGCTCGTCTTTGTGCAGGTTCCCCAGGGGGGTGAGGAGTTCCTGCGGGTTGGCAACGCCGGGGTCAGGCGTGTAGTCCAACCTCGACGGAATCATACATTCATCGAGCCGCATAAGGGAATTAGCAATCGGTCACACCCTCGCGATACCGGGCCACTCGGTGTCACCGGCCACCGGGCCGCCTGCCGTGAACAGAGACCTAGTGTTCCCGCTATGTCCGACATCAAACTGACGCGGTACTCACACGGGTCCGGGTGAGCGTGCAAACTCAGCCAGGCTGAGCTGGCGCAGGTCCTGCGCCCATTGCACGAACTCGAAGTGACACGCCATCCCGATCTGCTGGTCGGCCTCGATCAGCCTGATGACGCCGGGGTCTATCGGCTCGCGTCCGGGATTGCACTCGTGCAGACAGTGGACTTCTTCACGCCCGTCGTTGATGACCCGTTCGATTGGGGGCGTATCGCGGCTGCCAACGCGCTGTCGGACGTGTATGCCATGGGAGGCGCCCCGCTGACGGCGCTTTCCATCGTCGGCTGGCCGCGAGATGAGCTCCCGCTCGACCTGCTGGCCGAGGTGCAGCGGGGCGGTGCCACGGTCCTTGGTGACGCCGGATGCACGCTCGTCGGCGGTCACTCCATCGATGATCGCGAACCGAAGTACGGCCTGGCCGTCACGGGGATTGTTGATCCGGCCGCCATGATGACCAACAGCGCAGCCCGTGTCGGGGATCGCCTCGTGCTTACCAAGCCGCTCGGCACCGGAATCATCTCGACTGCGATCAAACGGGACCGGGCAACCCAAGAGCAAGTCGAGGCTGCGGTGGAGGTCATGACAACGCTCAACGGCGCCGCCGCCCAGGCCGCCCTGGCGAGTGGAGTGCAGGCGGCCACGGACGTTACCGGCTTCGGTCTCCTGGGCCATCTGAGCGAAGTTGTCCAGGCATCATCGGTCGGCGCTCGCATCGACCATCGCTGGGTCCCGCTGCTGCCCGGGGTGGAGGAGCTCGCTGCCGAAGGAGTCGTCCCCGGCGGCACCAACCGCAACCTGACCTCGGCCGCCGAGACCACACGGTTCGAGGGCCTGGGTGAAGTGCTCCAACTCGTCCTGGCCGATGCTCAGACCAGTGGTGGATTGCTGCTGGCCGTCGGTGAGGATCGATGTGACGACCTGATCGCCGCCCTCACCGACGCCGGCACTCCGGCGGCGTCGGTGATCGGCGAAATCGTCGAGGGGGACGGCATCATCGTTGTCTAGAGGCAGAAGGCATCCGGCGGCATCGCCGCGTCTGTTGCACGGGGGTCCCGGCAACTCCTTGCAGGGAGTGTCCGCCGGTGGGCGTTGGGTCCGGAGGGGGTGGGGCGGCGGCCTCGTAGACTCCGTCCCATGAAGCCCAGGAAGGCACTCGGAATCGGTCTCGGCGGCTGGGTGCTGTGGCGGCTGTTCGGTCCGATTACCCGCCCCAAGTCGGAAGGCCCCCAGGTACATCCCCTTCCGGTGCCGGGCCGAACGGTGTTCGTGGGCAGCAAGGAGTTCATGGTTCGGGAGACCGGGCTGTCAGATGCGCCCCCCATCGTGCTCATTCACGGCTGGGTGTACGACAGCATTGAGACGTTCTCACGCCTCGTTCCGCTGCTCGTCGATCGGTTCCGGGTCATCATGGTCGACCAGCGCAACTACGGAGGGTCGAGCAGTCTCTACGAGGACTACGAGATTGAGACCGTGGCCGACGAGATCGCTGCCGTCCTGGATGTGCTCGACATTCGCCAGGCGACCGTCTTCGGCTATTCGATGGGCGGCATGGTGGCGCAGGCATTGGCGCGCCGTCACCCGGGCCATGTCAAGCAGGCGGTGTTTGCCGCCACCGCCGCCAAGCCGATGCGCATACCCGTGTTCGATGCCGTTGGAATGGTCGGGCTGCGCGTGCTGTGGAAGGTGGGCAACCTGGAGGGTGCCCGGATCTCGCATGCAGTCCTGCGCCACGCCGGAGCCTTTGGCCCAGAACACGACCGTTGGCTGTGGGATGTGATGCTGGCCAGAGACACCGAGCTCAACATGCGTGCCCTCCGTGCAATCAAACGATTCGATTCCCGCAAATGGATCGCCCAGGTGGCGCCGCCGGTTCTCGTGATCATCCCGACGCGCGATCAGATCATTCGCCCCTCGGCACAGTACGAGTTGGCGGGACTCGTCAAGAACCCGGTGGTTCTCGAGCTAGGAGCCCGCCACGAGGCGATCTTCACTCACGCAGCGCAAATCGCCGATGCCGTCGTCGAGTTCGTCGAAAAGGCTCAGTAGCTCTCGTCGTTGAGGAACTTGAAGACCGCGAAGCCGATGATGGCGAGGATCAGAAGGAAGAAGATCTTCTTCATGAGCCGAGTCTAGTGACGGGCGGGATCTTCCAGCGTCGACCCCCAAAACGTGGCGAGCAATGACGTC
>Ga0224512_10005698_pt1 | contig 10161 bp, 8 predicted proteins | sample SF_May12_sed_USG_4_FD_169103 | JGI IMG/M metagenome (GOLD analysis project Ga0224512, IMG submission 169103) | Sediment microbial communities from San Francisco Bay, California, United States - SF_May12_sed_USGS_13 | ecosystem: Environmental > Aquatic > Marine > Sediment | place: USA: California...
ATAGAGGCCCTTGATCCCGTATTCGCCGTTCAACTGGGCGGCGCAGGGCAGCAGGCGCTTCTTGTCCTTGAGATACGATTCGGCCATCTGAATGGCGGCCGAGGCCGGCGCGTAGAAGGCCGAGCCGGTCTTCAGCAGGCCGACGATCTCGGCCCCCCCGTCGCGGGTGCGCTGGACGATCTCGTTGATGCGCTTCTGGGTGGTCCAGCCCATCTTGACCAGATCCGGCAGCGGGATGCCGCCGACCGTGGAATAGCGCGGCAGCGGTACCATGGAATCGCCGTGGCCGCCGAGCACGAAGGCCGAGACATCCTCGACCGAGACATCGAACTCCTCCGCCAGGAAGTAACGGAAGCGGGCCGAATCGAGAACGCCGGCCATGCCCACCACCCGGCGCGCCGGCAGCTTCGAGGCGTCGCGCATGACGCCGACCATGACGTCGAGCGGGTTGGTGATGACGATGACGAAGGCGTTGGGGCAAAACTTGCGGATCGCTTCGCCGACGGTGGCGACTATGCCGGAATTGATGCCGAGAAGGTCGTCGCGGCTCATGCCCGGCTTGCGGGCGATGCCGGCGGTGACGATCACCACGTCGGAATTGCGGATCGCGGAATAGGCGTTGGCCCCCTTGATGTTCGCATCGAAGCCTTCGACCGGCGACGCCTGGGCCAGGTCCAGCGACTTGCCCTGGGGCATGTCCTTGACCACGTCGAACAATACGACGTCGCCCAATTCCTTGAGCCCCGCGAGGTGCGCGAGGGTGCCGCCGATATTGCCGGCGCCGATGAGTGCGATCTTATTGCGAGCCATGGGGAGTGCCTTTCCGTGGCGGTTATTCGATGTCGGGGTTCGGGCGGGTATGTAGCCCGAATCGCGATGCCGGGCAAGGCGTCCCCGAAGCCGATGGTTGACGGCCGGCCCGCGCGGAACCTCAATCGAGGAAATCGAGCCCGATATCGACCGCCGCCGCCGACTGGGTCATGCGGCCGGACGAAATGAAATCGACGCCGGTCTCGGCCTTTTCGCGCACGGTGTCGAGCCGCACGCCGCCCGAGCATTCGATGCGGCAGCGCTTGGCGACGATCTCCACCGCCTCGCGCATCATTGCCGTGTCCATGTTGTCCAAGAGGATCATGTCGACGCCGCTCTCGGCTGCTTCCTTCACCTGATCCAGGGTGTCGCATTCGACCTCGATCACCGTCAGCGCCGGGGTCGCGCGCTGGGCCGCCTTGACGGTCGCGGTCAGGCTGCCGACGGCGGCGATGTGGTTGTCCTTGATCAAGACCCCGTCGTCGAGCCGGATGCGGTGATTGCGGGCCCCGCCGATAAAGGACGCGTATTTTGCGACGTTGCGCAGGGTCGGGATGGTCTTGCGCGTGTCGATCATGGTGGCGCCGGTGCCTTCGACGGCATCGACATATTTGCGCACCTCGGTCGAGATGCCGGATAGGTGCTGAAGGATGTTGAGGGCGGTGCGCTCCGCCGCCAGGATGGCCCGCGCGTTGCCCGAGACGCGCGCCAGCACGGTGCCCTTGGCGACCCTCTCGCCGTCGTCGACCAACACGTCGCTTTCCAGGTCGGGGACCATCATCTCGAAGCAGCGGAGCGCGATGTCGATGCCGCAGACCACGATTTCCTCGCGCGCCACCATGGCGGCACGGAACACCGCGTCTTTCGGAATGGTGACATTGGTGGTGAGGTCGCCGCGGCCGATATCCTCTTCCAGGGCGCGGTCGATGAAATCCTCAATTTCCTGCTCGTCGAGCTGCATGTCGTGTCCTCAGGCATTAGCGGGGGCCATAGCGGGGCGCCCGAGGATCGGCGTCAGGCGCTTTGCGCCCCCGCCCCTCCCCGGACATGTTCGAGGGCTTTGTACTCCTTCGTCTGCATCTCGATCAACCGCGAGGCGGTGCGCTGGAATTCGAACGCTTGGTCCCCCGCCGGGTAAAGTGCCGCGGGCGCGGCGGCGGCGGAACAGACCAGCTTCACCCGATGCTCGTAGAGGGCATCGATCAGGGTGCAGAAGCGTGCCGCCTGGTCGCGATTCGACGGCCCCATGGCGGGAATGCCGGAGACGATCACGGTGTGGAATTCCCGCGCGATGGCGAGGTAATCGGCGGCCCCGAGCGGCTTGGCGCAAAGGTCTTCGAAGGTGAAGCGCGCGGTTCCCCGGGCGGCCGCGGGCACCGCCAGTTTGCGGCCCTGAACCTCCAGCAACCGCGGCTCGGCCGCGACGGCCTCGCCTTCTGCATCCTCGGTCAGGCGCCGGAAGGCGGCATCCAGCGCCGCGTCCGCGCGGCCGTTCACATGGGCGAAATAGACATCCATGTCGCGCAGCCGGGTGGTCCGGTAGTCGACCTCCCCCGCCAGCTGCAGGACATCGAGCTTCCGCTTGAGGAGCGCGATGAAGGGCAGGAAACGGTCGCGCTGAAGACCGTTCAAGTAAAGGTCGTCCGGCGCCCGGTTGGAGGTCGCCACCATCACCACGCCGCGCTCGAACAACGCCCCGAACAGGCGGCCCAGGATCATGGCATCGGCGATATTGCTGACCTGGAACTCATCGAAACAGAGCAGCCAGACCTCCTTGGCGATGTCGGCGGCGATCTTGGGCAACGGATCGGCCTCGCCGGTTTCCCGGTTGGCGCGGCGCCAGGCATGCAGGCGGTCGTGCACGTCCAGCATGAAGGCGTGGAAATGGACCCGGCGCTTGCGCCCGCCGGGCACCGCGACGGCGTCGAAGAAGAGATCCATCAGCATCGATTTGCCGCGCCCCACCCCGCCGAAGAGGTAGAGGCCCATTGGCGGCTCTTCCCTCTGGCGGGCGAGGCCGAGGCGCGCCTTCCAGCCCCCGGCGGCACCGGGATCGTAGCGCGCCAGGGCATGGTGGAGACTCTGCAGCTTCTCCACGGCGAGTTCCTGGGAGGGATCGCGCGTCAGCGTCCCCGCCGCGGTCAGGCGCCGGTAAATGGATATCGGATCGTCACTCATGCCCGCTCGGTATGCTCAGGTCTCCCGCCTCCGGCTCACCTGTCGGCCGGGGATAACGGCGGCGCGAAGCCTAGCGCCGCCGGACCAAGGAATGATTAAGGATGCGGAAGCCCGCGTCCCGCCCCGGCGCCTACTGGGTGCCGGGCACGGGGATCTCGAGCTTCTGCCCGCGTCCCATGTCGACGCATTGCTCATAGACCCACTGGGCGATGGCGAGGTCGGACGCCGCGGTGCCGTTGTTGTTGGCGTGATAGGTGATCTCGTCGTCCGACGTCCGCCCGGGATGGCTGCCGGTGATGATGTCGCCCAACTCCACGATCTTGTCCCAGGTGATGACGCCGGCCTCGATCGGTTCGATCAGGCCGGCCTGCTGGTCCTGGACCACCGATTCCCGCCAGTTGGTGACGATGAACGACGCCCGCTCGCAGGTGCGGTCGTCGTTCTCCCGGCGTCCGGATTCGAGCCAGCCGCCCTTCACCAGCGCGTTGTTGGACCCCACCACGGTGATCACGTGCTGGCCGGGTTCCAGCCAATCGCCGTCGAACACCGGCACGTTGGAATTGGTCGCGCAGATGACGATGTCGGTATCCCGGCACACCTCGCGCGGATCGTCGAGATCCACGAATTCCGCGTCCACCAGGGGCTCGAGCTTTTCGATGAAGGCCCGGCGGTTGTCCGGATTGCGCGAATAGATCTTGAATGTCTTGATGTCGCGCTCGCAGGCGCAGGCCAGCACCTTGTGCAGGGCCTGGCCGCCGGTGCCGTAGACGCCGGCCACCACGGAGTCCTTGCGCGCCATGTAGCGTATGCCGACGCCGGTGGTGGCGGCGGTGCGTAATGCCATGACGGAGGAGAACCCGATCCGCTTGTCGGTGATCTCGCCCACCATGATCGACTTCAAGTGCGAGGTTTCCGAATCCCAGAGCAGATAGACCGGATGTTCGCGGTAGGGATAGACCTGATTCTTGGGATCGTGGGTGACCGATTCGGCGCGGGTGAGCGACCCGATCACGCCGAGCGAATCGACGCCGCCCGGAAAGTTGGAGACACGAACCCCCTGGGGCGAATGCACCCGGCGGCGCGGCGCGTTGATGATCGGGAATTTGGCCGCGTCGGCGTAACCGGCGGCGACAAGGTCGATCGCCTTGTCCATGGTGATCACGTCCTTCACGTCGCTGGGACCCAGGAACAGGACCGAATTAACGTTGGATGCATCGCTCATCAGGTGTCTCCCTTTTGCGCTGTTCTCACTCCCGGCCCCCACCGGGCAACCGCCTTGATGGGTTGGCCCGCGGGCTCCCGCAATTACGGCATATCGGTTGATCGAGCGCGCGAAACCGCGCCCGCTTGAACTCTCGGCCGGAAGTTTAGCATCTGCGCCGGGACATGTGGCGAATAGGTTTTGACGCGCGACCCCTGGCCACCTATGACTGGAAATCATCCAAGGGGGCGGGGACCGCCGCCGCCCGCGTGAGCGGGATCAACCACAGCAGGGGCGGGGCACGGCATGCCGGCCGAAGACGCCGAGGGCGTGAGCGCGCCCGGATCAACCAGCACGTCGGGAATGGCGGCTTTCCGCCACCCGGACTTCGTCCTCTACATCCTCGGGCGGGTGTTTTCCGCTATGCCCCAGTACATGGTGATGGTGGCGATCTCCTATCAGGTCTACGACCTGACCGGGGATGCCATGAACCTCGCCTATATCGGGCTCGCCTCCTTCGCGCCGGCCTTCGGCTTCGCCCTGGTGACCGGCTATGTCGCCGACCTGTTCGACCGGCGCCTGGTGGTGGCGGCGTGCTACGCGGTGATGATGGTCTCCGCGCTCCTGTTCTGGCTATGGACCGTGACCGGCGCCGCCGAGGTCTGGCCGGTCTTCGTGATCCTCGCGGTGATGGGGACCGGGCGCGCGTTCTTCCAGCCTGCCTCCAACGCGCTGGTGCCCAACCTGGTGCCGCCGGCCCTGTTCCCCAACGCCGTCGCCTGGAACACATCGGCCAACAAGACGGCCCAGGTGGCGGGCCCGGCGCTGGGCGGTCTGCTCTACCTGTTGGGGGCCGACGTGGTCTACGCGTTGTCGGCCGCCCTGCTCTCGGCATCCATCATCTTCACGCTGGTGATCCGCACCCGGACCGAGCGAGGCGGCCGGGAGCCCATCAGCCTCAAGACCCTGCTGGCCGGCGTCGCCTACGTGTTCGAGAAGAAGATCATCCTCGGCGCCATTACCCTCGATCTCTTCGTGGTGATCCTGGGCGGCGTCACCGCGCTTCTGCCGATCTTCGCCAAGGATATCCTGGAGGTCGGCCCTTCGGGCGCGGGTCTCCTGCGCAGCGCCATGGCGGCGGGTGCCGTGGCCAGCGCCCTCGCCCTGACCCAGCTGACGATGACCCGGGCGGTGGGGCGCATCCTTTATCTCTCGGTCTTCATCTTCGGCGCCGCGATCGTCGTGTTCGGCCTGTCCCCGTGGTTCTGGCTGTCGATGGCGGCGATGGCGACGCTCGGGGCATCGGACATGGTCAGCGTCTATATCCGCCTGACGCTTCTGCAGGTGGCGACCCCCGACGACATGCGCGGCCGGGTGGGTGCCGTCAATTCTGTCTTCACCGGGGCATCGAATGAGATCGGCGAGTTTCGCGCCGGCACCATGGCGGTGTTGATCGGCGCGGTTCCCGCCGTGCTGTTCGGCGGCATCGGCTCCATCGTGGTCGCCGCCGCCTGCTGGAAACTGTTCCCCGACCTGGTGCGCATCGAACGCATGGACCGCAATCTCTAGGCGGGGTTCGGCCCGCCCCACTGGAAGCGGGCCTGATCCGTGCCTATATCGAAGAAACGGACACCGACTGGGAGAAAAGCCATGATGCATCGCACCGATCCCTCCCTGCGCGGCGCGGGCGCCCGCATCCTTGCCGCGGCATTTCTCGCCTCCGCCTTGGGCGCGGGCACGCCCGGTATCGGCAGCGGGGCGGCCCTGGCCGCCGCACCCCCGCCGCCGGCCGGAGCCGGCGAGAACGAGAGCAAGCCGCAAGACGATCTCGACATTGACAGCCTGCGCGAGCGCCTCCGGGTGCTGGGCGAGGCCCTGCGCAACGCGATCGAGGATGCGTCGCGCGCCATCAAGCGCGAGGACGATCCTCTGGCCGTGGGCAAGGGTGGCCTCGGGGCGCTTGCCCCCCGGATGGACGGACGCGACCCGCGGACGGTCTACGGCCCCAAGGGACCGAACATCGTATCGGTGAAGGCGCTGCTGAATTATCGCCTGGTTCTGCTCGGCAACGACCGGCTCACGGCGGGCCGCGTCTACGAGCGCGATCGGCGCATCATCGCCGAGGTGGTCACCCGCAAGGAACAGGCCCTGGTGGCGCGCTACATGATCAACAAGCGCACCGGCGTGTGGGTGCCCGAACGCTAGGGGCCGGCCCGGACATCACGGCGCGGAAACGTCTTTCCCTTCGTTCTCCATCCATTCGACGATGAAGCCTTCGACCTGCTTTTCGCCGCCCTCCAGGGCGACGGCGGCGAATTTCCAGATGACGCGAACCACGCGGGCGCTGTGGGCACCGATTTCCGGAATTTCGACGGTGACCAGGTGGCCCGGACGCAGCGGCAGATCGACCTCCAGAAGCGCGCCCCCGGCCGACAGATTGCGGACTTTGCACGGTGCCGCGTTGCCGCCGCTGCGCAAGGTCCCCTCCAGGGGGATCTCATGGCGGGAATGCCGCCGCTTTTCGGGTCCGTCACTCATGAAGTCGTCTCCCAACTGGCCTTGAAAAAACCGTCGCCGGGGAAAACCTAGCGCAGAGTCCGCCGCCTGGAAAGGGTAAGGCGCCGGGCCCGATGCCGGCGCGGGAGTCTTGGGCAAAAGCCGGTCGACGCCCCGCCGGATCGGCACCGCGGCCCGGGACGGGGGCCCGGACGGAGACGGCGCCCCCCCTGGGCAGGGCATAGGCGCTTATTTCTTCGTCCCGTGCCCTAGTTCGTCTTTTTCTTCTTACTTTTGCGCCGCTTCTTCTTCGGGATCACCTTCTTCGCCTTTTCGACGAATTCGGCGGGCGTGTTGACCGTGGCGAGAACCAGATCGGTCAGTTCGGCCCCGTTCATGTAATCGACGTCGACCTTGAGCTTCTTCATCTGAGCGAGGAAGGCGGCATCGGCAAAGGTGCCGTCGAAGGCCTTGAGCAGGGTTGCGACCCGCGCCGCGGGGAGGCCCGGCGGGGCGATATAGGGTCGCCCGAGCGCGGTGGGCGAGGACACCAGCTTGAGGATCTGGCGCTGCTCTTCGGTCTTGGCGAGATCGGTCAGCAACGGCACGTTGGCGATGCGCGGGTCGCGCTTGGCGCCGACCTGGGCAAGGAAGCGGATCTTCTTCTCGTTCACCCAATGGGCCCGCTGGGCGAAGATCGAGGTCAGGCCGAAGGCCCGGGCCTCGACCTCGCCGCGTTCCATGGCGATGTTGATCTGTTCCGAGCTCTTATAGCCGATCACGATCTTGAATTTGGTGCCGAGCACGGCGTTCATGACCTTGGGGAACAGGACGATTCCCGAGCCCGGGCCGGTGCCGCCGAGAACCGCCTCCTTCTTCAGGAGGTCGTCATAGGTCTTCACCTGGGCGGTGTGCCAGACGATGATCCCGGAATTGTCCGATCCGGTAGAGCCCAGCCAGTTGAACTTGGCGACGTCGAACCGCACGCCGCGCCCGTCGATCACCTGGTGCAACGGCACCGCGTTGTGGATGGTGGCGAGCTTGGTGCCGTCCTTGGGCGCCACATTGTACATGTGGTTGGTGGCCCGCATATGGCCGCCGCCCGGCATGTTCTGGACGATCATGGTGGGCGTGCCGGGAAGGTGCCCGGGCATGTGCCGCGCAACGGCGCGGGCAACGGTATCGTACGTCCCGCCGGCGCCGGTCGAAGTGATGATGGTGACGGTCTTGCCCTTGAAGAACGGATCTGCGGCGAATGCCGGTCCGGCTGCAAGGACGGCCATCGCGCCCATGAACAGCGGTCTTAGCATGTGGTGCCTCCTGTTGCGCACACGACGGCCGCAGTCGGTGTCGGCGGCGCGTGCGGCCCCTGATAGTCCTATCCTGTCATCAACCGACAACGGCGGCAATTTAGCCTGACCCCATGGTTTCCGCCACAGGATAGACCGGCCCGGACTATTGAAGGGAAACCACGGTTTCCCTTTAAATGCGCCAATCGTTAACTATGTTTGCCGTAGGGTGATGGGCGTCGGCGCTCCGCTGTCGGCCGAAACGGTTCCGCGTTTCCCCGCGCAGGCCCAATCGCGAGACGCCGCCCCGCCCCGGGAGACCCGCCATGAGCACCGCAGTCGACCAAGAAAGACAGTTCGGAGCGCACAATTACGCGCCCCTGCCGGTCACCATCGTCCGTGGCGAAGGGGTCTACCTGTGGGACGATGAGGGGCGGCGCTACATCGATATGCTGGGCGCCTATTCCGCGGTCAGCTTCGGCCATTGCCATCCCCGCCTGATCGAGGCGCTGACCCGCCAGGCGGGGACCCTGGATATCCTGTCGCGGGTCTATGGCAACGACAAGCTGGGTCCGTTCCTCGCGCGCGCCTGCGAAATGACCGGCATGGACCGGGCGCTGCCCATGAACACCGGGGCCGAGGCGGTCGAGACCGCGATCAAGGCGGCACGCAAATGGGCCCACAAGATCAAGGGCGTGCCCGACGGCGCGGCGGAGATCATCGGCGCCGCGGGCAATTTCCACGGCCGCACGATCGCCGTCACCGGCCTCTCCACCGTCGCCCAGTTCCGCGACGGGTTCGGACCGTTTCCGCCCGGGCTCAAGACCGTCCCGTTCGGCGATGCGGCCGCCCTGGCGGACGCCATCACGCCGAATACCGCCGCCTTTCTGGTTGAACCGATCCAGGGCGAAGGCGGCATCATCATTCCGCCCAAGGGCTATTTCCGCGAGGTCGAGCGCATCTGCCGCGACAACAACGTTCTGTTGATCTGCGACGAGGTCCAGACCGGCCTGGGCCGCACCGGCAAGCTGCTCGCCGTCGAGCATGAAGGCATCGCGCCCGACGCCATCACGCTCGGCAAGGCGCTCGGCGGCGGCCTGGTGCCGGTGTCGATGTTTCTCGCACGCAAGGAAGTCATGGCCGTGTTCAATCCCGGCGACCACGGCTCGACCTACGGCGGCTATCCCATCGCCGCGGCGGTGGGGCTGACCGCGCTCGACCTGCTGGCCGACGGACGGCTGGTGCGGCGCTCGGCGGAGCACGGCGCCTATCTCAAGGAGCGTTTGCAGGCGCTCGACAGCAAGGCGATCCGCGAGGTGCGCGGCCGCGGCCTGTTCATCGGCATCGAGATCGAACAATCCGCCGGCACCGCCGCCGACGTCGTGCTGGCCCTGCTGAAAACCGGCGTCCTGACCAAGGAGACCCACCGCAACACGGTCCGCATGGCACCGCCCTTCACCATCGAACGGGACGAGATCGACCAGGTGGTCGAGCGCCTGGCCCAAGCCCTCGAAACCCTCGAACCGGGAAAGGAGACGCCGTCATGACCGCGCCCGTCCAAGGCACCCTCGCCCGCCTTCTCGCCGCCGTCCTGGGCGCGGCGAAGGCGCGGGACCTGACGGCCGCCGTCCGCATCCCCGCGCCGCTGCTGGACGAGGCCGGCGAAGCTGCCTCGCGCGCGGTGGTCGCCGAGGCGCTGGCGCTGATCCTGTTCCGCGACCTCGTGGAGCGGGTGCCGGCGGGGCGCGATTACGTCGCCCGGGTCACAGATGCGGGCGGCCAAGTGACCTTCGATCACGGCGCGCTGCGCACCGTCGCGGGACCCGAGACCGGCGCCCTGCCGCCCGGCGACGCCGCCTTCGCGCGGCTGCTCGGCCCCCTCGGCTACGAGGTGGCGGCGGTCTATCCGCTGGAACGCATCAACATGACCGGGCGCGCCTACCGGCATCACGATCACCCCGAAGACATCCCGCAGTATTTCGTCAGCGAATTCCATCCCGAGCGGTTCTCCCCCGCCTTCCAGGACGCCTGCGCCCGGGTGCTGGCGAGCTCCCGCGATCCCCTGACGCCGGACGCGAAAGACCTGCTCGACCGCCTTGCGGCGGAGGGCGGCCTGCCGCTCGCCGACGCGGCCCGCCTGTTGCCCGTCCTTGCCGCCTGTTTCGACCGCCAGCACGAGCCCCCGGC
>Ga0224512_10005699_pt1 | contig 10159 bp, 6 predicted proteins | sample SF_May12_sed_USG_4_FD_169103 | JGI IMG/M metagenome (GOLD analysis project Ga0224512, IMG submission 169103) | Sediment microbial communities from San Francisco Bay, California, United States - SF_May12_sed_USGS_13 | ecosystem: Environmental > Aquatic > Marine > Sediment | place: USA: California...
GCCATCCCGTCCTACGTGGTCGACGTCCCCGGCGGCGGCGGGAAAATCCCGCTCATGCCCAACTACCTCCTCGCCATGGGCGAGCAGCGGACGATCCTCCGCAACTACGAGGGGATCATCGTCAGCTACGAGGAACCGCGGGACGACGGCCGCTCCTCCGCCCAGCCCGAGACGGACCTGCCGGCCTCCCGGCCGGACGTCTACCGCCTCATGACGGGGGAGGTCAAGGCGCTGATTCCCGCCGGAAACGAGCGGATGGCCAAGAGAAGGAGACGGTGCGAGTCGGGCTCTCCTACAACGTAAAACCGGCCGACCACCCCCCCCACCTGCCGGCGGACGCCTTCGAGGAGTACGACTCCGAGGCGACCGTCGACCATCTGTGCCACGCGCTCGCCTCGCTGGGACATGAGGTGTTCCGCCTGGGCGCCGGTCCCGGAATCATCGACGCCCTCCGGGAAATGCGCCCGGACTTCGTCTTCAACATAGCCGAGGGGGAGGGGGGCCGCTGCCGCGAGGCTCATGTACCGGCCCTGCTCGAGATGCTCGGCATCCCCTACCTCGGGTCGGACCCCTTGACCCTCTGTGTCACTCTCGACAAGGCGGTTGCCAAGAGGCTGGTCTCTTCGGAGGGATTTCCCACGCCGAGGTTCCGCACGTTCCGGTCGGAAAACGAAGTCGACGAGCTGGGCTTCGCGTACCCGGTCATCGTCAAACCCGCGTACGAAGGGTCGAGCAAGGGCGTGCGTCTTGCCTCCCGGGCCTCCTCGCCTGCCGATGTGCGGAGAATGGTCTCGTTCGTGACCGGGGAATATTCCCAGGACGCGATTGTCGAGGAGTTCATCCCCGGCCCCGAAGTCACGGTGGGACTGGTCGGCAACGGAGATCCCCGGGTGGTAGGCATCATGGAAATTATCCCGAAACGGGTCCCTCACGAGGAGTTCGTCTATTCCCTCGAGGTCAAGCGTGACTGGGAGAACCAGGTCGAATACCGGTGTCCCCCCTCGTTCCCGCCGGAGACCGTCGCCGAGATCGAACGGTGCGCCGTGGGGATCTACCGGCTCCTCGGCTGCCGGGACTTCTCCCGGATCGATTTCCGGCTCGACGGAAACCGGGTCCCCCAGTTCATCGAATGCAACCCTCTTCCCGGGCTTTCCCCCGGGTACGGCGACCTCCCGATCATGGCCGGGAAGATGGGAGTCCCCTATGTCGAACTCATATCCGAAATCCTCTCCCACGCCATGAGCCGCTGGGAGATGAGGGACCGGTGATGGCGGAACTGTCCCCCAAGCGCGTCGCGGTTCTCTACACCCCCGTGGAGGATACCCTCCAGGAGGTCGAGGGACCGATGCGAATCGAGATGGACCTTGCGGTGAGCGCGCGCGAGGTCACGGATGCCCTCGCCTCCCGCGGACACATCTCCCGGTGCGTTGCCTTCGACACGGATCCCGCGGCGCTGGCTGGCTTGCTGCGAACGTTCGAGGCCGATGCGGTATTCAACCTTTCCGAGTGCCCGCTCAACTCCGCGCAGAAGGAACCGCACGGCGCCGCTTACCTGGAACTGCTTCGGCTCCCCTATACCGGCAACGGGCCGCTTCCCCTCTCGGTGTGCAACGACAAGGCCCTCACAAAGCACATCCTGTCCTCGTACGGCATTCCCACGCCTTCCTTTCGTCTCTACCCGGAGGTTCCCCGGGGGCGTTCGGGGCTGCGCTTCCCGGTTATCGTCAAACCCTCCAAGGAAGACGGTTCCGCGGGGATCTCCGAGGAGAGCGTGGTGGAGGACGAGGCAGGGCTGAAAATACGGGTCGCCGACGTGATCGAGAAATACGGGCAGGATGCGCTGGCGGAAGAGTACATCGGGGGGCGGGAGTTCAACGTGGGGGTGCTCGGGAACGGCACCGTCGAGGAGCCGTACCGTCCCCTTCCCCCCGCCGAACTCGTGTACCGGAACCCGAAGTGGCGCGTCTGCTCCTTCGAATCGAAATGGGATGTGAACCACCCGGCGTACGGCGAGATCGCCCCCGAATGCCCGGCAAGGATTCCGGACACCCTTCGCAGCCGGCTGGCCCGGCTGACGCTCGCGTCGGCGAACGCGTTCGGGCTGTGCGGTTACGCCCGTGTAGACTTCCGCATGAACGGAAACGGGAAGATGTTCGCGCTCGAGGTGAACCCGAACCCCGACATATCGAGAAACGCAGGCCTGGCCCGGGCCGCCCGGGCCGCTGGCTTCTCCTACGAGGCGCTCGTCCAGGAAATCCTGCGCCTGGGGATTACCCGCGGGGCGCGATGACCGATCTCCGCAGGATCAAGGCGGAAGACCGGGAGGCGATCCGGAAACTGGTCGAGGGAACGGGAGCGTTCAAGCGGCATGAGGTCGACGTGGCGATCGAGCTGGTCGACATCGCGCTCACCCAGCCGGGGCAGGACGATTACCATCCGTTTGTCCTGGTCGAGGACGACGGAACCATCGCCGCGTACGCCTGCTTCGGCAAGAACGAGATGACCGCAGCCACCTTCGACCTGTACTGGCTTGCTACCCGCGCCGACCGTCAGGGAAAGGGGTACGGGCGAAGGATCGTGTCCTTCGTCGAGGAGGAGATCCGGCGGCGGGGAGGCCGGCTCCTTGTGATCGAGACGTCGTCCCAGGAGTCTTACGGCGATACGCGGGCGTTCTACGAGAAGATCGGCTGCACTCTCGCCGCGCGGCTCCCGGACTACTACGACGCAGGCGACGACAAGCTGATCTACCTGAAACCCCTGAAATAGAATCTATCCGGGTTAAAGTCCGAAAATCCTGTCGACCATCGACTTGTCCATCTTCGCCACGGCATCGAGCTCCCCGGCGTCCAGCCAGACGCCCTCGCACTGCGAACATTTGTCCATCCGGATGCTCTTGTAGTCGACCTCGATCAAGTCCATGCCGCACTTGGGGCACTTCATGTAATGGAGCTCCCGAAGCCGCTTCTTCTCCTCCCCCGCCAGGCCCTGCTGCTTCTCTCTCTCGGCCTTCTTCCGCCGCTCGAACTCGATGCGCGCGAAATATTCCTCTTCACTTTCGCTAGGCTTCCTCGTCATCGCCTTCCTCCATCGCGTTTTTCCCCGCTCCTGTGTACCTCGATCATTTCCCCGGTTTCAACATACCAGATGAATCCAAGCGCAGGAACGTTCCATGCGCCGGCGAGGATCTCCACGTAGCCCCGGACCTGTTCCCGGTACGGTTCCTCCTGCTCCTTTTCCCGGGGGCCGGTCTTGTAGTCGATGACCCAGTGCGCCCCGGGCGCGGTCCCGCCCTCCTTTCCGCCCCCCCCCGGAAACCGGACGACGAGGTCGGCGCGCTCCTCCCCGGACCACCCTCCGCGGAACGAGAGCATCGGGAACTCGGTCCCAACGACCTCCGCGCCGATCAGATCGCGGCGGACCCCGCTCCTTGCGATTCCCGCGCAGATGGCCCGCCACCTTGTTTCCTCCCCTTCCCCCCACACGACGGGGAGCGGGCGGGAAGGAGGCCACTGCGCGCCGACGGGGGGCGCCGCTTCGAGGGCCCGATGGACCGTTTCCCCGAACCTTCTCCCCGCGGCCCGGTCGTGGAACTCCCGAAGAGTCATCTCCGCGGTTTCCGCGGAAGGAGGCGCCGGAGGGGGGGGCGACCATTCCTGCGCAAAGGAGAGATCGGGCGGGGCCGGAGGGGGGGAGGGGGGAACGGGCAGCGGTTCCCGGACAGCCGCATGAAGCACCGCGCCTTCCCCGGCGAAGACCCGCCGGTTCCCGGAAAGACCCGTGACCGCACAGGTGCCCGGCCCGCCTTCCGGGGCGCGCGCGAGCGCCGCCTGCAGGGAGTCGCCAAGTGCCGACCCCTTGCCCTTTGCGCCGGCCACGAAAAACAGGCGGTCCCGGGCTCGGGTCGCGGCGACGTAGAGAAGCCTTCTCTCCTCCGCGTCCTGCTTCTCCGCCTCCCACTCCTCGAACGTGACCGACCTCCCGCTGTGCGGAATCCGCCGGAACGAGGAGTACGTCCGGAACCCGGGGAAGATCACCGCCGACAGCTCCCGTACCCTGTCCACCCGCAGCCCCTCCGGAGGCTTCCTCCCGCCCCGGGACAGGTTGGCAAGGATCACCACGGGAAACTCCAGGCCCTTGGAGAGATGAATGGTGGAGATGCGCACCGCGTCTTCCCTCTCCTCGAAGATGGGGAACTCGTTTTCCGTCCTCTCCTCCTCGGTCTTGCGCCGGATCTCTTGGGTAAACGCCTTGACCGATCCCGCACCGGCCCACGCGAAGGCGAAGGCCATCTCGGCGGCCTTTTCCAGGTTCTGCAGGATCCTCTGCCCCTCGGGAAGCCGGGCAGCAACGAACTCCACGCCCGATTCCCGGTAGAGCTCCGCGAGCAGCGAAGGCAGGGAGGCCCTCCCCCGGCGGGCGGACAGGCGAGCGAGCAGGGAAAGCGCGTCCCGGGCCCTCGGGGAGGCGGACCGTCCTCCTTCCCGGTACAGGGGCAGGATCTCCCCGTCCGAAAGCCCGAAGAAGATCGTTTTCATCGCCGCGTAGCGGGCGGAGTCGTCCGCCGGCGTGTCGATGGCCGCGAGGACCATACGGAGGTCCTGCACCTCCTGTCTTGCGAAGAACCCTTTCCGGGAGGGAACCAGATGGGGGATCCCCGCACGTGCGAGCGCGTCTCGATAGGAGGCGAGCACCTCGCCTCCGGTGTCGGAGCGGTACAGCACCGCGATGTCGCGGTGCTGTGCGGGATGGGCGGGTTCGCCGTGCCTTTCCCCCACCGTCACCTTTCCCACGATCCCCCGGATCAGCCCGCACAGGAACTCGGCCTCCTCCACCCCCTCCCCGAGGGAGAAGAGCGCTGCGGCCTCTCCTTCCCCGGCGTCCTGCCGGTGAGCGACTACCGGCGAGTACGGCGGCGAAAAGTCTTCCCCCCCGGTGAGCACGTGCCCGAACAGACCGTTCACGGTCGCAATGAGGTCCGGCCGGCTCCGGAAATTCCTCTCGAGGGTGATGGTTTCCCCTCCGCGGGCGACGAGCTCTTTTCGGAACCGGTGGTACACCTGGACGTCCGCACGCCGGAACCCGTAGATGGACTGCTTCGGGTCGCCGACAAGGAACAGCCGCACGGGGGGACCGGCCGCGGACAGCGCATTAAGCATATCCGCCTGAAGAGGATCGGTGTCCTGGAACTCATCCACCAGAATGTGAAGGAATCTCCCCGATACCCGCTCCGCGACTTCCCGGTTTCCGCACAGCAGCCGGTTCGCCCGCAACAGCAGGTCCATGAAGTCAAGGCCGCTTCCCTTCGCCTCCTCGTAGAATCGCGCGGCCGCGCGGGCCCTGTCGACGAGGAACCGGGCGGCGGCATCGCCCGGGGGAACGTCCGTTAGCTCCCGCCAGAACGTCTTCAGCCGGTCCCGGGCACGCGCGGGCGTGAGCCCGTCCGGTCTCGGGAAGATCTTGGCGCTTTTCATGCGGTCGGCCCGGAATTCGAACGCAGCGGCTCCTTCCGGCGCGAGACCGAAGGCGCCCTCGAGATCGCCCCCCTCGACCGCTTCCCAGCCGCGGGAGAGGACGGCTAACGCTTCTTCGAGCACCGGCGCCATCTCGTGGGTGCGGTCGGAAATCCCCCCGACGAACGTGCGGAACCACGCGACCGTTTCCGCGTACTGGTCGTGCAGGTACGCCAGAAAATCCGCCGGCGTCCCGAAATCCCCCCGCTCCTCCCCGAGAAGATCCCGGTGAAACAGGCAAAGCCGCCGGATCATTCCGAACACGGCATCCCGGTCGGACGACCGGGAAAGCACGCGTTCCCAGCGCGGGTCCATTTCCTCCCGCCCGAACTCGGACCGGAGGAAATTCCGGAACGCGGCATCCCAGGCGTCCGCGGCCTCCCCTTCCGGGAGGACCTCGAAACGGGGGTCGACGCCGGCCTCTGCGGGGAACGAGAGAAGGATCCGGCGACAGAAGGAGTGAAACGTGGTCACGGAAAGTCTCCCGACGCCGTCGGCCATCTCCCCTGCGCGCGCGCGCAGGTCGTCGAGCGAGGGGAATCCGTCGGCCGGCACCTCGATCAGGGAGTTCCATTTCCGCACCCCCGCGATCGCCTCCTCGAGAGTTTCCGCCGACCGTGACGCGGACAGCAGGAGCTCCCACCCCTCCACCACGCGGGATTTCATCTCGGCAGCCGCCTTGTCGGTGAACGTCAGGAGGAGGACATCGTCCGGCCCGAGATCCCTCTTCGCCAGAAAGAGGTTGGTGAGCCGAGCGATGAGGGTGGCGGTTTTCCCCGTCCCCGCGGAGGCGTCCACCGCGAGGTCCCGGGAAAAACCGGTAACCGCCGCGCGCCTGTCGCGTTCCATCGTCAGCCCCCCCTCTCCGGACGGAACTCCGCGATCGCGCGAAGGGCGGGGTCCGAAAGAACCCTGCGCACAAGCGCTTCCGTCTCCCACTTTGTGCCTTCGAAGGCGGGCGAAACACGGCAGTGGTCCCGGTACGGGCATCCCCGGCAATATCGCGGCGGGAGGTCCCCGGCGAAGCGGAACCGGTGATGGGGAAGAGGCGGGAAATATCCCGCGGACAACAGCGTAAGCCAGGCTGCGAGCGAGGCGGCCCATTCCCCCCGGATCGCGTCCCATTGCTCCCCGTCTACGGTGACGGTCCGGATATCCCCCTTGAGGAAACGGTGGGAGGCGCGCACGACGGGGGAAAGCGAACGGGCGAAAAGGAGGTACACGGGTATCTGGTGGGAAAGGCCGTTCCGGATCCAGGAAAGGGGAGCCCTCTCGTTCTTCCCGTCCCGGTACTTGTAGTCGATGATCTCGACCTCGCCCGACGAGCCGCGATCCACCCGGTCCACCCTTCCCGCGAAAGGAGGCAGGTCCCCGTCGCCCCGAACCTCGAACGATTTCTCCACAGCCTCCACGCGACAGGCGCCGGGGACCGACGCCCGGCCGGCCTCCCAGGTGAGATATTCCCCCACAGCCGACTCGACCTCCCGCCGCTGGAGAAGGAACAGGCCGGGAAGCCCCACCGGGTTCTCTCGGGCGAAGCGGTCGAACGCTTCGGCGGCCGCCCTGGGCGGGTCCCCCCACCCTTTCCCCGCCGCGGCGTCTTTCCCTACCTCCCGAAGGATGACGTGGACGAGCACCCCCACCTCCGCCGGCGAAAGGACCGGGCTCTCTTCGGGCTCCTCGGCGGGCGCGAGCCTGACCAGGCGGTGGAGGAAATACCGGTAGGGGCACTTCGCCAGCTCTTCCAGCGCGGAGGAGCTTTGCACGGCGGGAGGGGGGATGACGGTCCACGGACCCGGAAACAGCGTCCGTCCCTCCGTCCTCGCCGTCCACTCGGAGAGGGTCGCCGCAACGCGGTGCCAGGGGACATCTCCGCTTTCCCCGTCGGGGAGGACGCCGTCGCGCCACGTCCGGAGAGCCGCTTCCCTCGCGCTGACGGGACCCGGGCCGGAAACCGCATCGAAGGGATTCCGCGAAAGGGAGAGAACGGAGGCGCCGGACGCCTTGTCCCACTTCTCCGAAAAGACCCCCGGCCCCGCAAACTGCGCCAGGAGAAGGAGGAGATACCGGGACGGCCTTTTCGCAGCCCCTTCCGCATCGGCCCGGAGAACGCCGAACGCGACCTCCTCCCTCGCCGACGCCGCCGGAAGGGAAAAAAGCAGTCTCTCCTCGGCCGCATTGCCCCGCCTGAGCGTCAAGGCATCGGGCATCCTCGCCTGGCGGACGAGCCGGTTGAGCTCCTCCCTGTCGACGTCGGGGAGGAGAGGATCCTCCTCGATCTGGGCGGGCACCGCATCCTCGTTGACGGACAGAAACAGGATCCGGTCGGCCGTCGCCCCGCGCAGGGAAAAGAGATCCCCCGCGACCACCGCCCCCGGGACGCGCATCCCCCCCCTCTCGCCAAGAAAAAGCTGCTGGTCGGCGAGGAGGGCCCGGAACCAGGCAAGGGCGGCCTCGGTTCCCGGCCACGGGATCTCTCTTTCCGGGATGAGCGAGACGTCGTCCAGGAGGGAGAACAGGGCAGACACGGCCCGGCGGTCCCGCTCCTCTTCCGACCCGTCGCCTCCCCCGATCCGGAAACCGGCCATCAGGAGGGACCGGAGGGCGACAGCGAGCCCTGCGTAGCTGCGCGCCTGGCGAACCGGCGAAAGCGTCTCGCGAAGCGCGCGAACCTCTTCCCGCAGGAGGGAGAGCTGGAGCGTGCGCTCCTCATGCTCTTCCCGTTTGTCGTCGGTCTCTTCCCCGCCCTCCCGGAGTCGCAGCCCACGGAGGCGCGTCTCCCAGTCGGTGCCGGAGACCACCATCAGTTCCTTCGTCCAGACGTCCCAAAGGTCGGGACGCGGCAACACCCCGGGGGGGGGCTCTTCCCTTTTCCGGTAAGGCGACGAAAGGACGTCGATCACCGTCCGACGCGGGAAATCCTCCTCGGCCGCCTCGATCATCTGGATCAAAAGACGCACGGGGGGAACGGAGGAAAGCGGTACGCTTTCCCTCCCCGCCACCCGGATCCCGTATTCGTCGGCCACCCTCTCCCAGGCGGGAACCAGCCCTTCCGCGAACCGCCGGGAAACCACGAGAATATCCGAGCCGGGATGCGCGTCGAGCCACTCGCGCACCTTCCTCGCGGCGAGGCGCACCTCCCCGCGTTCGTGGGGGGCGGACAGGAGAGAAAACGGCACCGGGCCGGTGGCGGCCGGCGGAACGGGGAGGAAGATCCTCTCCCGGACCGCGCCCACCGCGGGAGAGGCATGATCCCGAAGGTACTCCGCGTTCCCCTCGAAGGCCCGCAGTAGCCTCTCCCATGCGACCGCCGCGTAGGAGAAGGCGGGGGAGAGGGAGCCGTCCTCCCCGAAAAACCCGGGGAAGTACACCTCGTCGAGAAGTCCGCTCGCCAGAAGCGCATCGACGAACGTCCATTGCAGGCGGGTGAAGTCGTAGAACCCGTAAATCGTCACCCGGAACGGATAACCGGGCTGCTCGAACCCGGCGACCGCTTCCTGGAAAATCCGGCGGCGGGACATTCCGCCCGCGGCCGTGATCTTTTTCTCGACCGCGGAATACAGCCGGCGCCACTCGGACCACCGGCGGGCCTTCGCCTCCCTCCCCCCGGCACGGGTCCTCGCTTCCGCCTCCCGAAACACCTCCTCCCCCAGCCACCCCTCCTCGATATCCGCCATCGTCCGGGAGAGGGCGGGAACGAATCCCGGCGTTTCGGAGATCCCCGCGAAGTCCCCCCCCCCGCTCGCGTACACCTCGCGGACCGCGGCCAGCATGGCAGCGGACGCCTGCGCGGAGGGAAGCTCGCGGAGGAAGACCCCCCGGTGCTTGAGCAGCCGCACGGCGAAGTCGTACAGCGTCATGATCGAGGAGCCCGCGGCGCTTCCCTCCCACGCAGCGGCAAGGCGTCGCAGGAGGTGCTCCCGGAGATCGTTGGACGGCACAAGGAGCACGTCCTCCCGGCCGCGGACGCGACCGAACTCCTCCGGGAGGCGGGACAGGAGTTTCTCTTCGAGGGCGGGAAAGGGGCCGGCAAACAGGCGAGATATTTCGATTTTAGGCTCCCCCATGGCCCCCCCATTGTAATCGTTCCCAACCCGTTGGAAAATGAGATCGAGGTATGAGGGGAAAGGGGAAAATGGGACCGCCGACGAAACGGAAAACGAGAGACCAGTTTGCGGGGATCGCCGAGCGATACCGGACGAGCGTCGAGCACGTCGACTCCGACGACCGGAAGATCCTTCTTTCCCGTCTCTCCCTGAAGCCCTACCATCTCCTCCTCGACGTGGCCACCGGCGGGGGGCACACCGCAGTGGCGTTTTCGCCGAAGGTACGGAAGGTCGTCGCCTCCGACCTCACGCCGGAAATGCTCCGCGAGACGAGAACGCTGGGCGCGGAGCGGAAGTGCCGCAACGTGGCGTTCGTCGCGGCCGACGCGGAGAGTCTCCCCTTCGCGTCGGGGTCGTTCGACCGCGTCACCTGCCGCATCGCGACGCACCATTTCCCGGACCTTCCGGCGGCCGTCGGGGAGATTCTGCGCGTCACCCGCCCCGGCGGGCTGGTCGGCATCATCGACAGCGTGGTGCCCGACGACCCGGCGCTGGACGCCTTCCTCAACGGGATCGAGAAGGTGCGCGACCCGACGCACGTGC
>Ga0224512_10005700_pt1 | contig 10159 bp, 6 predicted proteins | sample SF_May12_sed_USG_4_FD_169103 | JGI IMG/M metagenome (GOLD analysis project Ga0224512, IMG submission 169103) | Sediment microbial communities from San Francisco Bay, California, United States - SF_May12_sed_USGS_13 | ecosystem: Environmental > Aquatic > Marine > Sediment | place: USA: California...
CGGTAAAGAAACGCATCCTGCGAGCCTTTGACGGTTTCTATCGAGCCCACCTCGCCGCCCGACACTGACTCCTCAGGCACGTAATCGGTGCCGTCGATGCCTATGTACGCCGGACCGCCGATATTAACGGCCCAGACGAGGTCGGTCTCGGCTGCGGGTTGCTCGACCGGATCGGGATCAGCAGTATCAGGCTGGCAACCCAGTGCGACCAGCACCGCGCTGGCGCACATGAAATAGATCGAATTTCTGCAGTCCACGGAATAAATCCTACTTCGATATGTACTGGATAATGCGGCCCTGGTGGGCAGCTGCCCTTCAGTATAAATTGATAGATTCGTGATGCAACGGCTGTTGACTAACAAGCTGTGCCATGTCGGCCTTCATTTTTCTTGGGAACTGCATCAATTCGGTATCGTCCAGTATGGCGACAAATGGATGATATCCGTCCGGCACGGAACCCTGCCCAAACATTGCGCCGGTGCGATGAATCGAGAAGCGACGACTCAGCTTCCTATCCTTCGATCCTTGGTCGGAGGTGTGTAGACTATCCCGGGATAGACGATGCATCCAAGGACAAAGGGGGCAGCTTTGCAGAAAATTGATGAGTGGCAGAGTGTCGATCGAGGGGTTTTCGAGAACGAGATTTTTCCGGCGAATCGGCCTGCCGTGCTGAGAGGTCTGCTTCGAAACTGGCCCGTAGTTCAGGCAGGCCGCCAGTCTCCAACGAGTGCGGCCAACTACCTCAAGCGATTCGACACCGGGGGCACGGTGAATTCTTTCGTGGGTCGACCCGAAATTAAGGGGCGTTTCTTCTATTCCGACGATTTTCAGGGCTTTAATTTTGATTCTATAGACGTTTCGATCAGCACCGCGCTGGACACTCTTGTGTCCGTGGCCGAGGACCCGGAACCGCCCGCTATTGCACTGCAGGCGATATACGTTCCTGACATCATGCCGTCGTTTCCCGCGGAAAACGCAATGCCGCTGCTTGACCGCACGATCGCGCCGCGGATCTGGATAAGCAGCCGATCCATGATCGCAGCCCATTTCGATGTCAATCACAACGTCGCGTGCGTTGTAAGCGGCAGCAGGCGATTTACCGTTTTCCCACCCGAACAAGTCGGCAACCTCTATATTGGGCCGCTCTTGACAACGCCGGGCGGGCCACCGATCAGCGTCGTGGACCTGCGTGCACCCGATCACGAGAAATTCCCGAGGTTCGCCGAGGCGCTCAAGTCGGGCCAGCAGGCCGTTCTCGAGCCGGGAGATGCCATCTATATCCCGGTTCTCTGGTGGCACGGCGTGGAATCGCTCGACCCTCTGAACATACTTGTCAACTACTGGTGGAATGACGCCCTTTCAGCGCGTCACGACCCCATGCTCAGCCTGATTCACACCATGACGCTAATGTCCGGGCTGCCGGCCGTCGAGCGCGATGCGTGGCGCGAGCTTTTCGATTGTCTCGCATTCCAGAGAGACGGCAACCCCGGTGCCCATTTGCCTCCCGACCTGCGAGACGTGATGGGCAACCTCTCTTCGGCAGACAGGGATCAGGTCATAGCGCTCATAGCGAAGAACCTGCAGCGCTAGGTCGGATGGATCTCATGTTATTGCGACTGGGCAATAACGGTTGATGAATTCCTGATGTGTGCGCAAGCGTCTGCAACGAGTCAACGGCCGCCGAATTCGATGTTAAGAGCTACCAGCTGCTATGCGAAGTATTGCTGCCCTCGGGGCTGCTAGCGCTTGTTCGACAGGAGGCGGCCAGTGCCGGTTATCCAGACTCAGAGTCTCTATCCCGCTTTGCCAACGGATAGCCTAGCTTGTCGAAGATAATCCAAGCGATAACAACAAACATGATAGAGCCGGACGCCACTGCTATTACGCCATCGAACGTTCCCAGGAATTCGCCGAAAGAGCTTCGCGGCGCTAGGCTCCGAACTGTTGCGCAACAGACCCAAAAGGCGACCACAAATGCAAATAATGCCGTCCCGGTCCGAGTAACGTAGAGAGGCAGGTCGATATACTCGGCGTTTCTTTCAGCACCGTTCGCGATTTTTTTGCCAAAGAAGACGAGCAAGCCGATCACCAAGATCGTGATAGCGGCCAGTCCACCGAAGAATTGTAGTTCGTCTATCGCGATTGTGGACGGCACCGGTATGTAGGACCAGCCAATTAGCCGGACTCTGCCGCAACTTCCATCAAGACTTGCACCCGCAGGAAATAGCAATCAAGCGGATGCGTTAGCGGGGCAGTATTTCTGCAAGAATTCTGCATGGGTAGGCATATGATATACGACGTACTTGATCGATTTTTCCATCTCACCCGCCTCTTTGACCAGTTTTTCCTGGTCAAGAGCGTCTGCAAGTGGACTGTAACTACCTGGTTGAATGCCCTGCCCAAGCATTACCGCAGCCCAACTGGTAACGGTAAACAACTCATCCTCCTCGCGGAAGAACTGCCCGTTCAATTTAAATAGGTCAATCTTTTCGGTCAGGGTATCCGGCACATCCATAGTGCGGCAATAATTCCAGAACTCGCTGTCGTCTCGAGTAGTCGCGTTGTAGTGCAGGACAAGAAAATCCCTGATCCTGGTGAACTCTTTAAGGGCCAACCTGTTAAAAATCTTCTCCTGATCAGGCTGTACACCATCCAGCGAGAATATCAGCATCAGCTTGTTGATGGCCGAATGGATAAGATGGATGGACGTCGACTCCAACGGCTCCATGAATCCGGAAGACAATCCGATAGACACCACATTCTTGTTCCAGAACTTTTTGCGATGCCCAGTGACAAACCTTAGCAATCGGGGCTCAACTGTAGGTTCGCCATCCAGGTTATCCAAAAGAATGTTCAATGCCTCATCATCGGACATGTATTTGGAGCAAAAGACATGGCCGTTTCCGAGTCGATGCTGCAGCGGCACCCGCCATTGCCAGCCCGCTGAATGTGCCGTTGCCCTTGTATACGGTAGTGGGGCTCCAGGCTGCTCTGACTGTACCGCCCAGGCCCGGTCACAGGGCAGCCAGTGTGTCCAATCCTCGTAACCAGTCTTGAGCGCCTGCTCTATCAGCAAGCCGCGAAAGCCCGAGCAATCGATAAAGAAGTCCCCTTCGATGGTCTGGCCGTCCTTTAGCGTTACAGATTCCACAAAACCGGTATCCGAATTCAAGGAACTGTCTTCAATCAATCCCTCAATCCGCTTGACGCCGCGCGCCTCGGAAAACGCTCTCAAATACTGGCCGTACTTAACCGCGTCGATATGGTAAGCGTAGTTTACCGGGGGCAGATCGCTCCGGGCATTGGGATTGGTAATCGCAAATTTGCCGTACTGCGCAGCCAGCGTTTCAACGTTGAACAGATATAGTGGCCGGGGATCACCGTGTTTCCGGAACTTGTGCCAGATCTGATGAAACGGTACGCCGTCAATTTCATAACCATAGTTTCCGAACGGGTGAAAATAGCTGTCACCCTGTTTGGCCCAGTTGACAAACTGGATGCCGAGCTTAAAGGTTCCGCCTACCGCGGCCAGCATGTCGGCCTCATTAACGCCGATCAGTTTATTGAAACCCAGGAACGGCGGGATTGTCGCTTCGCCCACGCCAACGATGCCAATATCCTTGGATTCCACCAGCGTGACCTCGGTCAGGCCTTTGCTCGCAAACTGGGCAAATGCCGCTGCCGTCATCCAGCCAGCGGTCCCTCCTCCAACAATGACTACGTTCTTGATACTCAAGCCTATTTCACTCTTCTATTAGCTCATTTTCGCAGCATCATCAGACCACTTGTCGAATCCCTCAACATACTTGTTGGCCAACCCAGATCAGGCTTCGCGCCCAACAGGGCAATAGCCTACAACAACGTCGCTCTCGCACATCCATGTGGTTGACTCGCGCCTACGGCACTCGGCCCTTCGGGCCAACGCCATGGGCGTTGTCCAAAACCGCTATTGCGGTTTTGTCGCGACATAAGTACATCCTAATACAAAAAAGCCGGGCTCCCTAGTCAGGGGGAGCCCGGCTTCAATTGTTAACGCTAGGCCGATCGCTAGAAATTGAAACGTGCGGCTAACGTGTATCGTCGGTCGTTCCTGAATGCCGTTCTCGGGAACCGCCTGCCGTCAAAATTAATGATCTGAGAAGTCTGGGTTACCTCGTCGAGAATATTGACCACCTGCATCCCGATCTTGAAATTCTCCAGACCATAAAAATCAGTGAAGTTATAGAAAATGGAGCCATCAAGCTGCCCGGTATCCTCGCCAACAATCGGTGAGAACGGGAAGATATCGTCTCGCGCAGTCAGCAGGAATTCAGACCGCCAGTTATAGGCAAGACGCGCCGACCATACGTCGGTTTCATAAAATGCCACCAGGTTGAGCGTATCTTCTGAAATACCGGGCAAACCGAGGCCAACGGCAAAAGGTTGCCGGTTTACGTCGTTAGCGGGTGTATTCAGCTCGCTGTCCACGTAGGTGTAGGTCGCCTGGGCACCCAGCGCGTTAAACGGCTCTGGCAAGAAATCGAACGATTGCTGGTACGCTAGCTCGTATCCCCACATGTCAGCGTCGGCCAGGTTTGCAGGTCCGCGGACCTCAACTACCGCTGTGGTGCCAGTATCACTGGTGAAACTCCGCACCGTGGCACCCTGGGTAATCAAGTTTTCGAAGTCCTTCCTGAAGAGCGAGAAGGTTAGCGAGCCAACATCATCGAAATACCATTCTGCCGACAGGTCATAGTTCCAGGCCTCGACTGGCCTCAGGAGTCGGTTTCCGGTGCCGACTGCAAACAGCGGGCCCGTTTCCAAAGTACCGTTGTCCCGAAGGGTATTGGTATTGTCACCAAACGTACCGCCGGTAGCGTATGCGGCTAAATCGGGTCTGGAGATGCCCTTAGACACGGCAGCCCTGACAAGTAAGTCATCCGTCACAGCCATCTTGACGTTAAGACTGGGTAACCAGTGGTCGAACTTAATGTCGGCGTTATCCGGGATGAGTTCCCCGGTGAAGGCTGAAAGGAACTCCGCCTCACGCTCTGGCGACAGGGAACAAAAACCCGGGAGTGCGCCTGGTTGAGCGGTATTGCACAAATTGGCGTCGGGTGGCGCCAGGGGAAACTGGAGCTGACCGCCGGTCTCTATGGTCGTTTCGACGTAGCGCACGCCGAGATTGCCGGTAACAGGCAAATCGGTATCGAAACCAAAATCAACACGGGCATAAAACGCCTCTGTCACTTCCCTGACATCCGACTTTTCGCCCTGCGTGAAGGGCCCTTCGACCAGGCCATCGCGCTCAGACACCGGCCTCCAAGCGACTCCAAATTCACCGGCAAAAGTCAATGGAATAATCGTTTCACTTTGCTGCTGGGTCGTTCCATTGAAATATTCTCCCAGCATATCGCTGCCACCATAGTAGATGCCAGCACCGTTATTTGTTGTCGGAACGAGCGCTTCGCCGCGTTGAAAATCAGCGAACGGGTTATACACATTCGCAACGCCCGGGACGTTTGGATCACTAGCGAATACTGGCGCTTGTTTCACCTCCCAATTCCCCGCCCAGTCCTGAACGCCCGCCCAAGGGAATCCAAGAGAACCCCAATTTCCGAATCTGTTGTCGCGGGTGACCCGATTACGATCGGCCCAGCGCGCACCGAATTTGACCTCCCGAATAACGGAGTCCTCACCGAAATAATACTCGAGATCGGCCCGGAACGAATCCATGTAGGCGTCGTTTTCGATCTGGCTATCCAACAGGAACCAATGATATGTACGGTCCGGGTTGGTGAAATAGTCGGAATCCGTCGAACCGTCGGTGGTCTCCGGAGCACGGAATTGCACGTTGGGCGTTTCACCCCTTATATCCAGAAAAATATCCGAAAACGTTTGCATGGCACTGATAATGCCGTCTTCAGACCGATCCGATTCAAGGTGCTGTGCTTCGAAGCTAAGCGTCAGGTTTTCCGACGGCGCCCAGGAGACAGCCAGCGACAAATCCTCTGTGACGGAATCATCCGCGCGTTGAAAGCGCAATGTTTCGGTCGGAATGCCAACTTGCGGCAGACAGGGGCGGTCGCCGACGAATGCCGGGTCGTCCGGGGTACTGATAGACCCTGGCGCGCAGTTATCGAGACCCCGCCATGCAACCTGGGAAAGCGTGCCGGTTGCAAAGCTACCATCGTTGTTGAACGTCCAATCCGATCCGCCAGTAGGAGGACTTGGCCACAGGCCGTCATCGTTAACCAGGGCGAGTATTGCATGCTCGTCTACACGCAGCTCCGCTTCAGCCCGCAGGTACTCGGCTGTGACCAGGAGTTCTCCATCATTGCTCTCCCACTGCCCAACTAAAGACAAAGCGTTACGGTCACGCTCATAGCCGGTCGTTCTGACACCAGCGCCTTTCGGTACGATGACCGTGTTGTCAGGCGGAAAGGTTTCAGGCGTGAAATTCAATTCAGACGATACAAAGGGAAAACCTGAACCCACGTTAGCGACGCGAATACAGCCCGCATCAAGCGTGTCAGCACGATAACAGGGGTCCGTGACCTGCGAAGCGTAAGAGCGGGTATTCAGCTCCGACTGCGCATATCCCAACTGCAAACCAAAAGAGCCAACATTGGTATCCCAGCTATTCGAACCCAGAAACGAGACAGTCGGGGAGGATTCCTCCGCAATGTCACCCCAGTTCATTTCAGCGGAACCCGCCAATCTGAGGCCATCCGTATCGAGCGGCTTGCGAGTCACCAGGTTAACCGTTCCCGCTATACCACCATCAATCATGTCGGCAGTCGTATTCTTGAAGACCATAACGCTGCCGAGCAACTCAGGCGATACATCGTTGAAGCTCAGTACTGTACCGCCGGTTGCCGAAAACACGTCCCGACCATTCAGTTCAGAGCGGACAGACGGCAAGCCGCGAATGATGACATCAGCACCTTCCACCGAGAAGCGGTCAGGGTCTGTCGTTTTCTTGAAGCGGCCGATGTTAACGCCTGGTACTCGCTGCAGGGCTTCGGCAACAGACCGGTCAGGCAGAGCACCAATATCCTGTGCGGTCACCCCATCGACAAAAGTATCCGCATTTTCTTTCATTGCCTGCGCAGAAGACAGGGAGCTGCGAATACCGGTCGTGATGATTTCTTCGATTACATCGTCGTCGGTCGACTCTTGCGCAACCGCCGCCCCGGTCAGTCCTGCACCCAGCGCCAGAGCGACGCCTGCGGCCAAAGGAGTCCTACGAAATAAAGGTTTTTGCATGCTCAAGCCCCCAGCTTGCTTGTTCGTAAGCCGCGTCGTCCGCGGGTTTTTGTCGGTCTTTCGCCTTCCTAAGCTGTTGCCAAAATGGACTGACAACGCTGTCATAGGACGTGTTTTACTGGATTCTGACAACGCTGTCAACAGCGATGTCGCCCCTTTCTGCCCGAGTGCCAGCGAATGCAATGATTCTAGATGACAGCGCTGTCAGTAAGGCATACAATGCCGAACTCAATTCCGCCCGTCGCGCCACCAGGGAGCTGATCTTGCAGGCCACAGCCGTTGACCCATCACGCATACGCGCCGCCTGGCACGGGCGAGTGAGCGGCTGCCTGCTGGGCAAACCGGTCGAGGTACTCTCGTTTCAGCAGGGCCGCGCCGGGCTCGAGGCCTACCTCGAAAACGCGGATGCCCTGCCGTTGCGCGACTACGTCCCGCTGGTCGAAGGCACCGTCGTCGATCGGCTTGGGCGCGCCTGCTGCCGGGGTCAAATCGCGCGGGCCGAGCCGGATGACGACATCAACTACACCCTGCTGGCGCTATTGCTGCTCGAAGACAAGGGCATCGACTTCACAACGGCCGACGTCGCGCGGCTCTGGCTGCGCCTGCTGCCGGCGGGCGCCACCTGGACGGCCGAGCGCGCGGCCTATCGCACCCTGCTTTGCAACATGGCGGATGAGTTCGTCAACGGCGATGAGCCGGGTTTCGATCTTGCCGACTGTTCGGACAACGACTTCAACGAATGGATCGGCGCACAGATTCGCGCTGACCTCTACGGCTGGGTCTGTCCGGGCCGCCCCGCCCTCGCGGCCGAACTCGCACGCCGGGACGCATCCCTATCGCATCGTGGCGAAGGCGTCCACGGTGCCGCGTTCATCGCCTCGCTCGGCGCCGCCATTCCGGCGACCAAGGATCTCGATGACGCGCTTGATCTGGCGCTCGAGCAAGTTCCTGGTGACAGTGCAGCCGCCGCGGCGGTGCGACTGGGACGCGAACTGGCCGGCAAAGCCGACGCGGTAGAGCGAATGCACGCGGAATACAGTGGTCTCTCGCCCGTTCACACGCTCAACAATCTCGCGCTCGTCGTTTGGGCACTTTGCTCGGCGAACGGCGACTTCAGCGCTGCCATCGGCGACGCCGTCGCAGCCGGCTGGGACACGGATTGCAACGGCGCGACGGTCGGCGGGCTGTTTGGACTGACGGGTTCGCCGATACCCGATAGCTGGACCCGCCCCTGGGCCGGGCGCATCGGCGTGAATCTCGCGGGCTATACAGAGCTGCAGGTCGACGACGTCGTGGATCGAACGGTTGCCGTCGCGCGGGCGATATGAGGGGCATGGGACTGATGCATAAAATAAACTATCTCGCGCGCCAGCTGACCGCCGTTTTGCTGACGACGCTAGCCGCGGCCGCGTGCGCGGATCCGGCCCACTACGATGGTCGCACCGAATACCGGGCGCCCAAAGCAGGCGTCGCGCCGATCATCGACGGCGTTGCCGACGAAGCCATCTGGCAGCAGGCGCGCTGGCAGGAGCTTGCGCATCGCTGGCTGGGACCCGAATACACCAGGGACGACTTCGAGGGCCGCTATAAAGTCGCATGGACGGAAGACAAGCTCTACATCCTCACTGAATTCACCGACGACATCCTGATCGATACGCATCGTGACCCATTGCTGCAGTACTGGGACGACGACTGCCTGGAAATTTTCATCGATGAGGATTTCTCGGGCGGCGATCATCAATACAACCACAACGCGTTTGCTTATCACATGTCGCTTGACAACCAGGCGATCGATATCGGCACCGACAAACAGGCGCGAAACTATTCGCACCATGTTGAAAGTCGCTGGAAACAGCAGGGCGACAAGATCATCTGGGAACTCGCGATCGATATTTACACCGACGCTTACGTGGATGACGCCGACGACAACAAACCAATAACTTTATCCGCCGGCAAAATTATGGGCCTCATGGTCGCTTACTGCGACAACGACGGCAGCGAACTTCGCGAAAATTTTATCGGCTCCGAGCTGGTTGCCGAAGGACCCAAGGATCGCGGATGGATCGACGCCGGTTTGTTTGGCTCATTGGTTCTGACCGACTAAACAAAAAGAAGAAAACATGAAACAGCTGCTGAAAACCGTACACAAACGAGATCTCGCCGTCACCGGTGAATTCATGGAAATTGCCGGGGAACGTTATTACGCAATACACAACGTCGACAGGATGGAACCGTTTTTTATGAGCGTAGTTTCCGGCACTGACCACTGGCTGTTTATTTCATCGACCGGAGGGCTGACGGCCGGCCGGGTCTCGCCTGAGACAGCACTGTTCCCCTACGTCACGGTCGACAAGATCCACGAAAGCACGACCCACACCGGCAGCAAGACCGTGCTCCGCGTGAGTGTTAAGGGCGAGCAATACCTCTGGGAGCCGTTCAATCAGGAACAGAGTGGACGTTTTGCGATTAGCCGCAATCTCTACAAGAATCGCCTGGGCAGCAAGCTGTGCTTCGAGGAGATCAACCACGACCTCAAGCTCGCGTTTCGCTACACGTGGGCGACGAGCGACAGCTACGGTTTCACGCGGCAATGCGAACTGCAGAATCTTAGCAACAAAGGAATTGACGTTGACCTCGTTGATGGCCTGCAGAACGTCCTGCCCGCCGGCACGCCGCGAGTTGCCCAAACGAATACCAGCAACCTGGTTGATGCGTATAAATGGACGGAGCTCGACGAGCAAACCGGGCTGGCCTTGTTCACGCTGTACTCGGGCATCACCGACCGCGCCGAGCCCTGCGAATCCCTGCGGGCCAATACGGTCTTTTGCCTGGGCCTCGACGGGCAGAAAGTCCTGATCTCATCGGAGCAGCTCAGCAGCTTTCGGCACGGCGCCGCGCCCGAACAGGAAGT
>Ga0224512_10005701_pt1 | contig 10157 bp, 11 predicted proteins | sample SF_May12_sed_USG_4_FD_169103 | JGI IMG/M metagenome (GOLD analysis project Ga0224512, IMG submission 169103) | Sediment microbial communities from San Francisco Bay, California, United States - SF_May12_sed_USGS_13 | ecosystem: Environmental > Aquatic > Marine > Sediment | place: USA...
AATCTTATTGCTTTAGGATCATTCTGATAAAGAGGTCCGACCCCACCCCCCACAGGATGTAAAGATTCGACGGCCCCTGCCGATCAACTGAGGAATCAGTAAATAACTGAAAACACGAAAAATAGGCGGTTATCAGATGCTTAGTAATTTTTTGAACAGCCTGCGGGATGCCTGGTCGATGAATTCGTATGCCACCGACCACGTCAACCTGTATGCACAGAAACTTGTGGTCGACCAGGCGCGGGGGGGACTGATGACGCTGAGCCTGATCCTGTTCGTCCTGTTCAGCATGGAAACCTTCATGTTCATGCACTTTGGTTACAGCCGGAATCATGTCTACACGGGTTCGCTACTGGTGCTGCTGTCGATGCACATGTTTTTCTCGGCCCATGCCACCCGTGATGCGCGCACCATTTATATGCTGGGCACCATCCTGCTGCTGATCAGTGGCACCGCCTTCGTCCTGCTGGCGCACCAGACCGGGACCTTCAGTCTGGCACTGTTCGCGGGTATCACCATGCTGTTCATGGTCATTCCCATTGTCCCCTGGGGGCTGCGCGAGGCCATGCTGGTGCTGGCGCTGGTCTATAGCACGTTCACCATCTCCACCTGGTCTTCCAACCGCGAATTCGACAGCCAGATGCTGTGGGCACTGCAGTACATCATGCTGGGAGCCGGGCTGATCAGCCTCGCGATGGTGGTTCGCAATACCACGGTGCGCAAGATGGACATCCGTACCCGCTATGACCTGGAACTGGCCAACAGGAAGATGCTGCACCTGTCCAACAAGGACCCGCTGACCGGGGCCTGGAACCGGCGCTATCTGAATAACAATTTCAATGAACTGACCAGCAACTGGCACCATGAGGGACGTACCTATCATTTCGCCTTTCTGGACCTGGATGACTTCAAGCCCATCAATGACACCTACGGGCATGACTTCGGCGATGAAGTCCTGCGCAATATCAGCACCATCATCAGCGACAGGCTCGGCGAACAGGGCTGTCTGGTGCGCATGGGAGGGGATGAATTCGCCCTGCTGTTCCATGATGATGACCCCGAGACACTGATCGGGGACTGCCTGAAAGCGGTCAATCGTTCATTGACGCCCCCCGGCAAGTACAAGCACATGAAGGTCGGCGTCAGTCTGGGGCTAGTCAGCGTGCCACCCGGGATAGAAGCGAACCAGGAATACATCTACCGTGAGGCCGATACCTCCCTGTACCAGGCCAAGGAACGCAAGAACAGCGAAGCCGGCAACCTGAACCTTGTCAGCCGCACCCTGGCCGCCTGAACCACCCGTGCCGTGCCGGCGGCGGCGCGTCGTTTACCTGCACACCCACCTCTCCTGAAACGGCTGCCACCCCGGCTTGGCAACTCAAGTCTGTGCCATTTCTGCCGATGTGAAGCCTAAGGGAATCTCATTCAAGACAATGAGATAGTGTTGCAATCGCCAACAGGCCGGGAAGCGGCCGCGGCGCAGAGTGACTCCGGCAGCGGGCCAGTATTCCCGTCTCCGGCTTCAGCAAGGAGTGGACTATGGGGGCCCTGGCCGCCGCAATTCAGAGGTTCTACCCGGTTGCCAAGACCCGGCGCATCGGGCCGATCGGGCTCGAGTGCTCCCTGTCCGAACTGCACATGGTGCAGATGGCAACCGACAGCGACGGCTCCCTTGTTGTGACCGCACGGGCTTCGCTGCCCTATGGTGCACCGCGCGAGGAAATGCTTGCCTCACCGAAGCGGATGCGTGAGCTGGTTCATCGAGCCCTCAATGCGGACCGCTTCCAGGGCCGGCTGGTTGTCTCCATGCTGCCGTCCTCGGCGACCCGCATCCAGTCGCTGAACTACCAGGTCAGGGACGGCCAGCCGGAGTCGGATGCCATTCTTGCCCTGCTTGCAGAACGCCTCGACGGCGAGTTGTCCGACTACGTCATCGACTATATCCCCGTCAGGACCGCGACCCGGAACGAGGACCGTCTTGCCATTGTGGCCATAGCCAGCAAGGAGGCGGTGATCGCCTACCTGGAGACACTGCGCAAGTGTGGACTGATCGCGGGCAGCCTGGAGATCGGACCCTCGGCGATCCGCCGGCTGGTCAGCGCCATCGGACGCAAGGACAGCCACGAGAACGTGTTGACAATCAATTTCGGGCGTCGCTCGAGTTACCTCAGCGTGATTTCCGGTTCCCGGCTGATATTCGACCAGCAGGTCAAGTTCGGTGAGATCGAACTGCTGGAAGAGATTGCGACCACACTGGACATGTCCGTCGACTCGGTTCACGGACTGGTCAACAAGGCCAGCTTCGATCCGCAGTCAGCGGCGGCACAGGCCCCGGGATCCAGGTTTGATATCGACGCGTCCGAAACCCTGATGGAGATCGTCAAGCCGATCTTTGTCAGGATGGCGGAAGAAATCAACCGGGCCCTGATATACACCACATCACAGACCCGCGGACAGGCGGTGAGGCGCATCTACCTGCTGGGCAGTATCGCGCGCTGGCATGGCATGGATCAGCTGCTGAACAGCCTGGTGAGGTTGCCGGTCGAGACCATCCCCAACCCGTTGCAGACATTCTATCGGGAGGGCACCCCGGACAAGATAATCAATGAGCAGGCCAAGCCGGAACTCGCCCTGGCCACGGGCCTGGCACTGAGGGGAATGCTGGATCATGGCAGAGATTGACCTGATACCCGGTGCCTACCGCAAGCGGATATGGCTGCAAAGCTGGTTCGTACGCCTGGGTGCGGCACTTGCAGGCATTGTTGCGGTCTCGATAGTCACCTATTTCTACCTGGCATCGCTCAACCAGGACGTGAACATGGAAGTCAGCGAATTACAGTCCAGCCAGGAGATCAGCAACCAGCAGCGCGAAGAACTCAAGCAGTTGCTCGATAAAAAAACCGGCTTTGAAGGCCAGCTGGCCCTGTTGAGGGGATTGCGCAGCGGCGCGGCCGCCCCGGAAATGTTCCTGACGCTTGACAGCGCCCTGCCGAACGGGGACGTGTGGTTCCTGGACTGGGAATTCCAGCGTGCAGGCTCCATGGTCAAACAGGAAGATGAAAGCGTCAATACCGGCTATTTCATTATCATACAGGGCGGCAAGGACAAGGAGACCACCGAGGCCTGGAAGATCGATACACACATGAATATCCGGGGACAGGCAAAGGACCACTCGGCCCTGTCGCGGTTCGTCAAGCGTTTGTTCGAGCAACCCGAAATCAAGGATGTACGGATACTCAATACCTCGCGCCCGCAAGGCAGTGGGATGGTGGAATTCAGGCTGGCGGTTATCGTCAGGAACCAGGCAGTTGGCAGCTGATGGACAAACTGCTCGAAACCCTGGAACCCCGCGTGATCCTGCTGCTCATGGGTGCCGCCGCCCTGCTTGCTGTCGCGGCACTGTTTTCCTATGGCATCTGGCCAGGGGTGAGGGACTATAACGAGTCGGTCCATTCCAGGACAGTCCTCGCGAAGGTCGTCGAGAGCAGTAAAGCACTCGATACAGAGCTCTCCAGTCTGCGCGTGGAGGTGGAATCTCTTGAACAACAGCTGCACGGTGACACTGCGAAACTTCCCGAGAACCAGCTCGAGGCCTTCATCATCGGCCGACTCCAGAGCATCTCCTGGCGCAACAACATGCAACTGCTCGGCGTCAAGCCCGGCAAGGGCAACAAGGTGCACATATTCGAGGAGGCTCTCTTCGAAGTCGAGATTTCCGGCGATTATTTCGATCTGTTCAACTGGCTGCAAGACCTTGGCGAGGACCTTGGCTTCGTCGTGGTAAAGCATTTCACCATCAGGCCGCTAGATCAGAAAGAGACAAATCCGCGGTTGAACGCGAAATTAACCATTGTTTCCTATAGAGAGTAATCCGATGCGCAGACCGGTTGCCATCAGTGCCCTGACCGCTGGCCTTCTCGCCAGCCTGCTGGGTGTGTGCCAGGCAGAACAAGCACGGATCGTACTGCAGACCAATCCGTTCGAACGGCCGGCTGTCCAGGAGAAACAGGCAAATGAGGTGCTGAACAGCAGGCAAGCTGCAGCTGCAACACTGCAGCTGCGTGCCACCATGGTGGCCGGCGCCAACTCACTGGCCAATATCGGCGGCATGATTGTCGGGATAGGCCAGGAGATCGACGGTTACCAGCTTATTAATGTCCAGGAGCGCCGTGTTGTCCTGAGCAAGAACGGTACAACAAAAACCCTGTCGGTAGATGATTAGCATGGAACATCAAAAGACCTGCAGCAGATGGATTGCGGTACTCGCGCAGGCACTGGCCGTTGTTCTGCTGGCGCTGGCACTAAGTCCGGCGGCGACGGCCGAGGAGGCTGATGCCATGCAATCACAGGGAACGCTGGAACCCCAGCCGCTCATGAAGGACGGGAAAATATCGCTCACTCTGCGCGATGTTCCCATCTCCGAGGTGATGGAGATGCTATCGCGGACGTCACGGACAAATATCCTCCTCTCGGAGGGCGTCATCGGAACGGTCTCGGTGAACCTGTACAACGTGGATGCCGACGAGGCGATCCACTCAATCGCCAGGGCTGCCGGTTTTGAAGTCGAGAAACGGCGTGGCAGTTATTTCATCGTACGCCGCAACGAGGCCGGCAAACACGCGCCTGGCGGACCGACACAGCTGCGCACCTTCAAGGTCCAGTATTCAGATCCTGTCGCCATTGCCGGCATTCTCGAAAACTATCTTTCCAGTATCGGGCAGATCACAACGCTGCCCGAACGCAAATTGATCGTCGTCGAAGACACACCACATTTCATCGATCGCATAGCGGCGCTGCTGACCAAGCTCGACAAAAAGCCCATGCAGATCCTCATCGAGGCCAAGATCCTGGAAATCGGTCTGAAAGACACCGAATCCTTCGGCCTCGACTGGTCAAGGCTGTTCGAAGCCGATAACGGCAGCGGTATATTCGGCGTGCAGGGCCTGTCCAACCCCGGGTCGCCTGGCCTGTTCTTCGAACTCGTGACACCGGATGTTGAGGTGTTTCTCGAAATGCTCCGTACTCGCGACCGCCTGCGTACCCTGTCGACACCGAAGTTACTGGCGCTCGAGGGCCACGAGGCCGAGACCATTATCGGTGACCGCCTCGGTTATAACGTCACCACCACCATCGACGGCGTGACCACCACGTCTACCGAATTCCTGGAATCCGGCGTCATCCTCAAGGTCAAGCCCTCGGTCGACGAACAGAACCGGATACTGCTCAACATCCATCCCGAGGTCAGCACCGGCTCGGTCTCGGATGATGGTATACCGAACCAGACGACCACCGAGGTCACCACCACCATGCTGGTGGACAGCGGCCAGACCGCCTTCATCGGCGGCCTGATCAAGCGCAGCGCCCAGCAGACCCGCGAGGGCGTGCCCGTATTGGGCGACCTGCCCGTGTTGGGCGGGCTGTTTTCCAACCGCGCCATCAGCAGCGTCAACACCGAACTGGTGGTTCTGATCACGCCATACATCATCGATAACGACAAGGTCGCCATAGACCAGGGCATGAGGCAGCGTGTCAACAGCATAGCCCAGGACCTCGAGGTGCAACCCGTGAAGATCAACCGGAATCTCGAAAAACTGGACTATTTCGAGGACATGATCGACCGCGGAACGACCGAAGCGCAGGCAGCGAACAGTAACAACGCCCCTCTTTATTCCATTCTCGACGACTAGCCTGGCAGGCCGCTGACGCAGCTTCCGCCCAGGCACAGTCGCGCCTGCGAGGCGTTCCTACTGCAATTTCACCGACCTTTGTAAGCGCCTCGCTGGCGCGATTATCCGCACGGAAACACATGGAAAGATTACGTCGGAAATGTGAATCAAAGTGGCAGGTTGGGCAAAGCATAGCGTGCCCAACACTGTATTTTGATGGGCACGGCCTGACGGCCTTTGCCCATCCTACGGGGGTAAAATCCAGCAATTAGCACTAAGTCGAATTAACAACCTAGGCGGTGGCGATCATCTTGGCACCAGCGATTGCCAGCACCAAGGCCAACACCTTGCGCAGGTGCATCGGCGCCAGGCGGCGCGCACCCAGCTCTGACCCAATCAATCCGCCAACAAGGGCCGTGACCACCAGTATCGGGATACCGGCCGGCCAGTGCGTTGTGGTGCTGGCATAGCCGGCCAGTGCCGCAACGGAATTCAGCAGAATGAAGGCCGCGGCAATAGGGACGCTGCCACGCATACTGGCCCAGTGAAGCAGCAGCAACAGCGGACTGAGAAAGATCCCTCCCCCGACACCGGTCAGACCCGATACCAGACCGAGTATGGCACCGACCGGCAGCGAGACCCACAGCGAAGGCGCCTGAATGCGGTCACTGTCACCCCCTTCCCGTAACACACTCCACATTGCCAGCAGCAGTGCGAGCCCTACCATGACGTGGTAGGCACTGGAATTGATGGTATAGGCGCCACCGATGAACGCCATGGGAATCGAGGCCAGCGCAAACGGCATGAACAGACGCCAGCTGAACGGACCTACCCGGGAGACCCGCCACAACACCAGTACGGTCACGAAGATATTCATGGTCAGGGCCGCCGGCTTCATCATGGCTGGCTCCACCCCGAACAAGGCCATGGCCGCGAGATAGCCGGAGGCACCGCCATGCCCCACCGAGGAATAGAGAACCGCCGCGATGGCCACAAACAGAAGCAACCAGGGTGAAATCGAGGGATCGAGCAGCCACATGCAGATTGTTATCCGCCGGTCATGCCCATGAAGCGCTCCACCCGCCCGGGCTCCTCGAAACCCTTGAAACCCTCCGGCAGGCAATAGAATCAACGCAGGTTGCACTTGTCGCTGGCCGACAGCTGCAGGTATTCGATGCGCCGACCGAAAGGATCGTCAGTCCCGCGGCAGCGTTGCTGTCATTAGCTGACGTGATCACACCGGGTCTCCTGCCCTGCCTCACTGTGGTGCAGCGAAGCTATGTTGATTGCCTTCGGTTCAACTATACAGACATTACAGCGCGTGCAGGCCAGTAGAAACTCAAGTTCGTCCAGCGCGAATGGCGGACGGATCCAGTGCGCGGCGCGGCTGTTAAGCTGTGACTCGGCCTGATTGACTAACGTCTCACCGGTCTTGCGCAGGGCGCGCCGAAAGAATTGTCTTCGATCCATGGCTATTCCGTAGAATTTGTGGGTCCTATCAAGCCTTGCCCCCTCTCCCTTCTGGAGAAGGGACTTTTGCGACACCCTCCGGAGGGAGAGGGGACGCACCGACTAAGCGCCTTCCCTAATTCTTGTTGATACAACCAATCCTGAGCGATCAAAGTAACATACGGATAACAATACTTCGTAATGACTGAAACAGTATTGATTATCGATAGCTTACATGCCTGTTCCAGCCAAACTTAGCCACAATTATTTTGGAACAGCCTTTTTTTAAAATCCGTGCAGGAGCGAATTTATTCGAGATATAATCTGCATTAACAGGTACTTAATTCATCTGAAGTCGCTCCTCTGATTCGGCTTCCATGTCATTGGGGCGGTAGTGTGTCTGTCTCCATTGTTCTAAGCTTGATCCTGCTTGGCACAGACAGATAGATAAGGGGTTACCCGGCCATGTGGAAAAAAACTGAGCATGAATTTATTCCGGTTCCAATCGCGGTAGTGACGCTGTCCGATTCGCGCACCGAAGAGAACGACACCTCCAGCGAGGTGCTGGTGGAGCGTCTGACCGGTACCGGTCATGCACTCGCCGGGAAGCCGATCGCACCGGACAACATCTACCGGCTGCGGGAGGTGCAATCACATTGGATCGCCGACCCCGGGGGCAACGCTGCTGACACGGTCAGCTCCCTGGCGCTTCTGGAGCGGGCACGATGAGCAGACTCAGCCACCTCGATGCGCAAGGGAACGCGCGCATGGTCAATGTCAGCGACAAGCCCGACACCCGGCGCGAGGCGCGCGCCGAAGCCTTTGTTCGCATGCAGGCCGAAACCCTGCAGATGATCGAGAGTGGCGGTCACAAGAAAGGCGATGTCCTCACGGTCGCGCGCGTGGCTGGCATCCAGGCGGCGAAACGCTGCGCTGACCTGATTCCTCTGTGCCACCCCCTGATGCTGTCCGGCATCGACGTCGATATCAGCCTGGACCGGGACGCCAGCCGCGTACACATCGTGACCCGCTGCGAACTCACCGGTGCGACCGGGGTAGAGATGGAGGCGCTGACGGCGGCCTCGGTCGCCGCGCTGACCATCTATGACATGTGCAAGGCCGTGGACCGCGGCATGGTGATCGATGGCCTGCGCCTGCTGCACAAGTCGGGCGGGCGCAGCGGCGAGTGGAATGCCACGGAAGACCGTTGAGATGATCCAGCTGCGCTACTTTGCCAGCCTGCGCGAGACCCTGGGCGTGGGGGATGAACAACTGGAATTGCCCGGTGAGGTCAACAACGTGGCATCACTGACACGCTGGCTGCAATCACGCGGCGAGCCTTGGAACACTGCCTTGTCCGACCGCCGGCTGCACGTGGCCATCAACCAGGAAATTGCCAGGCCGGATGTCCCGGTCAGTGACGGCGATGAAGTGGCGTGGTTCCCGCCCGTGACCGGCGGTTGACGAATGGTGCGCACGGCACACACTGCCGCAAGCCCGCCTTTCGGGCCTGTGAATTCATGATCGACACCCTCAAGACCCGGGCCCCGTTCCGGAAGCGAGAGACCACGCGGGGCGGGGCCAACTGGGTCTACGGCAATTAAACTGCGCTAAATCCTCAGCCTGGCCACGGTCATTCGCGGCCCCCCACCCCCCTTCCTGCGCCCTGATCGCATACCGGTCTATTTGTCTTTATCTTCAATAAGATACATAGCCGTCTTGCCCGGTTCTGGCAACCCTGGGTGTGCCCGGCATCGCACTGGCGCGCCTGTCTACTGACCTTCCGGGAATGTCGTTACAGCTGGCGCCTGACTCCCGCCTGGCGGCTGCGTGAATCCACTCAAGACCGGTTACCACATGCCGATAGATCTTGCATCTATCTAAAATTTCAACCTAATAAGACCAGGGACTGTACCAATGAGCAATCTGCACGCCGTTTCAGACGCTACCGATAGCGACAACCGCCCGGCTTTCACGAGACGTATCAGTACCGTGAATCTGATGGAGGGGATGTACGTCCAGGAACTCGACCGCCCCTGGGTGGAAACACCCTTCTTGTTCCAGGGTTTCAAACTGGAAAAACAGCGTGAGATCGAGATTCTTCAGGAATTGTGCGAGTTCGTCTACATCAATATTGAGCGCGGCATCGATGCCCCGGATGTTTACCTCCAGCATGACCCGAGCCGCAAGGTGACCATGCGGGAGCTGGTACAGGTTTCCAAGTTACAACACCGCAAGAACGAGTACAAAGATACTACCCATGTGGAAGATGAACTGGGGCCGGCCAAAGAAAGCCACAGGAAATCCCAGCGCCTGGTCGACGATCTGTTCGATGACATACGCAACAAGGGAAAACTCAACGTGCCGGCCGTCAGGGAGGCCGTTGACGAAATCACCGACAGCGTGTTGCGCAATCCGGATGCCTTCATGTTGCTGCGACAACTGAAGAGCAAGGATACCTACAGTTATTCCCATGCCATTGATTCATGCGCACTGGCCGCCTCGTTCTGCCGTCACCTTGGCTTTCCCAAGGATGAACTGAAAGACATGGCCATGGGCACGCTGTTGCTCGATATCGGCAAGCTCAAGGTACCCAAAGAGATCCTGGATAAACAGGATCGCCTGACGGAAGAGGAATTCCGTACGATGCAGCGTCATGTCACCTACGGCGTGGAAATGCTGATAGCAGCAGGGAGCATCTCCAAGACCACGATTGAAATGGTGGCAACCCACCATGAGCGTCTCAACGGCAAGGGATACCCGCAGAAACTCAAGGGTGAGACGATTCCCGTCAGCGGCCGCATCGCCGCGATCGTTGACTGTTATGACGCAATGACCAGCGAGCGCCCCTACAAGAAACCCGTTTCCGCGCATGACGCGATCCGTGAGCTTTACAAGTGGCGCGGCACAGACTTCCAGGAAGAACTGGTGGAGCAGTTCATCCAGTGCCTCGGCATCTACCCGACCGGCACTCTGGTGGAACTAAATTCCGGGCAGGTCGCCATTGTCCTGTCCCAGAACCGAGTCCGGCGTCTCAGTCCG
>Ga0224512_10005702_pt1 | contig 10157 bp, 9 predicted proteins | sample SF_May12_sed_USG_4_FD_169103 | JGI IMG/M metagenome (GOLD analysis project Ga0224512, IMG submission 169103) | Sediment microbial communities from San Francisco Bay, California, United States - SF_May12_sed_USGS_13 | ecosystem: Environmental > Aquatic > Marine > Sediment | place: USA: California...
GAATCCGACCTTCCCCAACCCTTGCCCCAGTGAATACTGCGGGATTTGGCTCTTCATCAACGACGCCGTGGTGACCGAGATGCAGGAGCAGCTTGGTCCGTAGCCGGCAAGAGGATGGAGAAGGCGAGTTCAACACAACAATGGAGCCAGATTGGCTGCTCCCACCCGCCTCTCAGCGCCCAACGAGACAGGTCCAACGTCCGCCGCGCTCGGGTGTGCCCTGATCCGCTGCCGGGTGGGAGCCGCGACTACGACCGATCCGGAGCCCTGCCATATGCCTCTATTGCACGCGGCTGGGCTGTGCAAGCGTGAAAAGGTGGAGGTGGACTCTATGGGTTGTAGCGGTCGATCCTCTGTGGCCAGGTGGTTCGCCGCGCTCGGCTGTCTCGCCCTGCTGGCTGCCGCCTGTGGCGACTCAGGTGGTGGCTCCGGTTCGGTCATATCTCCAGCGATATCCGCAAACCCCACGACCGTCGCAGTGCCGACCTCGGCAACGCCCACCTCGGCAATCGAGTCACCTGCGGGGTTCGAGCCTGCGCCCTGGCCGACCGACGGGTGGTCGGTTTCGACACCTGAGGAACAGGGCATGGACTCCGGGCTGCTCGCTGATTTCGTCACGCGGCTGGTCACGGACCCCGGAATTGACAGCGTCACCGTGGTCCGCAACGGCTATGTGGTGTTGGACACCGTCGTGTATCCGTTCCCGGAGGAGACTCCTCACATCATCCATTCCTGCACGAAGAGCATCGTCGGGACGCTGATCGGTATCGCTGTTGACGAGGGGCTTCTTGCCGGGGTCGACACACCAGTTGTGGAGATTCTGGCCGCGGCCGCGCCGCAGTCGGTGAACGACCTGAAGGCGTCGATGACGGTCGAACACTTGTTGACGATGTCAACGGGGCTGGAGTGCCGCGACTCGTACCTTTACGACTGGCGCGGCATGGTGGAGATGCAGGCCAGTGACGACTGGACGGAGCATGTCCTTGGTCTACCCATGGCGGAGGCACCTGGCGCCCGATTCGAGTACTGCAACGGGTCGTCGTTCCTGTTGTCGGCAGTGCTGTCTGAGGTCACCGGCAGGCCGGCGTCCGAGTACGCCAGTGATGTCTTGTTCGAGCCGCTCGGGATCTCCGACTTCACTTGGCCGGCGAGTCCGGGCGGCGTCACCATTGGCTGGGGCGAGTTGCTACTGCCCCCATCCGACATGGCGAAGATCGGGTATCTGTATCTCCGAGGCGGGCAGTGGGATAGCGAGCAGCTGGTTCCGCGCGCATGGATCGACGCCGCTACCAGCGGCCAAATCAATGCAGGAACCCTATCCGATGCATACGGATACCAGTGGTGGGTCGACGACGCCGGCTACATGATGGCGCAGGGTTACGGTGGCCAATACATCGTCGTCGTCCCCGACGACGACCTGGTGGTGACGTTCAGCTCGGGCCTCGTTGGCGAGAGCCACAGCATGCCTGAGGAGCTCACGGTTGAGTACGTTCTTCCTGCAGTCTCCTCGGATCAACCGCTACCGCCGGACCGCGACGCTCAAGCGCGACTCGCGGCCGCGGTGATATCCGCCAGCTCGGGACCAGAAGCCTCCGTCGCCGAGATGCCCGCCATGGCCGCTGCCGTCGACGGCATCCGCTACGACTTCCGGCCCAACGCGACAGGGAGTACTTCCTTCACGCTCCGTTTCGGCGACAGGTCGGCACTCCTCGCGACGGAGGGCGTGGACGGGCCGGCCGAGCTGGAAATGGGGACAGACGGCCGATTTATGATCGATGAGGACAGTCCAGTTGCGTTGCGCGGGACATGGCGAGACAGCAACACGTTCGTGATCGAATATCACGTCATCGGCCAGGTTGAGAGGGGGAGCCTCGAGTTCACCTTCGAAGACGACATCGCCACGGTGACGGTGCGGGAGCCGGCAACCGGAACCGTCGAGTCGACCACGGCCGACCGCGCCGGCTGATCAAGGCCACCCTCGGCACCTGGGCGCATTCCATGACGGGACGTGAAAGCGTGTGCCCCGGAGGACAAGCGACTGGGGCAAACGCCTGGGTAGAAGGACTGCATGGGGCGCGCCAGTGCTCGGGACGGAATGGCCGATACCGGACCACGCACCAGAGGGTCAGGAGTTCGGCTTTGCAGCGGAGAAAACTACAACCCCAGCATCCACCTGCGTCGTCGACGCGTGTGCCGGCTACGGAACCGGCACGATGACCTCATAGCCGTGTGCCCCGCAGTCGCCGAGCGGGTCGCAGGTGATCGTCCCTGTGAGGCCTTCGAATCCCGCTGTGGCGAAAAGCGCGTCTCGGAGGGCCTGGCGACCAATGTGCAGCGTGCCGCTACCGTCGACTACCGCCACCTCCTCTATTGCGCTCAAGATGACGTTCGTGGCATCGGCTGCCATCGCGTGGAACGGTGACGCGGGGAAACCGAACTCAGCGATGTAGGAGGCGAGAAAGGCGAGGTACTCCGGCGTGCTCTCGTACGAGAAGTCGGTTGCGGAGAACGCCATGCCCTGGGCATCTGCACCGACGTCCGCGAAGAAGTCCCCGACCAGAAGGCCGTCGGCGGAGGCGAGCAGTGTGCCGTCGAGCACCGGCGTTGCCCGAGCTTCGGCCACCAGCACTGCCCCCAGCGGGTACAAGACGGGGAGGAACAAGACGTCGGGCGGCCCAGCGGCGACGATTGCTGCGATCACGGAGGCGACGTCGCTGCCATCGGGCTCCGCCATTTCGAAGGCCAGGTTCGTGCCTCCAAGCGCCTCGAAGGTCTCGACGAACGCCTCGGCCAGCCCTCCGGCGTAAGCGGAGCCGTCGAAGATGACAGCCGACGTGGCCGCGCCGTCACCCGTGACGAATTCGGCCATCGCTACGCCCTGATCGCGATCGTTGCCTGCTACCCGTAGATAGCCGGCAGCGTGCGTGTCGGGATCGGTCAACTCGGGAGCCGTGTTCGAAGGCGAAACCATGCTCAAACCCGCGTCGGAGATGATCGGCGCCGCGGCGCCGGCGGCGCCCGAGCAACTGGTGCCTATTACTGCTGCGATGGTTGGGTCGGTCACGATGGCAGTCGCCGCCGCTTCGCCGCCCTCAAAGCTGCACATCGAGTCCACATTGCTCAGCTCGACGGCATGGCCCAGCGCCGGTCCGCGCAAGTCCAGAGCAATCTCCACTCCTTGGAGTTCGTCTACACCCAGGAAACTCAAGCCACCGCTCGTGACCAATGCCGTAGCGAGTCGAAGCGGTTCCTCCTCGCCATAGCTAACGCACCCCAGCAGGTCTCGACACGTGAACACGCCAGTCTGAACGAATCGGATACAGTCGCCCTGATTCCGGAACCCCGCGTTGGAGAAGTCCTGCCAACCCCCCTTCATGCACTCGGCCTTAGTGGTCGGCTGGCCCGGCTCGGCCCCTGACGCCAACGTAGCCGGCGCAAGTGCCGACGCCACCAGGACTATCAAAACTGCTGTGGTCTTAAGCGAGATTCGCCCCATGATGCTCCCCATCCTCTTGCGCTTCTGCTCACTGCTGACCCTACTCCTCGACCGGACAAGCTGACCTGGCAAGCGGAACCATCTTGGAGTCTTCAGCGGACGAATCCGTCTACCCACTCAACGCCGGAAAGCATTCGCACGGTCGCGCGTGCACGATTGCACCTTCCGCAGCGACGGGAACGGTGGGTCGGCGTACGCAGCGGAGCGCACGGCTCGTCGCACTGTGCCGGTGGTTGGCGACCGATGCCATCGGCGTCGGTCAGGGACGGACGACGACCTCCCGGTTGAAGTCATCCGACACAATGTCGAACCCGGCGCACGACGCCTGGAGATACGATCGGAAAACTCCGGCCGAGGTGTAGGGCAGGCTGTCGAGTTCGACGATCTCGGTCTCGCCGGGCGTCAGGCCAAAGTCACCGGAGACGGCCGACTTCGACGCCAATAGACCAGCCTCCAGCTGTGCCGCGACCTCGCTTCCGGAGAACCACCAAACGCTGCACGATTCGCCGGTCGCTTCGCCCTCGTTGAACACGCTGACCCTGGCGTGCGAGCGCCCGTTCACCTGCGCCTCGGTCACATCGATGTCAACAATGCGTAGCACCGCCGTCTCCTCGACGGGATCAGACTTCGGGTTCAAGGGGCCGCCCTCGTGGGTGAGGAACCAGATGATCAAAGCTGCCACGATCGACGCAGCAATTCCTGCCAGCCACTTCGCCATGTCACGCTCCCTTCCTGGGGCATCCGCGGCAACCCGGTGGCACGCAATCTACGCGCCGCACACCGCAGGGCCGCAGGGCCGGGCACCAAACGTCCCGCGCAGTGCTTGGTCGATTGCCTAGCCCGATCATCTCATGGACCGCTGGCTACCACGAGTGCCGGATGACCGAGCAGACCGAACGCGATTCTCGCCGCTGATCGATCGACCGTCGGATGCTGCTTGGCCCCAAGGGCGATGGCCTGGGGAAGGATCGGGGGCATTGACTACGACGAGGCTGCTCCTATGAGTCGACTCACCGTCGGGATCCGAGCCAGATGACGGGCTCACCTTCGGCCCGGCCAACGGCCACGGCTATGCCTTCATGGACGACCACGTCGGAGATGTCGTAGTCGCCTTCGCCGAGGAGCTCGGTTCTTGTCCACGTCACTGCACTGTCTGAGACCAGACGGTGGCGTGGTCCCCGGCCGGGTTCCGGGACCGGGAGGGACCACCCAGCCGCCAGGTAGCCATGGTCATCTGCGGCGATCGACTTGATATTGAGTTGGGTACCGGAGGTCGGTCTTTCGTGGGGAGTGGGCGCTGTAGGCCGGATAGCGGCCAGCCGGACAACCTCCGATCCCGGCGCTGCCCGGGCTGTCCGACGCCGAGCCGATCACCCAATACCGCGCAAGAACGAGCGTTCCGACAAGTGCACCAGAACGGCACTTCGAGGAGTGGGTTGGTCAGCCGCCAGCGAGGCCGAAGAACACCACGATGGCGCGTCCGAGCCTGACCATGTCCTGGTCGGTGAGGCGTCCGGTGTGTTCGCCGAGCTTGGAGCGTGGCACCGTTGTGATTTCGTCGACCATCAGGCTGCTTGTCTCCCGCAGGCCGTTGTGGTCGTCGGGATCAACCGGGAGCCGGATTAGCGGTGCCTCGGTCGGATCGGTGGTGAACGCGCACACAGTGACCGAATCCGTGGCATCAAAGCGATCATCCTGGATGATCACCACGGGCCGCGGCTTTCCTGTGTAGCCACTCCCGGCCGCGGCCGTCCATATCTCTGCTCGTCTCACGTGTCGTCGAGGCTCAGGGCGTCGATGAACGCTTGGCCGTCGGCTGAGTGGTCGCTGGCTGCGACTGCGGCTGCTTGCCGGTGTGCTTCAGCTACGAAGCCTGGGGCGCGGACGTCGGCCACCCATAGTTGGATTGGTCGCATGCCCTGTGCCCGCATCCGCTTCCGGTAGTTGCGCACCCGTCCTGAGACGGAGGAGTCGTCTTGAGGTGTAGCCATAACCGAATGTTACATGTAACGGAGCGCGTGGGGAACCCCGATGCGTACGGGGTGGTTTTGATCTGTTCGTCTGGTGCCGGCCCGTAGCGCGCCGAGAACAGGCTTCCTCGGGTGCCACCCGCGCTGCTTGCAGGGCCGACCAAAGGTCGCGAAACAATTGGCTGAGTAGTGGCGGCACGCCCAGGTGGCGATGCGTAGCTTTCGCGCGATCGGGCAGCCTGCCCCTCTCTCCATGGAGGTCTGTCGTGTCGTTCAGGAGAATGGCCGGCTTCGCCGGTCTGCTGTTCGTCGTACTCCTCATTGCGTCTTCTTTTGTCTACGGGGGGGAACCACTTCTCGACTGGGCGACGCCGACGACCGGGATCGAACAGATCGTCGGCCAAGGCTTCGAACACGGTAGTAGTAGCTACCTGCTCGCCGGGGTCCTTCGCGCGTTCGGTGCTGTCGCGCTGATCCCCTTCGCCGCCGGGTTCGCCATGCCCTTTTTTTTCAGCGACCGTGAGCACGATGAAGGCTTCGGAGTGGTGATCGTTGCCGCGTTGGTGGCCGCCAGCACCACCATCGGTGCCGCACTGGCGGCGCTGACGACACTCGGCCTGCGGCTCGAAGAACTGGACGACTCGGCAAAGTGGGCGCTGTGGGATCTCTCGAAAGCCGCATACGCATTTTCGATCTTGCTCGTTATACCCGCCGCGGCTGGAGCCGCCGCCGCCATCATGCGGCACGGCGTAATGCCCAGATGGTTCGGCTACCTCTCCGCGGTCGTGGCCTTGTTCGGACTGAGCGCCATTGCCGGCTTCCTCAAATTCAAAGGAGACGAACCGATGGTCGTCCTGGTCGGGTTCCTCGGCATACTCGTATGGGTGTTCACCGCCTCCATCGTCATGATCAGGGAACCAGCCGCGTAGAACCCCAGCCTCCCCGTACCGAGCAGCGAAGATCGTAACTTAGGAGAAGTGGCTAGCGGTCGCATTGCTCGAGGTATACGTTGTGCAGTAGAGCCAGGGTCGGCATCGCCGACTCGAGCGGCACTTTCCGACCTTGCTCCTAGGGATCGGATACCGGTTCCTGCACCCCACGGATCGGGCACCCGGTGAGGTGACTCGACTGAGAGAGGAAGGGCCGTGATGCGGCGCTTGCCTTTGGTATCCATGGCCGCTGCTCCATGTTGGCCGCAACACGGTCGTGGAATCAGGGAGCTTCCCACAAACGCGAACGAGCGTGCTCTACGCGATGTGACGCTCTCTGCCGGCCACGGAGAAGTAGTCGAGGCGTCCCAACAACATTCGCCATAACGGATCGGCCCCCCGTCCTGATTCGTCAGTAGTGGAGAAAGGAGGATTGGATCATGAGACTCTCCCGAAGTGGATATGGCCCGCTCCTGGTGGTCGCAATTGCATTCGCTGCGATCGGGGCGGCTTGCGGGGACTCCGACGTCGAACCCGATCTGGCTACCTCGGTGATAACGGGGGCTCCGACAACGGGCGTCCCGACAACGGTGGCTCCGTCGCCCGACGGCCTCGACTGTGACAGCGAAGGACGGATGGTGGGTCACGGCGACCCAGCTCCAGAGTTCGCCGGTCACGCTACACCGGAGGAGGCGGTCATGGCGATCGCGGCCACGTTCTCTGTGAGCGGCACCCCGAGGCAGCTCGAGGGTGACACTTGGATCGTCGTGTCAGACGCTGGGCTCACCGTCGCCCGCACCGACATCGGACCGTGGCAGAGCGGCTGGTGGGCCGGCGAGATCCTGGCCTGCGACATGGGGGCCGGCGATGACGACGCCAACCCGACTCCAGGCACCGGACCGGCGCCGCCGGCTGAAGACCTGTCCGAGGAAACGCTCGTAGCCTTCTTCGACCGTTTGCACACCGGTCAATATGCCGAGGCGGCTGAACTGTACGGCGGCAGCTACGAGACCCTGGTTGAATGGAATCCCGCTCTCGACCCGGAGGATCACGCAGCCCTACTCGAGAACGGTTGTAGCGTGAACGGTCTTCAGTGCCTGTACCCGATGAGTGTCACGCTGCAAATCAGCTCCTCTGAGACCTACCAGTTTCTGGTGGAGTTCCAGGAGGCTGATGGTTCGCTCTTCACCGTGGGGCCGTGCTGTGGCGCCGACGAGTCGACGCCAGCTCAGACGCAATTCGCCTACACGGTCGTCGCCGACGGCGTCGACAGCTTTCTGGTGCAGGAACTACCACCATATCTGCCGTGATCACCGAACCGCGCTGATGCTGTGTCGCTAAATGTCGGCGGGGCCAGGCGATCAGGATTCTTGACTGCGTAGCCACATAACGACGGCACTGACGCGCCGATCGACGGCGGCGTCCAGAGGCAAATCCAGCTTCATGAGGATATGGCTCACATGTGTCTCCGCCGTTCGCTGGTTCACGACAAGCCGATCGGCGATGCCGGCGTTGGAGTGCCCCTCTGCCATCAACGCCAGAACTTCTTGTTCCCGTTCGGTGAGCCGATCTAGCGCCGCTCGCTTTCCGGGGTGCCCGAGCAGCCTGCTCACGACAGTCGGATCGATCACGCTGCCACCAGACGCCACCCTGCTCAGTGCGTCAAGGAAGCCGTCGATGTTGGTCACCCGGTCCTTGAGCAGATACCCGACTCCTGCTGCACCTTCGGAGATGAGTTCGATGGCGTATCGGGTCTCGATGTGTTGCGACAGGACGAGGATGCCAATCCCGGCAACCTGGCGCCGCACCTCGAGCGCAAGTTCGAGGCCCTCGGTCTCGAAGGCTGGGGGCATCCGGATGTCGACGACGATGACGTCGGGCTCGAGCTGTTGAACTGCCTGCAGGACGCCGCTGGCATCCGCGAAGGTCGCCGCCACGTCGACGCCGTCATCGGCCAGCACTTTGGCGAGACCGTCTCTGATAAGGGCAGAGTCGTCGACGAGGATCACTCGCATGGGATCACCGCCGTGAGCGTTGTCCCCCCGGCGCCGCTGTGGATGCTGAGAGTGCCTCCAGCCGCGACAACCCGATCCTCCAGGCCCTGCAATCCGGAGCCGGACGCAACCGAAGCGCCCCCCGCGCCGTCGTCGGCGACGACAATCTGGAAGGAGCCGTCCTCGCTGTGAATCGATACCGAGGCTTCGGATGCTTGTGCATGCTTGGCGACGTTGGTCAGGCCTTCGGCTACCACGAAGTAGGCGGCCTTCTCGAGGCTGGGTGGGAGCCCGCCTGAGGCGACCTCCGTTCGGACCGGTATAGGGGACCGCTCGGCGAGGGCCTCGACGGCGGCGCCGAGCCCGCGTTCGGTGAGTAAGGAAGGATGCGAGCCGCGGGACACGGATCGGATCTCGTCAATCGCAAGGCGAACATCGCTCGTCGCAGAGTCCAGCAAGGCGGCGAGTTCACCTTCGCCCTTCGACTCGGCCCGGCGCTTGGCACGTTGCAGGTCCATCCCCAAGGCCACTAGACGCTGCTGGGCGCCATCGTGGAGGTCCCGCTCGATGCGCTTACGAGCGGCATCGCCCGCCTCGATGATTCGGCTGCGGGAGGCCCGCACCTCGCCGAGCTGGGCCGTCACCTCCTGGTTGAGTCGGTCGACGTCGAGGGCAAGACCGATGGCTGCAACGACGGCAGACAGGCGAGCTGGGTCCTGGCGAAGTGCCGAGTCGTGCACCAAACCCCCGATCAGGTGCTCTCCCGATCGGATACGAGTCAGAGAACGGTCCGGGGCGAGGTCGCCTTCGGTCACGGCCAGCCCGCCCTGGTCGAGCAGTTGCTCGCCATCGGGGGAAAGGAGGACGCGCACCGAGGGGTCCTCCAGTGCTTTCGCCACGGCCGGCTGGAGTCCGCCGGATGCCGAACCGAGGTCGACAACCAACCCGGCAACCTCGGGACGGTCCCAGCGAGAGGTGACAATACGGAGACCTATGACGGCGGGGACAAGGGCCAGGCTGCCTAGGGAGGTGGCGCGTAGCGGGCCTCCAGCCCAGGTTCCCTCGCCGAACGAATAGTCGAGGGCGGATCCGACGGCGGAAATCGCCCACGCTGAGGCGACACCGATTCCGAGCCACATCGGAGCATGACGCCACCGACTGGCGTGTCGCAGATCGGCGGCTCCGATGACTGCGACGAGAACCATCGCGATAGCGGTGAGCGCGGCCGAGCCGGCAAGGAGAACCCGATACGCCCCGGCGCTGTCGGCGATCGATCCGATGACATCCGGGTGACCGATCAGCGCGGCATCTCGAGTGAAGGGAGCGACCGCGGCGACGACGGCGGCCGCGCCAGCAGCTCCCAACGCCCACGCTCGCAGCGGGTGCCGAGACGGACTCAGCAACAACCAGGCGGCGGCGGCGACGGCGGATGCAGGTATGAGCCGTCCGATCGTGTAGGTCGGAGACGATGAGCTGAGGATGAGGACGGTAGAAAAGACCGCGCCTGCAGCCAATAGTTCGACCCACGGACGCCGCCTCGGTCCGGACCGCCATGCCGCCGCGCTCACGCCGACGAAGAGCCACCCAGCCACAAGCACCATGGTCGACTCCCAGCCGGGAAGCCGCGGCGGCGAAGGCCTCAGGTCGAGTCCCCACGTATCCACCCTGCCGTCCGGGCCCATTGCTACCAGGGCCAGTATTGGGATCCCAGACTCGCCGACGCCGATAGCGCGAGCCCCGATCGGTAGGCGATCGTCATACCGAACGA
>Ga0224512_10005703_pt1 | contig 10156 bp, 12 predicted proteins | sample SF_May12_sed_USG_4_FD_169103 | JGI IMG/M metagenome (GOLD analysis project Ga0224512, IMG submission 169103) | Sediment microbial communities from San Francisco Bay, California, United States - SF_May12_sed_USGS_13 | ecosystem: Environmental > Aquatic > Marine > Sediment | place: USA...
CGCGCCTTCTTCCCCGAAAAGGAGGGCGTGCCGCCCTACGACGAGCTGATATTCGTCGCCAACCGAAAGGCCGCGCGCGATCCGCGGCTGGCAAGGTTCTTGAAGGCTGTCACGCGCGGCGTCGCCGCGCTGCGTAGCGATCCACAAGGCAGTTGGAAGCTCTTCATCAAGGGGCGCAAGAAGCTCAATGACGAGCTCAACCGACGCGCTTGGCGGGATACCCTGCCCTTCTTCGCCGACAATCCGGCTGCGCTCGACAAGGAACGTTATCGCCGATTTTCGGCCTTCATGAAGGCCCAAGGATTGATCAAATCGGTGCCGCCGGTCAGGACCTACGCCATCGAGCTCAAGTAAGCGCTGAAATAGTCACATGTCGCGAGGGAGACACGCATCCGCCCCGGATTCTCCCGGTTTTGCTGGAATCACCGATCCCGCCATACTAAGTTTTTCACGGGAGTGTAACGCTCGCGGCCGGTTGTCTCGCGAGTGTCTGATGGTCGTGGCGCGGGAGAAGCGAAATGGGGGGAGCGATCTTTCGCGGCGTCAGCGTGGTGGCTTTTCTTGTCGCCACATGGCTGTTGCTTTCCGGCCACTATGACCCGCTCATCCTCACCTTCGGCGCTGTTTCCTGCGCGATCGTGACACTGATCGCCTACCGAATGGATGTGGTCGATCACGAAAGCCATCCGATCCATCTGGGCTGGCGATTGCCGGTCTATCTGTGCTGGCTGCTCTGGGAAATCGTGAAGGCGAACATCGATGTCGCCAAACGTATCCTCAACCCACGCCTGCCGATCAGTCCAACAGTTTTCACCTTGGAGGCGAGCCAGCCGACCGAGCTCGGGCACGTCATCTATGCCAATTCGATCACGCTGACCCCCGGCACAGTGACCTTGCAGGTCAACCGCGACGAGATCGCGGTGCATGCACTGTCGCAGGAAGCGGCGGACGATTTGGCCAAGGGCGAGATGGATCGCCGCGTGACCTGGATCGAAGGCACGCTTTGAGCGGAATTGGGGCCCGATGACCTACAACACCACCGTGATTGCCGCAGTGACCATAGCGGTCATCATTGTGCTCGCTATGGCGCTTGCGCGGGCCGTCATCGGCCCAACGGTCTACGACCGCATCCTGGCGGTCAACATGATCGGCACCAAGACGGTCGTGATCATCGCGCTGGTCGGGTATCTGGATGGCCGCCCGGACTTCCTCGACATTGCGCTGCTCTATGCGTTGATCAACTTCATCGGCACGATCGCCGTATTGAAGTTCCTGCGTTATGGCGATCTCGGCAAGGCATCCGAAGAGGAGGGAGACATCTGATGGTCCTGGCCGCCGATATCGTGAGCTGGGTCCTCATGGGCGCGGGTGCGTTGTTCCTGCTGATCGCAGGCTTGGGTATCCTGCGCCTGCCCGACGTCTTTACGCGAATGCACGCCGCCAGCATCGGCGACACACTCGGCGCCGGACTAATCCTGGTGGGGCTCATGTTCCAAAGCGGGTTCAGTTTGGTCACGGTGAAGCTGGTTCTCGTTCTAATACTGCTCTTCGTAACGTCCCCCACGGCGACCCATGCCCTGGCCAAGGCCGCGCTGACTGGAAACGTGAAGCCATTGCTAGCCGCGGACTTGGAGGACAAAAAATCCAAGCGCTGATTGACATCATGCTGCTGGCCTTTCTGGCGGCCACCGCGATCGCGATTGTCAGACTGCGCAATCTCTTCGCCGTGGTGATGCTGTCGGGCCTCTACAGTCTATTGTCCGCAGCGATATTCGTCATACTCGACGCCGTCGACGTAGCCTTTACCGAGGCCGCCGTCGGCGCCGGCATCACCACGGTGCTGCTGCTCGGTACGCTGGTGTTGACAGATCGCGAAGAAAAACGCGCTCCAAAGTTCAGCCCCTGGCCCCTTGCGGTGGTGCTGGTGACCGGCGCCGCGCTTGTGTTCGGAACGCTCGATATGCCGGGATTCGGCGATCCGGACGCACCCGCGAACAAACATGTCGCACCCGAATATCTGGCCGACAAGGTGCCGCAGAACCCGTCGGGCGATGCGGTGACGGTGGGCATTCCCAATATCGTCACCACCATCCTGGCGAGCTACCGTGGCTATGACACGCTGGGCGAAGTGACGGTCATCTTCACCGCAGGCATCGGCGTATTGCTGCTTCTTGGCACACCTGGCCGGCAAGGACAGCCGACCCCTGGCGACGCACCCGCGCCCCACCTGCAATTCCCGCGGCGGCGTAGATCGTCGGCCAACCCCACCGAACGTTCCGAGGGCGAGGCATGAAGCATCATTTTGTGCTGCGCGTCGTCGCTAAGTTCGCAATCCCGTTTATCCTGCTTTACGCGCTCTATGTGCAATTCCATGGCGATTACGGCCCCGGCGGCGGCTTCCAGGCCGGCGTTATCTTCGCGGCGGCCTTTATCCTGTACGCACTCATCTTCGGGCTGGACAAAGCACGCCACGCGGCCCCTCCCGGTGTGGTTCGCCTGGGCATTGCGCTTGGCGTGCTGATCTTTGCGGGGACCGGCGTCGCCGGAATGCTGCTCGGCGGAAAGTTCCTCGACTATTCAGTGCTCGCCCATGACGCCGCGCATGGCCAGCATCTGGGCATCCTGATCGTCGAATTCGGGGTCGGTGTCACTGTCGCCTCGGTGATGATTTCTGTGTTCTTCGCCTTTGCCGGGCGAAGGCCGCCGGAAAGGTAACGGCCGTCGATGGATTTCGCTGAGCGTGTGTTCGGGCTCTACAACTACTGGATTGCCATCCTGTTGATGATGGTTGGGTTCTACGTCGTCATCGCCAGCCGTAACCTCATCAAGAAGATCGTCGGGCTTACGATCTTCCAAACGTCGGTCTTTCTTCTATACATCAGCATCGGCAAGGTGCGCGGCGGCAGCGCGCCGATCATCGACAAATCGATCGAGGTCTATTCAAACCCCCTGCCGCACGTCCTCATCCTGACCGCAATCGTGGTCGGAGTGGCGACCGTTGCACTCGGCTTGGCATTCGTCGTCCGCATAAAAGAAGCCTACGGAACCATCGAGGAAGACGAAATCCACAGACAGGACGAGCCGGGTGATTGAAGCGCACCTCCCGGCGCTGCAGATCGTGCTGCCATTGGTCGCAGCGCCGCTTTGCGTGGTGCTGCGCGACGCGCGTGCGGCCTGGGCCCTGACGTTGCTCATCTCATGGGCGGCGTTGGCCATCGCGATCATGCTTTTGGTGAAGGTATTGGCAACTGGGCCGATTACCTACGAGCTGGGCAACTGGCTGGCACCCTGGGGCATCGAGTACCGGATCGACGGGGTCAACGCCTTCATTCTCGTCGTCGTTTCGGCAATCGGAGCCATCGTCCTCCCTTACGCCTATGTCAGCGTCAAGGCGGAAATCGAAGAAGAGCGGATCTACCTCTTCTACTGCATGTATCTGCTTACCTTGACGGGTCTACTCGGCATCGTGATTACCGGCGATGCCTTCAACATTTTTGTTTTTCTCGAGATTTCCTCGCTTTCAACCTATGTGCTGGTCAGTTTGGGCCGAGACCGTCGCGCGATGACGGCCGCGTTTCAGTACCTGATCATGGGCACCATCGGCGCCACGTTTATCCTGATCGGGATCGGCCTGCTCTATATGATGACAGGCACGCTCAATCTGGCTGACCTGGCCAAGCGGGTGCCACCGATCGCCGAGAGCCGAACGGTTTTGGCCGCTTTCGGCTTCATCACAGTCGGAACCAGCCTCAAGCTGGCGCTCTTTCCGCTGCACCAATGGTTGCCCAACGCCTACGCCTATGCGCCGTCGACTGTAAGCGCCTTTCTTGCCGGCACAGCCACCAAGGTCTCGCTGTATATCCTGATCCGCTTCATTTTCACGGTGTTCGGGGCGAGTTTTGCTTTCGACATTCTGCCGCTCGACGTTGTCCTTCCGGTCCTTGCGGTATTGGCGATGTTCGTTGCCTCGACGGTTGCGATCTTCCAGCAGGACATCAAGCGCATGCTCGCCTATTCGAGCATCGCGCAAATCGGCTACATGATCCTCGGCATCAGCTTCGCTTCGGTGACCGGCGTGGCCGCGGGGCTGCTGCACATCTTCAATCATGCCCTGATGAAGGGTGGGCTATTCCTGGCGCTGGGCTGCGTGATGCTTCGTTTGGGCTCGGTGCAGATCGAGGACATGCGCGGGCTGGGCCGACGGATGCCGGTAACGATGGCCGCCTTCGTTGTCGGCGCCCTCAGCCTGATCGGCATTCCCCTGACCGCGGGCTTCATCAGCAAGTGGTATCTCGTGCTGGCCTCCCTGGAGACGGGTCAGTGGTATTTCGCGGTGTTGATCGTGCTGAGCTCGCTTCTCGCGGTGATCTACATGTGGCGCGTGATCGAGGCGATCTATTTCCGGCCGGCACCCAATACCGATGCGGCCAGGAACGCGCACGAAGCGCCTCTCGGCATGCTGCTGCCCATGTGGATTTTGATCGGGGCCAACATCTATTTCGGCATTGAGACATCTGGAAGCCTTGGCGTAGCGCGTCGGGCGGCGGCGATGCTCCTGGGGGCCGGGTCATGAGCGTGACGCTGCTCCTCTCGCTCGCCCTGACCATTCCGTTGGCCGGCGCGGTACTGATCGCCATGTCCGATCGCAAGCCCAACCAGCGCGAAACTGTGACGCTTGTCACTGCGGTCGCACTCTTCTCAGTGGTTGTGGCCCTGACGACGAGGGTTCTTGCCGGCGAGCGACCTTATCTCGAACTGCTCGACATTCTGCCCGGCATTGCGATGGCCTTCCGCATCGAGCCGCTCGGCATGATGTTCGCGCTCATTGCTTCGTTCTTGTGGATCGTGAACTCGATTTATTCCATCGGCTACATGCGCGGGAACAAGGAGCGCCACCAAACGCGCTTCTATACCTGCTTCGCGGTCGCACTGTGGGCGACCATGGGTGTCGCCTTTTCCGCCAATCTGCTTTCGCTCTTCATATTCTACGAGGTGCTGACGATCTCGACCTACCCGCTGGTCACGCATCACGGCAACGAAAATGCCGTGCGCGGCGGGCGCACATATCTTGGCATCCTATTGACGACATCGATTGGCGTCATGCTGCCGGCGATCATCCTTACCGCCTATCTCGTCGGCACCCTCGACTTCAAGGCCGGTGGCATCATGGCCGGCAAGGTCTCCGACCAGATGGGTGGGTTGCTTCTCTTCTTGTTCATGTACGGGACCGGCAAGGCCGCGCTGATGCCGATCCATCGCTGGCTACCCGCTGCGATGGTCGCCCCGACGCCCGTAAGCGCGCTTCTGCATGCGGTGGCCGTTGTGAAGGCCGGTGTCTTCATCGTGGTCAAGCTGATCGTCTATACCTTCGGCATCGGATACCTCTCCAAGCTGACCAATGCCGATTGGCTGCTTTACGTAGCCGGGGCGACGATCCTTATCGCTTCGGTCATCGCGCTGCGAGCCGACAATCTGAAACGCCGGCTTGCCTATTCGACAGTGAGCCAACTCTCTTATGTCATCATGGCGGCCGCGATCCTGGTGCCGATCTCGGCGATGGGGGCGGCGATCCATATTGCCGCGCATGCGTTTGGCAAGATCACGCTGTTCTTTGCCGCCGGCTCGATCTACACCGCCGCGCACAAGACCGAAGTCAGCCAGCTCGACGGGATCGGGAGGCGCATGCCCTGGACAATGGGAGCGTTCGCGATTGGCGCATTGTCCATGATCGGCGTTCCGCCCACCGCCGGCTTCATCAGCAAATGGTACATTTTGTTGGGTGCGCTCGACGCCAAGGCGACGGCTGCTATTGTCGTCATTGTCCTCAGCACAATCCTCAATGCGGCGTATTTCCTGCCTGTCGTCTATGCCGCGTTCTTCAAGAAACCGCCGGAGGGCGATGCGCACAATCACGGCGAGGCTCCGTTGGCGATTGTTATCGCGCTGGCAATTACGGCGGGGGGGACGATTGTCCTCTTTTTCCTGCCAGACGTGCCGATAGCTTTGGCACGGTCGATGGCCGGGCTCGGCGGATAGGATAGTGGCATGACAGACGACAAGAGCACCTCAGAGGACCTGCATTGGCTCGTCCGCCCGCAAACGATCCGACGGCTTTGGTTCGTTTTTGCCGGCGTGCTCGCGCTGACGGTGATCGCGGGGTTGTTCGTGTCCCTGCCCGGTCACTTCAAATGGGACGGCGAGTTCTGGTTTTTCGCCGCCTACGGCTTTGGATCCTGCGCAGCCATGGTGTTCGGGGCCAAGGCGCTTGGATACCTTTTGAAACGGCCGGACAATTACTATGACGATTGAGCCATGACGGTCGAACAAGTTCCGCCGGGCCTGGTGCTGATCGCGGCTGCGCTGCTGCTGCCGTTCCTGCGTGGCAGATGGCGCGCGGCGCTCGTCCTGCTGGCGCCGATCGCCTGCTTATGGTTGGTCTGGCAGATCCCCGATGGCGCCATGCTCAAGGCCGGCTTCTTGGGTCTGGAGATGATCGTCGTCAAAGGCGATCGGCTGAGCCGCCTTTTCGGGACGATCTTCTGCATCATGGCCTTCGCAGGCGGATTGTTCGCCTTGCGTCAGGCCCGAACAATCGAGCTGACGGCGGCATTGTTCTATGCCGGCAGCGCAATCGGCGTAGTGTTCGCCGGCGATCTGATTACCGTTTTTGTGTTCTGGGAGCTTATGGCTCTCGGCTCCACGATCGTGATCTGGTCAGCCGACACCGAGGCGTCGCGGCGCGCGGGAATGCGCTATGTGATGATCCACCTGCTTGGCGGCGTGCTGTTGATGGCCGGCATCGTCGACTTCGTGGCGGCCAAGAACACGATCGCGTTCGGCGTGGGACCGATCCAGGAGGTGTTGACGGTCAATCGCCCCGGGACTTGGCTGATCCTCGCCGGCTTTTTGATCAATGCCGGCGCACCGCCGCTCTCTGCCTGGCTGCCCGACGCCTATCCCGAGAGCTCGCCGACCGGCATGGTATTCCTCTCCGCCTTCACCACCAAAACCGCGGTTTACGTGCTGTGGCGCGGATTCCAGGGCTTTGACGTGCTGATCTGGATCGGGCTCTTCATGGTGTTCTATGGCATCATTTATGCGCTGCTCGAAAACGATATGCGGCGGATTCTCGCCTACAGCATCGTCAACCAGGTCGGTTTCATGGTGTGCGGTATCGGCATTGGCACCGACATGGCGCTCAACGGCGCTGCAGCACACGCCTTCACGCATATCATCTACAAGGCGCTGCTGCTGATGTCGGCGGGGTCGGTGCTGTTTATGACCGGCAAACGCAAATGCACCGATCTGGGCGGGCTTTTTCAGAGCATGCCGCTCACCTGCATCTGCGGCATCATTGGTGCGCTTGCGATCTCCTCTTTTCCGCTCACGTCGGGCTTCATCAGCAAATCCATGATTTCGCAGGGCGCGGCCGACCAGCACCTGGCACTCGTCTGGTTCCTGCTCGCAGCCGCGTCGGCCGGTGTTTTCCTGCACGCCGGAATCAAGTTTCCGTGGTTCGTCTTCTTCCAGAAGGATTCAGGAATGCGGCCGCCGGACCCACCCTGGAACATGCGCCTGGCAATGATCCTGTTCGCGGCCCTCTGTATCGGGCTCGGTGTCTGGCCCGAGCCGCTCTACGCGCTGTTGCCGCTGCAGCCAGTGACCTACAAGCCCTATACCGGCTACCACGTCGTGGAAATGCTACAGCTTCTGCTGTTCTCCGGGCTCGCCTTCTTCGTGCTGCTGCCCTTCATGAAGCGAACGCTGACGATCAGTCTCGACGTCGACTGGTTCTGGAGGCGGCTGGGCGCCATGCTCGCGCGCGAGTTCACAACCCGCAGCAACCGCGCCCGCGGAATTACCGGCGAGCGCCTGCAGAACCGACTGAGCAAGGCGCTGGAGACTGTCTTCCACTTTCACGGGCCCAAGGGCATCCTGGCACGCACCTGGGATACGGGCACCACGACGTTGGTTATCGTCGGGCTGCTGGCCGCCTACCTCGTGATCTATTTCGTCTAGCCGCCTAGGAAAAGCCGCCCGACTTCGGGGTCCTCGAGCAGATCGTCGCCCCTGCCCGCCTTGGCGAGCTGGCCCGAAACCAGCACATAGCCTAGATCGGCAAACTCGAGACCCTTCTTGGCGTTCTGCTCGACCATGATGATGGTCTTGCCCTCGGCATTCTGCAGATCGGCGAGGATCTCGAACACCATATCAATGAAACGCGGCTCCAAGCCGATTGAGGGCTCGTCGACCAGCAGAATGTTGGGCTCCATTACAAGTGCGCGCGAGATCTCCAGCAGCCGCCGCTCACCACCTGAGAGTACGCGGGCAGGTTGGCTACGACGTTCAGCAAGCCGTGGATACTTCTGAAAGACCTTTTCCGCCGCTTCGCGCGCGCGCGCTGTGCGCTCCATCAAATAGGCGCCCATCCACAGGTTCTCCTCGACGGTCATGTCGGGAAAGACCGAATTGTCTTGCAGGATATAGGCGATACCCGCGCGCTTGAGTTTCTCGTTGGAGCCCATGCGGGTGACGTCATCGCCGCCGACGCGGATCGTGCCACCGAATATGCGGGTGAAGCCGTAGATCGAATGGAGCACTGTCGATTTGCCCGCGCCGTTTGGGCCAATCAAGCAGAGCGACTGGCCAGCACTGACCCGCAAATTGAAACCGTGCAGGATCTGCATCTGGCCGTAGCCGGCTTCGAGCGCATCGATGGTTAGCGCCGGCGCGCCGTCAAGGAGCGCGTCGAGCGCCGCTGGGTCCGGGCCTTCGAGCGCCAGTGCTTGCGCTTCGCGCACCACGTCGTCGACCGATATGACGGTATCGACGGCGCCAAGCCCGTAGCCGGCCGCCTTGTCTCCACCCGAGGTCGCGCCATCCTGGCCCATCTAGCTTGCCCCAAGATAGGCATCGATCACCCGCGGGTCGCTTTGGATCGCTTCGGGCGGCCCTTCCGCCAACAGTTCGCCATGGGCGAGGCAGTAGATGCGCGTCGCCAGGTTCATGATCACGCGCATATTGTGCTCAATGACGAACAGCGTAATGCCAAGATCGGCATTGGCACGCCGCAAGCGGTCGATCAGCCCGTTGATGAGTGTGGGATTGATGCCGGCCGTCGGCTCGTCGAGGAGCAGCATGCGCGGCTCATTCATTAGTGCCATGGCGAATTCGAGCAGCTTCTGTTGACCAAAGGAAAGATCACCGGCACGCAAGAAGCGCTTGGAATAGAGGCCGACGAATTCGAGCAGTGCTTCTGACTTTTCCGCGACCTCGGGCGCATGCCGCGTCAACATTGCGGCAAGACGAACGCCCCGGTTTGGCACGCTGGCGCCCATATTCTCCATGCAGGTCATTTTCGAGTAGATGCGGGTCTGCTGGAATGTTCTCAGCAAACCAAGCCGCGCGATGCGCGGCACCCGGAGCTTGGTGATCTCCCTGCCGGCGAAGGTGATCGAGCCTTGATCGACCGGGTGGTAGCCGACGATCGTGTTGAAGAGCGTTGTCTTGCCCGAGCCGTTCGGGCCGATGAGGCCAACAATTTCTCCCTCGCGCACCGCCACGCTGACGGCGCGATTGGCAACCACGCCGCCGAAGCTCTTGGAGACGCCTTCCACTGTTAGGAGGTCGGTCATCGGGCAACACCCGGTTGCGCCGCGACCTCGACATGCTCACCGAAGAGCCGGGGCCAGCGGCTGCGCACCCATCCCATGATGCCTTCGGGGAAGAACACGACGATGATGATGACAAGAAGCCCGAGCGCGATGTTCTGGAAGCCGAGCAGATAGGTCCACAGCAGCTCCTTGGTGGCATGGAAGAGCACGGCGCCGATCAACGGCCCCCACAGGCTTCCCTTGCCGCCCAGGACCGCCATCAGCACCATCCAGACACCGAGACCGGGCCCGTCGAAGGCGACCTCTTCGGGATCGATATGGCGCATGATGTTGCCGTAGAGGGCACCGCAGATGCCGAGGAAGAAACCGCTGACCGACCAGGCCGTAACCTTGTAGAGCGTGGTCGCGATGCCCATCGCCTCGGCCTTGTCCTCATCATCGCGGATGGCGTTGATCGCAAGGCCGAAACGGGTCGAATAGAGCCAGCGCAAAAAGACAATGGTGGCGGCGGCGAGCGCGAAGCAGAGAAAATAGAACAGCAG
>Ga0224512_10005704_pt1 | contig 10153 bp, 13 predicted proteins | sample SF_May12_sed_USG_4_FD_169103 | JGI IMG/M metagenome (GOLD analysis project Ga0224512, IMG submission 169103) | Sediment microbial communities from San Francisco Bay, California, United States - SF_May12_sed_USGS_13 | ecosystem: Environmental > Aquatic > Marine > Sediment | place: USA...
TCCCAACCTTAATCCTCCTTAACAAAGGTGAAATAGTTAGCCAACAAGTAGGTGCAGCTTCTAAAGAATCATACAAAAATATGATTGATAGAGCACTTCAATAAACCCAAACACGTTTTCCTCTTTTTTGATCCTAAAATCTGAAAAACTTTCCACTTTACCATTTCTTATTACCACTAACCCCAAAACATGGTAGTACATGTCATATGTAGAAAATAAAATCACAATAGATGAATATCTTGACAATATCTCAAATCGTGCAAAAAAATGTCGTGTACAATCGATCCTTAATACATTCAATCACTTTTGTAACCAAAGGTATGACAAATCTAGTCAGCAAATTCTAGATGATCTTTTTGATGAAATTCGTAAAACTCACTCAAATGATAAAGTCTATGTACTCTTTAACCACTTTAAAGACTGGTTGCTAGTTGACCTTCCTTGCACAAATATGCCATCTTTAATTTGTTCTGCTATTCGTGTAGTCTTTTGAATTTTGATGAGCCCATTTAGTCAAAATAAGTATAGCGATCAAAAATTAATTTTTACTCTCTGGGCTAAATCATAATTACTAATTATAAGACATGAAAAAAGTATTAGAACAAACAATAGAAAATCCAATACCTGAAAAGCCAATACAATATAGACTTAGGCAAGCAAGCTGTATTACAGTAGAATCAGCTGTAAGAAATAAGGTAAACTTGAATATATCGTGGTATGACGTTCATGGGGAAGAACAAAGTCAAAAATATTCTATACCTGCAGGATCAGCAATAGAGTTTTAACATTAAATTTTTTTCTTTTTTTATATTAAATTAAATCCTTATCGTCTAGGGGAATAGATAAAAAATTAGTATTGATGAAAAATCATTATTTCTTTGTCTTTTTTAGCCAAAAGCAGGTATGGCCAAGATATAGACCAACGTGATAATACGCTTGTTCTCTAATCTCAAAACAGTACATGTTTGTCAATCTTTTGATCCTAAAGTAATTAATATTCCAAAAATTGAGTGTGAATATGTCATTTGGTGAAGTAGACACTCTAAACATGTTATTTGATAAACTACAAAGTTTGTTTGATGAATCTCAGGGCTACTATGAATCATTTCTTGATACAAATAACATGTACAAAAAAGGTCTACTCAGTGATAAAGAATTCTTTCAAAAATTGGGTGATTACACAGTGGCATATTCTGCATTAGAATTCCTTGCAATCAAAGTAATATTTGAAATGAAAAAATCACTTGGTTCAGGTACCGGAAATACACAATCTCCCGGATTGATGCCTGGAATGGGAAATCCTGGAATGATGGCAGGTGGAATGGGGATGCCCCCAAGAGCAGGAACTGCACAAAATCCAGTTGGTGGAGGTCCACCAGGTATCGTTTCTGCACAAGAAGCATTTGGTGATGTTGGAACTTTACCATCACCTGATCCCTCATTGATGCCAAGACAAACTGTTCCGCAAAATGAAGGCAATGGCTGCTCTTCATGTGGAGCTATATTAAGAGCCAATGCAAAATTTTGTACAAAATGTGGCACTAAAACATAAAATTAGTTGAAAAATTATTTTCTTATTGTGTAGTACCACATTCAGGACAGAACTTTGCAGTAGCAGATAAACTAGTTCCACATTCTGAACAAAACTTTCCATCTGTCTGAATCTCGTTGTATGCGTTTCCTACAACTGCTGAACTTCTAACCGCTCCTGATGGTTCGTATTTATCATCATCAATTAAGACCGGTTGAAAGTCTTGCTCTGTCAAATATGTCATCATTCTTGGAATTCCTTTTCCTTCATTTTTTGGATCTGGTACTGAATCTCCTAACCAAAATGCAAATCTCATAAGAGTTAATTCCGGTGTAGAAAATGCTAAAGTATGTTTTGACATGTAATCTTGTGCAGCTTTTTTGCCGTCAAAAACTTCCATGATAACTATATTTTTTATTTATGTATAATGGTTTCTAGAATAGTATCCATTTGAAATGTTTTAATCAAACAAGATCTCTTAACTTCATGCTAAGGTACGAGAAAGATGACTTAGAAAATCTATGTATTCTGGCTTCATCGGAAGTGTATTTTTGTCTTAGATGATTTTTGTAGAGTATTTTTCTGGTCAATGACATGTAAATTTGGTCTAATTTCTGGATTTAAAATTACTCTTCATATTTTAACAAAAAAAGCAAAGAAAAACTATTTCTGATGACATTGAATAATAATTAAATTTACAATCAAACTGCTGTTAAATTAGTTTCAAAAGTTTTGGTGGACCGGGAGAGAATCGAACCCTCGACATCCTCGTTGCGAACGAGGCATTATACCCCTAAATCACCGGCCCAATGAACTATCTCTTAGAGTTGCGCTTTTATTCATTTTCTCAATAAATTTGACCTAAATGGACAATCATAATTATCATTGTATTGATTTATTATGATTCTAAATGAATAATATTCTCAATATGTTTAATTAACTAAATTGTTTTTATTTTCTATTGAATTTAGAATTTTTGTTCTAAATATCATCCATATGAGTAAATTTTTTACTAGTGGCCCGTATCTGGAATTTTTGGTCTATGATGTTTTTCCACTAAACTCTTAATCTCTGGATTTTCGTTTAGGTCTTGTTCAATTACATCTGCAAATCTCTTTGGCAACCACTTTTTTTCATATTCAATTAATGCGATGTTTCTATCAATCTCTGTAAATTTATCTCTCAAATCTCCATAATGTCTCTCTAGTCTTCTTTCTATTGAAACAAACTGTTTGTTTTCTCTTAGAAATACTAGAAGTTCTTCAGCTTTTTTGTCCATCCATCTCATAATTTCTTGATTATCCATTGCTCTTGGCGTAAAGTAAAATTCCTCTAATTTTGATAATGGGATTGATTTATCCTCCCTCTTTTTTGATTTACAGTCAATACAAATAGATTGTAAATATTCAGATTCTTCCTTAAAATGCAAGACAAACCAAACATACATTTCATCTTTATTCTCAAAATATTGATCCTCAAGGTATTCTTGACCATTGATAAAATCTATGTCTAATTTTTCAATATCATTTTGATTACAAACTCTACATTGATTTCCTAATCTTTCAACAAGCGATTTTTTCCAGTTCATAAAAATTCAGATTTGAATCTATTTAATTAAGTTAGCCAGAATATCTCTCATCATTGATATCTGTTAGTTCTTCTTTGTGGATCTGTATGAACTAATTGCGGTAATATTTGCAACTTTATAGTTTATGCAACTGAAGTAATTTTTCAAAAATTGTTGGATAAAATTCTAAAAAATGGTAATCAGTTGAAGATTTGATTATGTAAAACCTCAACTGCGCATTTTGTTGAACATACCCTTTTGTTGAATATCTCTTCAAATTCACTATCACAATAGATGCATTTTCTGAAAACCATTGAAATTTATTCACAATCATTCGTTTTAAATAAATCGATTGGAACAGATCGATAATTTCCTATGCTAAACTCTCAATTTTCTGTGTATCCCTTGATTGCTAAATGTGTCATTATGCGATATTATTAGTCACAAGAATCTAATTGATGTTGTTAATGCTAAGATATGATAGGTGTAAAACAATTTTTATTCGTGCCATTACACGTTAATCCAATTGAAATTCTTCTCTTGGCTTGAATCGAAAAAAGACCCTAAAGAATTTGAGAAAAAGACAGTTGCCAAAACTGATGAGATCAAGTCAGAGAATTACAAAGCATGGTACAATCACGGAATATCACAAGTAAATTAGGAAAGTATGATGAGGCTATCAAAAGCTATGACAAAGCAATTGAGATAAAACCCGACTACCAAGTGGCAAAAGATAATCAAGAGATTGTTAGGAAAAACTAACAAAATCCTAATAATAAAAAGGATATGGTAAAATTAGTAAAGAATATTCACGATTGTTCACACGTTATTAGGAGATAAAAATTACTAAAATATTTTTTGAAATATGAACTTAATAAAAATTCAAACTATCTATTCATTAATCTCATTTTCATCAGACTCTTGTCTTGATGGTCGTATTGGAATATACATAATTGTCAATAAGAAAATACTTGAAATGTAGTATATAGATCTGACTGATGAATCATTCGTAGAGGTTTTTATGTATGGTTTGACGTAGGCATACATGGTAGATGTTGTTGTTTGTTCAAATTGTGGTTTAGAGTATTCTACAGATGAAAACGATTCCTGTTCTCATTGTAAATTTACTCTCATGAAATAGGAATTCGCCATTTGATGCTGTCTCGTATATGTGACATACAGAAACTGTATATGTTATAATAATAAGAAACAGGAAATTATACCATTCCATACATTTTTTCTCAACGCATAATAAACTGCAAACATATGCTCTCATATGACATATGACACTGTGATTACTGACTCGCATGTTATTTTTCCTCAAGGAATGGTTGACAAAAACATCATAATTGATGATGGAAAAATAGTTGGATTAACACATGACATTCCTGCATGTGATAACAAAATAAACGGAAATGGATTGATTTCTGTTCCGGGTCCAATAGATACTCATGTTCACTATGGTGTTTATTCTCCAATTAATGAAGCCGCAAAAACTGAATCTCATGCCGCAGCAATTGGCGGAATTACGACTATGATGAGAATGCTAAGACTGGGAGATCCATTTACAAAGTCATTGCAAGCCCAGCTTGATGCATCATCTAAGAATCATTATGTGGATTATGCGATTCATGCTTCAATTTTTACTAAAGATCAAATCAACGAGATGGATTTCTGTGTGAATAAAGGAATCACATCTTTTAAAATCTACATGAATTTAGGTGGTGAAATTGGTCATGTATACATGGATATGCCTCCTGATTCATCTGATCTTGTAGCAAATCAGGTAGAGGTAACTGATGAAATAGTTGAACAAACAGTAAAAACAGCTGCTTCCCTTGGCTGTCCAGTATTAGTTCATGCTGAAGACTATGAATCATGTGGATGTGGAATTAAAACCGCAAAAGAGAAAAAACAAGATGGATTGCATGCCTGGTCTGATAGTCGTTCTCCTGAATTTGAGGCAAAAGCAATCAAAACTGTATCTAAATTTGGACGTGATTATGGCTGTGTAATTTACTTTGTGCACATTGGTTCTGAACGAGCACTAACACAAATTGAAGAAGAGAGAAAACTTGGAACAAAAATTTTTGTCGAAACCTGTCCACACTATCTTACTTTATCTTATGAGAAACAACAAGGATATCTTGCGAAAGTCATGCCTCCAATAAGATCAGAAGAAGATTCTAAAGCAGTTTGGAATGCATTATCACACAATCTGATCAACACAATTGGTACAGATCATGTTGCAAATCAACTAAAACTCAAACTTAGTGGAGATGATGTATGGGATGCTCTTGCAGGTTTTCCAGGAATTGGAACGGTACTTCCAATACTACTTAATGATGGAGTAAATCAAAATAGAATAACACTTGAACAATTTGTAAAATTCACAAGTCAAAATGCTGCTCAAATCTTTGAGATGTATCCCCAAAAAGGAACGCTTGAAAAAAGTTCGGATGCAGACATTACTATGATAGATTTAAAAAAAGAAAAAAAGGTTACATCAGATTTGTTTGGAGGATTTTCTGATTATATTGTATATGAAGGAAGAAATCTAAAAGGATGGCCAGTGAAAACAATTGTTCGAGGAGAAATTGTTGCTGATAATTTTGAGGTTATTGGCAAATTGGGCTATGGCAAGCTAGTAGAGAGAAAAATCAATTGATTTTTTATTATTAATCTGAAATTATGCGATTAGTTTTTATGAAAAAAACTCGTAGTTATTCTGTTGAGTCTTAAATTGTTTTTTATGCTTTTCATATCTTTTACTATTTTTACTATGTCTCTTGAAAATTCTTTTGCTCAAAATATATCTCCTCATCACCAATGGAAAAAATTTACAGATCTTGATATCATTACATGTAAACCTGATCATTTGTTATTACAAAAAAATGACCATACTCCTGTATGTGTGATGCCTTCTACATATCTCAAACTAGTTGATAGAGGATATGGTAATTATGATGCATCAATCATGAATAAACGCCCTGAGATGATGAATCAACTCATGCAAAATATGGTGGCAAATGAAAAACTAATGCATCATTGGCATGAGATGATGCAGAAAAATCCTAACATCATGATGCAGACCCTGAACGATTGGGTAATTCAAATGAAAGAGAATCCTGAATTGATGAAAAACATTTTGGGTCCAATGACCAGTGATCCACAATTACGTGAAAAAATGATTGAAACAATGAAAAATCATCCTAACATGGAAAAATCTCTGAAAATGCATTCGGCGTGGATGGATTCAGTTCATCACTCTATGGCAAACTCTGAAATGCATGGTATTGCATGTTTATGGTGTCCAAATTATCAGATGCATTCTGGTTCTCATTCTATGGGATTTGTACATTCAGACAGAATGATGGATTTAATGCATCAGATGTGGGTTTCTTCTGGAATAAGTACTGATATGCATAGGCTTATGATAAAAAACCCATCACACATGGGACAAATGTCAGAACGATTGATGGGACCTATGCTTGGTGTAATAATGGATGATGAAGATTTACGCCAACAAATGATCATATTGATCTTAGAACATCCAGAATTCATGAATTCTATAAGACATGATAGTTCTGAAATAAAACCCTGAATCTAAAATCATTTAGAAGAATTTACTGAGTGTTTTAATTATAAAAAATACTAATCAAATTAATTGAGAAAAAAACAAATTGAAAAAAAATACCAAATTGCATTAAATGACTTGGTTAATTATTTAAAAAATTCTAGATTCCTTAACGATAAAAAAGTAGAAGATGCGTTTAGAAATATCCCGAGACATGAATTTGTTCCGTCATCTGAATTAGACTATGCGTATTACAATGAACCACTCCCAATCAAAAAAAATCAAACAATTTCTCAACCTGCAGTAGTTTCGAGAATGACTGAGTGGCTAGATGTTAGACAAGGACAAAAAGTACTTGAGATTGGTACTGGCTCTGGATGGCAAACTGCGATTCTTTCCTATTTGGTAGGCCAAGGAATTGTCTATTCTGTTGAAATTAAACCAGAACTTGTAAAGTTTGCACATGAAAATTTAGAAAAACTAGGAATAAACAATGTTCATATAATTTTGAGTGATGGCAGCATTGGATATTCTAAAGCCTCACCATATGATAGAATAATGATTACTGCAGCTTGTACTGAAATTCCTTTGCCATTACTTGATCAATTAGCAGATGGTGGATTATTAATTGCGCCAGTAGGTGACTCTTCCCAATCATTAGTACTGTTACAAAAGACTAGAAAAGGAATTATTGAAATTAAAAACGAGTCACATTATGTCTTTGTTCCCTTATTGGGAAAATTTGGCAAAAAATAACTAGAACAAAATTTTATGTGCAACTTTAGATTTAATATTGAGAATCAAATTTATAGATTAAGTAATATGAAACAAATAATCTGTTATGGTACTAAAAATACCGAAAACAGAATCACATGGAATATCTCTGTGGCATTCTAGTTGGGAAGAAATGGATAAAACATTTACCCATTTTAGAAGAGATCTTGAAAAATCATTCCCCACAACCTTCATGTCTAGGTTTTCAAATATGTAAGAAACTTCATGTGATACTATTGATGAGGGCAAGCAATTTCGAGTAAAGATGAATGTTCCATGGGTTCGGAAAAAAGATATCAAGCTAATGTAACTGATAACTCCATAGAAGTCTCTGCAGAACACAAAGAAGAATCTGAAGATAAAAAAGAACTATCTTAGAAAGGAATGTGGCCAGTTTCTTATTTCAGAAAACTTCCACTCTCTGAAAAAGTAGTTTCTGTACAAGCAAAGGTAAAGCCCATAGATGATGTATTAGATACTGTACTGCCCAAATTAAAACCAACAAAACTACAGACAAAAAATCAGTCTCTGCACAATAATTTTTTTATATTTTTTAAAATCATTTTGATTCTATAAAAATTACCTTCACTAGATCATTATTGCTTCTTTTAGTTACAGTATCTCTGTTTGCATTATGGTAATTCTGTAGGTGAGCTTTTCTTGTTTTTATTTTGTATTGTCTGCATAATCTGCAAAAATATGTGACTTGCCTTTCTGATTTGGGTTTTGATTGAATATCCTCTGACTGAAAAGTTGTAATTTGCATTGTAGAGATTTTGAGGTTTTTAATATTTTAATGTTGTCATATTTATGACATTATGTCATTTATTGACAATTGTATAAAATACAAAATTGCTAGTTATTCTCTATTTGAGAATGTCAAATTTACCGCCTGTTTTGGCTCTGTAAATTATATCTGGTTTTCTCAGGAAAATACCTGACTCTAAAACTCCTGTAATTTGTTTAATTTTTTGAGTAAGAGTTTTGGGATTTTTTATTGTTCCAAAATCACAATCTAAAATTATATTGCCATTTTCTGTAAAGAATGGGTATCCTCTATCAAGTGAGCGTAATTCTGTCTTTCCTCCTAGCTTTTCAATTGATCTAACTGCGGAGTTTCTTGCTAGTGGATGAACTTCTACTGGTACGCTTCTAGTGAAATTTTTTACAAATTTTGTACTGTCTGCCATGATGATAACTTTTTTTGCAAGACTAAACAAAATATTTTCTCGCAATAGCGCACCACCTCCACCTTTGATTACATATTTTTGAGAGTTAATTTGATCTGCTCCGTCAAATACAATATCGATATGATTAACTTGATCAGCTTCTACAAGCGTAATGCCTACTTTTTCCGCAATCAATTTGATTTGCAAAGATGTTGGAATTCCTATAATGTTGTAATTTTTAAGTTCGATTAATTTTCCAAGTGATTTTACAAGTGTAGTGGCTGCTCTTCCACTGCCTAATCCAATGATGTAATTATCTTTAACTAATTTTAATGCATCATTTGACAATGCCACAATGGCATTATCGTAGGACAATCACTCTACCTCTGCCTGATCAAGCTTTGATAAAACTCTCATGATATTTCCTTTGATTTTATCTAAATCATCAGTATCATCATCAAAGTCATCGTCTAATGTTGTAGTCTTTGGCTTTTCTGGTTCTGGTAATGCCTTATGTTCTGTAATTTTTGCTACTTCTTTGTTAATATCTGGCTTAGTTTCAAGACTTACTTCTGGTTTTGGTGCAACTGATTGGATAATCTCAGTTTTATCTTCAACTTTGGGTTTTGGCTGAATAATTTTTTCCACTATCTCTTCTTTAGGCTTGATTAGTTCGGTTTGCATTACTCTTGGTTGTGGCATTTGTTTGATAACTTGTTTTTCTTCTTTTTCAAATAGTGGGAACTTTGGTTCATTTCTTGAAATGTTTGTTAATGTAGTTAATTCAAATGATTTAGATCTCATTGCAGGGGTTTCAATTGTTTTTGGATCTGTTTTTTTTGGTATATCAAAGTTGAATGTATTTTTGAAAGACTCTGGAATATTCTGTTTTACCTCTTTCTTGATCTCTTTATCTTTTGTCTCAACCTTGGAAGTTACAATCTTTGATGATAACTCATACAATCGTTCATCTAGTTTTGATAGTTTTTGATCCATTAAAGTAATCAGACCATCTCCAACTGGACCCAAGTCTGGATGCTTGCTTGCTTGTTCAAGTTTTTCTATCTTAGCTAAAACAATTCCTAATTGATGTTGATATTTTAGTAGTAATTTGTCTTTTTGAATTTTAGAAAATTCTGTGTCTGCTTGATATAGTCTTGAAATAGTTTTGGTGAGAATGTCTTTTTCAATTTTTAGAGAATTCATTTGACTTTTAATATGTGAACTGGCACCAAGACTAAGTAGCTGATTTTTATCTCTTGGCATTTTTCGTACCGCAGCGGCAGTAGCGACACCGGCTAATGAACTAAGAATTAAAGCAATTTCTTGCATCTATGTGTACCATTTAATCCAAGAATACTTTCTGCGTTTAGCCTCTGGGAATCCACAACTTGCGCATTGGTGATGACGTTTATGAAGTGAGTTTTTACCACATCGTCTACATCTTATGTGAACTTTTTTCTTTGTAAAACCACCCATAGAAGTTGTGCCTTTAGTCATCTAGATCACCTAATGTTGTGCTGGTGGAGGTGAAA
>Ga0224512_10005706_pt1 | contig 10152 bp, 4 predicted proteins | sample SF_May12_sed_USG_4_FD_169103 | JGI IMG/M metagenome (GOLD analysis project Ga0224512, IMG submission 169103) | Sediment microbial communities from San Francisco Bay, California, United States - SF_May12_sed_USGS_13 | ecosystem: Environmental > Aquatic > Marine > Sediment | place: USA: California...
GGCGCAGCTCTTTCGTCTAAGGTCGAGCACCGACCACTTCGATCCCGGCTTCACGGCGATCGCAGAGGGTGACTACGTCGTCTTCGTGAACGAGGGCTCCGTCAGCCATCGCCTGTTCTCGGCGGACCTCGGCTCCCGGCTGCAGTTTCCGGTCAGTCCGGTCGATTCGTCCGGGCCCCACCGCATCGACCGGGCGGGAGAGCTCCGGTTCTTCTGCTCACTCCACCCCGACGAGAGCTTTATTGTCCTCGCCACGGCCGACGTGTTTTTCGGCGTCGTGGACGTCGACGGCCGCTACTACGTGGGTTCGCTACCGAGTGGCTCGTATCGGATGTCGATCTGGAGTCCGAGGTTGAAGGGCACCGTGCGCACCGTGGAGGTCGGATCGGGCCGCACCCTCGAAGAGACCATCTGGCTGGACCCGGACCTGATCGACCCGTGACCGTCCGGGCGCCTCGCTTCGGGGTCTTCACCCGCCTCGTGCTGCTCATGGGCGGCCTCGCGGCCACCTCCACGATCCTCGCGCTCGTCATTCAGGATCGCACCCTCGCCGCGGATCTGCGCGAGGCGGCCGACGAGCGCTTGGCTCGGTCGGCGGGAGCGGCCGGCCGCCTGTTGGACGACCACCTGGCGACGGTCGCAGCGCGCTGGGCCGCGGTCAGCGCGACCCCGGAGTTCCGGGCCAACCTCGCGGCCGGTGACCGGCGGACACTCGAGTATCACGCGGAGCGCCTCGTTGAGCGTCTCGGCGCCTCCGCGATCGCATTCCAATCGCCTCTGGGTCGGACGGTCGCGCTCGCGGGTGACCGGGCGATGGTGTCGCTCTCCGCGGAGAGGGTGCTGGAGGAATCGCCCACATACGTCGTTGCGGACGGACGGCTCTACGCGGCGGCGGCCATCCCACTGCGCACGATCGATGACCTGACCGGATACCTCTTGGCCGTCGATTCCGTCAGTGCCGACGTCTTCGAGGCTTGGTCGAACGTCCTGGGGGTGGGCGTAGGTCTCGGAGCCGTCGGAGTGTCCCCGCCAGACACGCTCGTCTCCGTGGTGCGCGACTTTGCGGCAGCGGGCGTTCGCGTGTCGACCACGTACGAGTCGGAGCGGCGCGCCATAGCACGAGCGAGACGCAGCCTCGTTCTCTCAGGATTGGCCGCGCTCCTCCTGACCGTGTTGGCCGCGGTATTTCTCGCCCACAGCTTCGCGCGTCCCATCAGGGTCATGAAGCACGCCGCCGAACGGGTTGGCGGTGAGTCGCTGGACGTGCAGTTCGACGTTCAGCGAGGTGACGAGCTCGGCGACCTCAGCCGCGCCTTCGGGGATATGCTCAGCAGGCTGCGCGACAGCGATGCCCGGTTGGTGCGGGCACAGCGGCTCGCGCGCTTCACCAACTGGACGCTGGACTTGGAGACGCAGAAGATCGACGCCGGGCGCGACTTTCGCCGGTTGTTCGAGCTCGACCCGGAGGCCGAGATCAGCGTCGACGACGTGCTCGGGAAGGTCCACACCGAGGACCGCGATCAGTTGATTGCCGGCCTGAAGCGTGTCCACGCGCCGAACGGTGCCTTCCGAACGGACGTGCGCGTCCCGCTGCGCAACGGACAGGATCGGATCCTTCACCTGCGGGCGCAGCTGCGTCGGAGCAACGACGAAAAGGTACGTGTGGAGGCCTCCGCGCAGGACGTCACGGAACGATGGAATTCCGCTCGTCAAATCCAGTACCTCTCGCTGCACGACTCGGTGACGGGGCTCGGCAATCGCCAGTACCTCCTCGAGCGACTCGGGATGCAGCTCAAGCAGGCTCATCGTGATGAGTCCACCGTAGCTGTTCTCCTGATCGGACTCGAGGGCTTCGCCAGCGTCGAGGGAGCGTTGGGGCACCAGGTCGGGGACGAGCTCCTGAGCGAAGTAGCGCGACGGCTGATCGCGACGCTGAGCGTGCCGAGGCGTCCCGATCGCCGACGGAAACGGGATGCGAACTCGTACTCGGCCGTGCGTTTCGGAAACGACGAGTTCGCGGCGGTCGACACCGTGATGAACCGCGAGGAGGCCGCTGCGCTTGCCGAGACGGTCGCGCGCGCGCTGGAGGAACCCTACGTCATCGAGGATCACGATATCTCGTTGGCGGTGTCGATCGGGATCAGCCTGTTTCCCGACGACGCCACCACGGTCGACGCTCTCGTGCGGTTCGGGAAGACCGCCCTTCAGGCGGGTCGATCGAAACCCGATGCCTATCACTTTTACGACGAAGCCGTGCACCAGCGGCAGAGGCGTCGCCTCCGCGTGGCGAGCCTCCTTCGTCGCGCCATCGAGGGTGGCGACCTGGAGATGCACTACCAGCCCCGCGTGCGCCCCGAGTCCGGGGCCGTGGTCGGCGTGGAGGCTCTCGCACGATGGACCCACGACGACTTGGGTTCGGTGCCTCCCGGCGAGTTCATCCTCGTTGCGGAGGACGTGGGCTTGATCCAGCTTCTCGGCGACTGGAGCCTCCACGCGGCCGTACGCGATCTACTGCATTGGAGGTCCCTCGGCCTCGACGACCTTCGCGTGTCGGTGAACGTTTCGCCTCAGCAACTCCTGCCAGGGCTGGTGGAACGCGTTCTCGATCTCACCAGCGACATCGATCCGGCGTGGCTCGAGTTCGAGGTGACCGAGAGCGCGGTGATTCGAAATCCGGACGAGGCGCTGGGGCTTCTCGGCAAGTTGTCCGATCACGGCTTCCGAATCGCGCTCGACGACTTCGGGACCGGCTACTCCTCACTGAACTACGTGCGCCAGCTCCCCCTCGACGCAGTGAAGATCGACCGATCCTTCATCCAGGATCTGGCGACAAACGAGGAAGCACGCTCGATCACCGAGGCGGTGATCATGATGTGCCAGGCCATGAATCTGGAATCGATCGGCGAAGGCGTGGAAACCGAAGAGCAGCGCCGGAGGCTCATCGACCTCGGGTGTGACGAGGCTCAGGGCTTCCTCTTCGCTCGACCGATGCCGGCGAGCGACCTCGAGGAGATGCTCCGAGGTCGGTTGGCGATGCAGGAGCCTGCGAAGCGGGGCCCCCCGGTACCGACCGGGCGACCCCACTGGCGCAGCTCGCGACCCACGTCCTCTTCGTGAGAGGGATCGGGAGCTAGCGTTTATCCGGGTCCGCCGATACCCATTAGAATGGGCACGCAGGTTGTGCGCCACTCCCGCTCAACGTGTACACGTAGTACTGAAAGCCGCCGTCGTCGACGCTCGTGCACGAGAGCGACCCTCTGTTCGCGATGACCGCCGCGTAGCCGCCGGTCTCGCGGAATGCCACGTTCGCGAGGGCGAGGGAGCCATCGGCCGTGATGTAAAGAGTGCCGGTGCTGTTGGAGCCTCCGAACCAAGCGGCCGAACCGGCGTATTCGAAGAGGGCGTGCTCGATGCGATTCGAGGCGCTGACGGTCCCGAACTGGATGCCCTTCCAGTAGCCCGCGAGGGCCTCTCTGCCGGTGAAGTGGATCGGTGCCTCCGCCGTGCCTGAAGCGTCGAGCGAGCCACCCTCGTTGAGGATGAGGTGCGCGTGCTGGTCGAACTCCACGACCGCGCCGGCTTCGATGGTCAGAGGGGCCCGGACGAAGGTGCGATCCATCACGAGGTACGGCACTTCGAGCGCGTTCCACGTCTGGGCCGATTCGACCGAGTCGTTGTTGCCGAAGGTCACGCGGACGCGCTGCTCGGCGTTGCCCACGAAGATGCTGTTCGACGCGATGGCACCGGCGCGATTCGGGTGGACGATCATGGCACGAGCGTTGTCGACAAAGGCGTTGTCGGAGAAGCCCTCGATGTCGCCGCCGGCCGGAACCCAAAGCCCGTAGTGCGCGCTTCCCTCGAAGGTCGAGTTGGTGAAGACGGCCTTGCTGTTCGCATCGAGGTACACCATCGCGCGTGAATCACCGCCTCCTGTCCAGGCGTCGCTTCCTCCATGCCGGAACCACGCGTGGTCGAAGACGTTGTCGTTGGACATCGTCTGGATCTGCAGGCCTTTCCACGCGCCGGGCGAGCTCTCGGACCCCTCGAACCTGATGGACGCCGTCGGGGTTCCGATCGCGCTCAGCGTGCCCTCTTCCCGCACGATGAGGGAGACGCCTGCGAGCGCCTGCAGATGGACACCTGGCTCGAGCGTGAGCGGTGCCTCGATGAACATTCGGTCTTGGATCTCGAGGGGCACGCCGACGTCCAGCCAAGTCTGGGCCGTAGACACCCTGTCGGTGTTGCCGTATCCGACGCGGACGACCTGGTCGGCATTGCCGTCGAACACGTTGTCGGCACCGAAGAAGCCCACGGTGTTCGGGTGCAGCCACGCGGGTACGGCGTTCTCCTGGAGCACGTTGGCCTGGAAGGTCATCTCGGCTTCGGCATAGAGCGTGATGCCCCGGCTCTCGCTTCCTCGGATCGTGCTGTTCTGAATGTCCACGAGCGAGTTGCCCTCGAGGAGCACCGCTGAGGCCGACTGCGTGGCCCCGCTCCAGCCGGAGGACCCGCCGTTTTCGATTTCGACGTAGTGGAGGACGTTGTCCGCTCCGCGGCTCCCGTCGAAGCGGAGGCCGCGCCAACTTCCGGCTGCGTCGAGACTCGTGAACGTGATCCCTTTGTCCACCGTGCCGACGGCGTTGAGGCGGCCGTTGCTGCCGATCGACAACGAGCCCGAGGGCCCGAAGCTGATCTCGACGCCGGGTTCGACGAAGAGCGTTCCGTCGTTCACCGTCAGCGGATTCTCGACGAAGTAACACGTGTCCTCGGACAACGTCCCGCCGTTCGTCACGACCGCCGACAGAAGGGGTCCGCACGTGATCGTAAGGTCCACGAACGAACTCACCGCGGGGTCCACGGTGCTCGTGGCGGTGATTCGCACCGTGCTGGGCTCGAGCGGGGCCACTGCCGCGGTGGCGAGTCCGGTCGCGCCCACCGTCACCCGGCCCTCGTCGGCGCTGGACCACGCGACGGACTGCGGGGCGCCGGTGGGTGTCACCGTCGCCGAAAGCTGCAGCGTAGCGCCGATTCCGATGTTCGTCGTGGATGACGATATGGACAGTCCAGAGGGATCGGGTGTTCCCGAGTCGGGTTCGGTGACGCCGCACGCCGCGGCACCGAAAGCTACGAGGGCCGTGATGGCCAGCTGTCTGCGTAGACCTGCACGTCCGAGCATGTGATCGCCCTCCCACTCTGTCGGTTCTCATGGCGGGCCTTCCTCGGCTCGCTCTCGGGAAGGGGAACGCAGAACGCCGATGAACCCCGCCACGCCCGTTGCCAGCGTGTGGCGGGAGCGGTCGCGCTTCTCCGTTCTGGACTCTAGACTCGCGTACCCTCTCACGAGCGCTGGTCCGATGAGCGACGACAAGAACCCACCCGACGCCGAGCGGACGCCGTCCGAGCGCGACGTCGTGTGGGACCGATGGCGCGAGGTCGATCGCCTGCTCGAGCACGTGCTCGACCTCCCCGAACACGAGCGCGAGGGCTATCTCCGGGCATCGTGTTCCGACGATCCTGCTCTGGCTGCGACCGTCCTTTCGTTGGCCGCCGAGGTGCGATTCGAGGCACTCGGGCCCGGCGAACGGGTCCTGAGGGCCGCTCTCGGAGAAGAGATCGGTATCGTGCTCGACGACCCCGAAGAGCTTGTCGGGACGCGGGCGGGAGCCTATCGCCTCGTGCGTGTGCTGGGCACCGGAGGCATGGGATCTGTCTACGCGGCGGAGCGCGCGGACGAGGCGTTCGAGCGCAGCGCGGCCGTGAAGGTGCTTCGGCGATCCGCGACCACCCAGGAGGTGGTGGAACGATTCGAGTTGGAGCGTCAGATCCTCGCGTCCCTCAACCATCCGGCCATCGCGCAGCTCATCGACGGAGGCGTCACCCCCGACGGTCGTCCGTTCCTGGTGATGGAGTTGGTCGACGGCCTGAGGATCGACGAGTGGGCAGACCGTCATCGCCTCGGGGTGGACGAGCGAATCCGCTTGATCCTCGGGGTTATGGAAGCCGTCGAGCACGCCCATCGACACATGGTCGTGCATCGCGACCTCAAGCCGAGCAACATCCTCGTTCGCGAGGACGGCTCGGTGAAGCTCCTGGACTTCGGGATCGCCAGGCTTCTGCAAGAGCCTACGGGGCTCGCGGCCGCGACCCGCACGGGAGGACGCTTCCTTACGCCGGAGTATGCCGCCCCCGAACAGCTTCTGGGTGAGCCAGCGAGCACCCAGACGGACGTCTACTCGATCGCGATTCTCCTCTATGAGCTCCTGACCGGGGGACGGCCTTATGGGAGCCATCCCGGAAGCAGCGTCCTCGAGCAGGTCGTGCGGGGCGGCGAGCCCACCGCGCCGTCCGCCGCGCTTCCGCCGGCGAACACCTCCGGGGCTCCCGCCGGATCCGAGAGCCTCGGCCCGGCTGCCGTGTACGCCGCACGCGCGACATCGCATGTCGCGCTCCGCCGCCGGCTGCGGGGTGACCTCGACGCGATTCTCATGCGGGCGTTGCGAGCTCGACCGTCGGAGCGGTACTCCACGGTGGCGGCGTTTCGCGAGGATATCGAGAGGCACCTCGCCGGCCACGCGGTCCTGGCTCGAGGCGATGCACGGGGCTATCGACTCCGCCGGTTCGTTCGGAGGTACCGCTGGCCGGTCATGGCGCTCGGCGGGGTCTTCCTCCTGGTATCCGGATCGGCCCTCGGGTTGGCGATTCAGAGAGACGACCTCATCGAGCAGCGCACGCTGGCTGAGCAGGCGAGCGCACGCGCAACCCGAGAAGCGGAGACGGCGCGCGCCACTACGGACTTCTTGGTCAACCTCTTCGAGTCGAACGATCCCTCCGAGCGTCTCGGGGACACGCTCACCGCTCGTGCCCTCCTGGGGCGCGGAGTCGCGCGCATCGATTCGGAGCTGGGCGATCAGCCCGCGATCCGTGCAGAGCTTCTCGCGACCCTCGGCGATGTGCATGTGGGCCTGGGCTGGCGCGAGCAGGGCATAGCCCTACACGAAAGGGCGGTCGCGTTGGCCCGAGACTCCGTGTCGGAGCCCACCGCGCTGGGAAAGGGCCTGCTCGGCCTCGCAGACGCGCTCCAAGCGAATCGCGAGTTCGATCGTGCTCGGGAGGTGTACGGCGAAGCGATCCGGGCCGGCTCGCCGGAGGGGGACTCCCTCACCGTGGCTTGGGCCCGCATCGGCTTGGGTCGAACGCTGAGCTTCTTGGACCAACCCGACGAGGCGGCTGTCGAGCTCAGGGCGGGGCTCCAGTTGCTGCCCGACTTCCCCGATCGTAGTGAGGAAGCCTGGTATACGCAGCGCACCCTCGCGGGGATCGTGAGGCGCCAGGGTGATCTGGAGGCCGCCGATAGCCTCTTGGCCGGCATCGTGGCGGCGCGACGGGTCGCCACGGTCAGTGATGGGCTTCTGTACGCCAGGGCGCTCAACGACCTCGCGGTGGTGCGCCGCATGCGCGGCTTTCACGAGGAGGCGGCGCGCCTGTACGAGGAGGCCATCGACAGCGCAGACGTCGCGCTGGGGCCTGGGCACCCGGAGACCCTGATGTTTCGGGGGAACTTCGCCACGACGCTCACCGAAGCCGGGCGGTTCGAGTATGCGGTCGCGGTGTACGAACGATCCGTGCGTGCCACACGTGAAGCTTGGCCGGAAGGTCATTGGCGGACGGCAAGCCAGCTCATGCAGCTCGGTGCCACGCTGATACGAGCGGGACGCCCAGAGGAGGCCGTCCAGACTCTGTCAGTGGCCGTAGACCTCGCGATCGAGCACATCGGAACCCATCACTCGTGGACGAACGTCTACCGGGCCTGGCTCGGCGTGGCGGCGGCGCTGACCGGTCGAGACGCCGGGGCCGCACGGCTTTTCGCCTGGAGCCTCGAAGGGCTCGGCTCCTACGACGAATTGACCGAGGATCGTAGCGTCGTGGCTATGATCGACGCCCTCGTCTCGGAGATGCTCGCACAGGATCTGGGCGACGAGGCAGCGCCTTTCGCCGCGCTCCTCGAGGACGGACCGGGGCGGTAGGCGCGTTTCCGGCGGAGACATGCCGCCCTATATCTAGGCTCGTCGCCAACCATCCTCGCCGATCGAGCCTGTCCGTTGAATCGAGACACCTCCGAGATCACACAGCTCCTCACGAGCTGGAGCGCCGGCGACGAGGAGTCGTTCGACCGACTCATCGAGCTCGTGTACGACGATCTTCGGCACATCGCGCACCGGCACTTGAACGTCGGGGCCCGAGACACGGTCGTCGACACGACGGTCCTGGTCCACGAGGCCTATGTGAAGCTCGCGGGGGCGGATGGAGCCGAGTGGGCCGGTCGCGCTCAGTTCTTCGCGTTTTGCTCCAAAGCCATGCGCCGAATTCTCATCGACTTTGCGCGCCGGAAGAACGCGGAAAAGAGGGGCGGAGCCCACATTCGGGTGCCGCTCCGAGACGACTCGGCCACCATCGATTCCGACATCGCCGAGCTACTCGCGATCGAGGACGCCCTCCAGCGGCTGGAAGGTCGCAACGCGCGCATGGCCCGGATCGTGGAGTGCCGGTTCTTCGGGGGGATGTCGGTCGCGGATACGGCCGAGGCGCTCGGCACCTCGGTGCGCACGGTCGAGCGGGAGTGGACTCGAGCGCGCGCGTACCTGCGGCAAGCGCTTCGAGACGGTCTCGACTGACCGACGATCGCGACCGACTGGGCCCGCGACCGTCCGATGCGGGCCTACTGGAAGTCCGATGGGGCCACGCGCCGCATCGTCGCCTGCTCGAACGCGTAGGCCAGCTCGAGGAGCCTCGGCTCGGCGCACGCCCCTCCCGTGAAGCTCACTCCGAAGGGACGCGGCTTCGCGTCGAAGCCTTCCGGCATCGGCGGGTCGGCTTCCGTGTCCAGGAAGGCGAAGGGCACGATAACGGTCGGATAGCCGGGGCGTGCGGCGATTCCCGCCCCGCTCGAGCCGGGGAAGAGCAGCGCGTCCAGTTCCATCTCCTCCATGACCTGGTCGATGCCGCGCGTCCCGTTCAGCTCGACGTCGCGAGCACGATCGGCCTCGTACCGGGCACGATCGGCTTCCAGGTCGACCTCGTCGGAGAGGTCCAGGAGCGCTTGCTCGTACTTGATCGCTCCGGCCTCGCGGTGCGCTTCGTTCCAGGCGCGCAGCTCCGTGAGGGTGCGCACCGGAGCCGAGTCGTCGAGCGTCGCGAGCCAAGCGTTGAAGTCCCGCTTCATGCCGTACTCGAGCACACTGCTCTGGCCATTCGTCAGGAGGCTCGTCTCGGGATTCGGGTCGATGACGCTCGGGATGTCGGCTGGATCGACGATGATCGCGCCCTGCTGCTCGAGGATCGCGATCGCCTCGGCCATGATCACCGAACCTTCCTCGTCGAGGCGACTCTGATAGCGGTCCGTCCCGGGCACCTGGATCGAGTCGTAGTAGAGCGCCCGCGGGATACCGATGCGTGCGCCCTGAAGCCCGGCGGCATTAAGGAACGCGGTGTAGTCACCGTTGGGTGGGACCTCGCACCGTCCTGTGGCCGGATCGTTGGGATCAGGAGTGGCACTCTCGAGCGCGCCGAAGAAGATGGCGGCGTCGGTGACGGTACGCGCCATGGGCCCGGCCGTGTCCTGGTCACCCGTGATGGGGATGATCCCGTAGCGGCTGATTCTGCCCACTGTCGGCTTGATGCCCGCGAGCATGTTGGCGTTGGACGGCGACAGGATTGATCCCGAGGTCTCCGTTCCGACGTTCGCCGCCCAGAAGCTCATCGCCGTCCCGATGCCGGAACTGGACCCGCCGACGCCCATGACCGGTCGGCCGTCGTTGCGACCTTCGCGCGGGTCGCGCCGTGGGTCGTACGGGTTGAGCCCGTAGCCCGCCAGGGCGCTGTAGTTCCCGGGCATGCCCCGCGCCATGAAGTTCGCGAGCTCCGTCATGACCGTCTTCGCGAGGATGATCGCCCCCGCCTCGCGCAGATTGGTCACCAACGTCGCGTCGTAGGGTGGGTAGAATCCCTCGAACGCGAGCGTGCCGCCTGTGGTTGGGATATCGGTGGTGTGCACGTTGTCCTTCAGCGCGATCGGGATCCCGTGGAGGGGGCCGCGCACGTTGCCCTCGGCTCGTTCGCGGTCGAGTCGATCCGCCTCGGCGAGCGCGTTCTCGT
>Ga0224512_10005708_pt1 | contig 10150 bp, 10 predicted proteins | sample SF_May12_sed_USG_4_FD_169103 | JGI IMG/M metagenome (GOLD analysis project Ga0224512, IMG submission 169103) | Sediment microbial communities from San Francisco Bay, California, United States - SF_May12_sed_USGS_13 | ecosystem: Environmental > Aquatic > Marine > Sediment | place: USA...
TAAGGTCGATGTCTTCGGTGGCCATGTCGGGGCTGTACATGCCGACGTCCAAAATCGCGTTTCTGTGGAAGGCGCCCACAACGCCACTCATGGTAAGCAGCTTGCCCCAAACCCGGGCTCCCCTGCGTTGCAGCGATACGATCGACGCAAACTCGATCGCCTGCAGCTTGCTAAGGAAACTCCGACGGTTTGACACCCGCGGGTTGCCGGTAACCGCACCTACTCGCGGCGACTTGAAGTGCGGGACCATCCGTTTGAGAATTTTTGGATCGGGCACGGCGTCCGCGTCGATGATGAGAATGATTTCCCCGTTGGTGAGCGGAATACCATCATTGAGAGCCATTGCCTTGCCCTCATTGACACGCTTGCGGATCAGACGTATCTGGCCGCTGTCCCTGTATCGTTTCAGCTTCCGTACCGTCTGGTCGGTCGAACCGTCATCGATGACCACGACCTCGTAGTTGCTATAGTCTATACGCATACATCCTCTGATGGTTTTCTGAATGTGCTCCTCTTCATTGTAGGCCGCAATCAGCACCGTAACGGGAGGGGTATAGTCCTGCGCCGTCACCAAAGAGCGCTTACGCTCACGCCTTACGAAGAAGACGATGCTCGTGAAGACCCACAAAGCGCTCGAAAAGATCGGGAACCACGCAAAGAAAACCAGCGCTACCAGGTAAATCGGGTGTCTTTGCAGTGTCTCTAATATGGAAACAAGGTCAATCATCATGCGAACCCGCCGGACCGACTCGAAAAATCTTCTCTTCGATTGTCTTGTCTTGAACAACGCTGCTCTTGATCACGATCTCGATGTTGTTTGCGGCGCGTAAGATCTCGGGACGATCGGCCACGATCCACCTGCCCATGAAGTCCTGGACCGGTTGTACCGTATAGCTTTGACGGACTTTTCTGCGTTGGAATTTTCTGGCTATGCGAATGTTGTAGAACACCCAACCCGTGAGATAAACGATGCTGAAAAGGGATAGGACGCCGAGGGCAATAAGGGCAGCGCGTGTGTCCGGATTCATGGGACGCTGCATAACCAGCTGCCAGTAATAAACGAAGACGATCCACAGCAATACCGCGATAATGAAGTGAATGGTGTTTCTCATATCGCTCAACCCTGCTGAATGATAACTGCACGATTTAGCTGTTGGACAGATTCGTCAAGACGACTCAATTGCAACCTCCGTGCCACGACGTGACATTCAGGAGGCTGGTGGGCGATTATGAGAACCTAACACGGATGAGGCGGTACTCGGCACAGCACCGAGAATCGATGTTACTTTTTGAGGGCCATGAATGTCAAATCGTCGGTTTGCGGTGCGTTCTGTGTAAACTGTTTGAGATTCTTGCGCAGTTCTGTGCAAAGCCGAAACGACGACTGGCTGCGGTTTGCTCTCACGAATTTGACCAGCCGCTTGAGACCAAACTGCTTGTCTTGGGCATTTGTAGCGTCGGTGATACCGTCGGTATACGCAAACAAAAGGCCGTCACCCAACTCGAAACTGCCTTCCTCTAACTCGTTGCTATCAAACACACCTAGCACGGCGCCGCCGGCGCGTAAGAGCTCGTATTTGCCGTTGGGCTGCATGAGTATGGCTGGCTCGTGCCCTGCGCTGCAGTAGGTGACACGACCGGTATTGTAGTTCAACACACCAATGAAGGCGGTGACAAAATCCTCGGGGCGCACGGTCTCGAGAAGAATTTGATTGGCGCGAACAGCGATGTTCCGTGCGCTGGTGTAGTGAGGTGCGACGGTGTGAAGGGTGGCTCGAAAACTCGACATGATAATCGAGGCGGGAACCCCCTTGCCCGCTACATCCGCGATGGCAAAAGCCACGTGGGGTTCGCGCAACGGGAAGACATCGAGGTAGTCGCCACTGAGCTCAAGTGAGGGATAACTTCTACCCGTTATCGTGTACTTACCCACTTTGTGAGACGTGGTGGGCGTAAAAAACTGCTGGACGGTTCGTGCTACCTTAAGCTCCCTTTCGATTTCCTGCTTGACCTGTTCCTGTTCGTAAAGCCTTGCCCGTTCAATAGATACACCGGCTTGTGCGGCGAAGGTTTCCAGCAGTACGAGATCGCGCGTGCGGTACGCATCCAGGCGATGACTCTCGAGGTTGAAGAGCCCAATGACCCTGCCGCGACTGAGCATGGGCGCAACCATCTCCGAGCGTGTCCGTGCGTTAGCTTTGACGTATCGTTTGTCCTTGGATGTGTCAGCAACGATGACACCTTGCCGGTGTCTGGCCGCCCAGCCGACGATGCCCTCATCGAGCTTGAGACGTAGCTTTTTCTCGGCACTCGGCCGGTACCCGTGCTGCAGATAACTCACGAGCTCCTGGTTCGTACCTTCCAATACAAAGATGGCGGCCACATCGTAAGGTATGAGCTTCTTCAAACTACGGAGAATCTGCTCCAGGACTTCATCGAGTGTTAACGCCTTGCCCAGAGCAACACTCGTTTCATAGAGCTGTGAGTTTTCGAGGCGACTTCGTTCCGCTTGCCGATAGAGACGCACGTTGTCGATCGCGGTTGCGATGTGATCGCCGAGCGCGACAAAAATCGCGAGGTCATCGGACGTAAACCTCTCCGGTTTTCTGCAGTTCACGGCCTCGATCACACCGATCATTCTGTTGCGACGCTTGAGCGGAATGCTCATGATTGATTGCGTTTTCAGACCGAGTTTGCGCTCGACATCGACGAAAAAGCGCGGGTCGTTTTGCAGGTCGTTCACTATGAGCGCCCGTTTGTGTTTGGCAACCCAACCGGCCACCCCCTGCCCGATGGGTATCTTAAAGCCGAGCACCTCCCTGCCTTTTCGGCCACGAGCTAGCTCAAACACCAGGTTTTCCTTGGCGGCGTCGTAACGAAGAAGCGACACGGTTTCGGCAGACACCGCGTCTCTTACGATCTTGATGATCACATCGAGCAGCTGGTCGAGGCTAAGGGTGGAATTCAACGCGCGACTCGACTTGGTCAAAAGCTCGAGTTCCCTGAGCCTCTTGCGCAGCTTTTTTCTATCTGATGCTTGTCTTGTTGATAATTTGCGCGGCATTTAATCGCGGGCTCCACCGCGAGCGTACAACGGGAGCATAGGAAGAGCAAAGATGTATGTCAAGTGATGGTAAGGGCGCTTGACAACGACGGAGTTTTTTTGTATCTGCTACGCGACGCGTGCGGGAAACCGCTGACGGATTTTGTCGGCCACTGCAAAGAAGGCCTTCGCTATCGGCGAGTTGCCGTCTGCGTGGACGATCGGCTTGCCGCTATCGCCTCCGGCACGGACGGCCGGGTCGATGGGAATGCTGCCGAGTATCTCAACGGACGTGCTCTCGCTCATCTTCTGGCCACCGTCGGAGTCAAATATATCCGTACGCTCTCCGCAGTGTGGGCAGACGAACGTGCTCATATTCTCCACGATGCCAATCACGGGTGCATCGACCTGTTCGAACATGCGCAGGCCTTTTTCAGCGTCGACTAACGACAGCTTGGACGGGGTGGTCACGATAATGGCGCCGGTTAACGGCACCGTCTGGGCCAGGGTTAGCTGGGCGTCGCCCGTACCTGGGGGCAAATCGATCATTAAATAGTCGAGATCACCCCACTCGACGTCGAGCAGGAACTTCTTGACCACTCCCATCACGATGGGTCCGCGCCATATCACCGGGGTGCTGTCGTCGGTCAAGAACCCGAGCGACATTAGCTTGAGACCATGTTTTTCTACGGGACGGATCTCCTTGTCCTTACCCGCCGTGGGTCGGCTGTCGATGCCGAGCAGGATATGAAGACTGGGCCCATAAACGTCGGCATCCAAAAGACCCACCGTGGCACCGCGCTTGGCCAGCGCCAGCGCTAGGTTGACGCACACGGTGGACTTGCCCACGCCCCCTTTGCCACTGGCCACGGCAATGATGTTCTTAACCCCCGGAATGGGTGCCTGATCGTCAAACGGGTTGCCCGTCGGCGGCGGCCCCGGACCCTGCGCTGCTTGCGCAGATTGCTGAGACGTTGTGGTCACGACCGTGACATCCTTCACACCGTCTAGGCCCATGACCGCGTCGAAACAGGCGTCCTCGATGCGGTCCTTTTCGTCGCGGTCCGCGTTGGGTAGGGCCAGTGTTATCCTGACCACCCCACGCTCTATATCCACTTTCTGAACACGGTCGTTGGTGACAATACTGCCGCTGCCGCCGGCATCGATAATGTCGGCGAGAGCATGGGTTACGGCCTGGCGGTCCAACATGGTTTTCTTACACCTCTTTTGTGAGTCGTGGTCCAAGGATGGCTAGGGGTCAGCCCTCATCGACCAGGGCTGGGTATGGTCTTAGCACATCCTCCAAAGGGCGGGTCTTTTCAAAAAATGAAAGCACACGAAGCAGCACTTCGTCAACGATCGCGTCCGGACAGGACGCACCGCAGGTGACCACGATGTCTAGCGGGCGCTTTTCCGGCAACCACCCGTCGGTCGTGATCACCTGACGCTTCTCCAGATCAAAGTGATTAATGCGCTTTGCGGAGAGAATCTCCCGCTCGGTCTGAATAAAATAGGTTGGCATGGCTTCTCGACACAGCTCCACGATGTGCGACGTATTTGAAGAATTGTAGCCGCCTATCACCAGGCTGATATCCGCTCCATGCTCGATTAGCGCATACGTGGCGTTCTGATTTTCGTTGGTTGCATAACACAGTGTGTCCGATGTGTCGGCAAAATGGTGTTGCAGATTGTCGGGGCCATAACGATTCGCCATGGCTTGCCGCAGCACTCGTGCGATCTCTTGCGTCTCCGTCGCCAGCATCGTCGTCTGGTTGACCACACCGATGCGCTCCAGGTGGCGCTCGGGATCGAAACCGTTGGAGCACTTGTGTCTAAAATGCCGGTCGAAAGCCTCTGCTCCCAACTTGCCTTCGATGACATCCGCGAGCACACGCGTCTCGCTGAGATCCAATACAACGACCGTGGGCGAGCCGATTATGCTGTGCGAGAACGTGGCGCGCGTCTCCTCGTGGGTGGCCTTGCCGTGCACCACGACCGTGCAGTTGTTCCTGCCCAGCTGCGTACTCCGTTTCCACACCTTTTCGACAAAGGGGCACGTCGTATTGTAGGCATAGGGATCAATACCCCGGTCGGCCAGCTCACGCTGCAACTCCAGCGTGGTCCCAAAAGCGGGGACCACCACGATGTCGTCAGCCGCGAGTTCCTCCCACGGCACCAGCTGCTCACCTGACGGGGAGAAGATAAAGCGAACACCGCGTTCCCTCAGGTCCCCGTTTACCGTCGAATTATGGATGATCTCGCTGAGAAGAAAAACCCGCCGGCGCGGATGAGACTCCAACGTCTTGTACGCGATCTCGACCGCATTCTCGACGCCGTAGCAGAACCCAAAATGGCGCGCCAGAACAAGGCGCACCGAACCAAAATCCAGAACCGTGGGTGCGAGCTCGCGCTTGCGCGGGTCGTCGCTCTCCTGGGCCTTCTTTATGCGGGCAATGACCCTGCCTCTGAATATCGCAGGAATATCAAACTTGCGGACCATAGGGCATCTCTACATGGCAGTTGGGGTAAGCTGTGCATCGCTCTCTCATTCAATAATAATGGTCGTTGCCACGACTTGCATCCCCAAAAGTGCCTGCGGACACCAAAAGCGCTTGCCCCCCACTAATGGGTCTGGGAAACTTGGCCAATATTCTGTCGAACTGGCACGAGATTCTCATCACCGCGCCATATCACCGCAGGCAAGTCTCGGAAGGGGTGGGGCGGAAGTGAACGAATAGAAGGACCATGCCGGGTTCGGTGATCTCCCCTGCACACATGCCGGCCGTCTATTGGCCGAGCGGGGTATTTACGAAGACACGCTCCGGGGTAGTTGAGCTGGAACAACGCCACGCTGTTAACGTGGATATCGCAGGTTCGAATCCTGCCCCCGGAGCCATCTCTTGCCAGACCGCGCTGCTGACGCGTCGATCTCTTGTCGTGGAAGCAAATGGCTCGTCGTGTCCCCGTGATGTCACAGGGTGGCGGATCGTTCCCGCAACCCCGCACCACAGGTTTGCCACAACCGTCGTCACCCAAAGCGCTTCCCCCCAAACCGGTCTGGGTGCGCCCGTGCTTACCCGTCTTGCAACGCACGTTGCATGAGGTCGCCACACGATGTCCTCCAACGATGATTCTTGCCTTGCGTATGCGCTTTCTGATATAATTGTGTCTTCCATAGCGATGCTCCAGATCAGCGTTGAGCATTCAGTATTGTAGAGCATCCGGGAGAATATCGTTTCTGCATTCCTGGGTACACGCTACTAAATTGGCAGCACGAATGATAGAAGTGAGTTCTTCCCAGAAGGGGGACTGTAGATGAGGATTCGCGGTTTGCTCTTGGCATTACTTTTTGTGGGTGCCTTTTTTTATGTCGGTTGTAGTGGGGGCGGCGACCCCGCCGGCCCCGGTTCGGCGGTTTCCTTTGACATGGTAAATGTCTCGGGGCCGTGCAACGACGTGACGCCCATGGCATGGGCGGCAAGCGTCGAGGATGACGGCCGCGGCAACACCGAGTGTCCGGATACGACGTGGACGATTCCGGCGCACATTCTCGGCGAAGCCGACGGTTCGTTTGTCAGCATGGGCGGCGACTCATCGGACAACATCACGGTGCACATGGAGGTTGATATCTTCGATGGCCCGGGATGTGACCTCGTGGTGTACGAGGCCGAAACCGGTGAGACCGACGCCAGCTATAACGTTTACGTAAGCGATGACGCCGTCAGCGGTTTTGTCCTGGTGGCAACGGTCGCGATGGAAGGCGTCTACTGTATCGACCTGGCAGGCACGGGCGTGAATAGCGGGCGATACGTAAAAATCGAACAGTCGGCGGATGTCGACGGCTTCGACTCCGAAGCGCCCTGCGACAGCACGTGGGGAGCAGATATCGACGCCATTGGCGTGATCAATGACGACGTCTGCGGCGATTTCGATATGATGTGCGATGAAATCGGTGTGCAGGTAGATTTCGTTTGTCCTCCGGATGCGGCCTATCGTAACCACGGAGCGTACGTGTCTTGTGTCGCTCACGCGGCGACCGAGTTCTTGAGAGAATTTAAGGATTGTTACACCGAGGAGGACATCGAGGAGGTTCACGGCTGCATCGTATCCCAGCGGGCGCGGACCGACATCGGTAAATAGCAGGTAACGTTCTCCGACTCCCTGGGGCATTGACTCGATGCGAGGGGTGGCGTTCAAGAGGATTTCGGTCGCTGGCGCGCCGGGCCTTTTTTGCGTCACCTTTTTTTATGCGGCCTCGTTCACCCGTGATGAATAACATCACACCCACGGTGTAATAAATATGGCGCTGCTGTTTGGGTGGAGATGGCGACACACAACGGAAAAGGAACGATCGATGACAGGACTCAAATTCACGTGTCCCAAATGTAAGAACACCGACTGCGATATCGGCGAGTTTCGCGCGACCGGTGGATTCTTGACCAAGATCTTCGACGTACAGTCGAAGAAGTTCACGACGGTAACCTGTACGAGATGCAAGTATACGGAGGTCTACCGCGCCGACAGTAGCATGATCGGTAACATCTTCGATTTTTTCACCGATTAGTCTTTTGTTCGCGACCCGCCCCGGTGTTTACCGGCCTCGACGTAGGGCTTTAAGCGCTCGAACAGGAAATGATGCCAGACTTGGTCGACGGCCTCGTCCCACCCGTCCTCCATGATACCCATCGAGTTGACCGATAACTTAACCAGCGTGCCATCGGCATGCGGCTCGTATGTGACGGTCACGCTCATCGTAAACGCGTTACCCGCAAGCCCGAGAGGGCCGACAAAACGAAGCAGTCTGCCCCGATCGGCGTAGGTGACGCTCGCGTGCAAAGCCCCATCACCTGAGTCATCGAAAATCTCGTAGAAACCGCCGCCGGGTCGAGGTTCGATGTACAGCGCCTTGGGCGTGCCCGAGAAAGAGTGATCCCACCAACCACTGATATCACCAGTCATGGCGTCAAAGGCTTCGCCGGGTGATACCGGCAGCACCAATTCGTGCTCGAGCGAGAAGCCTGCCGTAGAGCTCTTTATCACCCGGGCGCCCGCCGGTCCCGTGGTCAGGAGAAGCACCGTAACCAAGACCGCGCACGCCAGCCACCTGGTCACCGGTGATGAGGCGGGTGCATGTGCCATCAATCGACCTCCTGTGCTAGTACTTGTACCGCGGTTCCCAGTTCTTCGCACCGTGCGGCAACAAATCAAAGAGGTGCCAGACCGAGCAGAAATCGTCGCCCGGACCAAACCACGTTTTGGCCACGCGCCGTATGCGGCCATCAGGCGTTTTTTGAAAAGCCGACACCCCGGGCGACGGATTACTCTCGGCGTCCATAAAACCCATGTCTTTGACGAACTCTGATTCGGAGGCGGACAGCATAGGGAAGGTCCACCCACGACTGGTGTAGAACTCCTGCTGCGTCTTCGGATCGTCCGGAGACACCACCACAAAGGGAGTGCGATTGGAGAGGTGACCAACCACGCCGTTAAAGCCATCGGCCCATAGCGTACAGAAAGGGCAGGACCTCCCCATATTATGGATGACGAGCAATTCGTCGCTGTGCCCAAAAAGCGACGACAACGTGACCTCTTCACCCCCAAAGTTCTTTAGCGTGTAATCCTTTATATCCTCTTGGGGGCGATCCTTGCGCAGCTCAGCCAGCCGCTTTTTTCTCTCTAACAAATCTTTCTCGGCATCGGCCAGCTCTTTATCGAATGCGGTAAGATCTTCTGTATTCATTCTCAACCTCGCACGAGCTATCGCTCTGTCAAAAGTAAACGCGTGAACTCATCAACCGCTCACATCGCGGTCAATCGACGCGGATGCCGTTTGGTACTTTTTTGATCGAGGACGAAGCCATCCAAAAAGAAACCGCCATGTCCACAGCGTCTTGCCCCAAAAGAAACCGAATTGTCCCAGCACCGCGGCATAGGTGAGGAGACACACCTGATAGATCGGGAAGATGACTACCACATACGCAACCCACGACACCCAGGTGGGGGCATCGTCCGGTAGCAACAACCCGAGGACGGGATCCTTTAGTCGAACAACCGTCGTGCCGGCAAGCGAGAAAATCAGAAGAATCGCAATGACACCCCACAAACCGACCCCCCACTTTTGCTTCATGCGATCCAAAAACTGCATATGCAAGCGGTTCTCCTTTCCCACGAGAAAAACACATGGCGTCTAGGGCGATTCGCATATTATAGTGGACAAATGCGCATGGCAAAAGCACAAACACCCGACACGCGTTTGGGACATGCAGTTTATCAATGACATCGTAGGGTTCGCCACCGACAAGGTGATTCTGGGAATCACTTTGGGCCAGTATATCCTCGCCTTTTTGGCCCTCTTCTTCGCGCTTCTCCTGAGAAAACTTGTCATTTCAGTGGTTATTCGTTCGCTCAGGCGCCTGGCCGCACGAACCACCATGACCTTGGACGACGCCTTGATCAATGCCATCGGACCACCGGTTGGGCTTGGCTTTGTCATCGGTGGACTGTACGCGGCCGCCATCATCCTCAACTTACCGCGCGAGCCAGTCGATGTACGCACTTTCTCGTTCCATATCCTGCGCGTCCTCGTCATCGTCGCCGTCACCTGGCTCTTGCTCCGTCTGATCGATGCCTTTTCGGACTTTTTCTCGTCGGCGGCGGGCAAGACCGAATCAAAGCTCGATGATCAACTGATACCGATCCTCCGTAAATCGTTAAAGACTTTTGTAGGAATTCTCGCGTTTCTCTTTATCGTTCAGAATCTGGGGTATTCCGTGGCCAGTCTCCTCGCTGGACTGGGTATCGGCGGGCTGGCCATCGCGCTAGCGGCTAAGGATACGCTGTCGAATTTCTTTGGGTCGCTGACGATCCTCATCGACCGCCCCTTTGCCGCCGGCGACTGGATAGAAACAGGTGACACGGAGGGCGTGGTTGAAGACGTGGGGTTTCGCTCGACCAGGATTCGCACATTTGCCAAGACACAGGTATCGGTGCCCAACAGCGTTATCGCCAACTCCGCCATCAACAACTGGTCGCGAATGCCGATTCGACGGATAAAAATGGTGGTCGGTGTAACGTATGAATCCACGGCCGAGCAGCTGCAAAAAGCGG
>Ga0224512_10005709_pt1 | contig 10150 bp, 6 predicted proteins | sample SF_May12_sed_USG_4_FD_169103 | JGI IMG/M metagenome (GOLD analysis project Ga0224512, IMG submission 169103) | Sediment microbial communities from San Francisco Bay, California, United States - SF_May12_sed_USGS_13 | ecosystem: Environmental > Aquatic > Marine > Sediment | place: USA: California...
AGCGCGCAAGCTCGGCGTCGACGACACGAAGGTGTTCATCAACGTCGACCTCTTTGGCAATACCGGATCCGCATCGGTTCCGCTTGGGTTGTGGCAGGCCCATGGCGACGGCCAGATCGCGGATGGTGATTTGGTCGTCCTCACCGCTTTCGGCGCCGGTTTTCATTGGGCGGCCGCCGCGGTGCAGTTCTAGACGCGGCGTTCCGGCGTGAACGGGATCGTGACGTCGAACACCGTCCACCCGTCTTCACGCCGGTACACGATGTCGCCGCCCATCATGCGTGCCAGCCGGCGCGACACAGTGAGCCCGATGCCGACTGAGTCCGGCTGGGTGCCCGCGGCGTGCGCCGACTTGTAGGCGGCGAACATCTCCTCGCGCATCTCCTCCGGAACACCCAGGCCGTCATCGCAGATTCGCACGTGAACCGCCTCGCCGTCTGCATCCACCTCAACGCGGATCTGTTCGCCGCCATACCTGCGGGCGTTCTCGAGCAGATTGCGAACGATCTGGCGGACCCGCTGCGGGTCGCAGTACGCCCGCGCTACCGAGATCCGCATCTCAATATTGTCACTCCTGGTCAGGGAACCCTCGACGATGGATAGCACCGTCTGGTCTACCTCCGTCAGCACCGGAGTCACCGACAGTGAGCCCAGCTCATCGCGCGCCGACACCAGAAGATCTTCGACGATGTTGCCGAGGTCGGTCGCCTCCGTGGCGATCGCGTTGACCATCACCCGCCGCTCCCGATCGTTCTCAGCGTCTGCTTGTTCGCCGAGAATCTCGGCATACCCGAGAACGGCGGTCAGCGGCGTTCGCATTTCATGGCTCACCGTGGCAAGCAGACTGTCCTTGGAGCGGATGAGATCCTCCTTGGCCGAGATCTCAGACTGCAAGGACTCAATGAGCTCGGCGCGCTCGAGCGTCACCGCTACCTGGCGGGCCAGCGCCTTGAGCAACTCGATGTCGGGCTGGCTGAACTTCTTGACCGGACCGATCCGGTTACCGACCGCGATCACTCCGACAAGCTCATCTGAGCTCTCCACCGGCACCGCGATTCCCGAGCCGAATTCGAGGCCTGCGAAGTAGCGGGCGATGTTCTCCCGATGCTCGGCACCAAACAAGACGGGCTCTCGGGTTGCCTCCAGTTCGGCCCGGACCGGGGAGAAGGCGCGGGCATCCATCCTCTGGGTGGTCACGCTACCGTCGGCCAATACGGCTAGACGGCGAGGCTCGCCGCTGTCTGGATCCAGCATCACCAAGTCGGCCAATTCGGAGCGGAGCACCGTCCGGCACTCATCAAGGGCGGTGGTTGCGATCTCGAAGGTCGAGCCGGCACGTGAGATTCGGGCGGTGAAGGAGTGAACTGCGCTGAGGTCGTCATGGCGCCGTGACATTGCGCCGTACACCCGCATCAACAAAAAGAAGATTCCCACCAGGCCGGCGAGGAGCACAAAGGCAAATCGATCGTGCCAGACGAGTGCGATCGAGACCATCCCGAGGAATCCGACCGAGACGCTGATAAGTGAGCCGACCGCAAAGGACCGCACGAGCTCAGTGAACTTGCGACGGGCGTCATGGATCGCAATTACTGCGTCCACAAGCGCCGCCGACACCACAACGGCTGTGGCGACGGCGACGAGCGCACCGAGCCAACCGAAGAGCGAGTTTGGTGAGGCGGATCCGAGCCATGTTCGGTAGACCAGGATCGCGATCCCCGTCTCGACGTTGAACAAGGCCAGGTTGAAAGCGAGCTTGAGGGGAGGTTGCTCGCGATAGAACATAAGAGCACCAAGCGATCCCAGCACCCGCCCGACCACCAGCGCCACCGGCGCCGCCAGGGTGAGACCGAAGACCAACGGGATCTCGGCGAGCGAAATGGTGTGGGAGTCTTGGTTGAACCGTATCGTGACGGCGGCAATCTCGGCTGCCGCGAACCCCAGGGCAAGCGCCCACCACGAGATGGTCCACGGCACGCCGTCCGGAGCTGCCAGAGGTAACACCCAGGTGAAAATGAGCGCCGCAACGGCAATCATGACCGCCGTCATGAGCCAGACGGAGGCAACCCGGGGCTTTGGCGCCGCGGCAACTGCCGGCACGTGCGGCTCCGTGGCCGGCGCGATCGTGTTCATCATTCCTCCGCACAGCGCCGTCGCGCTGAGCCAGGTTGTATACGTACTTACGTCTTCGGCAATCCCGTTGCGCCGATTAACCATTGGCCCTACTCATTGCAGGAGCGCCGCTCTGACTAGTCCCATCTCCCGAATAACGATGACGCTCCGCCATTTGGGCACAGGTGCCGATCAACTACACAAGGTCCGACAGACGGACCGCGTAGGAGAATGCATATGCAAAACGAACCAACAAGTGCCGCACTGGCGTGGGCACGGATGGGGCGGCGCCGGATCGCATTGATCGCGGCAAGCCTGGTTCTCGCTCTTGCGCTCATCGCTTCCCTTGGCAGCCCGTCTAGTTCGGCCTCGGTTGATACCGGAGCCGGAGACGGAACTGAGCTGGTAGCGGGCAAGTGGACGAGCACAAAAGACGATTCGATCGGCCCCTGGGTCGGCGAAACGATGAACTACAGGGCGGGACCCAGCTGGACGTAGCTGCGCTGCTCATGCATTGTGAAACGGGGGCCCCATCAAGGGCCCCCTTTCTACGTGGCTAGCCGTCCCCGAAGCTGATCACTGCAGGCGGGGCCCCAAACTCCGGACGCTCAGTGCGGGTCCGCTTCAACTCCCAGAATCCGGGCGTCGTCGTCAGCGTTACCACTGCGTCCCACAGTCGGAGCGAGTCCTCCTTGGAAGGCACCCTCGTGATGACGGGGCCGAAGATTGCCACCCGGTCCCCCGCGTCGTCGTCGAAGGCGATGATCGGAGTGCCGATGTCGGTTCCCGCCAGATCAAGCCCAACCGCCATGCGGCGCTCGATCTCGGCATCCCACACCGGGTTGTCGAACGCTGCGACATGGATGCCGTCAAGCCCGACCGCCTCCAACGATACGGACGGGTCGAAGGAACGATCCTTGTCATGATGAATCCGGCGCCCGAAGTCCCAGTACAGGGGGAACACTGCCTCGTCGCCGTATGCGCTGCGCACTGACTCCATCACCCGAAGGAGGTTGTGCGTGAACCGGTTTGGCTCGTACCACTCGCTGGTTTTGGCAGGCTCATTCTTCACGAGCAGGCTGATCGGCTGCCACGTGATGTCGAGGTCACGCTCCGGAGCTACAACGTCGACGACCCACCTGGCCGTCACCCAGCACCACGGTCATATGGGATCCACCCAGAAGTCGACATTCATGGCGGCGAGGTTACCCGTCGCGGCGGCGAGGGCGGCCAACCAGGGCGATCAAGTGCCCTAGGCGGAGACCAGCTTCTCGACCGCGCTTCGCAGGTCGGCGGGTCGGAAAGGTTTGGTGAGGAAGCCGTCGGCTCCGGCGAGCTCGGCCTTGATACGGCAGTCGTTGTCGGCGTGGGCGGTGACAATCAGGACGGTCACGCGCTCGTGATCGGCACGCTCCCGCAATTGACGCAGCACCTCCCAGCCGTCCATTCCTGGAAGACCGATATCGAGGATTATCAGATCGGGGTCGAAGTCGCGGGCCGCGGCAAGGCCGGAGATTCCGTCCTTTTGCAGCTCCACTTGCCATTTGCTGTCACGCAGGCACATCTCGATGACCCTGCGGTTCAGGGGTGAGTCCTCGACTACGAGGATCCGCTGTTCCGATTTGCGTGCTGTGTTCATCATTTGAACCTCCACCCTTGATATCGGAAGATCTGCTGGTTTGGCGGAGCGTCATCCGCGGCCGGGGGAGATAACTAGTCACCTCTTGGCTCGGAGTGGTTGCTGCGAGCGGCCGTAGCCGCGCCGCGACAGGAGTTGTGGCCAGGAATGTTCGGCAGTCGTTGTATCCGCGGCCCGGCGGCGCTACAACTGCTCCCATGAACTGCCGTTGGTGCCGACTTCCTATGGCATATGTCCACGGTCACGCTGCCTGCCTCAACAGCACCTGCGCGATGTTCGGCCTCAATCAGGCGGAGTGTTGCGACGGAGAGACCGCGGCCGCCTGTGCGGCACCTCCTTCAAACGTTGGCTCGACGGCCCGCTCTGGAGCCGTCGGCTAGTAGCGGCTACTCGGATGTCGATCTCAAGGCGTCACGTCTGGCGCTGCGGCCCTGAAGGAGTGTGGCTAGCGGCGTCGTCGCAGATAGGTAACCAAGTCGCGATACGCGCCGTCGATCGTCCTAAAGGTGACGTCGTCGCCCTCGATGATCCGGCCGCGATCGCGGCGGCTGATGGTCGAGCCGTGAACAAAGACCTCGGCGCCGTCCATAGCTCGCATCACGAGCCCTGATCCCGCGTCGGCGTCGTACCGGACAAGAACCCCTTCGTAGCGGGTCCCGCGGCGCAGTATCGGCACCAGCCCGATACGCCCAAAGGCAGTGATTGCGCCGATGACAAGTAACAGGAAAAGGATGGGGAGAGACATCTCCGTCGCGCCGGTCCGAACAGCCCTCGCCATGAGCACCAGCGAACGGCCGATGTTGTTGCGAACCTCTCCGGGCTGGGCAGGCGCCGAGGTCACCTGGTTGATTCCGCTGACGATCGCATTTCGCGTCGGCGTCGCACCCAGTGGCTCTTCGACACCGGCAATGGCCCACACGAACTCAACAGCTGTCCTGTCCATGCCGTCTGAAACCACGATCCTCACCGTGTAGGGAGAGCCGGCGAGCCCGTCGAACCCCGCCTCGCCGGAGATGGCACCGCTGGCTCCGTCGATCTCGAGGCCGGGCGGGAGATTTTCCGCAGTGAAGGCGACCGTGCCCGGATATGAATCGGGGTCCGTGGCACTGACCACAAAGGTCACCGCTTCACCCGGCATCGATCGTTGGTCTGGCGGCTGCGCGACCGTTGGCGCAACATTGGGGCGGCCGACCTTGACTGTGATGGTCTCCATGTCGCTCTTGGGGAGGGTCCCCCCGTCGGTGACCGTGATGGCGAATGTGTGAGACATGCGGTCCTGGGCCGCACTCGGCCGCCATTCAAAGACGCCCGTGCTCGGGTCGATGGCCGCCCCGGCCGGTGCGTCCTTCGAAATTGCAAAGGTGAGAAGATCGGCGGGGCCGTCGGCGTCGCTCGCTTGAGCCACAAAAGTCAGCAGCTCCCCTGCCGCTATCTGCCGATTCCCAATCGGGGCCAACACCGGGGCAACGTTGGCGGTGACCACAAAGAACGTGAAGGTCGTCGTGCTGGACATCTCCGGCGAGCCGTCGTCTGCCACGGTGATCTTCACCTCATGTGTCTCGCCGACCGCGGCTTCGTCCGGCTGCCAAGTCAGCTCCCCCGATGCCGCAAACTCGGCGCCTGCGGGGAGCCCGGTCGCGGAGTAGTGCAAAGCCTGAGCGGGTAGATCGGCGTCGATGCCGGTGACGACGAGCAGGAACGGTAGCCCGGCCTCCACCTCGTACTCGGTCGGAACCGCAATCTGAGGGGCCTGGTTCGCTTCGAATACGACGACCGTGACTCGTTCGGAGCTCGATCGAGCCGGACTGCCCGTGTCGGTTACGACAACGTCGAATGTATATGTCCCGGGCCCCTGCTCCTCAGCTGGGATCCAGGCGAAGACGCCGCCCGAGGTGATGCTGGCGCCCGATGGGATCGCGCCCGAGAGCCGGAACCAGAAGGTGTTCGCCGGCAAATCGGGGTCTCTCGCGGTGGCCGTGAACGTGATGAGCTGGCCCTCCGGCCCCGTCACGGTCCCGATCGGTGTGATCTCGGGCGCATTGTTGGCGTCGTTCACCTCGACAGTCACAGTCTGCCTGTCGGATAGCTTTGGCGACCCGTTGTCCGTTACCACCACGTCGAAAGTGTGCGTTCCAGGGCCCTGGGCTTCGCTGGGAGTCCAAGTCAGCAACCCGGCCGCGGTGATGTCGGCACCTGCTGGAGCACCATCGAGGGTGAAGGTCAGAACGTTGGCTGGAGAGTCGATGTCGGTCGCCGACGCTTGAATCGTGAAGAGACTGCCCTCGTTGATTGTCGGCGGGGCGATCGGGTTCAGGACGGGTGCCAAGTTGATCTCGCCCACAACAACCGTCACTGGCGCGGTAGATGACATGGCCGGAACGCCATCGTCTGTCGCCACCACATCGAAGCGGTGAGTTCCGGGGCCTTGGGCTTCGGTCGGCGTCCATGTGAACGTTCCGCCCGGGCTGATCGCGGCGCCGACCGGAGCGCCCGAAAGGGAGAAGCTGACGAGGTTCGCCGGGGAGTCGGGGTCGGTGGCACTGGCTGTGAACTGCAAGAGGCTGCCCTCGTCGACCGACATCGGGCTAATGGGATTGATCGTCGGGGCGATGTTGGCCTCGGTAACGGTGATCGTCACCGTGTCCGAATCCGATCTAACAGGAACGCCATCGTCGATCACCACGACGTCGAAGGTATACGTTCCAGGCCCCTGTACATCGGTCGGCGTCCAACTGAACACGCCACCAGATGTGATGCCGGCTCCCGGCGGAGCCCCTGCGAGGTGATACGACAGCGTGTTGGTTGGCACGTCAGCGTCGGTGGCGGCCGCCGTGAACGTGGTCGTAACACCCTCGGCGACGGTCCGGTTGGCGATCGGGGCCAGGTTCGGCGCCAGGTTCTTCTCGGCAACGGTCACAACAACCGTTTCATAGTCATATTGGGCCGGAACGCCGTCGTCCCACACCTTGACGTCGAAAGAGTACGACCCGGGTCCCTGCGACTCAGTCGGAGTCCACGTGAACAGTCCGCTCGACGAGATAGCTGCTCCAGACGGTGGGTTCCCGGACAAGTTGAAGACGAGATCGTTGGCAGGGGTCTCTGCGTCCTCAGCGGTTGCGGTGAACGTCAGCAGACTGCCCTCCTCAACCGCCCGATTGCCTATGGCGTCGAGCGACGGCAGCGCGTTTACCTCCGCCACTGTGATGGTCACGGTGTGAGTGTCGCTGAGACTCGGCGTGCCGTCGTCGCGCACTGTGACACCGAATGAATAGACGCCGGGACCCTGGGCTTCCGACGGCGTCCAAGTGAAGGCACCGTTTGCGGACATCAACGCACCCGCCGGCTGTGAGCCGTCCAGCTCGAAGCTGAGGGCATCGTTGAGGTTGGCATCAGAGGCGGTGGCGGTGAACGCGAAGGGAACCTCTTCGTCAATGGTCGCATTGGCGATCGGATCCAGCTGCGGTGCCACGTTGTCTGCGCCAAACAGCTCGATTGCCAGATCGTCGACGTTCATGTGGGAAATGTCCGGGTTGCCCACAAGCTCGAATCGAATCGTCGTGGACGACGAGATCCACGGCGTGATGTCATGGGATTCGACGACCGGATCCGGATCCGTCACCTCGAGCGGGTAGTCACGCAGCGTCGACCAGCCACCGGATCCGGTTGCCGACACCGAAAGACGGACGACGCCGGGCCCCGGCGCGTGATCATGGCGCCGGTATGTAAAAGAGAGGGTGGCACTGTCTGCCGCGGACAGGTCGGCAGAGCGTTGGATTGCTGAGTCTGTCACGCTGGGGTCCTTGCCGATGATCAGGCACAGGAGGCTCGGGCAGAACGGTTCCGATCCGATTCTGACATTCCCCGTCCACGGGCTTCCATCGTCGTTGCTCTCGATCCAGTCGGGGCCCCAGGTAAGCGACCCCAGGCTGTTGCCGTATGAGATGAGGGAGAAGTTGTCACGGTATTCACCCAGGGAGGCGGCGGCGAGCGCCGTGGGAACACCCGCCGACAGGGCCACCAGAGTGATCGCCACGACGACTCCCCGCCACCTGCCGCCCACCTGCGAGCGCCGGGGCCGGCTAGCCGTCATGGCTGGACTGCGCCGCCAAGTATTCGTCACGTCGCTCCCTGAGCCAGTGGCGAAGGTATGAGGCCTGCTGAGCGCTCCGCTCCTCGATCGGGTCGACGGGCTCGGGCAACGCGACCTGCGAGGCGTCAATCGGCAACTGCACCACGAACCGAGCCCATCCGCTGTGGTTCTCGTAGGCGACCGAGCCGCCCATGTCTTCGACCAGAGAGCCGACAACCGACAGTCCCAGACCGACCGACCCCGTCATCAGAGCTTCCTGGCCACCGTGAACGAACCGGGTGAAGAGGCGCGGCTCCATATCTTCTGGCACTCCGAGACCATCGTCCGCGACAACCAACTCGAGCATGTCGCCACGCTGCCTGCTGGTCACCCGAATGTTGGGCCCGCCGTAACGCTGGGCGTTGGAGAGCAGGTTGCGCAGGATCTGGCGGACCCTGACGGGATCGCCCCAACATGTGCCCTCGGTCATGAGCACTTCCACGTCGGGGCCGGAATAACGCATCGTGGTTATCACAGACTCGAGCTCGCGGCGCACGTCAACCATCTCGTTCTTGTACGTCAGGGCGTTTGCCTCCACCCGGGCCGAAACCAGCAGGTCCTCCACCATCCGGGTCAACTCCGACGACTCGTAGTTGATCAGCCCGACGAGGTCCATCGTGGTGGTCGGGTCGACGGCACCAGACTCGAGCAGCAACTCAGAGAAGCCAAAGATCGAGGTCAGCGGTGTCCGCAGCTCGTGGGAGATGTTGCCAATGAACTCGTCCTTGGCGCGTACCACGTCCCGCTCCGCCTCGAGGCGGGCATCGAGCTGGATCTCGGCGGTGTGAAGTTGGCGCCGCGCCGCGTAGCGGTAGGCAAGCACCGCCCCTAGCGGCAACAGAAAAGCGACGAGAAACGTGACGATGCTTCCAAGACGGGAGGCGGTGGCGCCGGTTGATGTCAGCGCCAGCTCTTCCGCCGCCCGGCGGGCGTCGAGATCATCTCGAAGCTCCTCAAACGAGGTTATTGCTGGACCGCTCAATCGGGCCCCGGCTGCATCGATCTGTCCGGATTCGATCATGGCGATCACCGCCGTGCCTGCTGCTGTGGCCGCCCCCATCCGGTCTGTGGTGTTTCCCGGCTCGACCGTTTCAATGAGGTCAGCGATGCGGGCCTGCAGCTCGTCGATCGTCGCCCTGGCCTCCACCACGGCGAGGTCAAGCGTGGCTTTGTCTGCCACCCCGAGAGCGTGATCCTCGGCGAGCAGCATGGCTTGGCCCAAGGCCTTGAGAGCGAGCGCGTTGGCGCCGAGCGCGGCCTCCACTCTGCTGAGCGCGATCCCGTCTTCGACAACCTGGGAGGTCGCCCGAGTAGTCGAGATAAAGAGGGCGCTCAGTGTCAGCACGATCAAACCCGCCGCTACCGACCAGCGAAACCCCGAGCGCTTCGGGTTGCCCACACGTGACCGCTTTATTGGGATGTATCGCATGGTGACTTCGCTGGGTAGGCCTTCCGATCGTCGTCGGCACATCGGGGCCTTCATGCAAAGGGCTATTTCCGAAAATGACACAGCGGCACTAGTCCCTCGGCCGCTCGGACATACTCGATCCGGGCACCTGCTGGAAAGGACTATTCGGAAGATGGTCATCGACGGAGCGGGTGTCGAATCCGATGAAGTAGGGGTCAGGGAATCTTCTTTGAAACGTGGGCGGAACAGGTCATTTAATGGTTAAACGAAACCCACTGATGACCATTTTCGGCAGCCCCACCGTTCGGGCTCGGAATCGCTGGGACCGCTCCCTCACAATCACCATCGTCAGCGGCCTGGTGCTCCTGCTGGTCATAGGTCTTGTCTTCACGGTTGCCTACGGGAGCCAGCGCATCACGACGAGCGCCGGGTCACTGCACGATGCTGACGAATCCTTACGATCGGCGACGGTCGCCAGAGCCCAGCTGGCATTGGCCGGCCACATGGCAGCTGTCGACGAAGCGAGCGCCACCAACTCGGCGACCTACATCGACTTCTCGTTGGTCGAAGCCGTCGAAGCATTAGGACACCTTGACTCCGGCCTGGTTCGCCTCGACGAGGGGGGCCTCCTCGACGAAGGCGCCCAACAGGCGGCCGACGCTTTCACGATTGTGGCAGCCGACGCCCTCGCCCTCATAACGGCGCGAGGCGACAATCCGCGCTCGATTCAAGATCCACTCTCGCAGGCGTTCAACGACCTCGTCAGCGAAATCGTCGAGGTACGCGACACCCTGTCCGCCAGCGTCGCATCGTCGGATCAGCTTCTTGGCCAGGTTGGCAACCTGGCCCGGTTCTTCGTCGCCTT
>Ga0224512_10005710_pt1 | contig 10149 bp, 9 predicted proteins | sample SF_May12_sed_USG_4_FD_169103 | JGI IMG/M metagenome (GOLD analysis project Ga0224512, IMG submission 169103) | Sediment microbial communities from San Francisco Bay, California, United States - SF_May12_sed_USGS_13 | ecosystem: Environmental > Aquatic > Marine > Sediment | place: USA: California...
CCGTCACCCCTGCGCGCCCTCAGAATGGTCCCCCGCCACACGCCTTCAGCAACAATGGCTTGCGATGTTCCCGGCATGACGAAACTCGCGACACAATGAAACGCGGCGCCGCGCGACTCGTCGCTTACGTCGACGAGCTCCCGAAGTAGTTTGTCGATGTTTTGCTCGTCCGTCGCATTAGCGCCTGCATAGCGTGCCGAATAAACACCCGGTCGCCCGTCCAGCGCGTCCACGGCCAGCCCGGAGTCGTCTGCAATAGCGGGAAGCCCGGTTGCATCAGCGGCGTACCGTGCCTTTATCAGCGAATTTTCGGCAAACGTGGTGCCTGTTTCATCGGCGTCACGGACACCCAACTCCGACTGCGCCACAACCTCGACACCAAAACCCTCGAGCAGGCGCGCGATCTCACGAATTTTGCCAGCGTTGCTGCTGGCCATCACGACTTTACCGGGCAGCGAGGTCACTTAAGTTACGGACGCAATCGCCTCGTTTTGAGCAACAATGATGTCGCTGATTCCGGCGCGTGCCAGGCTGATCATCGTGCTGAACTCGTCGTCGGTAAATGCGTGGCCTTCGGCAGTACCCTGCACCTCGATGAAACGGCCGGCATCGTTCATGACGATGTTCATGTCCGTTTCGGCCTCTGCGTCTTCCGCATAGTCGAGATCGAGCACCGCCGTACCGCGATAGATGCCGACCGAAATAGCTGCAACCTGCCCGTAAAGCGGCGTTTTCTTTATTCCACCGGCCTTCTCGAGCCTGTTCATGGCAATGGCAAGTGCGACATACGCGCCGCTGATCGACGCTGTTCGTGTGCCGCCGTCAGCTTGTATGACATCGCAATCCAGCGTTACCGATCGCTCGCCCAGAGCTTCGAGGTCCGTCACCGCACGCAGCGAGCGGCCAATGAGGCGCTGGATCTCGACGGTTCGTCCTCCTTGCTTGCCACGCGACGCCTCACGCCCCGAGCGCGTGTGCGTCGCCCTTGGCAACATCCCGTATTCGCCGGTTACCCATCCACGCCCTGTATTGCGCATCCAGCCTGGAACGCGATCTTCGATACTGGCCGTGCACAATACCCGGGTATCGCCAAAGGTTGCGAGTACGCTGCCCTCCGCATGTTTCGTGAAATCGGGAATGAAGCGCAGTTCGCGCATTTGTGACACTTTGCGACCACTGGGACGCATGATTACTCTCCTGCTTGCAGCCAGACTAACCGAGCCACCTTAACGCGGTGCCTGTCGTATTGTCACTGTAGGGAGAATTAATGCTCAAGGCCTTAATGCTCAGGCTTTTTAGATTCTCGACGAGATTGTTTTCGTCATTGTTGTCGCCGATGGCGCCGATTTCGGCCATATCTTCATTTTTCAGTCCCGACCACAAACCGTCCGAGCAGGCGAGCAATACATCACCGGGGGCGAGTTTGATGCAATTCGTAATGCTCATGTCCGGGACCGGGACGTCGCCACCGATACAACACTCGACGAAATTGCGCATCGGATGGTCATTGGCTTCTTCCTCCGTGATGGCGCCCTCCTGAATCAATACTTCGACATGGCTATGGTCGCGTGAGCGCTTCAACACGCGCCCGTCCCGCACCTGGTAGATCCGGCTGTCACCAATATGTGCCCAGAATGCGCCGCCCTCCTGCACAAGGCAGATTGCACAGGTTGCGCGTGGTCGAAAATCGACAGCGAGATCCCGGCCAAGTCCGACAACCTCATCGTGCGCGCGCGATAACGCCATATACAAGAAGCCTTGCGGGTCGAACACGGGCAACGTCGATTTCATGAATAGATCCTGCACAACCTTGAGGCCCGTCTCTGCCGCCCGGGCCCCGTCGGAATGTCCGCCCATGCCGTCAAAAACCAGCATCATCGCCGCTTCGTCGGCAATGACGACAGCCGCACGATCCTGGTTGTCCTTGCGGTCACCGAGCGCTGAAACTTTGGCGTATTCGATTTGCATGGCGTTAAGGTAGCCTTGATTGGCCTTCAACAGCGGCCACAGCTTAGAATGACGATCCTCGGAAAAACGTGACCCAGGCAGCAAACTGCGTCGTTACTGGGAGAAGGACGCTGATGTTACACAGTATGACAGGCTTCGCGCGAGAGTCCGTTGAAACCGGAATCGGTACTCTGACGTGGGAGATACGCGCGGTCAATCATCGATACCTGGACGTGCTGTTCAAGATACCCGACGACCTGCGACCGAAAGAGCAGTTTTTCCGCCAGCAGGCGAGCGCTGTCCTCGGACGGGGCAAAGTCGAATGTTCTCTCTATTTTCGTCGTGCGGTCCATCAGGAAAATGAGCTGCAGGTGGACAAGGGTCTTGTCGAATTGATCGGCCATCGGATTTCAGAGCTGACGTCGAAACTCCCCAATGTCGCCGCGGTAAACCCGATCGAGATTCTCCGCTGGCCCGGCGTCGTGCTACAAACCGAAATCGACACCGAACCGCTGTTCGAGCAGGCCACGGCGCTGCTCGACAAGGCGCTGGCCGCTATCGAGAGCATGCGCGCGAGTGAAGGTGAGAGAATTGCCGAGATGCTCGACACTCGTTGCGGCGACATCGAAGTAATTGCAGCTTCCGTTCGTAGCCGCATGCCGGAGGTTCTTGCGGCAACGCGCAGCAAACAAAAAGAACGAATCGAGAAGCTCGATGTCGAGGCAGATCCTGCACGATTAGAAATTGAACTCGCTTTGATCGCACAAAAAATCGATGTCGATGAAGAGCTCGACCGACTCGAAAGTCACCTCGTCGAAATTCGGGACGCGTTGAAAAATGAAAAACCTGTTGGTCGACGCCTCGACTTTCTCATGCAGGAACTGAATCGTGAGGCCAACACGCTGGGCTCGAAGTCTGCCGACGCGGAGACCACCAAAGCTGCCGTCGACCTGAAAGTCCTGATTGAACAAATGCGCGAACAGATTCAAAACGTCGAGTAAGTTCGGGTGGAAAAAAACAACGCGAAGCTGTTCGTTATTGCGGCACCCTCGGGTGCTGGCAAAACGACCATTGTCAAAGCACTCGTTGCGCGCAACCCCGACCTGCGCTTTTCCATTTCGTACACGACACGGCAGAAGCGCCGCACGGAAGTCGATGGGGTCGATTATTTCTTTGTCGATCTCGATGAGTTCGAACGCCTCGACGCAAAGGGAGAGTTGCTCGAGTCGGCACAAGTATTCGACAACTTTTATGCGACGGGTCGCAGCCAGGTGGAGAAGCACCTGACCGAAGGCCAGAACGTCGTGCTCGAAATTGACTGGCAGGGCGCAAGACAGGTTCGTGCGTCCATGCCGGAATGCGTCACGATTTTCATTTTGCCGCCCTCGCTCGAAGAACTCGAACGTCGCTTGAGAGACCGCCGTACCGACAGCCCGGAGGTCATTGAGCGCCGGCTGCGCGACGCACTGAGCGACATGTCGCACTGGGATGAATTCGACTACATCATCATCAACGACAAGCTGGAACAGGCGGTCGATGATCTCGAAAACATATTGAAAGGGTCGGGCGATTCGTGTGCGCGCTCAAATGTGGCGTTGCGGCGCGTTGTTTCAAGAATCATCGGCTGAGGAATGGCGTCAGGGGCTCTTATAACAATTGGTTATATGACTTCGCTTTCTGGCCCACCGCTCAACTAGACTCGACGGCCTCATTTCTGGGTCCAACCACGATCCACACGCAAAGGAAACTGACACATGGCCAGAATCACGGTCGAAGATTGCCTGGATAACATCGAAAATATTTTCGAAATGGTACTCGTTGCCGCCAAGCGCGCACGGCGCATAGCACACGGTGCGGACCCGATGGTCGAGCTCGAGAATGACAAACCGACCGTCCTGGCTCTGCGCGAAATTGCCGAAGGTCATATCACGCCCGCGATTCTCGAAGAGATCGATCAGCCGGCCGCCGCGGAGCTTATGCATTCCGACGCGCCCGAGGACATCCTGCCGGTTCGCGGTATCTCGATCGGCGACTGATATCCACGCGAACAGCGGCCCTGGCAGCCGCGGCCGCTTGACCGTTACGCGGCTATTACCGCTATTATCTGAGCATGGATTACGCGGCGACAATTCTGTCCAGGTTCCCCGGCGCCTCGAGGCGAGACCACGGAGTGCGGCGTCTCGTTGAGACGCTCAAATCCTACCTTCCCGACGACCAAATCGATCAGATTCTGCGCGCCTATGAATTCGGCGCCAGCGCCCACGAGGGGCAGACGCGCAAGTCCGGCGAACCCTATATCACGCATCCCGTTGCCGTGGCCCAGGAACTCGCCGACATGCATCTCGATGCGCAGGCCATCACGGCCGCAATATTGCACGATGTCGTAGAGGATACCTCCGCCTCGCTGGATGACATCGGGGAGAACTTCGGTCACGAGGTCGCGCAACTCGTGGACGCCGTCAGCAAACTCGACCAGATTCAATTCCGCAGCCGCGCCGAAGCTCAGGCGGAAAGCTTCCGCAAGATGATGCTGGCAATGATCGAGGATATTCGCGTCATCCTTGTCAAGCTCTCTGATCGACTCCATAACATGCAGACGCTCGGCGCAATGCCTGCCGCCAAGAAAAAACGCATCGCTCGCGAGACGCTGGATATTTATGCGCCGATCGCAAATCGGCTCGGCATTAACAGTCTCAAGATCAGACTCGAAGACCTGGGCTTCAAGCACCTTTATCCATTGCGTTATCGCGTGCTTGCTAAAACGCTCAAGAAGAGCAAGGGAACACAACGCCAGATCGTCAAGCGCATCTCCGAAGAGTTCAGCAAGGCCATGCTGGAAGAAGGCATCAACGGCGAAGTCATCGGCCGTGAAAAGCACCTTTACAGCATCTACAGGAAGATGGCCGAAAAAAGACGACCGTTATCGGACATCGTTGATGTTTACGGTTTTCGTATCATCGTTGACGATGTAAACACCTGCTACCAGACACTGGGGCTGATTCACGGCCTTTACAAACCGATGCCGGGCCGGTTCAAGGACTACATCGCGATACCACGCATTAACGGCTATCAGTCTCTCCACACAACGCTGTTCGGGCCCAAGGGTCTGCCACTGGAGGTTCAGATTCGCACCCACCAAATGGATCGGGTCGCCGAGGCCGGCGTCGCGTCACACTGGATTTACAAGGCGGACGAGAAGACTGATGCGACGCCGCAACGGCGTGCCCGCGAATGGCTGTCGAGCCTCGCCGAGATTCAGCGCTCCGGCACGTCCGAAGAATTTCTCGAAAGCGTCAAGGTCGACCTTTTTCCGGACAAGATTTACGTGTTTACGCCGAAGGGCGACATCATGCCGTTGCCGAAGGGCGCAACAACCGTCGACTTCGCATACGCGGTGCATACCGACATCGGCGATCGCTGCGTTGCAGCAAAAATTGATCGCGCGCTTGTGCCGCTAAGGACGCCCTTGCAAAACGGTCAGACCGTCGAAATTGTCACCGCGCGCGGTGCCAAACCAAACCCGAACTGGCTAACCTTCGTTCGCTCGGCCAAAGCGCGAACCGCGATACGCAATCACATGAAAAACCTGCGTTCCGCAGAATCAATCGACATCGGTAAGCGGCTGCTCGACAAATCCCTCAAAGACGAGGGTTCGTCGCTGCGCAAGATCGGCAAGGTGCGCATGGCCAGCGCGCTCGAGGAACTCGGTCTCGACAAAGCGGACGAGTTGTTTGAGCAACTGGGCCTGGGTAAACGACTGGCACCCCTGACGGCGCGAATCCTCGTTGGAACGGGCGAAGAGGACTCCGCTGATAACAACGTGGCTGGCCTCGTCATAGCCGGTACCGAAGGCATGATCATCAGCTACGCCAAATGTTGCCACCCGATTCCCGGGGACGTCGTAATGGGCTACCTCACAGCCGGTCGTGGCGTCGTGATTCACAGGAATACCTGCGGCAACCTGAGCAATTTCCGCAAGCAGCCGGAAAAATGGATTGCGGTTACCTGGGAAAAAGATATCGAGCGGGAATTCACTTCCCAGATTCAAACCGAAACACGCAACCGGACCGGTGTGCTGGCGGAGGTTGCCGCGACAATTGCGGACTGCGGCTCAAATATCGAGCAGGTTGAGGTTCTCGGCCGGCATGAAGACTGTTCCGTTCTCTCCTTCTTGCTAAGCGTCAAGGATCGCAGCCATCTCGCGCGAATCATGCGTGACGTACGCAAGATGCCGAACGTTTTACGCGTGTCGCGCGATTGCGCGTAGCCAGTTGTTTTTCGATTCCAGGAAAGTCCGATGAGTAAAGAGGCAATTCACACCGACAGCGCGCCGGCCGCGATCGGCACTTATTCGCAAGCGATACATGCGAGTGGTTTCGTGTTCCTTTCGGGGCAGATCCCGCTTGTCCCCGAGACCATGGAAATCGTTGACGGCAATTTCGAGACGCGTGCGCGTCAGGTATTTTCCAATCTGGCTGCCGTCGCGAGTGCGGCGGGCGGCAGTCTTGACGATGCGGTCAAAATCACCGTATTTCTGACGAACCTCGACAATTTCGCGACCGTCAACGCGGTCATGGAAGACTTTTTCAAGCAACCTTTCCCGGCGCGTGCCGCGGTTGGCGTTGCGTCGTTGCCGAAGGGCGTCGACGTCGAGGCCGACGCGATCCTTGCGTTGTAGGCGACCTTTCTGGCCTATTGTTGTTTTTCGCGGGCAGAACCCGCTCCTACGGAACACTGACAAACCGTGGAACAGCAGTCACCGCTGACACAATTAAAGGGCATTGGACCGGCGCTTGCACAAAAGCTCGAGAAGCTCGGGCTTTTTTGTGTCGAGGATCTTTTGTTCCTGCTGCCGTTGCGCTACGAGGACAGGACCCAGCTCGTAAAGATCGGCGCGCTTGTCCCCGGGAGCCGTTGTCTCGTGACAGGCGAGGTATTGCTCGCGGAAACCGTCTATCGCGGGCGACGCAACCTGCTGGTTCGGATCAGCGACGGCAGCGGCCAGCTGACGCTGCGCTTTTTTCATTTTTCACGGCAGCAACAGGCGCAGTTTCACGCGGGCACCTCTGTTAGCTGCTTTGGTGAAGTTCGACGCGGCTCGGCAGGTTTCGAGATGATTCACCCCGAGTATCGCATCTTGCGCGAGAACCAGGACGCGTCGACGGATGATTCACTGACGCCGATTTATCCCGCGACCGAGGGCGTACAACAAGGGCGTTTGCGCAACCTGACCGACCAGGCACTGCGTTTCATGCAGGAGACCCCGCCCGTCGAACTACTGCCCGCAAGCATCACGAACAAACTCGGCATGCCGTCACTCGCCGAAGCAATTCGCTACCTGCACCGGCCACCGCCCGATGCGAATGTGCAGCAGATGTTGCAGGGCCGGCATCCTTGCCAGCAGCGGCTCGCTTTTGAAGAACTGCTGGCGCACTACCTGAGCCTGCGGCGCCTGCGAGCGCTTGCCGAAACGGAAGATGCGCCTGCGCTGACCGGCGGTGACACCGTGGTCGGTCGCTTTATCAGCGATCTGCCGTTTGAGCTGACCAGCGCACAAAAACGCGTCATCGATGAAATTCTTTCCGACTTGTCGGAACCGCACCCGATGATGCGCCTGATCCAGGGCGATGTCGGTTCGGGCAAGACCGTGGTTGCTGCGATTGCCTGCCTGAAAGCGATTGCCTGCGGCGTCCAGGCTGCGGTCATGGCGCCTACCGAGATCCTGGCCGAGCAGCACTGGCGCAATTTCTCCGACTGGTTTGGCCCGCGCGGCATCGAGCCGGCCTGGCTAAGCGGCAGCCAGCGCGCCGCCGCGCGCCGCGAATCACTGCAATCGATCGCCGATGGCCGTGCGCAACTTGTTGTTGGCACGCATGCGCTGTTCCAGGAGGGTGTGGAATTCGAGAGCCTTGGACTCGTCATTATCGATGAGCAGCATCGCTTTGGCGTCCACCAGCGCATGGCCTTGCGTGACAAGGGAGTATCGGCGGAGGGGCATCCACACCAGCTCGTGATGACGGCGACGCCGATACCGCGAACATTGGCGATGGCCGCTTACGCCGACCTGGACACGTCGGTCATCGATGAATTACCGCCGGGCCGCCAGCCCGTTTCCACCATTGCCGTTCCCGATACTCGTCGTGGCGAAATCGTGGAACGCGTACGCTCCGCGTGCGCGTCGGGCCAGCAGGCTTACTGGGTATGTCCCCTGATCGAGGAATCAGACGTACTCGACTACCAGGCAGCCGAGGCCAGTTACCAGATGCTGACTGCAGCTCTTCCAAACCTGCGTGTGGGGCTGGTGCACGGACGTATGCGGCCCGCCGAGAAGGAGCGCGGTATGCAGGCCTTCAAGGAAGGCCTCATTCAGCTGCTCGTCGCGACGACCGTTATCGAAGTCGGCGTGGATGTGCCAAATGCCAGTCTCATGATCATCGAAAACGCGGAGCGCATGGGCCTTTCCCAACTGCATCAGCTACGCGGCCGCGTAGGGCGGGGCGCCGCACAAAGTCACTGCGTGCTGCTATACAAACCGCCGCTCGGCCGTATTGCCAAGGAGCGCCTCGCCGTATTGCGCGACACCAACGATGGCTTTATCGTCGCACAGCGCGACCTGGAACTACGTGGCCCCGGGGAATTACTCGGTACCCGCCAAACCGGTTTGCCGGATTACCGCATTGCGAACCTGGTTCGCGACGCTGATCTGATGCCGCAAGTACAAATTACGGCAGAGGCAATGCGCACCGCTTCCGACAACAACGCGGCTGCAATTGTGCGTCGCTGGCTCGGTGACACGCGAAAATACGGCAAGGTGTAGACTTGAACCTATGAAACCCGCGCACGCCAACGCATTCGCACCCCAACTCATGAGCCAGTTGCGCAACTACGGCAAGCTGATGCGCCTCGATAAACCGATTGGCATCTGGCTTCTGCTCTGGCCAACACTCTGGGCGCTGTGGCTCGCGGGACATGGTGTGCCTGATCAGGGCCTGTTCGTCGTTTTTGTCCTTGGTGTTGTCGTCATGCGCTCCGCCGGCTGCGTTTTAAACGACTATGCCGATCGCAAGATTGATCCCTATGTTGAGCGCACGAGAACGCGTCCGATTGCCTCCGGTGCTGTCGCGCCGATGGAAGCACTGACGCTGTTCGCCGCGCTCGGTCTGATCGCCGTCGGACTCGCGACCATGCTCAACACGCCGGCGCGCTTGCTTGCCATCATTGGTGCTGGCCTGACTATCGCCTATCCGTTCGTCAAGCGTTACCTGTCAATCCCGCAGTTCGTGCTCGGCGCGGCATTCGGCTGGGGTGTGCCGATGGCCTTCGCTGCGCAAACGGGCACTATCCCGGAACTCGCATGGCTGGTCTTCGGCACGGCCATGATCTGGGCTGTAATTTACGACACGTTTTACGCCATGGTGGATCGCGAAGACGACAAGAAGATCGGCGTCAAGTCGACAGCCATATTGTTCGGCGAAGTCGACCTGTTCGTTATTGCCGGCCTGCAGGTACTGATGCTATTTGCGCTTGCCCTGATCGGCTATCGGGCAGAGCTCGGGTTCTGGTATTACCTGTCCGTTGCAATCGCAGCTGCGCTTATGGGCTGGCACCAGTGGCTCGCGCGCGACCGGCAACCCACCGGTTGTTTCGCAGCCTTTCTGCACAACCATCTCATTGGCATGGTTGTGTTCATTGGTATCGTGCTCCACTACACGTTCAACCCTTTCGCCGCAGGCTGAATCACGCCGCCCTTGCCACGGCCAGCACGCTGACCTTTCTCACGCCACGCCGGATAAGCGCCATCGCGAGCTGGCGCGTGGTTTCACCCGTGGTGACAACGTCATCCACGATCAATACGTTTCGAAACCGGGGCGTTTTTCGGACAACGAATGCCCGTCGCAAATTCTTGCGGCGTTGAGAGGCCGCGAGACCCGACTGGAACGGAGTGGCTCGGCGGCGGGCGATACCCGTCATGATCGGCAGCGCACACTGGCTGGCAAGCGGCTTGCAGAGTTCCAGCGCCTGGTTGAATCCGCGAAATGCCTGTCGCTGCCAATGCAGCGGCACGGGCAGGAGAGCATCGATATCGGCAGGAAGTCGCGGCATTTGCGCCATGAGTACGTCGCCAAACGCTGGCGCGTAGTGCAACCGGCGACCGAACTTCAGGGCCTTGAGACCCGCATCAACGGGAAACTCGTAGAGCAG
>Ga0224512_10005711_pt1 | contig 10149 bp, 9 predicted proteins | sample SF_May12_sed_USG_4_FD_169103 | JGI IMG/M metagenome (GOLD analysis project Ga0224512, IMG submission 169103) | Sediment microbial communities from San Francisco Bay, California, United States - SF_May12_sed_USGS_13 | ecosystem: Environmental > Aquatic > Marine > Sediment | place: USA: California...
CGGGGCTCAGATTTCCTTGCCTGCGGCTGCCGCGGTTCCGCTTGGCGCAGCTGCGACTTGCGCGGTTCGCTGACGCGAGCTTGCAGTGATCTGCCTTGTGTAGAAGGGCGAGTGGCAGAAGAGCGAGCCGTAGAAGGACGAGTCGCAGCAGGACGATTCGTGGTCGTTCGTGGCGTCACCGTCGCGCGTTCGCGAAAATCGAAATCGGCCTTCGGTGATTGTCGCTTGCGGCTGCCCGGCTCTCGCAAATCATTTTCACGGGGTGCAACCACGCGACGCTCGTCACCTCGACGCTCGTTACCTCTTGTAACCGAATCGCGATTGATCTGCTTGCCGGCAGTGCCGCGACTGGTCGTCCGCGGCGCGTCCACCGTTCCGCGAGTAGGTGGCGTCAGGCCACTGGACCTCGTTGTAGTGGTCGATGTCGTGTTCGGATTCGGAAAATAGCGCGTACGCGTAATGCGCTGATCCGATGAGCGAACAGTGCGGCGATGCTGCGGCCGCCAATAGTCGCCGTCACGGTAACGGTTGATCGTGACATGATTATTTCTATTCACGTAATAATTGTTGTGGGTATGGATGTTCGGGCGTCGATACCACCAGTTGTTATAGTACGAATGTCCGTAGTAAGGATGACCATGATAGCTGTGGTGATAAATGTGCAACCGGTCGGTGTACCAGCCGATGGAAAAAGCCGACGTAACACCCCAGAAAAAGCCATGGTTGAATGCATATCCGGAAGGATACGGGTAGTAGTAAACCGGGTAAGGCCTGGGGTAGTAGTAATAAACCGGGCGAGGTTGATACACGACGACACGCTCGGGTTCATAGTAAGGAACGTAAATCACGTCCTCCTCGACTGGCGTGATCTGAATTACGCCGTCTTCCTGCGCAACGGTCTGGTGGTCGTCGCTCTTCAGGTTTCCAGCTGCGTAGGCGCGGTCGCGGAATCGTTCGATCGCAGCGATAACTGCAGGTTGTTGAGCGACCACGGCTTCACCAAGACGCCAGGTCCAGTCAAGATCGTCGGCCATCATCTCGACGACTTCCGGATAGTTGCTCAGCGCAACGACTGAGTCATCCCAATCCGGATCAGGTTTCAATGACGGATCAGACTTCAGGTCTTTCAGAAAACGCGCCGCTTGCACAATTTGCAGCGGATACGTCGAGGCAGGAAGTACGATTGCCAGGAGGTCGTCGGGGTACAGCGCTATGGGGCCGATGATTCCTTCAAGTTCTGGCCCGGACAGAATGGTCAGTTCCTCACTGCCCGCAACAGCCTCAGGTTCATACGCTGCAACTGGATTGCCAGATTCGTCAACGGGAACCTGCGCGCTGCCAAGGGCTGGCCAGGCAAGAATCGCCGCCAACAGGCAGATGTTTTTCAAATTCAGCGTCTGAGTGCTCATGAGAGTCTCCGGTTTCCCGATGTTGGAACCAAGAATAACGCATGTAAACTGAACAATTGCTTAACCCCGCTGCGAAATTCCAGCTTATGGAACCTTTGGCGCGGAAAAATCGTTAATATGACTGGAATACGCGGAAAAAGTGGACAGCAAAATGACGGGTAGACATAGTCTACTGGCCGAATTAGAAGCCAGACGACAGCAGAAGACAGAAGGATCAGTTGAGGTTCTCAGCGCTGAATTGAGACCAAATGCTCAGGATGCGGGATATGACCCGTACGACAACCCGGGACCGGCCAAGACCGTAGCGGAGCTTGGCCGGGCTGCGTCACTGCGATCGAGACGCAAGCTACTCAAAAAGCGACGTTAACCGCAAACTACTTTTCGTCGTCACCGCCGTGCCAGGCGATGAATTTCCAGCCTTCCTCTGTTCTTATCAGAATGTCGGTATAACGTCCGTTGCTGACCTCAACGTTGTCGTCCGTGTCTTTGAAAGCACTCGAGTAAAAGTAATGCGCAATTGCGACATCTCCATTGACGACAATGGCGAGCGGATACAATTCATGGGCAACAGTTTCTCCCTGGTCGTCACGAAATCTGTCCCACATAGTGGTTGATGCTTTCGAGCGGGGCGCGGGAGAGTTCTTTGGCCATCCCGAAAAATCTTCGCTAAGAAGCCGGTCTATCCACTTCTTGTCGCCTTTTTCCTCGGCTCCCCACTGATCTTCTATAGTAGACCAGACATCAGCCTGGTCGTTGTGGTTTTCCTGAGCAAGGCCCAGGCCCGACATCGTCAGAAAAACAGAAGCGATCAGTAGTTTGTAGCTGGTCTTGTTGGTCATTGTGCTTGCCCCGTTTGTTTGTTTTTGCGAATAAGGCGAGTCTAGTCAGTTTTCATGATCATCGCGAGCAGGGGGACGAGATTAGCGGACGAAAATTGCTGCTCTTTGTCGATGGCATATAGCTCAAGCAAAGCCGCCTCGGTCAAATAGTCGGGATGATGAGCCTCAATAATCGTCGCGTACTGAATTGACTGATCATTTTTCTCGAGCGTCATTCGATAGACATGCACGGCGAGTTTGGCACCTTGTTTGAGCCTCATCAGCCGAACAATCGGGTGTTGCAGGTCTTGCATCGCTAAAGTGCCGATATGCAATGTGTCCTTGCGGATATTCCAGCCGGACTCTTTGAATGTTGTGCCGATGGACTGACCAGCCAGAACATCCTGATGTGGCTCCTCTATTTCGGCAACGCCTGCGTCGACAAACTGGACGACGGCATACGTTCGGCACGTGCTTTCGCCGTCAGCCACGCTGTTGAGACTTGAGCGACGCACTCCGGCATTCTGACCCAGCACGACTATCTGATAATTGCCAAACTGTTTTTCAATGCGGTCGCTATTCAGTAATTCAGGGTGGTGTGCACAAGCACTGAGCGCGGCCGCGAGAATAACGGGGGAAACGGGTTGTTGACGCATATTTGAGTTATCGATGTGGTTGCCGGCGCACTATACTACGGCAATGGATCATACTATCTGCTGTTATCGATGTGGTACCTCACTTGCCGCACTCTCTCTGCCGCTATCTCGCCAGGACCAATGCCCTGAGTGCAGCAATTATCTGCATGTCTGCAAGATGTGCGTGTTTTTTGACGTGCGTGTGCCGAAGCAATGCCGCGAAGACGATGCCGAAGAAGTGACCGAGAAGGCGCGGTTGAATTTCTGCGAATGGTTTAAACCAAGCGAGTCAGCATTCGACGACAAGGGCAAGGCTGAGGAAGATCAGGCCATTAGCGCGCTCGAGGCGCTGTTTGATGATTGATAGACGGACGTTTCTTAACCTGGCCGCAGCATCCATAGCGACAACGTCGATTGTCTCTTGTTCCGGCACAGAGAGACGCCCCGCAGTCGGCGTGCCTCGGAGCGCGTTTGATGAGCACTCGACCGCGGAAGAGGTAACGGCCGGCGTCGACCTGAGCGGCAAGCTGGCTTTAGTCACAGGCTGCACATCTGGAATCGGTTTTGAAACGATGCGGGTGCTGGCGATGCGCGGCGCATGGGTGGTGGGCACCAGCCGTGCGTTGCCACGAGCGGAGGCGGCGTGTGCCAGGGTCAACGGAACGACAAGCGCGTTACAACTTGAGCTATCAGACTTTGAATCGGTAATCGCCTGTGCAAACGCAATCCGATCGATCAATTTGCCGCTCGATATCCTCATTTGCAATGCGGGGTATTGGGCTGCCGGTGGTCAACGCAAGCTTGTCAATGGTGTTGAAAAGCATTTTGCGGTTAACCACCTGGGTCATACGGTGCTCGTTAACCGATTGCTCGGTCGTCTGTACATGTCCCGGCAGGGACGAATTGTGATGGTTTCCAGCCGGGCTGCATACACGAGAGCGCCGGAGCGCGGCATCGAGTTTGACAACCTCGATGGAAGCGAAGATTACAAAGACCGGCAGGCGTATGGCCAGTCGAAACTTGCCAATGCGCTCTACTCGTTACATTTGGCGAAATTACTCAGGGGAACACGCATAACAACAAATGCGCTGCATCCCGGGGTCATCAATACAGAGCTGTTTCGCAACGAGGGTCGGCTTTTTAGGGCGGCAATCTCGGCAGCGACCTCTCTCGGTTACGGTAAGACCGTTGAAGAGGGCGCGGCGACCAGCTGTTTTGTCGCTACACATCCCTCGCTGTCTGCAACGAGCGGCGAGTTCTTCGAAGACTGCAATGCGGTTGTCGTCGCTGGCGATAACCATCTGCACGACGAAGTGATGGCCGAGAAACTCTGGCAGGTGTCAGAGGACCTGACGCGCGAGCATCTTGTGTCACACACCGGGCCGGACTTTAACGATTTCGAACGCGCAGCGAGAGAACGACGAGCGAACAAAAAGTGAACGAAGCCACCGACAAAGCAATGGCAAATATGAATCCACGTCGCGGAGGATTACTGTTCGGACTCGCCGTCGGGCTGTTGGTCGCGTTTCTCTCTTACCAGTGGATTACGAACCCTGCGCCACGCGAGGAGCGCCAGCTGGAAGAGGCTGTTGTGCTTGATGCGCGCAACCACCTTATCGTGCAACTCGGTGTTCGAGAGATCATTGATCCGTTGGCCCCTAACCGGAAAATTGGCAAGTCCTACGTCTACCGGGCAGGCACAGGCTGGGAGGTGTCGGGATATTACCGAAGAGACGACGGTGATCGTTGGCACGCGTTCCTGATGTCCTTGGATGATGCGCGCAATATCACGCTGCTCAAGGTCCAGGACAGCGAACTTGCCGAGCGTGCAAGCGAAGACTCGATGCTCGAAGTCTCTCCCTAGGTAGCGGCGGTCGCCGTTGCCTGCTCTTGTGTTGTCTTATGCCATTCGAAAACGTTGAGTTCGATGAAAATGAACGCCACCAACCAAAGCAAGGCGTCCCAAAAGTCCACAAAGTCGCCGTTGATTCCCCAGAAAACTGCGGCGCAAAACAGCAGGGAATAAAGCACAAATTTGATGCTATTGCTCGCATAAAGTACCGCACCGTCATATCGCTGCCTTTCCTGTAAGCGGACATCAGTTTCGAGCACGATGACAACGAGTAGCCAAACGCCCGAATTGATGACGTCGACCCAGGCCAGGGCAATAATGTCCTTATAACCTTCGAAGTCCACGACGGCTCGCATTTCGTCGAAGCGCACGAACGATGTGGCGGTCGAGAACGATTGGCAGTTTGCCGCCGTAATGGCGGTGTATTCGTCCAGGCTCGTCGAATATGACCATTGCCCGGCAAGGGCACAAAGATCGTTAACGTTGGCGAGAGGCGTCATGCTGTTGAAGGCAAGCAGACTTACGATGTAGCCATAAAAAGCGTAGACAATGAACGCGTAGCAAATGGCTCTCAGGCCGTGCAATGACCAGGTCACAGGTCTGGTGAATTCTTCGTCATCAAGCACGTAGGTCTCGAGTTCGAACATCAGCAACAGGACGACCCAGGCAGCCGTATCAATGGTCGCGGCATAAGCTTCGATCATCACCTTGATGCCGACACCGTTCGGGAACTGTGTTTTGGCAGCGAGGACTTCTTCAACGAAGAACCAGTAAATGTTCATCGCAAGAAATAGGTAGACGATGTACTTAAAGGCCTGGAAGAGCTTGCTGCGGTCGATCGTCAAATACGTGCTCCGCTGATCAGCGGATGATTCTAAGCTCCTCCCGAGATGTTAGGCAATGCCGTAGCGATCTAGTCGTAGTCAACTGCACGCTCTGTCTCGGTCTCTACACCCGCATAGTAGACCCAGACATTCTCTTCGCCGGTCAGCAATTCGATGTATTTGGGGTGAACAAAGATATTTTCGCGGCCCGATTTGACCTCTTTGAGGATTCCGACATCGCAGAGTTGCTTGAGGTAGACCGACGCCGTTTGCCGTTTGGCAATGCCCGCTTCAACGAGGTTACCGATGCGGCAGTAGGGCTGCTTGAACAGAACCTCGACCAATTCCCAGGTGTAGATCTTCGGTAGATTGCTGTGCGTATATTCCGCGGTGTGCTCCATCAGTTCCCGAATCGCCTTGATCTTGTCAGTCGTCCAGGTGCAGGTTTCCTCCACGCCAGTGAGGATGAACTGGATCCATGGCGACCAATCCTGATCGCGCGTCACGTTCTGCAACAAGCGGTAGTAGGCCGCTTTGTTCTGAATGACGTAACGGCTGAAGTACAAGATGGGGGAGTCCAGCAGGCCGAGCTGCACCAGAAACAGAATATTGAGAATGCGGCCGGTCCGTCCGTTGCCATCGGCGAAAGGGTGAATGGCTTCAAATTGATAGTGTTGCACGGCCATACGCACCAGCGGATCGATGTCCGTCTTGTTGTGCATGAAGTCGGCCCAGTTATCGAGCTTGGCCTGCAATAACTTTTGGCCTTCTGGCGGCGTGTAGATCACCTCCCCGGTCATTCTATTCTTGAGAGTTGTTCCAGATTCTGCTCGAATATCAAGTTCTAAACCTTTGATAGTGCTGCATATTTGTATCGCCATATCCGTGGTCAGCATGCCTCGTCGAACCATTTTGCTGCCTTCGAAAAGGGCGGTCCGGTAACGCAGAGCCTCCTTTGTTGCCGCATCTGCCCGATCCTCGGCGATGTCGACATACTCGAATAATTTGTCGGTGGTGGTGACGATATTCTCGATTTCGGAGCTCGCACGGGCCTCAAGCAACGGCAGGGCATTGACCAGCACAGCTGAATTCGGGATCAACTCGGCAGCCTGCTTCAGTTCAGCCAGGGCGACGCGTGACTTGATACAGGTTTTGAGGATTTCCTTCGTTTCGATGCTGTCGATGGGCGGCGGTAGATCAGGTAAGGAGTTATAGGGAAGTTTCGGATTAAAATCAGTCATTTACGGAGCCTCTGGTCACTGCATCGGTAAGTCGATCGCGTCGACGTGTTTTCCTGATATGTCGAAAAAACAGAACTTTGTCGACATATACGGTCGAGTTGTCGATTGTATCGACATGTTCTGCCGATATGTCGATATAACTCAATTTTTTCGACATGTCTGCAGTATATGTCGATCGAATCAACACGAGCGTGAACCAGTTGGGGAAATACGGATGTTGCTGCTACGGCATTCGTAGGAGACTGCGTTTCGCCGATATTGCTTTAGAATTCGGCTCCCGATCGATAACGACCTGAGGGATCCCGGAGTGAGCGTGAAATCTGACATCGAAATTGCCCAGGCGGCGAGCATGCTGCCAATCGTCGACATTGCCGAGAAACTCGGAATCCCGGCACAGTCCCTGATCCCGTACGGCAACGATAAAGCGAAAATCAGTGATGATTTCATCAGGACGACTGCTGCGCACAAGAACGGTAAACTCATTCTCGTGACCGCGGTTTCGCCGACACCGGCCGGCGAGGGCAAGACGACCACGACAGTGGGCCTGGGCGACGCCCTGAACAGAATTGGCAAACGTGCGTTGATTTGTCTGCGCGAACCCAGCTTGGGACCCTGTTTTGGAATGAAAGGCGGAGCTGCGGGCGGCGGCTATGCGCAGGTCGTGCCAATGACGGACATCAATCTGCACTTCACGGGTGATTTCCACGCAATTGGTGCTGCACACAACCTCCTGTCTGCATTAATCGATAACCACATGCACTGGGAGAACGAGCTCAACATCGACCCGCGCCGTGTTACGTGGCGCAGGGTTGTCGATATGAATGATCGTGCACTGAGAACGATCACATCCGGTCTTGGCGGTTTTAACAATGGCATTGTCAGGGAGGCAGGTTTCGATATTACTGTTGCCTCGGAAATTATGGCGATCTTCTGCCTCGCGACTAGTCTTGAGGACCTGGAAAATCGTCTTGGCAATATCGTTCTGGGCTACACGCGAGATCAAGAGCCAGTAACAGTCAGGCAACTGAACGCGCACGGTGCGATGACAGCGCTGCTGCGAGATGCATTGCAACCGAACCTGGTACAGACCATGGAAAATAATCCGGCGTTGATGCACGGTGGGCCGTTCGCCAACATTGCGCACGGCTGCAACTCTGTCATGGCAACGCAAACTGCGCTGAAGCTGTCGGATTACGTCATCACCGAGGCCGGCTTCGGTGCGGACCTCGGTGCTGAGAAGTTTTTTAACATCAAGTGTCGCAAGGCCGGGCTCAAACCTGCGGTGGCCGTATTGGTTGCGACGATCAAGGCGCTGAAGATGCAGGGTGGTGTTCCCAAGTCCGAACTGGGCGCAGAAAACGTGGCGGCGCTTGAGCGAGGCCTCAAAAACCTCGGCCGGCACATGCGTAATCTCGCTCAATTCGGTGTGCCGGTTATCGTCGCCGTAAATCGTTACACCGCAGACACGGATGCGGAAGTCGGCGCAGTACAAGCTTACTGCGAGACCTTTGGCGTACGCGCAGTGAATTGCACCCATTGGGCGGATGGCGGTGCCGGCGCGGTAGAGCTTGCGGAGCAAGTCGCTGAGTTAGCCGACAGCGGCGCGGCGCAATTCAGAACCTTGTATACCGATGAAGTTTCGCTGTGGGACAAAGCCAAACGTATCGCGACAAGCATTTACAGCGCGGACGACATTATTGCTGACAAGAAGGTCCGCGAGCAGTTCGCGCAATTTGAAAAAGACGGCTACGCACATTATCCCGTTTGTATGGCCAAGACTCAGTACAGCTTTTCGACCGATCCGAATCTCCTGGGAGCTCCGACGGGGCACGTTGTGCCGATTAGAGAGGTACGTCTGGCTGCAGGTGCTGAGTTCATCGTTGTCGTTTGTGGAGCGATCATGACGATGCCTGGTCTGCCGAGAAAGCCCGCTGCCAACGATATTCGCGTCAACAGTGAGGGTCGCATCGAAGGTTTATTCTAGTTCGGCGGCTGCCCTTCGAAATGACGTCATAGTCCATTATGGGGCGCTATCGGCGCTCATTAAGCATCTTCAGTTAACTTATGGCTGTCTGCTGCTGTCAGTGCACAGCCGTAAACAGACTTGAGCTGGTCAATGACCTTTTGCGTACCCGTCGAAAAGGGCGCCTTTCCCTCAAAACTGTGCAGAACGATGCCTTCCAGCAAGTCTCCGAGTGACAGGTCGGTGTATTCCGCGAGAGCCTTGAGCACCTTGAGCAGCGACGTTTCGATACGAACACCAGTCTGAGTACGCGTAACAACCTTGGTCGGCATGGTCTTTCTCCCATCTAGAAAGGTAACATGGTAACAAAATAACACAGTAAATGGCAAAACGAGTACTATTAACGATACTGGCGGTGCCTGCATCGCATGGAAACACTCGCATGCCGACCAAAAGCGAACTACAGAAGGGTTTCAGGATAGGCGACTGGGAGGTCTTGCCAGGGCAGGGCATCATGCGCTGCGGCGAGCACGAAGAAAGACCTGAGCCAATGGTCTTCGAGGTCCTGATGGCGCTGGCAAGCCGAGATGGCGAACTGGTCACGCGACAGGAATTAATCGACGAAATCTGGGACGGGCGGCCGACCAGTGATGAGCCGATAAACCGGTGCCTGTCACAACTTCGGGGCCATCTTGGCGATCGCGAGCGGCCGTACCGATATATCGAAACTCTCACGCGCCGGGGGTATCGGCTCAATCACAAGGTTCGGCTTTACGAGCCGACCGTAGCTGACAACGATGAAGTCGTTCGAGTCGATCGCTTCCGAAATCAGAGGTGGCTGTGGACCCTGATTGGCGCGATCGTGGCCACCATGGTTATCGCAGCCATTATTCGTGCCGGATTGGTTGCCAATGTCGAGGAGCCCGGTAACGATAGTGGTGTTCGCTCGATCGCGGTGCTTCCGTTTGACAATCTCAGCGGTGATGAAAACGATCAGCACATCGTTTTCGGGTTCCAGGAAGAGCTTCTGTATACCTTGCATTCGATCCCTGGTTTCGCGGTTAAGCCTGGGCGCATTTCCTATCCGGATATGGAAGTTTCTGATATCGCTCAGACGCTCGGTGTTGATGCTGTGCTCTTTGGCGCCGTGCAGCGCGACCGCGATATGTTGAAAATTAATTACAACATCGCCAGCCGCGTCGATGGTCTCAACCTCTCATCGGGCAGCATTACCGGGCAGCTAAACGGGATATTTGGTTTGCAGGAGAGGCTGGCATCGATGGTTCGTGACGACTTGTTAGGCGAGTCGCCCCAGCAACTTGTTACGAGAACCCGACCGGCCAGTTACGAGGCATACGATCGCTACCTGCGGGGGACCTACGCTTTAGACCACCGGTCCACACAGCG
>Ga0224512_10005712_pt1 | contig 10149 bp, 10 predicted proteins | sample SF_May12_sed_USG_4_FD_169103 | JGI IMG/M metagenome (GOLD analysis project Ga0224512, IMG submission 169103) | Sediment microbial communities from San Francisco Bay, California, United States - SF_May12_sed_USGS_13 | ecosystem: Environmental > Aquatic > Marine > Sediment | place: USA...
CGGTCCCGCCCTTGGCGTTGCCCAGGGCGATCACGCGCGCGCGCGGACCGGCCGCGGCGCTCGGCCGCAGGTCCTCGGCGCCGGGTCCGGGCGCGGGCAGGCCGAGGGTGCGGGACAGCTCCTCGATCCGCGCCACGTCGCCCGGCGACCAGCCGCCCTCGGCCTCGCCGAGGGTCGAGGCGACCTCCATGACCAGGCGGGCGGCCTTGGGGTCGCCGCCGCAGCCGGCGACCACGCGCAGGGCCCGGCCGCGGCCGCGCTCGGGCCGGGCGTGGATCTCGCGGGCGAAGCCGGTGAAGAGGTTGATCGCCTCGTGGAGCCCGAAGGGCTTGAACTCGTCGCGCGAGGTCAGCAGGCGGTCGAGCGCCACGCGCCGGGCCAGCGAGACCTTGCCGTCGGGACAGGCGACCAGCGCCGCCGCCGCCATGGCGGACTCCATGACCTGCCATCCGCGCAGGCGCGCCGACTGGTCCTGGATCAGCTCGCCGAGCCGGCCGAGCAAAAGCGCCACAACTCGCCTCCGTTCCGCAGCGCGTCCCCCGATGCGCAAACGAGGCCAAGGCGCGGCGAGCCTCCGGTCACACCCGCCGCGCGACATCGCCCAAGGCGATGCAGCGTGGAAAGTTAGTCCCCGGCCCAGAGTCGCGTCCAGGGGCATTTCGCGGGCAAATCGCGCCGTCGGGACCTTCGCTCTTAAAGTCCGCGCGCGGTCTCCAGGAAGGCGGCGATCTTCTGCGGGCTCTTGACGCCGGGCTTGTCCTCGACGCCGGAGGACACGTCTACGGCCCGGGCGCCGGAGATCTCGACCGCCTCGGCGAGGTTGTCCGGATCGAGGCCGCCGGAGAGCATCCAGGGCCTGGGCCAGGACCGCCCGGCCAGCAGGCGCCAATCGAAGGCTACCGCGTTGCCGCCGGGCAGGGCATCGGTCATGTGCTTGGGCGCCTTGGCGTCGAACAGCAGGCGGTCGGCGACATCGAGATAGGGCTCGGCCGCGTCGAAGTCCCCCGCCTCGGCGATCTTGACCGCCTTCATGACCGGCAGGCCGAAGCGGCCGCGAACCTCGGCGACCCGGCGCGGCGCCTCGGCGCCGTGCAGCTGGAGCATGTCGAGCGGCACCTGGGCCAGGATCCCCTCCAGCAGCGCGTCGTCCGGGTCGACCAGCAGGGCGACCTTGAGCAGGCCCGGCGGCGCCCGCCGCGCCAGGGCCGCGGCCTGCCCGGGCGGCAGGTAGCGGGGCGAGGGCGGATAGAAATTCAGGCCGATCATGTCGGCCCCGCCCGCGACGGCCGCGTCCAGCGCCGCCACGCTGTTGACCCCGCAAATCTTTGTCTCGATCGCCATTTTGCTCGTAACGTCCCTGGTATCGTCGGTCCCGCCGGCGAAGCGTGACGGAAGGACCACGAAAGCGCGTCGGCCGTCAAGACTCGCCGTCGAAAGGCTCGTTCTCCCCGGGAACCCGAGCCGGGGGCCCTGCGGGCGGCCCCGGAATCCAGCCGGTGCAGGTGCGGAACGCCGTCGAGATCACGCTGAGGCTGAGCGCCAGGACGACATAGCCGAGCGCGCTCAGCAGAAGATAGGCCAGCGCACCGGTCAGCGGGCCGGGCGGTCCGCCGCCGGTCAGCACGGCGATGACCATGCCGATCACCATCCAGCCGGCGAGCAGGGCCGGTCCCAGGGTCACGAACATGGTTGCCATCAGTCGCAGCCCCTGGCCGCGGCTGTGCCGCCAGGCGTGGCCCAGCCGATAGGTCTCGTCGACCGAGACCGCAGGAAAGACGAAGCTCAGCCGAAGCACGACATAGGTCAGGATCAGCAGCCCCGCCAGGAAGGCCATAAGGAATTTCATGATTTCCCGGCTGTCGATTTCGCCCGAGGCGTCGAGCGGCGCGCCGCCGGTCACGAGGCCGACCCCGTGAATCAGGACCAGGTTCAGGACCGTGATGATCAGCGCATAGCCGTAAAAGCGCCAATGGCGTGGCTGCCAGCCGGGAAAGACGGCGGCCCCCGCGGCCTGCGGGCCGAGCAGGATCAGGCGGTGCCACGACACGCCGAAAAGGGTGTAGGGCACCAGCTGCAGAAGGTTCAGCAGCGCCGCGAGCAGGGCATTGTCGCCGACCGCCAGCGTCGGCACCATCAGTACCGTGGTCAGCATGAAGGGCAGCAGGGCGACCCGCGCCAGGTTGGGCAGTTGTCCGAAGACGCTGCGATACGCGGCGCCGGCCGTCTCGAGCACCGGTAGGTTCTGGATCGCGCCGGGCGGCGGTCCCATTGACATGGCGCTAGGCCCCGAGGTCTTCGACGATCCGCCGCGCCGCGGCCGTGGGGTCCTCGGCGGTGGTGATCGGCCGCCCGATCACCAGGTAGTCCGCGCCGGCGGCCAGCGCCTCGGCCGGGGTCATGGTCCGCTTCTGGTCGCCCTTGGCGGCCCAGGCGGGGCGGATGCCCGGTACCAGCAGGACGAAGCCGGGGCCGCAGGCCTTGCGCAGGGCGGCGATCTCGCGCGGGCTGCAGACGACGCCGTCGAGCCCGCTCGCCTGGGCCAGGCGCGCCAGCCGGACCACCTGCTCGCGCGCCGGGCCGCGCTGCCCGACCGCCGCCAAGTCGTCGTCGTCCAGGCTCGTCAGCACCGTGACCCCCAGCACCAGGGGGCGCTCGACCTCCATGTCCTCGGCCGCCTCGCGCGCCGCCTCCGCGGCCGCCTGCATCATGGCCGCCCCGCCCGAGGCATGGACGTTGAGCAGCGCGGGCCGCAGGTGGCAGGCGGCGCGCACCGCGCCGGCCACGGTGTTGGGGATGTCGTGGAACTTGAGGTCGAGGAACAGCCGCTCGCCGCCGGCCACGGCGCGCACCCCGTCCGGGCCCTGGGCGGTGAAGAACTCCTTGCCGATCTTGACCCCGCCGACATGGCCGGCGAACGCCCGGGCGAGCGCCGCCGCCCGCGCCATGTCCGCCGTGTCCAGCGCGACGAAGATTCGCTCCCTTGGGTCCGTCCGGGTCATCGGGCGATCTTGTAGCAGAAGCGTGGCGGGCGGGCCACGCCGTGTCGCCGTTTCATACCCGCTCCACGGCGAGCTGGGCGGCGGCCAGATCCTCGAGCGCCGTGCCGACCGACTTGAACAGCGTGATCTGGTCGTAGAAGCGCCGCCCGGCGCGCTCGCCGCGGCTCAGCTCGAACAGGTCGCCGGCGATGTCGGCCGGCTCCAGCGCCCCGCTTTCGACCGCCTGGACGATGTCGCCGCCCTCCTTGCAGGCGCCCTCCCGGGTGTCGACGAAGACCCTGGCGCGGCGAACCGCCTCGTCGTCGGTCTCGCGCATGTCGGGCTTGAAGGCGCCGACCAGGTCCAGGTGCTGGCCCGGCTGCAGCCACGCGCCGCCCACCAGCGGCTCGCGGCTCAGGGTGGCGCAGCTGATTACATGGGCGCCGCGCACGGCCGCCTCCAGGTCGTCGGTGGCATCGACTCGGAAGTCGCGGCGGGTCAGCCGCTTTGCCAGCGCCGCCGCCTTGTCCGGCGAGCGGCCCCAGATCAGCACGTTGCAGATCGGCCGGACCGCGGCGTGGGCCATGATCAGATAGGGCGCCAGGGCGCCGGTCCCGACCATGAGCAGGCGTTCGCAGTCGGGCCGGGAGAGGTAGCCGGAAGCCAGCGCCGACGCCGCCGCGGTCCGCTTCAAGGTCAGCATGGGCCCGTCGATCAGCGCCTGGGGCGCGCCGGTCTTGCCGTCGAGCAGCAGGTAGGCGCCCATGACGGCGGGCAGGCCCTTGTCGGCGTTGCCGGGGAACACGGTCACGACCTTGACGCCGACATGGCGGCCGGCTTGCCAGGCCGGCATCAGCAGCAGGGTGCCGGCCTCTGCGGACGGGTTGGCGATGTCGTGGTGATGGCGCACCGGCACCTCGACGCCGCGGCGAAAGCTTTGCCGCAGCCGCTCGATCAGGGAGTCCCAGTCCAGCGCGCCTTCGACCTCGGCTGCGGAAATGATGCGCACGGCGAAAAAGGGCCGCGCTCAAGCGGCCGGCAGACTGGTGCTGCCTTGCTGGCCTACGACGGTATTGGCCGCGCCCGAGGTTGCTCCCGAGGTCGTCCCCGGCACCGTCCCGGGAACCGCCGCAGCCTTGGCTTCGGCCCGCGCCTTGTCGTGCTGCAGCACGCGCACATCGTACTCGAGCTGGGCGACCCGGTTGCGTGCCTCACGGACGCGCCGCCGGTAGCGACCGGCGGAGAACCACATGATCAAGGCGCCGATCAGAAATCCCGCCACGAAACTGGAAAAGATCACCAAGACCAATGGCGCCTCGAAGAACAAGGGCAGGGGCCAGAGGTCGACCACCACCAGTTCGCGGTTGACGATCCCGAAAACGATCACGATCACCGCGAGCGGGATGGTGACGATCCAGGAAAAGTGTCTGAAGAAGTGCTTCAACTTATCGCCCGTACCGTCCTCGAAGCCGGTCCTCGCGCGCTCGAGCCGACTGCGCTTCTTGCGGCTTGTGTCAGGGTCACGCCAGACCGTTCAAACGTTCGCGCAGCTGCTTGCCGCTCTTGAAGAAGGGAATGAACTTCTCGGAGACCGCCACCGCGGCGCCGGTCCGCGGATTGCGGCCGATCCGCGCGCCCCGGCGTTTCACCGAAAACGCGCCGAAGCCGCGCAGCTCGACCCGGTCGCCGCGAGACAGGGCCTCGCCCACCTCGTCGAAGATCGTGGTAACGATGCGCTCCACCTCGCGATGCGTGAGATGGCTGTTATGTTCGGCGATGCGGTGGATCAACTCCGACTTCGTCATGGCGCCACGTCCCCAAAATGATGCCCGACCGGCGAGCCGTCATCTCCCCCTGACGGCAAAACGCCGATGCACGCGGCAAAGGGTGCCAGACGAGCTTCATGCCGTCAAGGATAAGTCTTTCAGAACAAAGACCTTTTTGCAGAACGTGGCAAGCGCCCGGGAAACCCCGAAAATGAAACGGTCCGGCGCTTTGCGCCGGACCGTTGTTCACGAACCGCAACGATAGAGCTCGGGCGGGTTAGGACTCGCTCTCCTCGGCCGCGGCCTCGCCGCCGTCCTCTTCCTCGCTCGCCTTTTCGGATTTCTTTGCGGTCTTGGTGGCCTTGGTGGCCTTCTTCTTGGTTGCCTTGGCCTTCTTTTCTGCGGGCGCTTCTGCTTCGACTTCGGTTTCGGTCTCCTCGCGCTCCTGCGCCGCCTTGGAGATCGCGGCGCCCAGGATGTCGCCCAGGCTGGCCCCGGAATCGGACGAGCCGTACTCGGCCATGGCCTGCTTCTCTTCCTGGATCTCGCGCTGCTTGATCGACAGGTTGACCTTGCGGGTCTTCTTGTCGATGGCGGTCACCTTAGCGTCGAGCTTCTCGCCGACCGCGAATCGGTCGGGGCGCTGCTCGCTGCGGTCACGTGACAGCTCGGCCTTGCGAATGAAGCCGATCGCGCCTTCCCCGATCCGCACCTCGATGCCGTTGTCGAGCACCTTGTGCACCGTGCAGGTGACGACGACGCCCTTCTTGAGCGTGTCCGTCGCTCCGCTGAAGGGGTCCTCGGTGAGCTGCTTGATACCCAGGCTGATCCGTTCCTTGTCGACATCGACGTCCAGCACCTTGACCTTGACCATGTCGCCCTTGACATAGTCCTTGACCGCCTCCTCGCCGGAACGGTTCCAGTCCAGGTCGGAGAGATGCACCATGCCGTCGATGTCGCCGGGCAGGCCGACGAAAAGGCCGAATTCGGTGATGTTCTTGATCTCGCCCTCGATCTCGGAACCGGCCGAGAATTTTCCGACGAAATCGTCCCAGGGATTGGCCAGGCACTGCTTCAGGCCCAGGCTGATGCGTCGCTTCTGCTCGTCGACGTCGAGCACCATGACCTCGACCTCCTGACTGGTCGAGACGATCTTGCCCGGATGCACGTTCTTCTTGGTCCAGCTCATCTCGGAGACGTGCACCAGTCCCTCGATGCCCGCTTCCAGCTCCACGAAGGCGCCGTAGTCGGTAATGTTGGTCACGCGGCCGGTGAACTTGGTGCCGACCGGATACTTGGACGCGACACCCTCCCAGGGGTCGGCCTCGAGCTGCTTCATGCCCAGGCTGATGCGCTGGGTCTCCGGGTTGAAGCGGATGACCTGCACCTTGACCTGCTGGCCGATCGACAGGGACTCGGTCGGGTGGTTGATCCGCTTCCAGGATATGTCGGTCACGTGCAGCAGGCCGTCGACACCGCCCAGGTCGACGAAGGCGCCGTAGTCGGTGATGTTCTTGACCACCCCGTCGAGCACCTGGCCTTCCTTGAGATTGGCGACCAGCTCCGAGCGCTGCTCGGCCCGGGTCTCCTCGAGCACGGCGCGGCGCGAGACCACGATGTTGCCGCGCGAGCGGTCCATCTTGAGGATCTGGAAGGGCTGCGGCGAGCCCATCAGGGGGCCGACGTCGCGCACCGGCCGGATGTCGACCTGGCTGCCGGGCAGGAAGGCCACGGCGCCCGAGAGATCGACCGTGAATCCGCCCTTGACGCGCCCGAAGATCACGCCGCTCACCCTTTCGTTCTTGTCGAAGGCCTTCTCGAGCAGCACCCAGGCCTCTTCGCGCTTGGCCTTTTCGCGCGACAGGACGGCCTCGCCGTTCTTGTTCTCCATGCGCTCGAGATAGACCTCGACCTCGTCGCCGGGTTTCAGTTCAGGCGGCTGTCCGGCCTTGGCGAATTCCTTGAGGGCGACCCGGCCCTCGGACTTGAGCCCGACGTCGACCAGCGCCGCGTCGCCTTCGATCGAAACGATGGTGCCCTTGAGGACCGTGCCCTCCAGGCGCTCGGTCTGACCGAGGGATTCATCCAGCAGGGCCGCAAAGGATTCCTTCCCCGGAGCGGGGCTTTGGGTGGTGGCGGTAGCCATGAAATCTGTCTTCCTTCTCTCTCGTCTTCGATTTGGCGGGCCAACCGGTTGCGTCCGGCGGTCTTCCCGGGTTGCTCCCGGGCTCAGGACTTCGTCTCTTCACCGGCCGGCCGTCTCGGCTTCAGGGCGGGGTGGCGCGATACGATGATCTGGAGCGCGGCCTCGAAGGCCGCGTCGGCGTCCATCTCCGTGGTGTCCAGGACGATCGCGTCTTCCGCCGGCCTCAACGGCGCGGCCTGGCGCCCGCTGTCGCGGGCGTCGCGGTCCAGCACTTCCTGCAGGACGCGCGCGTATATACTCTTCTCGCCGCGCCCGAGCAACTCTTTGTGTCGGCGCGCGGCGCGGGTTTCCGGGCTCGCCGTCACGTAGAACTTGATTTCCGCTGCCGGGCAGACCACGGTCCCGATGTCGCGGCCGTCGAGCACGGCGCCCGGCTTACCCCCCGGCGGGCGCGCGGCGAAGTCCCGTTGAAAGGCGAGCAGGGCGCGCCGGACGGCCGGATTGACCGCGACCACCGAGGCCCCCTGGCTCACCGCCTCGCCGCGAAGTGCCGGGTTCTCCAGCTCCTGTGCGGTGATCCCGCCTGCCGCCTCGGCCGCGGCCTCGGGGTCCTTGGGGTCCTGGCCGGCGTCAAGCAAGCGCGCCGCCACGGCCCGGTAGATCAGGCCGGTATCGAGGTGCGCGAAGTCGAACGCCTCGGCCAGACGCCGCGCCAGGGTGCCCTTGCCGGCGGCGGCCGGCCCGTCCACCGCAATGATCACGGCGCCGCGGTCGAGCCGGAGCGGGCGATCCTGGCGCCCAGACCGGTCATGAGGTCGACGAAGCCGGGGAAGGAGGTGGCGATGGGTTCGTCGTCGTCGATCGTCACCGGCTGCTCGGCGGCCAGCCCCAGCACCAGGAAGCTCATGGCGATGCGGTGGTCCAGGCGAGTCGCGATGGGCGCCGCGTTGCCGCCGGGCGGGCGCCCGGCCGCCCCGGTGACCTCCAGGCTTTCGGCGCCCTCCTGCACCGCTACGCCGCAGGCGGCCAGGCCGGCCGCCACGGCGGCCAGGCGGTCGCTCTCCTTGACCCTGAGCTCGCCCAGCCCCCGCATCACTGTGCGGCCCTTGGCGCAGGCCGCGGCCACCGCGAGGATCGGATATTCGTCGATCATCGAGGGCGCGCGTTCCGCCGGCACCTCGATGCCCTCCAGCGCCGAGGCGCGGACCGCCAAATCGGCGACCGGCTCGCCGCTCTCCTCGCGCCGGTTTTCGAGCGCGATCTCGGCGCCCATCTCGGCCAGGGTCGTGTAGAGCCCGCTGCGCAGCGGATTGACGCTGACGCCCTCCAGGCGCAGCTCCGAGCCCGGCAGGGTCAGCGCCGCCACCGCGGCAAAAGCTGCGGAGGAGGGGTCGGCCGGCACCGTGACGCGGCGCGCCGTCAACTCGGGTTGCCCGACCAGGGTGATCTCCCGGCCCGTGCCGACGGGTTCCACCCTGACCTCTGCGCCGAAGTGCCTCAGCAGGCGCTCGCTGTGGTCGCGGGTCGGCGCCGGCTCGATCACCGTGGTCTCGCCGGGCGCGGTCAGACCCGCGAGCAGCACCGCCGACTTGATCTGGGCCGAGGCGACCGGCAGCTCGTAGCGGATCGGCAGCGGCGTGCCGGTGCCGATCACGGTAAGCGGCATCAGGCCGCCCTCGCGGGCGATCACCCGCGCGCCCATGCGCTCAAGGGGCCGGGCGACGCGCGCCATGGGCCGGCAGCGCAGCGAGGCGTCGCCGGTCAGGACCGCGGTCATGTCGTGTCCCGCCAGCAGGCCCATGAGCAGCCGCGCGGCCGTGCCCGAGTTGCCCAGGTCGAGCACTTCGGCCGGCTCGGCAAGCCCGCCGACCCCGCGGCCCCAAACGCGCCACCTGCCATCTGGCTCGCGGCTGGTTTCGACGCCCAGGGCGCGCAATGCAGCGGCCGTGCGGAGCACGTCCTCGCCCTCGAGCAGGCCGTGGATCTCGCTTTCCCCGACCGCCAGGGCCGACAGCAGCAGGGCGCGGTGCGAGATCGACTTGTCGCCGGGCACGCGCAGGCTGCCGGTCAGGGCTTGGGTCGGCTGCGCGGTCAGCTGGGCCATGGTCGTCTCGGTCTTTCCTTCGTCGCACGATGGAGACAGGCTCTGGTGCGAGCTTTCGCGAGTTCCTGAGGTGCGAGAGTGCTCCAGGCTTGAGAGGTTGTTTCCGGCCGCAGGCTCCGCGCCCGCGGCGCGTAAGCGCGAGGACGGGGTGTAGCACATCCGGCCCTGTGACAACAGCACGAGGGCAATCGCATCCGAGGTTTGGCGCGTCCGGCAGGGTCGGGCTGGCCGCTGCAACCGGCCGCGACCGCGGCCGCGCGAGCGTCGTCGAGCAGAGCCCAGGGGCGCCCCGGCGGTTCCCAGGGGCGCGGACGCGCCCGACCGGCGTATGAGGGCTCAAGATAAGGAAGGACAATCGCTCAAATGCGATGCCTTGCAGCAGCACGCTACGCTCTTCAAATTTGCTTTTGACAGAGGCAAACTATCGTGGCACTTCGCTCGACGGTTCCTTTTCGCCACGCATCGGAGTGGACACCGGTGACCAAACCCATGGCACGGCCCGACTGGGGCACCAAGCACAGCTGCCAGAACTGCGGTGCGAAATACTACGATCTGAACCGCAGCCCGATCGTCTGCCCGAAATGCGGTACCGAGTTCAATCCCGACGCCCTGCTGCGGTCGCGCCGCAGCCGGCCTTCGGCCCCGGCCCCGGCCAAGGAACCGGCGCCGAAGGTCGAGACCAAGAAGGCCCTAAAGGATGACGAGGAGGATCTCATCGAGGACGAGGACGAGGAACTCGCGGCCCTCGAGGACAGCGACGGGGACCTGCCGGATGTCGATGATGGCGAGGACGACGACGAGCCGATCGAGGACCCCTCTGAGCTTGGCGAGGACGACGACGACATGGCCGAGGTCGTGATTGGCGACGACGACAAGGACGACACCTGAGTTGGGGTGGAACCTGACGCTTGGCGGCGCAGATTTCCCTTGCGTTGACTCGGTCGGCTTCCTAATTTCCAGCCGTCTTTTCCGGTCGCCGCCGCAGGCGCGCGGCGCCATGGGGCCGTAGCTCAGTTGGGAGAGCGCTACAATGGCATTGTAGAGGTCGTCGGTTCGATTCCGTCCGGCTCCACCAATTCACGAGGGCCTGGCCAGAGTGGTCGGGCCCTTTCGTTCTTCGGGGTGCCGGCCGGCGCGTGCTCCGGAACTCTGTAG
>Ga0224512_10005713_pt1 | contig 10147 bp, 11 predicted proteins | sample SF_May12_sed_USG_4_FD_169103 | JGI IMG/M metagenome (GOLD analysis project Ga0224512, IMG submission 169103) | Sediment microbial communities from San Francisco Bay, California, United States - SF_May12_sed_USGS_13 | ecosystem: Environmental > Aquatic > Marine > Sediment | place: USA...
CTCTCAGACGGTGCCGGCGAGCGCGAGCACGCTGCGCACGTAGTCCTGCGTGTCGTCGTACGGGCCGCGGGTGCGGACCGAGCGCAGGCCCTGGTAGTAGCCAGCAATCGCCTCTTCCCGACTCGTCGCACGAGCGCTCAGCCACTTCAGGAAGGCGACTCCACCCTCAACATTGTCGTCGACGTCGCGAGGGTCGAGGGGCCGTCCGAGCAGGTCGCGGCCGATCCATTGCGCCGTCTCGGGCATGAGCTGCATCACGCCGACCGCGCCGGTATGCGACACGACGGTTTGCTGAAAGCCGCTCTCCTGCCACGCGATGGCCCGGGTCAGGTTCGCATCGACGCCGTGTCTCGCGGAGTGACGGTTGAGCAGGCGGCGGACCTCCGCCTTCGCGACGCGCACGAGCGCGGCTTGCTCAACCACCGGAATCGTGGTGCTCCTCGCTCCCGGCAGGCCCGTCGCCCCAGCCGCCCTGCCTGGCACCGTGAGCCACTGCCCGGTCACGATGAGGTTGGGGTCGGCTATGCCGTTGGCCTTCGCCAGTGCTCTTGCGGTCGTGCCATAGCGCGCTGCGATCTGCGCCAGGTTCTCGCCCGCCGTGATCCGGTGGCGCCGGGTCGCCGCACGGACCGGCTTGGCAGCCATCGTGGGCGCAGCAGCTGCGTGCGGGATGGTGAGCGTCGTGCCGAGGACGACGATATCCGGGTTCGAGATCCCGTTCGCGAAAACGAGAGCGGCCACCGAGGTCCCGTGCCTCGCGGCGATGGCGCCGAGGGTGTCGCCGGCCGTGACCGTGTATCGGCTGGTCGCCGGCCTGGACGCCTTCGCGGCAGCCGTGTTCCCGACGAGCCGCAGGCGCTGCCCGACCCGGATGAGATCCGGGTCATCCAGGCCGTTCGCCGCGGCGAGTGCTTTCACCGAGGTGCCGTTCCGAGCGGCGATGGCGCTCAGCGTGTCGCCTTCGGCGACGCGTACGTCGGCCGCGACGGCACTGGAGGCGAAACCCATCAGCACGACTGCGACGGCAATGATCACAACCTGGGCGGCGCGAAGCAGCATCTGGGGAATTCTCGGGCTGTCGACGGACTCTCAACAGCCCTACCCGGTGCCACCTGGCGCAATGCACCCCCTCTCCCCCGCCCTCGAAAACCGCGTCGGTGCAGCGAGTCTCGCCTGGTAAAACGTTGCAGACGCGTTGCCGGTCGCCGCTAGGGCCCAGCCTGGCCTTCCGCCGCGGCGCGCTGGCGACGGGCCTCGGCCAGGGCCTCGCGGATGTGGAAACCCCTCAACATGATCGCCGCCGCAATCAGGCCTACGACGAACTGGAAGGCGACGATCGTAACCTCCATGCCGACGCTGAAGGCAAGGACGGTCGACCGCGCGGCGTCGCCTGAGAACAACACCACCAAGAGTGCCTGCTTCGGCCCCAAGCCGCCCGGAGTGAACGGCAACGTCGACGAAATGCCCTGAACCATCACGACGATCAGCGCGTTCCGAACGCTCGCGTCGATCCCGAACGCGTCAAGGAAGAACCACGCGGAGACGACCCGTGCCGTCCAGGCGCCAGCCTGAAACGTGACCACCGTGCGCAGGTAGCGCGGGGGATCGCGGAAGATCCTGAAGCCGTCGGCGACGTCGCTCCAAAACCTCGCCAGGCGGGGCCGATGGATGATGGCGAGTGCGGCAAGCGCGGCGATCACGAGGATGATCAGGATCCCGGTGGCCTCCGGGTAGCGCGCCGCCCAGGAGAGCTCGAAGGCCGAGATGCCCGGCAGCTCCGGCGCGGACGGGAGCACCCCGAGCTGCCATGCCCAGAGCAGCAGGAGCACCGCCATGACCGCGTTGAAGGTCGTCTCCGGCACCAATGATGAGATCAGCATCGGGTAGGTCGACCCCGGCACCCGGGTGTGGATCAGGAAGAGCTTCAGGACGTCTCCCCCCCGGGCGGGAACGATGCCGTTCAGACCGATGCCCGCAAACAGGCCGCCGAGAACCACCTTCGCGTCGACCTGCCGTCCCGGCAGGGCCGCAGCGATGATGTTGCGCCACGCGAGTCCGCGCAGGGTCATGCCCAAGAGATGAAGGGCGAGCCCGATTGCCAGCGGGATCGGGCTGACCGAGCCGAGAGCATCGACAAACGCGCCGAACGCGTCCCAGAACGACCTCAGGCTGTTCACAACGTGAGGGTATCGACGCGGGCGAACCTGGTACCGTCATACGTAGCCAAGGGGAGCTGCCATGGGCGGCTGAGAGGAGGCAATCGGCCTCGACCCTCTGAACCTGATCTGGGTAATGCCAGCGAAAGGGACGTGGGCCGTGTCCGAGGCCTCAGTGATCGAACGTATTGCCGCCGTGGCCGCGGTGCGACCGGGTACCGCCATCGGGATCGGAGACGACGCGGCCGTGCTCGAGCCGTGCGGCTCGGTGGTACTGGCGCACGATCTATTGGTACAGGATGTGCACTTCCGGCTGCCGACGGCGGCTCGCGATCTCGGGTGGAAGGCGCTGGCGATCAATCTCTCGGACCTCGCCGCCATGGGCGCCGAGCCTGTCGCCGCGTTGGTCGGCCTGGCCCTCCCCGGCCCCGATGCTCTCGACATCGAAGCCTTCTACGGTGGGATGGAGGAACTCGCCGCGCAGACCGGCACCACGATCGCCGGCGGCGATCTCAGCGAAGGCGCCACGCTCGCCATCGCTGTATCGGTGGCGGGACGCCTCGGCGAGGGGCGCTCCCCCCTGACGCGAGCCGGGGCGCGACCCGGAGACCGGCTCGTGGTCACCGGGCCCCTCGGGGCATCCGAGGCGGGCCGCGCGCTTCTGGAGCAGCCGGCGCATGGGGAGGGGCTCTCCGAGGCCGTATGCGCCGCTCTACTCAAAGCCCACGAGCGCCCGCAGCCGGAGCTCGCGGCGGCGCGGACGCTGAGGGCGCTGGGGGCGACCGCCCTGATGGACTGCTCGGACGGCTTGATGCTCGACGGAGGCCGCATGGCCGAGGCCTCGGGGTGCGGCCTGATGATCGATCTCGAGGCCGTTCCGCGCGCTGACGGCATCGATCCGGTCGCTGCCGCGCTGGGCGTGCAGCCGGACGTGTTCGCCGCAACGTCCGGCGAGGACTACCGCCTGCTGGCTGCCGTACGCGGAGATGCGGTGCCGGGAGCGCTCCAAGCCTTCCCGGGCGGCGCCATCGTCGGGACCTTCATGCACGGGACGGGCGGCGCGGCCCAACGCGACGGCGTGCGCGTCGCGCTCGACAGGACCGGATACACCCATGACGTCTGAGCCGACCGAGCGGCTGGAGTGTCGCCACGTGAGTTTCGCACGGGCGGGCGCCGAAGGCCTCCTGCTGGTGCTCGATGACCTCAGCTTCACGGTCGACCACGGGGAGTTCGTCGCCCTCATCGGTCCGTCCGGGTGCGGTAAGTCAACCCTCCTGAGCATCCTGGCCGGCCTGGAAGAGCCCGACGACGGCGAGGTCCTGGTCTCCGGGTCTCCCGATCGCCTCGGCACCCTCACCCTGATGCCGCAGAGCGACGCCCTCTTGCCATGGAAGACGGTCTTGGAGAACGTCGCGAGGGGTCCGAGGATCACGCGGGCAGACGCCGGGGCCGCCACCGAGCGTGCGAGAGCCACGCTCGCGGAGTTCGGCCTGGGCGGCTTCGAGCGCCACTATCCGCACGCTCTGTCAGGAGGCATGCGTCAGCGGGTGGCGCTGGCTCGCGCGGTGCTGGGGGGTGCCCGCCACTGGTTGCTCGACGAGCCCTTTGGCGCGCTCGACGCCTTCACCCGGGCGCACTTGCACCGTTTGGTTGCGGACGCATGGGAGCGTCATCGTCCCTCGGTGGTACTGGTGACGCACGATCTCGATGAGGCGCTGTCGCTTGCCGATCGCGTGCTCGTCAGCTCGAGCCGGCCGGCTCGGATCGTCGCCGAGCTGGCCGTCGATCTCCCACGGCCCCGGCCACCCGAGTTGACCACCTCACCCGAGTTCACGGCCTACAAGCGAGAGCTCATGGGGCACCTGTTCGCATCGGGGGCGTTCGCGTGAGCACCGTCCAGCGCGTGCCCATTGCCGGAGCCGTGCCGCGGGTGGCTCTGCGTGCGGCGGGTGCCCAGGGTGTGCTGCTGGCGCTCGCGCTGCCTGCCATCGGTTTGGCCTTGTGGGAGGCCTGGGTCCTGGTCTTCTCGCCGCCACCATGGCTGCTTCCGGCGCCGTCGGGTATCGGGGAAGTCCTCTGGACCGACCGGGGCAGGCTCTGGTTCCACGCACAGGCGACCATCGGCGAGTCGCTGATCGGGCTGGGGATCGCCGTGGTGGCCGGACTCCTCCTCGCGGTGGCGATCACCGCATCGCGCACGACCGAGCGCGCCGTGTACCCGTGGGTGGTTGCCAGCCAGACGGTACCGATCCTGGCCGTGGCACCGCTGCTCGGGGTCTGGGTCGGCTTCGGCACCGCACAGGTGCTCGTGGCCGCGGTCTTCTGCTTTTTCCCCATCGTGGTGATCGGCGTCGACACCTTCCGCTCGACCGATCGCCAGCTGGTCGACACCGCGCGCAGCATGGGTGCGTCTCGCACCTGGATCTGGCGCCACGTGACCTTCCCGGCGGCCCTGCCGGCCCTGCTCTCGGGGCTTAAGCTCGCCGCAGTCTTCGCGGTCACCGGTGCCGTGGTCGCCGAGTACATCGGCACCGACCGGGGGCTCGGCTTTCTCTCCGAGCTGACGACCGGACAATTCGAGACCGTCGTGACCTTCGCCGCAGTGGCGTGGCTCGCCGCCATCGGGCTCGCCTACTTCGCTCTGATCTCCCTCGCCGAGCGTCTGCTCGTCCCCTACCGCTACCGGCCCGTCAGGCGTCACAGGAGATCGCTTCGCCCATGACCCGACGACGTGTTGCGCTGCCGCTGCTACTACTGCTCGCTGTTGCCGCGCTGGCGATCGCCTGCGGCGGTGACGACGAGCCTGCTTCGTCCGAGACCGAGCACGTTGAGATGATCCTCGACTGGTTCCCGAACGCCGATCACGCGAGCATCTACACGGCCCAAGAGGCGGGGCACTTCTCCGACGCCGGGCTCGACGTGAAGCTCACGGTGCCGAGCGATCCGGCGGCCGCCCTCAAGCAGGTCGGAACCGGCAACGCGGAATTTGCGATCTCGTACGAGCCAGAGGTTCTCCTCGCGCGCTCCGAGGGGGTCCCCGTGGTCGCCGTCGGGGCGCTCGTGACCCACCCCTTGAACAGCGTCATCGTCCGGAGCGACCGCGGCATCTCCCGCCCGAGGGATCTCGAAGGCAAGACCGTCGGTGCCACCGGCCTGCCGTCGGACAAGTCCCTGCTGCAGACAGTCGTGCGCGCTGACGGCGGCGACCCCTCCAAGGTCACCATCGCAAACGTCGGATTCACTCTCGGTCCGGCCATCGCCAGCGGCAAGGTGGACGCCCTCATCGGCGCCTATTGGAACATCGAGGTACCGGAGATCGAGGACAAGGGGGTGGCCCTCGATGTCTTCCGGCTCGAGCAGAACGGGGTCCCCGACTACGACGAGTTGGTCGTGGTCACCAGCGACGCCGTCATCGAGAAGAATCCGAGAGCCGTGCGACGCGTCCTCGCCGCGCTCCGGGAAGGTGCGCTGACCGCTCGCGACGATCAGGCGCTGGCGGCGAGCGCCGTGCTCGCGGCCAACGAGGACCTGAACGCCGAACTCGTGGCGGCGCAGGTCGAGGACACGGTGCCACTGCTCGCCCCGGAGGACGAGCCGATCCTCAACGTCGAGCCCACCGCGTGGGTCGGCTATGCCGAGTGGATGCGCGCCGAGGGGCTGCTGAAGAAGCCCGTCGATGCGCGCGACGCCGTCACCGCAGAGTTCCTGCCGGAGCCGTAGACCGTGGCGGATGTCGTCGTCATCGGAGCGGGACCGATCGGACTGATGGCCGCGTGGCGCTCCGCGAGGGCCGGCGCCGCGGTGGTCGTGCTGGATGACGGGCGGCCCCCGGCCGGTCGGGTCGCCGCCGGAATGCTCGGCCCATGGTCGGAGGTGGAACACCGCGACGGTGCGATGCACCTCCTGATGGTCGCCGCATCTCGTCGCTGGCCCGAGCTTGTGGTGGAGCTCGAGGCGGACTCCGGGCATGACGTGGGCTTCGTGCCATCGGGCACGCTTCTCGTGGCCGGTCGGCCGGAGCAGATCGCTCCCCTTCGTCGCCACGGGCAGACAGTGGGAACGCTGGACTCCGATCTCGAGTGGCAGACCGGTACGGCGCTTCGGACGCTGGAGCCCGGCCTTGGGCCCGACGTGGCGGGGGGCTTCGTGATGCACGACGAGCACCAGGTCGACCCGCGGCAGGCGATGGCGGCCCTGCGTGCAGCCTGTGACGTCAAGGGCGTCGAGATCCTCGACCGGTGCGCACGCGCCCTGATCTCTGAGGGAAACCGCGTCGCCGGGGCGATCACCACGAGGGGGGAGCAGATCACCGCGACCGACACCGTGATGGCGGCGGGATGGAGCGCATCACGCATCTCTCATCGCGTGCCCATGAGGCCGGTGAAGGGGCAGATCATGCGGCTCGGCTTACCGGCCGGCCGGAGCCTGCCGGTCACGCACGTCGTGCGCTCGGCTGACGCATATGTCGCACCCCGCCCGCACGGTGAAGTCGTGGTCGGCGGGACGGTCGAGGAGGCAGCCGATACGCGCGTCACGGCAGGCGCGGTGCAAAGCCTTCTCGAAGAGGCGAGTCGCCTGGTGCCGGACCTGAGGGAGCTGGAGCTCACCGAGACCGCAGCTGGCCTGCGCCCCGCGACCCCGGACGGGTTGCCCGCGATCGGGCGGGACACGACGGACGGGCTGATCTGGGCCACCGGGGCCTTCCGGCATGGGATCCTTCTCAGTCCGGTCATTGCCGACGCGGTGGCTGGCATCGTGGCGGGCCAGCCGCCCGATGCGCTGCTCGCCAATTTCACCCCCAACCGCTTCGCGGAGGCCGCATGAGCGTGAACGTCTCCATCAACGGCACCAGCCACTCCCTCTCCGAGGACAGCACCCTTGCGGATGCGGCATCCCTGTTCGGGGTGACACCGGGTGAGTCCGGCATTGCGGCGGCGGTGAATGGTCGCGTGGTGCCCCGGCGCAACTGGACGAGTACCCCGCTCGGGAACGGGGCCATCGTCGAGGTCGTCCGAGCGACCGCGGGAGGCTGAGATGAGCGACGAGTTCCTGATCGGCGAGCGCCGGCTCGCGAGCCGGCTGATTCTCGGCTCCGGCGGTTTTCGAAGTCTCGATCGCTTCTCCGCGGCCCTGGCGGCCTCCGGGTCGGACGTGGTGACCGTGGCTCTTCGTCGGGTGGAGACCACCGAGGGCGGGCTCTATGAGGCCATTGGCGCGGCCGGCTGCCAGACACTCCCGAATACGGCCGGGTGCTACACCGCACGCGACGCCGTCCTGACGGCGCAGCTCGGCCGCGAGGCGCTCGAGACCGATTGGGTGAAGCTCGAGGTGATCGGTGACGACCGGACCCTTCTACCTGACGCCGTTGAGCTCTTGGCCGCCGCGGAGCAGCTGGTAGCCGACGGCTTCGTCGTGTTGCCGTACACCAACGACGACCCGATCCTGGCCCGGCGGTTGGAATCCGTTGGCTGCGCAGCGGTGATGCCGCTCGGGTCGCCGATCGGGAGCGGCCTGGGCATCCGGAACCCGCACGCGATCGCTTTGGTGCGCGAGGCGGTGTCGGTTCCGGTCGTCCTGGACGCGGGGATCGGAACCGCCTCCGATGCCGCCCTCGCCATGGAGCTCGGCTGTGACGCCGTGCTCGCCGCCACTGCCATCGCCAAGGCTGACGACGAGACCATGATGGCCCGCGCGATCGCCGAGGCGGTATCGGCCGGCCGCAAGGCCCGCCTGGCCGGTCGCATACCGAAGCGCCTGTACGCCGACCCCTCGACGACCGATGTCGGGACCCCGGAGCTCAGCTCGACGTGACCGACGCCCGGACCGCGTTGGCAGACGCGCGCCTCTACCTGGTGGCGCCGGCGCGCATCCGGGCGGGGCGACTTGCCGAGCTGATCCCGTTGCTCGCTGACGCGGGCATTGACATCGTGCAGCTGCGCGACCGGTCCCTGTCTGAGGCCGACCTGCTCGCCGAGGGTCGCGCGGCGGCCGCGGCCGCGCAGGCGGCAGGCATACCGTTCATCGTCAACGACTCGCCGACGCTCGCCCGGGACTGCCGTGCGCACGGCGTTCACCTGGGCCAGGACGATGGCCCCATAAAAGACGCCCGGGCCCTGCTGGGCCCTGACGCGATCATCGGCCGGTCCAGTCGGGGGGGCGACATGCTTGCCGCGGCTGCGGCCGAGGGCGCGAGCTACGCTTCGCTGGGGCCGATCTGGGAGACGCCGACCAAGCCCGGCCGGCCGGCCACCGGCATCGCCCCCCTTCGCCCCGCGGCCCAGGCCGCCCCGTTGCCATGGTTTGCCATCGGGGGCATCGACGAGGACCGGGTCCTGCGCGTTGCCGCCTGTGGTGCCGACCGGGCCGTCGTCGTGCGGGCCATCTGCGACGCGGTGGATCCCGCCGCTGCGACCCGACGGATCAAGGCGCGTCTGGTCGCCGCGAAGCCGCGCATCATGACCGTGGCCGGATCCGATTCGGGTGGCGGCGCCGGGATCCAGGCCGACATCAAGGCCATCAGCCAGGCTGGTGGTTTCCCGCTGTGCGCCGTCACCGCCCTCACGGCCCAGACCACTCGAGGGGTCGAGGGTGTCCTTCCCGCGACCGAGGAACTCGTCGCACAGCAGATCGAGATCGTCGCGGCTGACATCGGCGTCGACGGAATCAAGACGGGCATGCTGGCGAGCCCCAGCTTGGTGGGCGCGGTCGCCGAGGCGCTGCGACTGGCGCGCCGGCCGGAGCTCGAGATACCCCTGGTGGTGGACACCGTGCTGCGGGCCGAGTCCGGCGCGTGCTTGATGGCGAGAGACGGTGAGGAGGCGCTCACGCGCGAGCTCATTCCCGACGCGACGGTGATCACCCCCAACCTCATGGAGGCGCAGGCCCTGACCGGTTCTGACTCCGAGGATGCGGCATATCTCGCGCAAACGCTTTGCGACCGGCACGGCTGCGCGGCGATCGTCACCGGAGGGCATGGCCCCTCGGCCGACGATGTCCTGTGCGACGCGGTCGGGGTGGAGCGCATTCCGGGGGTCCGGCTCGATCGGGCCACCACACACGGCGCCGGTTGTACGCACTCGTCGACTCTGGCGGCCCTGCTGGGCCGCGGGTTGACGCTCCGCGAGGCGGCTGCCGGCGCCAAAGCCGTAGCCACGGCGGCGGTGCGCGGTGGACGACCGTTTGGCGCCGGTGCCGGCCCGGTGGACGTTACGAGCCACGAGGTGGCCACGTGAGGCCGACGGACGAGGTCTGGGCCGATATCGGGCCGATCCACGCGGCGGTGCTCGTGCACCCATTCGTCACGGGCCTCACCGACGGCAGCCTGCCCGAGGATGCCTTCGCGAGATACGTCATCCAGGATGCACTCTTCTTGGCCGACTATTCGCGCGCCCTGGCGATGTGCGCCGCCAGGTCTCCGTCGACGGCCCAGCTCAAGATGTTCTGCTCGCACGCCACCGAGGCAATCGACGTCGAGCGGTCGCTGCATGACGAGCTCATGGGGCAGCTCGGCATCGACCCCGAGGACGCGGCGGCGGCCGAGCCGAGCCCGGCCTGCCTCGGCTACACATCGTTCCTGCTACAGGCGTGCGCATTACGCGACCTGCACGAGGCGCTCGGCGCGATCCTGCCCTGCTACTGGATCTACTGGGAGGTCGGTAAGGCTCTGGTCGCCAGGGGTTCCCCGGATCCGCGCTACAAGCTCTGGATCGACACCTACGGCGACGCGGGGTTCGGGCAGGCGGTCACCGGCGTCCTCGAGGCCTGCGACGCGGCGATGACGGCCGCGGGCAAATCCGGCACGGCCGCCGCGCGACGAAATGCCATCACCGCCGCCCGCTACGAATGGCTGTTCTGGGACTCCGCCCTGCGGGACGAGCGCTGGCCGGTTCTGGAGGGTGGGGCGGCCGCGCGCCGCCCCACATCAGGCGGCCCTATTTCTTGAGCTCGTCCCGGATCTCCGTGAGGAGGTCCACCTCGGTCGGACCTTCCTC
>Ga0224512_10005714_pt1 | contig 10146 bp, 8 predicted proteins | sample SF_May12_sed_USG_4_FD_169103 | JGI IMG/M metagenome (GOLD analysis project Ga0224512, IMG submission 169103) | Sediment microbial communities from San Francisco Bay, California, United States - SF_May12_sed_USGS_13 | ecosystem: Environmental > Aquatic > Marine > Sediment | place: USA: California...
TCACGATGTCGGGATAGTCACCGGCCATGGCCATCTGCTCGATGGCTTCCTGGCCGATGACGCTCTGGTGGATGAGCACGTGGTTGAGCACGCTGCCCAGCGAATATTTGGTGTCGGCGTTCTTGGCCGCCACTTCCACCGCTTCCGATATGGCGATGCCCAGGCTGCCCGGCGTGTCCGGGTCTTCAGCTAAAATGGCGCGGCCGGATTCGGTCTCCTGGCTCGGCGAGGCGACGCAACGCGCGCCGTAGGTTTCCATCATGGCGCGGCGATAGGGCTTCTGGTCGAAGCTCACCTTGACCATGAAGACCGACACGTCGATGCCGAACAGCGCCCCGGCAAAGGCCAGCGAGGACCCCCATTGGCCGGCGCCGGTTTCGGTCGAAATCTTGGTGACGCCTTCTTCGCGGTTGTAGAAAGCCTGGGCGACCGCGGTATTGGGCTTGTGGCTGCCGGCCGGGCTGACGCCCTCATATTTGTAATAAATCCGCGCCGGCGTATCGAGCGCCTGCTCCAGGCGGCGGGCGCGAATGAGCGGCGAGGGCCGCCACATGCGGTAGACGTCGCGCACCGGTTCGGGAATCTCGATTTCTCGCTCGGCGCTGACTTCCTGGCCGATCAGCGCCATCGGGAACAGCGGCGCCAGGTCGTCGGGCCCGATAGGCTGGCCGGTGCCCGGATGCAGCACCGGTGCCAGCGGTTCGGGGAGGTCGGCGACAATGTTGTACCAGCTGACCGGAATCTTTTCCTCCGGCAGCAGATATTTGACGGTTTCACTCACGGCTTCCCCCTTTGTCTGCACGGCGTCGTTCCGCCCGTTCGCCTGCGGGCGCAGCGTTATCGTTCATCAGGTCGCGGCCATTCTCCTTGATGCACGTCAAATGATGCCACGCCGGCCGTGCCGCGTTACTCGCCGGAAAATGTTACAGGACTGAGCGGCTTCCGGTCCACGGCGAAAGAAAAAATGTCCGGCCGGCAATAGTGCCCGCACACATCCAGGGACCGCCTGGCATCCTTGGCCGCTTGCGCGTCCAGTTCAGCGTAGAGAATAGCCTTTTCGCGTACGAGCGGTCCGGCGGCGATTGCCCCGCCGGGTTTGACGAGAATCGCGCCGCCATCATTGATCCACTCATCGGCATCGAACAATCGGTCACGATCGGGAAAATCCGCCGGAATATCCTTGCCCTGCAGCGCCGTGGCCGTCGCGATGACCCAACATCCGGCCTCCTTGGCGATATGGCTCATGGAGGCATTCCAGCTCTCGCCGACATCCCAGGTCGGCGCCACGTAAATATCGATGTTCTGGGCATAGAGCGCATATCGGGCGAGCGGCATGTAGCTCTCCCAGCACAGCAGCACACCCAGCCGCCCGGCCGGCGTATCGACGACCCGCAGACCGGAGGCATCGCCCATGCCCCAGACCATTCTTTCCGGATTGGTCGGCATCAGTTTGCGGTGCCGGTTCAATATCGTGCCATCGGGTCCGATGACGACGACCGCGTTGAACAGGGTGGTCCCGCTATAGCGGCTGTCCAGTTCGTTGATGCCGCAAACGATTGTCAGGCCGTGCTTTGCCGCCGCATCGAGGATCGGCTGCAAATGGTCGCGCGAAAGGTCAACGGCGTTATCGCGCAAGCGCGCATGAATTTCACCGCAAAGCGCCATGTCACCGCCAGGTTTCAAACGCCAGATCCAGGTCGGGTAGCCGGGGATGAAGGCTTCGGGAAAAACCAGCAAAGTGGCGCCCGCACCGGCCGCCTCGTCTATCGACTCCAGGGCGCTGGAAATCGTCGCATCGCGGTCGAGCAGAACCGGCGGCTTTTGAATTACGGCGATCTTGGTCGGCATAATAAAACTCCCTGCCCGCTTTCGCGGCCAGTTCCGCGGGTATCGCTAAAATCGTCTGCCTTCAGAATTCGCACCTGCCGCGCGAGCGGAACTGCGCTTTCCGGCCGCCGGCCGGCCCTGTGCCCGACCTCTCCTCAGCCCGCCGCTTCGACGTGGTAGCCGGGCGTGGAAAGGGAGATTTCCATTTCTTTTTCCGTCATTTCCGCCGGAACATCGGCGAAAAGCGGCGTTGACAGATAGCGCTCGCCGGTATCGGGCAGCATGCACAGCACCGTCGAACCGGCAGGCGCGGTCTCACAGACCTTGAGCGCGCCGGCCAGGGACCCGCCGGCGGTAATTCCGACGAAAATGCCCTCCTTGCGAGCCAGGTCCCTGCTGCAGCGCATGGCGTCTTCGTTGGAAATCGTCAAAAGCTGGTCGATTACGCCCATATCGACGGCGTCGCCGGTCAGTTTTGGAATGAAATCCGGGCTCCAGCCCTGCATCGGATGCGGCGTGAAGGCCGGATGGCTGCTTGCCGCCGAGCCGTTCGGATTGCGTTCCTGCGGCGTGCCGCTGGTCAGCATCGGCGCGATCTCCGGCTCGCAGACGATGATCTTTGTCTCCGGCCGCTCCTTTTGCAGCACCCGGGCGACACCCTTCAACGTGCCGCCGGTGCCGAAACCGGTCACCCAGTAATCGAGCGCCTCGCCGGCAAAATCATTGATGATCTCGCGCGCCGTGGTGCGCGAATGCATGTCGGCATTGGCCTCGTTCTCAAACTGCCGGGTTAAAAACCAGCCATTGGCCTCGGCCAGCTCGACCGCCTTGGCGACCATGCCGGTGCCTTTTTCCTTGGCCGGCGTCAGCACCACCTGGGCGCCGAGAAAGCGCATCAGCTTGCGCCGTTCGACGCTGAAGCTCTCCGCCATGGTGACCACAAGCGGATAGCCCTTCTGGGCGCAGACCATGGCCAGGCCGATGCCGGTATTGCCGCTGGTCGCCTCAATCACCGTCTGTCCGGGTTTCAGTTCGCCCGAGGCTTCGGCCGCTTCGATGACGCCAAGGGCGAGCCGGTCCTTGACCGAGCCGAGCGGATTGAAGGCTTCGATCTTGACGAACAGATTGATGCCGGCCGGCGCCAGCTTGTCGACTTTCACGACCGGCGTATTGCCGACCGTTTCAAGAATATTTGCAAATTTGCGGCCCATGATTTCCATCCCAATTTCGGTTAAAAAAATCCCCGATCAACTGCATATCGGGGAAACCTCGGTTGAAAGCATTAATGCATCTGACGGGCTGGCGGTAAAGCGGAATACCGGCTTGGCGTTTGCCCGCAGCCGTGCAAAACAGGCGGCCCGCATCAAAGCAGCGCGAAGGCGCCGAAAACAGTGATACCACTTCGCGTCCTTCTGCCCTTCGCCTTCGGCTATTTTCTCAGTTACCTGTTTCGCGTCGTCAATGCCGTCGCCGGGCCGCCGCTGGCCGCCGAGATCGGTCTTGACGCCGGCGACCTCGGTCTTCTCACCAGCATCTATTTTCTCACCTTCGGCGCCTTCCAGCTGCCGCTTGGCGTGCTCCTGGACCGCTACGGGCCACGGCTGGTCGAAGCGACGCTGCTGCTTTTTGCCGCCGCCGGCGCCGGCCTGTTCGCCCTTGCCGGCGATCTGACCAGCCTGATGATCGGCCGCGGCCTCATCGGCCTTGGCGTCTCGGCCTGCCTGATGGCGGCCTTCAAGGCCTATTCGCTGGCCGTGCCGACGGCGCGGCTGCCGCTCGTCAACGCCATCCACCTCGCCGCCGGCGGGCTTGGTGCACTGGCCGGCGGCGCCCCGTCGGAATTCGTCCTGCAGGCGGCCGGATGGCGGGCCTTGTTTTTCGGGCTGTGCGGATTGTCGCTGCTGGCCGCCATGCTGCTGGCGGTTTTCGTTCCCGGCCAGAAACGTGAAGCGGCCGGCGAACGGCTTGGTGACCAATTGCGCGGCGTCATCGGCGTTTTCACCAATCCGGCCTTTGTGCGCATTGCCCCGCTCAGCGTCGCATGCCTTGGCACCGCGCTCGCCATTCAGGGGCTGTGGGCCGGACCCTGGCTGCGCGATGTGGCGGGACTCAGTTCGGCCATGGCGGCATCGGTTCTCTCGCTCATGGCGGTGGCAATGGTCGCCGGCTTTCTGGTCTTTGGCGCCATCACCGAACGCTTGCGGAATTACAGGATATCGACGCTTCAGGTGACGGTCGCCGGCATGATCGTTGCCGCCGGCACGCAAGCCCTCATCATCGTGGTGCCGGCCGCGCTGGCTCCCTATGCCTGGTACTCTTACGCGTTTTTCGGCACCGCCGGCGTTCTGGTCTATCCGGTTCTCACCGCAGCCTTTGCCGGCCATCTTGGCGGCCGGGTCATCACTGCCGTCAATTTTCTGGTGTTCGCCCTGTCCTTCGCGGTCCAATGGGCCGTCGGTGAGGCGATCGACGCCTTAAGCCCGGGGCAGGGCGTCGCCGGCGCCTATCAGACGACATTCGCCGTCCTGATTGCCCTCCAGGTTGCGGCGCTCGCCTGGTTTTTCTTCCGCAGGCCCGGCCTTGCCAGGTCGCCGTAGCATCGGCGGGCCCTGCAAGCAGCGCAAAATGCCAAGCTCAAAGAGCGGCTTTCGCAGCCTTGGCGATTTCTTGCTGCGCGCGGTTCCTCAGGCCCAGCCGCTCCTCGGCGGCGGCCAAAATGGCGCCCAGCAATTGCGAATAGCGCATGCCCTCAAAGCCGGCCATCAGATTGAGCTTGCCGTCCCAGCACCAGCCGGGATTGGGGTTGACCTCAAGCAGCTTGATGACACCGGTCTTGTCGGCGCGAAAATCAAAGCGGGCATAATCGCGGCAGCCGAGCCGCTCAAACAGCCGCATCGAATAGTCGATCAGCCGCGATTGCTGCTGTTCGGCAAGCCTCGCCTCGCAATATTTGATCTGCGTCCAGTAGGGGCTGTCGGGCAGCCATTTGGATTCGTAGCCCAGTATCTTCGGCAGTTTTGCATCAAGGCCGGTAAAGTCGACTTCAAGCAGCGGCAAGGCGCGCAGGCCCAGTCCGGGATTGCCGACCAGCGCCACGGAATATTCCGCGCCGGTGAGGAATTCCTGCACCAGGACCGGCCGCGTCGGGAATTGCGCGCGCAGCCTGTCCAGATATGCCAGCAGCGACTTTTCGTTTCGCACAACGGCGTCCTTGGTGATGCCTTCGCTTGAATCGCCGAAATTCGGTTTCAGCAGCGCCGGAAAGACCGACGGCAGGGTCGCGCCCTGGTCGTCCGGCCGCACATAGCTTTCGGCTGGCACAGGGATGTCGAGCTGCGCGGCGACGGCCCTGACCAGACCCTTGTCATAACAGGCCGCCAGGCAGCCGGGGGCCCCGCCCGTATAGGGCAGCTCCAGCACTTCCAGCATGGCCGGCACATGCAATTCCTTGAAGGCATCGTTGTTGAAGCCCTCATCGCACAGATTGAAGACGAGGTCGGTCCGCAGCGCGGCAAGGTCCCGCTCCAGCGTCGCGTGATTGTCAAGATAGCGAAAGTCGAAGCGCTTCAATTCGGCAAGGGCATCCTTCAATTCGACGACGGTTTCATGATCTTCCGGGTTGAATTGGCCGTCCCGCTTGACGCTGTCGGGCAGCCGCGGGTCACCCAGCAGGACAGTCACGTCCAAGGCTTTTTCGCGGGCCTTGCCCTTGCGGGCAATCCTGACGGGCGCGTCCGCTGTCAGCAGCAGGCGCCGGGCCATCATTCCCAGATCCTGATCCCTGTCGGAGCGCGACTCGACCTGGCCATGGTAGCGCACATTGCGGAAGCCGGTCTTTTCCAGCAGCCTGGTGATGCCGTCGCGATCGTAAATCCGCTCGGCGTAGAACTGATCGGCGATGACCCCCTTTTCGTCATGGGTGATGACTTCGCGCGAAATCAGGCGTTCGCCATCGGCGGCGAGCGAGCGTTCCCGGCAAACGAAATGATGCGCGTCGATCCACTCCCAGGAGCGGGCTTCATGGTGGGTTTTCAGCCATTCGCCATCGGCCAGGTCGAGTACCAGCGAACCGGATTGGCGCAGGAGTTTTGCAATGGCCGCCAGCACTTTCTCGTCATCTTGTTTGCTGGAGAAGTAACCGAAGGAATTGCCCATGATCGTGACGCAGTCGAAACTCTCGTCCGGCAGGCGCGGCATGCGCGCATCGCCCTCCTTGAAGACCGCAGTGAGTTTTTCGTTGGCGGCGCGTTTCTTGGCCAGGCGCACCAGATAGCGCGACCGGTCAAGCCCGGTCACATGCCTGAAACCGCGCCGCGCCAGCTCCAGCACATGACGGCCCTGGCCGCAGCACAAATCCAGAATATGGCTGTGCGGCTGAACGGCGGCGGCCGATATGATGAAGTCCACCTCCGAGCGCGTGTTATCATCGTTTTCCACAACGTCGCCGTCGGTCTTGACATAAAAAGCGTTGAAAAGCGTGCGCCACCACTCGTCCGGCAGATGCGCTTCAAGATCGCCGACCGGGCCAAACGAGCGTCGCGGTGCCATGCGCCGCGGCAGCTTTACGCGTGAGGTTGATGTAGCCATAAGACGCCGCCTCCCCTCCCATCCATCTGGGGATGCATTGAGACCCCAACGGCCTCACGATTTCCGCTGCCTTATCCCCTTTGCAGATTCAGTCAACAAAAAAGTCCCGCGCCTGGCCGGCAATTCAGCCCATGTGGTCCTTGATGCCGAGATAGGCCTTGTCGCCCCAGACATCCTTCACCCGGGCGTTGCGGCCGCAGCTGTAGCGGTAATATTTGTACTTTACCGGATTCTTTTCATAAAAATCCTGGTGATAGCCTTCCGCAGGGTAAAAAGTCGGCGCCTTCATGACAGCCGTTGCGATGGCGGTTTTGAGCTCCCTTGCGACCTCGACTTTGGTTGCTTCAGCCGCCGCAAGTTGCGCCTCGTCGGTGGCGAAAATCGCGGTCCGGTAGGAATCGCCGCGATCGCAGAACTGGCCGCCGGCATCGGTCGGATCGACGGAATGCCAGAATGCCGTCAGCAGCGCGTCATAAGTCACTTTCTCCGGATCATAGGTGATCCTGACCGCCTCGTAATGGCCGGTGCCGCCGGCCGAAACCTCTCTGTAGCCGGGATTTTCCAGCGTCCCGCCGATATAGCCTGAAACGGTCTCGACAACTCCGTCGATTTGATCGAAGTCCGATTCCACGCACCAGAAGCATCCGCCGGCAAAGATCGCGATTTTCGTTTCTGCGCTATTGCTCGGACCTGGCGCCAGACTGGCGGCAACGAGCAGAGCGCCGGCCAGCACCGCGGATTTTATCAAAGCTTGAACTGACATGGATTGTCCTTTCACGTCATGCCTGGTCGTGGGGGCGCGGCAGATCTGCCGCGCCCGCTTGTGAAAACGGATATTAGAGCTTCTTGACGGAAACCGTGCCGAATTCACCGGCAACTGGCGCGGTCGCCATGGTCTTCTCGTCATGGCCGATATCGAAGCGGTGAAGGACCGCGGAAAACATGCCGTCCTTCATCATCTTGTCCTTGGCCATGGTGTCTTTCGCCATCGTATCCTTGGCCATCGTATCCTTGGCCATGCCCGGCTCCAGGGCGATGGTCGCGGTCAGGTAATTGTCCGGCTTTTCGGTCGGCGCGACCATGGCGAAGAGCCGGATTTCCTTGGCATCAGTTTCCACGGTGAAAGTGATCGACTTGCCCGGCGCCAGAAGCACGCCCGGAGGTCCGTCTTCGCCATGGGCGATCGTGACGTCCTTGCCGATGGCGGCGGCAAGCTTTGCCGGATCGCCGGTCAGCACCTGCACTTCCGCTTCCGGCGTGACGTAGTCATCCTTGAAGATGGCCTTGTCATGATCCGTGCCGGTGGTCAGGATCGGCGCAATTAATTCGCTCGCCATGGTGTTGGTGACGGTCACTTCGTATTTGTGCGCCATGCCCTGGGCTAAGGCGCCGCTCGCGGCGATCAGGCCCAGCATCGAGACCGATGCCAGTCCAACAGAGAGTTTTCTCATTGTCTTTCCTCAGGTGTTGAAGATTGAATCGAAATACGGATCGGTCATCCGCGCCAGACCATTGCCGTGTGCTGGCCGGATGCGCCTCCGAGGCAACAAATAGTCAGCGATTGTTTTGCCGGCGTAAGCAGATGGTTAGGATTGGGTAAGGGCGCGACACAAAGCCGTGAGACCCGTGTTATTTGCATTGCTTTTGAATGAGGCATAGGTGCTTAAGCGCCGGAGTGGCGCGATGAATGGGCCCTCAATGACCGAACCTGCAAAACGCATCCTGATCGCCGAAGACGACGCCAATATCCGCAACCTCTTGTCGTCCTATCTGTCGATCAGCGGCTTTGAGACCGATGCCGTCGGCGACGGTTCGGCGGCTCTGCAGCATCTGGCCGACCAGCGCTACGATCTCGTCGTCCTCGACATCATGTTGCCGGGTGCCGACGGCCTTAATGTCTGCCGAAAAATCCGCCAGACCCAGACGCTGCCGGTCCTGCTGCTGACCGCGCTCGGCGAGGAGGACAACCGCATCGAGGGCTTTCAGGCCGGCGCCGACGACTACATGGTCAAGCCGTTCAGCCCGCGTGAACTGGTCGCCCGCGTGGAGGCGATATTGCGGCGCACCGGTGGCTCGGTGCGGGAGATTTCTGGCGCAGGCGATATGGCCGAGCCGGCGGTCAGCCCCGACCATCCAGTGCAGCTTGACTGGGCCTGTAAGAGCGCCACCTTTCGGGGCGCGCCGCTCAACCTCACCCAGTCCGAATTCAAGATCATGGCCGCCCTGATGCGCCGTCCCGGCGTCGTCTTTTCCCGCGCCGAACTGCTCGACATTCTTTATCCGCATGGCGAAAGCGTCGTTGAAAAGGCCGTCGACGTCCACATCCACAACATCCGCAAGAAGCTCGGCGACGATGGCGCCGGGCTGCTGCAAACGGTGCGCAGTTTCGGTTACCGTCTCGCCCGATCCGACGATAATGGCTCATGACGCGCACGCCACCTGATATGGATCCCGGCGCGGGACCTCCTGCCGGGCCGCGTCGCAGACGGGTGTTTCCCATCCTGTTCGTGCAGATCCTGGCCGCCAATCTGGCGGTTGCCGGCGCCGTCACCGTGCTGCTCTACTGGACGTTCCGGCGGCTGACGGACGCCTATTTCCATCGCCTGATGGAGGAATTCGCCATCTCCCCGACCAAACTCAATTCCATGTTCGTTGAGGATGTTGAAAAGAGCCTGATCGTCGGCATCGTCCTTGCCTTGGCGATCGGTCTTGCCTTGTCGTTCCTGTTGACCAAGGCGTTGCTGCGGCCTCTGTCGAAGATGGCCAGGACGACGGAAAACATCGCCGCCGGCGACTTTTCCGCCCGCGCCCCGGCCTTAAAGGGCGAACTGGGCACGCTTGCCTGGCACTTCAATGCCATGGCGCACACGCTGGAGCGCCAGGAAATCGGCCGCCGCCAGCTCTTGCGCGATCTCTCGCACGAATTGCGCACGCCGCTGACCAATCTGAAAGGCTATATCGAGAGCCTTCAGGACGGCGTGTTTGAAGCCAATGAGGAGGTGCTCGCCGTCCTCACCGACGAAGTGCGCCGCATCACTTTCCTTGTTGACGATCTGACGACGCTCTCGACCGCGGAAGAACTGGAAATCCGGCTGGACCTTGAAGCGCTCGATCTCAGGGCCGAACTTGACACCGCCATTTTGGCCCATAAGGGCCGCCTCACGGAGCGCAGCATCGCCCTTGACGTGCGCCAGACCGGCAAGGCGGTGGCGGTGCGGGCCGACCCCAAACGGCTGCATCAGATTTTCGCCAATGCGCTCGCCAATATCGTCCGGTACAGCACAAGCTGCGCGGCCGGCGGAGCCGCCCAAACCAGCGCCTATGTGTTGCTTGACTTTGCCACAGAGGGCTCGGCGCGCATCTGTTTCGCCAATCCGGCGCCGCCGGTCTCCGGCGAGGATCTGAAGCGGCTTTTCGACCGTTTCGTGCGCCTGGACGTTGCCCGCGCCGCCGCCTCAGACAAAGCCGGCTCACACAATGCCGGCCTCGGCCTGGCCATCGTCAAGCGCCTTGTGGAGGCGCAGGGCGGCAGCGCCTGGGCCGATTACCGGGACGGCCGGTTCCAGCTCTCGTTCACCCTGCCAGCCGCCGCCGCGCCCGCGCCAGTCTGAGCAGACGGACTTTTGCCGTGGCGAGATCATCGCCGGACCGCAACCGGCCAAAACCGGCAGATGACGTTCGATCGCAAATACAGTGACCGGCACCTGCGGAATGATCCATGCCGCTTGGTTG
>Ga0224512_10005715_pt1 | contig 10145 bp, 9 predicted proteins | sample SF_May12_sed_USG_4_FD_169103 | JGI IMG/M metagenome (GOLD analysis project Ga0224512, IMG submission 169103) | Sediment microbial communities from San Francisco Bay, California, United States - SF_May12_sed_USGS_13 | ecosystem: Environmental > Aquatic > Marine > Sediment | place: USA: California...
GGTTCTATCTGCCGCGTTATTCGATGACGTGATCGGATTGATTCTGCTGGCGGTACTGGTTTCTGTGATCGACACCGGCCAAGCTCCCAATTTACCGGCACTCAGTGTACTGATTTTTAAGGTTTTGTTATTTTTTGGTATCACGCTGACGCTCGGAAGGCATGTTTATCCTCGCATTAGCCATAGTCTGAAGGCGACTCAGGCCGCGGCGTTGGAATTTAGCGCGTTAGCGGCGGTCGGTCTCAGCTACGGGCTGTTGGCCGAGGCCTTGGGCATGCACTGGATAATCGGCGCTTTTATGGCGGGGTTGTTCTTCGAGCCCTCGCGCGTAGGTCAACAAACGTATGACGAAATACGGCTGATTTTTACGGCGATCACCAGTGGTTTCCTCGCACCTCTTTTCTTTGCTTCGATTGGCCTGCGGGTTGACCTCAACGCGATCACCGCGGTCCCCATATTCCTGGCGAGTTTGCTTATCGTTGCACTGTTCAGCAAGGTGGCAGGCGCTGGGCTGCCAGCATTATGGCTCGGTATGCCTCGGCGTGAAGCCCTTTCGGTGGGAGTCGGCATGAGTGCGCGCGGCGCCGTCGGATTCGTCGTTCTGAGTATCGCGTATGACACAGGCCTATTTGAGCGAATTAATCGTACCGACCCTGAAACGGCTCATTTGTTCTCCGTATTGATATTAGTGGCCGTTATTACCACGATGCTCACACCACTTGTTCTACGTCGCTTGCTGAGCACAGAACGTGACGAATAAGTGCCAAAAATACCACCGCTGGACCGACGGTAATACGAATTATTTAGATATCGCGGTCGTGCTCCGCTAGAAAATTGTCTCCCGCCGAATGAATTTACAGCTCATTGCTGCGACGCCAATTTTTTTGATACCAGTCAGTACAACAGCAACTTGATCGTCCTATTGTGAGTTCCCCAACATCAGGTAGGCGAGATTGTCGGAACTTAGCTACGTCCATGGCACCAGTGAGACGCCATTAATCGGGGCTACGATCGGCGCCATATTCGATACGACGGCTGCACGCTGTCGGAATCGGGACGCGCTAGTGGTTCCGTATCAAGATGTCCGCTGGACCTATGGTGAGTTACAGCAACGAGTCGACGCATTGGCGGCCGGATTCATCGCAATGGGCCTGGCAACCGAAAATCGTATAGGAATCTGGTCACCCAATAACGCGGAATGGATACTCACACAGTTCGCAGCTGCAAAAGCAGGACTGATACTCGTCAATATCAATCCTGCCTACCGATTAGCCGAACTCGAATATGCCCTAAATAAAACTGCTTGTAAGGCACTCATTTTCGCGCCGCGGCTGCGCAACAGCGATTACCTGACAATGCTCAGGAAATTACTACCGGAGTTGCACTCGTGTAAGCCAGGGTATTTACGCGAGAAAACCGTCCCAAACCTACGCTGGCTAATTGGACTGGATGACGCTTCCTGTGACGGTGTGCTGAATTTTAATTCAATACCAACACTCTCCACTCAAGCAAACCATGAGCAACTTCGAAGACGAAGTCACGAATTACAATTTGATGATCTCATCAATATTCAATTCACCAGCGGCACCACCGGTGCGCCCAAAGCAGCCACACTGACGCATCACAATATTGTCAATAATGCCTACTTTGTCGGAGAGCGCATGGCGCTTACGACAGATGATCGTGTATGCATTCCAGTACCGATGTATCACTGCTTTGGCATGGTGCTGGGTAGCCTTTGCTGCGTGACCCAGGGCGCGACGATGGTTTTTCCCTCGGAGGGATTTGATTCTCGCGCGACGCTACAGACCATAAACGACGAACATTGCACGGCACTGCACGGCGTACCCACGATGTTCATCACGATGCTCGATGAGCCCGATTTTACTACCTTCGATCTGAGTAGTTTACGTACCGGCATCATGGCCGGAGCGCCGTGCGCAGAAGAGTTGATGAAACGTGTGATGTCGGAAATGCATCTTGACCAAATCACCATTGCCTACGGAATGACAGAAACGGGACCGGTGAGTTTCCAGACATCCATCGACGATTCGATCGGCCGACGTGTGCAGACAGTCGGCAGAGTATTGCCACATGTCGAGATCAAGATCGTGGATCAGAATAAACGTATCGTGCAACGCGACACCGCCGGTGAGCTACTTACACGCGGTTACTGTGTGATGCCTGGTTACTGGGAGGATGAGGAAAAAACGAATGCGGCAATTGATAATGCCGGATGGATTGCCAGCGGCGACTCCGCCGTAATCGATGCGCAAGGCTATTGTCAAATCGTTGGGCGGTTAAAAGACATGTTGATCCGCGGTGGTGAAAATATTTTTCCGCGTGAGATCGAAGAATTCTTATACCAACATCCAAAAATCGATCAGGTCGAGGTTATTGGCGTACCAGATGCAAAGTATGGCGAGGAGATTTGTGCCTGGATCAAATTACACAAGGGTGAAATCGCCACTGAAGAGGAGGTTAGAACGTTCTGCAGGGGAAAAATCGCCCATTTCAAGATTCCACGATATATCTTGTTCGTGGAGGAATTTCCGATGACGGTAACCGGGAAAGTCCAAAAATATATCATGCGTGAAAAGATGGCGAGCCGACTAGGATTAGATGCGGCTTGACCGAATGACCGAGAAATGCCCGATAGACAGAGATATTGGCAATTATTGAGGTGATGCTATGGAAGACCAATGTTGGCAATTAACTGACGATATCGGTCCTGAAAAGATTCTACACGTTTACAACAAGGAGGTGGGGTTAAAGGCCATTGTTGTGGTGGATAATGTGTCAGCGGGTCCGTCTATCGGCGGAGTGCGAATGGTCGCCGATGCCAGTTTACAAGAGTGCTCGCGGCTGGCGCGCGCCATGACCTTAAAAAATGCGGCGGCGGCATTACCCCATGGAGGCGGCAAGTCGGTAATATTTGCCGATCCAAAATCCGATGCGGAAACAAAAGAACGCATAATTCGTGCCTTCGCAATCGCGATCCGAGACCTCGTCGATTACATTCCGGGGCCGGATATGGGTACCAATGAGGAGTGTATGGCTTGGATTAAGGACGAGATCGGCCGCTCGGTCGGGTTGCCGGCGGAGGTAGGCGGGATACCTCTGGATGAGATCGGCGCAACGGGTTACGGCCTCGTCGTAAGCATAAAAGCGGCACAAAACTTTTCCGATATAGATTTGCGGGGCGCCCGGGTGGCCGTGCAAGGATTCGGCTCGGTTGGACAACATGCGGCGCGATTCCTCGCCGAGGAAGGTTCGCTACTCGTTGCTGCCGCCGATTCACGCGGGACCCTTGTCAATCCAGACGGTCTCAATGTGGCACAATTAATTAAGCACGCGCACCAAACCGGCAGCGTTTGTGGTTTTGCCGATGGGCTAACGCAACACCGCGATTCAATTATTGATGTTGAATGCGACATATGGATTCCAGCGGCACGGCCCGACGTTGTTAATATGGAAAATGTCGGACGATTAGATACCAAGTTAATTGCCGAAGGCGCAAATATCCCTATTACTCATGAAGCGGAACAGGCGTTAGCGCAACGGGGGGTGACTGTCATTCCCGATTTTATAGCCAACGCCGGAGGGGTTATCTGTGCGGCTGTGGAATATCACAATGGGACCAAAACCGCTGCTTTCGCGGCCGTTGAAGAAAAGATAAGTCGAAATACGACGGAGATGTTTGAATTAGCCGCATCGCGCGACATCAATCCACGAATGGCGGCGAACGATTTAGCGCAACAACGTCTGCAGCGGGCAATGAGTTTCAAGCGGTGGGCTTAGGGAAGTTGCAGCGCCAAGGAAGTGGGCGAGAGGGTCAACCATAATAATTTCCTTGTCGTAATAAGCGAGCACCCCGCCCTGAATATGTCGCGCTTAATGCTATAGCGATCACCCGTTCACCCAATAGACCGACGCCGTCTGTTACTCAATATTGGCTAATCCGCCCAATGTACTGCAGACGAAGTGTCGAGAAACATCATCTGTCGCTTCCGCTATGCATTAGCTCCTACGACTGAAGGAGTTCAAATGAAGGTCCTACTTGCACCAACGCGCCTACCGACTCACAGATTCACCGGGGCTGCAATCTTGTTGTTATTGGTTGCTTCGGCGGTTTCGGTGTTCGTCTCGCCCCTGACTATGCCTCAGGGCTACTCGTGGATATCGAACGTGATTAGCGAATCCGCCGCACAGGGCCTCACGGGCGCTTGGGTCGCCCGCCTCGGGTTCCTGTTATTTGGATTCGCGGTATTGTGGCTTACGATCTCACTTCGATCATGCTGGCCGCATGGAGCATATTGGTGCCACTTTGCTTTCGGACTATTCATGATTTCCACGGCTGCCTTCTCCCACCGACCGTGGCTAGCGACGATTCCATTCGATCCGTTCGAGGACTTGTTGCATTCCATTACAGCCACTGGCATGGGGATCGCGTTCTCGTTTGGGGTGCTAGTTCGATTGCTGCAACGTAACAAATCTCAGAATTTCAAGAGGTGTTTTGATGTCGTAGCGATCGCTGCCGCAGTAGCCTTGCCGCTTGCGGGGAGTATCTGGCCGCACATCGCAGGTCTGACCCAACGTGTGATGTTTTTGGTTGCGTACGCTTGGTACGGAAATGAGGCGTTAATCTCTCGCGAACCGGCTAATAGCACACCCAGAAACACCGCATAATCTGTCCAACAGTTACGTTGTTAACCATACTAATTTGACCCTGGAACTTTGAAATGTTTATCGGGCATTACGCGGTAGGATTTGCACTAAAAACGAAATCCACTGATATACCATTATGGTTGTTATTTATTTCCGTTCAATTCGTTGATATCCTGGCATTTCTATTTGTTTTGCTCGGCATTGAACAAATAACCTACAATCCGAGCACCAACCCGTTTCTTCGAACACTACTTGATTATGTTCCCTATTCGCATTCGTTATCAACAAATACATTACTCTCGTTTATAGTATTTCTGATTTTCTGGAAGCTTATAAAACAAAGAGTGGGGATTTACCCTGTCCATTGCCGTATTGTCACACTGGTTTATAGATTCATTAGTGCATACAGGCGATATGCCTCTTTTCCATGATTTCTTAAAAGTTGGTTTGGGATTATGGCAATTCCCTTGGGTTTCCTACCTATTGGAAGTTTGTGTATTTCTTCTGGCGGGAGTCTTTCTGATTCAACGTTATCAGAAAAAGAGACGTCACGTTATTTTGATAGTAATGCTGATTGTCGGTTTTTCAGCAATGTTTTTTGCGCCACAGCGGGAAGTGTCAGCCGACCTGGCGAGCATAACAAGCCTCTGTTTCTATGCCGTATTCGCGTTATTGGCATATTGGTGCGAGCCTGAGACGAGAAGATAACATGCACACGTCTATGGTTTAGTCAGAGTACGCGTGAAAATCGCCAATGATCATTCACACAACAAATTGGGCGCCCCAGATTCGCTCGAATTGAAATAGAGTGTGTAGAGTATCATTCTTTAGGAGGCGCTAGTGAGTCATTCGGAAGAATCTACTGATCGAATTATTTTGGTGTTCGATGAAACTGTCTTTGAACATATCAGGCGCCCACGGATAGTGTGGATGCGCCGTGTCAAACGATCGGCAACGGTGATGCTAATGCTTACTATATTCGCTACTCCTGAATTTGGATGGACCCAAGAAATGACGAGCAACCGCGGCCGAAACCTGTATGAGAATCACTGTACCGCCTGCCACGACACTAGAATCCATCGCCGTAGCATTCCGAAAGCGCGCTCTCTGGTCGAGGTCGAGCAGTTCGTTGCACGCTGGTCTCAATATCTGCGCCTAAGTTGGAGCGCCGAAGACCACGCGGAGGTCGTCAATTATTTGAACAGACAATTCTATAACTATGAGCCAACAACTCACTAGGACTATTGTTTTCGATCAGTGAAATTATATTTCTGGTAGCTAGAATAGCGTTATTATAGAATTAAACTGGTTTTTCGATGGCTTGGAGGCAAATTCGATGCAACGACTCGCCCGCGATATTATGACCCGCGACGTTATAACGGTTCCGACCGACATGGATTTACGGGACTTGGCACATCTCTTTATTCAATCTGAGATTGCCGGCGCGCCCGTAGTCGATACGAATGGGGACATTGTCGGCGTAATCTCCTTAAACGACCTTGTGTTTTATAACCTAACCCGTGATGACGAACTTCGAGTGGATTCTTATTTTTATCAAAATGCCAAACTCCAAGGCCAACACGTTCCAAAGGGATTTCAGATCGAGGATTGTAATACCGGCAAAGTAAGCGACGTAATGACACCGATGGTGCATTCGGTATCAGAACGCGCGACATTACCTTCAATCGCACGAAAAATGGCAAACCTCCACCTGCACCGTTTAATCGTGCGCCGTCGCGAAAAGGTCGTAGGAATTATTTCCGCTACGGATTTACTTCGCGTGATCGGCGAGCAACGCGCAGAATCGTAATGCTCGATACGTCACTCAATTCGCTTCGTTGTGCGGTCAGTAGTTATACGTGGTTAATGTCCACCACCATCCGCACCAGTTCTGCCAATGATCGCGCACCCATTTTTTCCATCGCGCGTGCCCGATGAATTTCGACGGTCCGTGAGCTCATGTCCAGATCTATGGCGATGGCTTTGTTGGCCTGGCCGTCGGCGACGCGCTCCATAACTTCACGCTCCCGCGGCGTCAGTGTTACCAATTTTGCCTCCAGGATTTCGCGTAGCGATGCCGCATGACGTTGCTCCGCATCACGTTGTAACGCGAATTGAACCCGGTCAATTAGATCCTGGTCTCGAAACGGCTTTTCCAAGAACTCCATGGCGCCCTTGTGGAGAGCCTGCACCGCCATTGGGACATCGCCATGGCCGGTGATGAAAATAATCGGCAATTCAATCCGTTCCGCCACAAGACGATCCTGGAGTTCCAGGCCGCTCATCCCGGGCATGCGTATATCCAATACCAAACATCCGGGCTGAGCTCGATCGTAAGCCTCGAGAAATTCCTGCGCCGACGCAAGCCCCTGAGCGAGCAACCCAACCGACTTCATCAGCAAACATAGGGATTTCCGCACCGCATCGTCGTCGTCGACGATATAAACGATCTGATTACTCGACAGCATAAATATCCATTATTCCAGAAGGGATCGAGACATGAAAGGTGGTTCCTTGATCACGATTTCCGGTAAACCAGATTCGACCGCCATGATTGTTGACGATTGACTGGCTGATCGATAAACCCATCCCCATACCGGTGTTTTTGGTGGTAAAGAACGGTCGAAAAATATTTTTCTCAACCTCGCCGGATAACCCGGCGCCACAGTCAGCTACCGCGACTTCGACGTCGTCTGGTCCGCGGCGCGATGTGCGTATCGTCACTCGTTGCTCGGCAACCGGCAGATCTTGCATCGCATCCATTGCATTTCGTACTAAATTTAGCAATACCTGTTGAATTTGAATGGCGTCAACCTCTACGCTCGGTAGGTCGCTTTCTAATTCCGTGTGAATTTGGATTTCTTGCTCACGCCTATCGAGCCGCGCGAGCGCGATCGTTTCGGTGACCAACTCATTTATGTCAGTCAAGACGCGCTGACCGGCGCCCTTTTTTACCATTCCCCGCAAGCGTCGGATGACTTCGCCGGCTCGCTCGACTTGCGCTCCAACGTCTTGTAACGCATCTTGCAATTCACCAGCATTGGTGCGACCGGATTGAATCAGGCGTTGACACGCCTGGGCGTAGGCGGATATAGCCGCCAGCGGCTGGTTGATCTCGTGGGCGATACCGGCCGCCATTTCCCCCATCGTGCTCAGTCGGTCGACATGTGCCATGCGCTCGCGGTGCTGGCGCAGCTCCTGGACGCGGTTAATCTCTTGGGTACGATCCACCGCTTGTAGAATGCATGTGCTCGGGCTCCCGGCCGCATCATGGGTCAACGCGAGATATACCTGTGCGAAAATCGTCGAACCGTCCTTGTGAATATAGCGTTGTCGCAAGTTGATGCTTGTTTGCCTTCCTTCGATAAGATCACGCATTCCCGACACGCCGTCCCGTATATCGGAAGGATAGGTAATATTGCGAATCAGACTCGCCTCGAGTTCCGCTTGTGAAAAACCAACAATACTACAGAATGCTTGGTTGGCGCTGATAATCCGCCCGTCCAATGTAGTCGTAACGATGCCGACTGGCGCGTTTTCAATCGTCAACGTCAGCGTCTCCTGGCGCGCACGCAATTCCTGTTGCAGCGCGTGACGCTCAGTAACGTCGCGCACTAATCCCGTAAACTGTCGCTTTCCCTCGACAGTCATTTCGGCTACCGATAATTCGAGTGGAAAAATCGTACCGTCTTTTCTCAGCCCTTGCACCTCGCGGCCAATGCCTATGATCTTACGGATACCGGTTTCGAGGTAATTCGTTAGATATCCGTCGTGCTCTTCGCGGTATGGCGACGGTATCAGCATATTTACCGATTGCCCTACCATTTCGTGGGACGCGTACCCAAAAATTTTTTCCGCTGCCGCATTCGTCGATTCGACTGTGCCTTGCTCGTCGATCGTTATGATACCTTCCACCGCGGTATCCACGATGGCTCGTAACCGGGTCTCATTGTGCTGTAACGCCTTGGTGGCGGTTAGCACATTGCGCCGCAATAACCACACCCAGCCAGCGATCGCGAATAACAGCAACATACCGCCAGCGACCACACCTATCAAAACTTGGCGCAGTTGTTGACGCGAGCGCATCACATCCCCGACGGGATCGAAAATGAATCGACTGAGATCCAATGAACCCGACACCACTCCGGCCTGGGCCAGGCTATCATGCATTCGGCGCCAGCGATCGGGGTTGACATGGCCCAGATCGATCAGCGGATGCATGGTCAACGCCTTGACGCCGTTGGCTTGATACAGATTGAACTCGAGCGGATCCTTCAATGGCCGGCCGCGCGGCAACGTTTTCGCGATGCGTGCGGCGATCTCCTCTGGATGGGCCAACGCATATTCCCAGCCCCTGAGACTTGCATCGACAAATCTTGCCGTCAATTCTGGATTGCTATTTACGAAGTCCGCGCTCGCAAATAAGCTGTCGCCATAGAAATCAACGCCGTAAGCAGCAGGTCGCAATCCAGTCAGAATCACTCCGTGCCGATCCGCCAAGAATGGTATCGAGATACTATACCCGGGTATCACATCGACCTGCTTGCTGAGTAGATGCTCGATACCGGCTTGATGGGGAAATGGCTTGACCGCGCTCGGATCTATACCTTCGGATCGAAGCATCGCCTGTACTTCGACATCGATAAGATCATTGACTCGGCGTGCGACCCGCAGAGTAAGTAAATCGGCAGGATTCTTAAATTTGACCCCGGGCCGCGCAAATAGCATGGCGGCACTGGTCTGAAATATCGAGGCTAGTACCGTAAGATCGTGGCCATCATGGCGCGCCACCAGAATATCCGCCGCGCCTATACCGAATTCCGCACTACCTTCACTCACTTCCTGTATCGCGCTACGGATAGTGCCCGAGGCGGTAATGGCCGATCGAATGTCGACATCAAGCCCTGATTGCCGATAATAGCCCTGCCACTGTGCAGCGTAATAGCCGGCAAATTGAAACTGGTGATCCCAGCGGAGTTGCAACGCTATCCGTTCCTGAGCCAAACCCGGCATTGCCCATATTACCAGCAGCACACCTGCGACAAGGCGTACCCCGAGCCGGAGACGGCACCTACCCGTTGCCAGCGATGAACTCGAACGCAGAACTACTAGCAAGAGCGAGTCCACAATACATATTTTCTGGCCATAGATAACCGCACCACACCCTATTCGGGCGAACGAAACGATTTTCTATTCATCACAGAACGTGCCGGCATGTCAACTCGGCGCCAGTCACGGCCACACAAGCACGACCACAATGCAATGGGGTTAAGTGGTACGGTAGTTCGGTGTTCCCGTAGCGTTTGAGCGCTTGAGCACTCGCTGAACGCAATCGAGAAAATGTCGACTAAAAAATGGCTTTTCAATGAAGTCGTCCGCGCCGGCCCGCATCGCCGCCACGGCCGTAGCAATATCGCTGTTCGCGCAAAGCACGATCACGGGAGTACGGACCCCCCGCCGACGCATCGTTGCGAGCA
>Ga0224512_10005716_pt1 | contig 10145 bp, 8 predicted proteins | sample SF_May12_sed_USG_4_FD_169103 | JGI IMG/M metagenome (GOLD analysis project Ga0224512, IMG submission 169103) | Sediment microbial communities from San Francisco Bay, California, United States - SF_May12_sed_USGS_13 | ecosystem: Environmental > Aquatic > Marine > Sediment | place: USA: California...
GCATCTGCCGCTTTGCTGATATCGTCGGGCGGGAACGCGTCATTGCCGGCACCGACTGTGGCTTCTCGACGTTCGCCGGATTCGGCGCAGTCGATCAGGACATCGTGTACGCCAAGCTACAGAGCATGGCCGCGGGTGCGACGATCGCCAGTGACAAGCTATGGGGATAGAGTGATGCGCAATAAAACCGGGAATTTTCGTCAGCGGCTGCTTGCTGGCGATCCGCTGATGGGAACCTTTATCAAGACGCCCTCACCCGTGATTTCAGAGGTGCTCGGCCTGTCCGCCCTGGACGTTATTGCGATTGACAGTGAGCATGCTCCGTTCGGTCGCGTTGAACTCGACCTGTGCATTGCCGCGTTTCGCGCCGCCGACATGCCGTGCCTCGTTCGCGTTGCCGATGATTCGCCGACAGTCATTCGCAATGCACTCGACAGCGGCGCAACCGGTATTATCGTGCCACACGTGACGAGCGCCGAGCAGGCCGCGGCCGTCGTCAAAGCAGCGCACTTTGGCGAAGGCGGCCGAGGCTATGCCGGTTCTTCCCGCGCTGCCGGGTACACGACCAAATCGATGGCCGACCACATTGCCGACAATACCGAACATACAGTGGTGATCGTACAGATCGAAGACATCGCCGCACTCGACCATGTCGCCCAGATTGCAGCGGTTGACGGTGTCGATTGCCTGTTCGTTGGGCGCGCCGATTTGGCCGTCGCCATGCAAAAAGGCGTGGCGGAGAAAGACGTCATTGCCACCGTTCAGGACATCTGCGCAGCCGGACAAAGCCAGGGCACCCCTGTCGGCATGTTCACTCCGAATCTCGACGAAATTCCGGACTGGCGCAATGCGGGGGCCAGCCTGTTTCTGCTCAGCTCCGACCAGTCGCTGTTGCTGGCGGGCGCAAATGAACTCGCGCAATCAAAAGGGGCCAGACCGAATTAATGCTAATTAATTCGGTCTGGCCCCTTTTAATCTGTTTGACAGCGACAATCAGGAATGTCCCCGGTTTAGAGGCGATAGAACTCGCGAGCGGTGCCGCCAAACAGGCGCGCCTGATCCTCTTCGCTCAATGCGGCGGAAATCTCCTCAAAGGCACGCCATATTCTGCCGTAACTGGCGTGCAACTTATCGACAGGGAAGTTGGAGCCGAACATCGAGCGTTCAGCACCGAAGACATCGATGCAGGACTCGACGATCGGTCGGATGGAGTCGACCGTCCAGTCGTGATCGAACATACCAAGCCCCGAGATCTTGCAGGAAACATTGGGCAGCCCGGCCAGCAGCCGCAAGCCGTCGCGCCAGCTATCCAACCCGACGAGCGACTGATCCCAAGGCGAGCCGCAGTGACACAGAGCGATCGGCGTTGCTGCAGCGTTGGCAAGCACTTCGGCAACGCGCGGCGCTTGCCGGGGCGTAAGCTGCAGGTCAAATGACAAGCCAAGTTCGCCAAGCGCCGCCAGGTGCTCCTGCCAGATCGGGTCGTCGATCAGGTGACCACTTCCCGTAACGGCGTCCTCCTCGGCGGAACGACCGACGATCTGGCGCATGCCGCGGACGCGAGAGTACGCCAGGTGCTTTTCGACTTGTTGCATCGCATCTGCCTTTTCCAACTCGCAGAACGCAACAATCGCCGTGGGAAGCCCTTCGGCATCTCCCGTCTCTTGCAGCCAGGCGGTCTCTTTGAGTTCGTCGCCTGGCGCTACTCCGACCTGGATGTGCACAGACCCTTCAAGTCCGTAGTCGGATGCATCCTCGCGGAGATCGGCAACGAGGTAGTCTTTCTGAATCGGTGTCGGATCACCGAAAAACCGTTTGACGCCGCGCGTCATGAGCCACGGGTAGTGGCACACCTGGAGGTCCCAAAGGTGATGATGGGCATCGACGATGCGTCGCATCAGCTGACCATAGTCTGACTCAGCACGGCCAGGTCATCGAACACGGTCGTCTCGATCGCGATGCGATCCATGATGCAGTGCCAGTGGGTGACGCCCATAATGAACATCGGTTTGCCGGTCGGCTGCACCTCCATGACTTCGCCGACGTGCACACCGGCCGCTGTCCAGCGCACTGCGATGTTGATGCCGTTATGACCGAAAGGCTGGCTGGCGACGTGGTCGACGCTGAAATGCACATCGCCCATGATGCGACGCAGATTTTGATAGTAGTCGAATACTTCGTCACGACCCGAATAGTGCCGCAGCGGCGAGCGGTGCAGCACGCTGTACGGCGCATGCGTGGTATCGAAAACCGCCTTGTCGCCGCGCCAGCTGCTGTTCAGGACACGCCAAGCAAATGCCTCGGGATCCTCGCGCGGCGTGACGGGTTTGTCGACGGTAGCGGGGACAGTGACAGCAGCGACTCGCTCTGCCTCTGCGGCAATCCACTTTTCCAGTTCCGGACTCTGGCGTTCGGCCATGTCCTGCGCCGCAATCGCGGGCGCGGCGCCAAGCTGCGTCGCAAGCGTCATGTTGTCGCGCACGAGCCATTCTTTGACGATGACGCCGTTTTCGATGACGCAGTCGGCAATGTTCGTCATGCGAATGCGGGTTCCCGTGGCGGGCCCATATACCGTCGCGCCTTTGTTCGTCGCCAGACTCAACAGGCGGTGTGACGTGTAGTAACCTTCGGCACGGGAACCAGACCAGATAACGGTCTCGGCCAGCAATAGCCTGTCAGGAAAGGATTCCAGGGTCGCCCGCGTTCCGTCGACCACGGCGGCCGCACCGTGTGTAATGCCGTCGAGGCCGTAAATTACCGCATCCTCGGCATAATACTGGTGGATCAACTCGACGCCGCCCTGCTCCCAAATCTCGAACGTAATGCCGAGTATGTAATCGACAACATCACTGTCAGCGCCATAGGCGCCTTGTCCTGGTGAAGCCATAATCACTGTGTATCCTCGAACAGCGGCGGATCTCGCGCGCAGATTGTACTTCGAATGCAGCTTTAAAACCTACTTAATTCAATGGATTTTGCGATCTCAGTCAATACTGGGGCGAGGTTCTTGAATTCGGATTGCATTCGAAGTACATTCACCGGCACCGCGCTGGCATGCCGGCGTGAATAACAAGGGAAACCGATTCTATGGCTCAGGCTGCCACATCTGCTGTCCGTTTTGCAGAGCTGCTATCCGAGAGGTTAGTACGCTACGACGATCTTCGTCCCTGCACGACGGCGTTTATCGACACCCGCACTCCGGGCAGCGCCGAGAAAGAGAATTTCACGATCATTGGCCCGGGCGTTGCTGAAAGCCCCGACCAGTACGTGCACATCGAGATTCCACACGGTTTCAATATTGGCGGCGCCCGCCAACCACCGGGCTGCATTAACTCCCAGCACAGCCATGAAACGGCCGAGGTGTTTATCGTGCACTCCGGTACCTGGGCATTCCTGCTCGGGCCCAACAAAGAGGACGGCGCAGTCATACTTGAGCCTGGTGACACGATTTCCATACCGATGCACGTATTCCGCGGCTTCAAGAACGTTGGCGAGGATGTCGGCTTCCTGTTTGCTGTACTTGGCGGCGATGACCCGGGACACGTTACCTGGGCGCCGTATGTTTTCGACAATGCCAAAAAGTACGGCCTGGTCCTGCTCGAGGACGGCAATCTCGTTGACACGACAAAAGGCGAAAAGATACCCGACGGCAAAAACCCGATGCCGCCGACGACAGAAGCGGACGTCGCGCGTCTCAATCGATTGACGGCTGACGACATGGCCGCGTGCATCGTGCCGCACAACCAACTGAAACCGGCGCCCTGCTCTGGCTTGCCGGAGATCCGGGAGTTCCCGATTATCGGTGCGGCGAGCCCCCAAGAGGGCCTCGGCACCGGTCGCATGGCGTGGCCACACGGCTTTCACTTGCGCCATATGGCGGTCGATCCCGAAGCGGCGACAAAGCAGCATGTACGCCATGAAGAAGAAGTTATCCTGATGCACAGGGGTCAATTACTGGTTTTGCTTCCGGACGGCGAAATCGAGCTTCGTCCGGGCGACGTTTTGACGATACCGATCGACATGCCGCGCAGCCTCGGCAATCGTGGCACCGAAGTCGTTGAGGCTTACGTCGTGCGCGGCGGAAATCACCCGCAGCCGGCCGAGATCGTCTAACCACCACTTTTCAGTACCACAGCATCTTTCGAGGTTTTAAAAGTGATAAAGGTCATCAAATCGGGAATCAGCGCGGAAGCGGCTGCCGATATGGACGCCAAGGTAAAGGCAACCGTAGAAAGCATACTCACGGATATCGACGCACGTGGCGACGCCGCCGTACGTCAATTATCGGAAAAATTCGACAAGTGGTCACCCGAGAGCTTCCGGCTTTCTGATGAAGAGATCGAGGCCTGCGTTGCGCGCCTGCCGCAGCAGACGATCGACGACATTCAATTCGCGCAGACGCAGATTCGCCGCTTCGCGGAGATACAGAAAGCTGCACTGCAGGACGTCGAGCAAGAGACAATTCCCGGCGTCGTGCTCGGGCACAAGAACATCCCGGTCAACAGCGTGGGCTGCTATATCCCGGGAGGCAAGTACCCGATGGTTGCAAGCGCGCACATGAGCATACTCACCGCCAAGGTTGCCGGTGTCAAACGCGTCGTCGCCTGTGCGCCGCCACACAGCGGCGGGCCCCATGATGCCATCGTCGCAGCGATGCACCTCGCCGGCGCAGACGAGATCTTCTGCCTGGGCGGAGTGCAGGCGGTTGGCGCGATGGCGCTCGGTACGCAGAGCATTGACCCGGTCGACATGCTCGTCGGCCCCGGTAATGCGTACGTTGCCGAAGCCAAGCGCCAGCTCTACGGCCGCGTCGGCATCGACCTGTTCGCGGGGCCGACCGAAACGCTGATCATCGCCGACGACACCTGCGACGGTGAGATGGCAGCAACGGACCTGCTGGGTCAGGCTGAACACGGCCCGAACTCGCCCGCAATCTTGCTGACGAACTCGCAAAAGATCGTGGTCGACACCCAGCGTGAGATAGAGAAGCAACTCGAGACGCTGGAGACCGCCGATATCGCCGGTGCCGCATGGCGCGACTACGGCCAGATCATCCTTTGCGACACCGAAGAAGAAATGCTGGCCGAAGCCGATCGAATCGCGAGCGAGCACGTCCAGGTCATGACGAAGAACCCCGACTACTTCCTCGACAACATGAGCAACTATGGCGCCCTTTTCCTGGGTCCCGAGACCAACGTCGCCTACGGCGACAAGGTGATCGGCACGAACCACACACTGCCAACGAAACTCGCGGCCCGTTACACAGGCGGCCTTTGGGTCGGCAAGTTCATCAAGACCTGCACCTACCAGCGCGTGACGCCGGAAGCGACGGCAACGATAGGCGCATACTGCTCGCGACTGTGCGCGCTCGAAGGCTTCGCCGGGCACAAGGCGCAGGCTGACCTGCGTGTCGCACGCTACAAATCGAAGGCAGCCTGATCATGACCGGCGTAGCACAACATGCGGCTAACAAGAGAGCCGTAGTTACGGGGCTGCGCAGCATTTGCAGCACCCCAATCGAGGATATCGAACGCGCAGTGGCGGCGACCTACGCGGATGATGCGAAATTGTTCGCGTTTCATCCGGTCAACGAGCATGTTGGCGCCGCGGCAATCGCCGCTTCGTTGTGGCGGCCGATTCGGGCGTCATTCCCGGACGTCGAGCGACGCGACCAGATCGTCATCGCCGGTGACTACAAAGACCGTGCCTTCGTCTGCACGATGAGCCAGCTGCAGGGCACGTTCGCAAATGACTGGCTCGACATTCCCGCAAGTCATGGCGTCACGAGTCTGCGCTGCTGCGAGGTCAACCAAATTACAGACGGGAAGATTGTCGAGGCGCACGTGCTGGTTGACGTCCTCGACCTGATGCATCAGGCAGGCTGCTGGCCCATTTCGCCGAGTTTGGGCGCGGAGGGTGCATGGCGCTCGCCGGCAACCCAGGACGGCGTGAACCTCGATTCAGTCGATCCGGAATTCGGCGCCGCGGCGTTGAAGCTTGTCAAAGACATGCACGCCGGCCTGCTTGCGTTCGACGGCAAGGATCTTGCCAGCATGCAGCTTGCACAGTACTGGACACCGAACTTCATGTGGTATGGGCCGTCCGGGATCGGCACGACTCGTGGCCTGAAGGGATTCGAAGCCCATCATCAGATCCCGTTTCTACGCGCATTTCCGGACCGCAGGGTCGCTAACCATATTGCCAATGTCTACGACGGCAACTACGTGATCACGGGTGGCTGGCCCTCGGTCGTCGCCACGCACACCGGACCGGACTGGCTCAATTTCGGTCCGACCGGCAGACACATCGAGATGCGGGTCATGGACTTCTATCGGGTCGAGGACGGCCTGATCGCCGAAAACTGGGTGCCCATCGATATTGCCAACATATTGCTGCAGATGGATGTTGACGTGTTCGCGCGACTCCGGCACCTGCGCGGCCAACCGCGCCGCTCGCTCTGAGCCAAATTTTCTTGCCGCTTCTGCGGCGGTGTGGGGCTAGAATCAACGCCTCTCGGGATTTCCTGGAAATGTTTCATGACACGGCGCAGCCATCGCAAGAAGCGCGTTGCCAAAGCCATCCGGCAATTGCCGTGGGGCGCGGTCAGCAATCCCTACGCGCCGGTTGAAATTCTCGATGCACAACAGCTCGAAACGATAATAGATTCTGCTTATAAGTTACTAAAATCAAAAGGTATGCGATTCCTCGAGTCGCGCAGCCGCAAGCTGATGAAGACAGCCGGCGCCGACGTTGACGAAGCCACGCTCATGGTGCGCTTCGAGCGCGGGCTGGTCAGCGAAAAGCTTGCGTTGGCACCGCGCGAATTCGGCCTGCGTGCACGCAATCCGCAGCACAATCTCAAGGTCGGCGGCAACCATATCATTTTCGCATCGGTCGGCGGCCCCGCGTTCGTCAACGACCTGGACAACGGTCGGCGTCCCGGCAAGTACACGGAAATGTGCGATTACCTGCGCATCGTGCAAAGCCTCAACATCGTCCACCAGGAGGGCGGCGGCCCGTTCGAGGCGATGGACCTCCCGGCCGCGACGCGGCACCTGGATCTTTACCTCGCACAGATTCGGCTGACCGACAAAAACTGCCAGTCGTACGCGCTGGGGCGGGAGCGCACGCTCGATTCTGTCGAGATGGCGTGCATCGCGCTCGGCGTTGACCGCGACGCACTCGCCAAAGAACCAGCGCTGCTCGCAATCATCAACACGAATTCGCCGCTGCAACTCGACATTCCCATGACCGAGGCCGTTTTTGAACTGGCCGGCGCCGGCCAGGCGTGCTGCATCACCCCGTTCACGCTCGCTGGCTCGATGAGCCCGGCAACGCTTGCCGGCACGCTTGTGCAGCAGACGGCAGAAGTACTGGCCGTCGCGACACTGGCACAAACCATCAAACCCGGCGCCCCGATCATGTATGGCAGCTTTGCGTCCAACGTCGACATGCAGAGCGGCGCTCCCGCCCTCGGCACGCCCGAATACACCAAGGCGGCGCAGGCGAGCGGGCAGATCGCGCGCCGCCTCGGCCTGCCGTATCGCTCGAGCAACACGACCGTCTCCAACTGTGTCGACGCGCAGGCGGCTTTCGAAAGCCAGATGTCGCTGTGGGGGGCGGTCATGGGCCACGCGAATCTCGTCAACCATGCCGCCGGCTGGCTCGAAGGCGGACTCACCGCGTCGTTCGAAAAGCTCATCATCGATGCCGAAATGCTGCAGATGATCGCCGAGTACCTGCGCCCGATCGAGGTCAACGACGACGAACTGGCGCTCGACGCGATCGCCGAGGTGGGTCCCGGTGGCCATCACTTCGGTACCAGCCATACGCTCGAACGCTACGAGACCGCCTTCTACACGCCAATACTGTCAAACCGTCAGAATTTCGAATCCTGGCAGGATTCCGGTAGTCTCGATATCGGCCAGCGCGCCAACACATTGTGGCAACAGCTGCTCGCTGAATACGAGCAGCCGCCGCTCGACCCGGCCGTCGACGAGGCGCTGGTCGAATACGTCGAAAAGCGCAAGAATACGCTGCTGCGCCACGCAAACTGACACGGAAAGCCAACATGCGACCAACCCTGAACGTCCTCTCGAACGAACTGATCGGCAAGATTCTCGACGAGGCCAAACGCATTCTGGCCGAGGTCGGCATGGAGGTGCGCGGCGCTAAGCTGAGGCAGCGGCTGCTCGATCACGGCCTCAAGTCGGACGGGGCAGGCAAGCGGATATTATTCCCGGCCGATGTTGTCGATGCGGCGATTGCCAGTGCGCCGAAGTCTTTCACGCTGTTCGATCGCGACGGCGAGCCGCACGCCGAACTCGGTGGTTATAACGTGCACTACGTGCCCGGCTCGAGCGGCCTGAAGATACAGGATCACCGCACGGGCGAAACACGCCTGGCGAATTCCGCCGACTTCATCGAGTATGCGCGGCTGTGCGACGGCATGGAGCACATCGCCTATCTCGCCACCGCGTTTTCGACCAACAAGGATATCGAGTCGCAGGTCTCTGACGCCTGGCGGCTATACATGTGCCTGACGACATCGAAAAAGCCTGTAGTGACAGGCGCGTTTACCGAGCACGGCGTTCACCGTATGACCGACATGCTGCAATTGTTCCGCAAGGATCGCGCCGAACTGATCGAAAAGCCCTACTCCATCTTCACGATCACGGCGACCGGTAATTTCCGCTACGGCGAGGATTCGTGTCAGAACCTGCTCGATTGCGTCGAGGCCGGCATACCCGTAGAGATCGTCCCGGTGACGCTGATGGGCCTGATCGCGCCCGTGACGCTGGTCGGCGCGCTCGTCTTCCACTGCGTCGACGTGTTGACCGGTATCACGATGGCGCAAATCATCCGGCCCGGAGCGCCCGTGCTGTTCGGCGGTGCGCCGGCCACGTTTCATATGAAAGCGGCCAGCTCGCCGATGGCGGCCATCGAAGCCCAGCACCTGAACGTCGCTTACGTCGCGATTGCCAAATCGCTCGGCCTGCCGACGCAGGCGTACATGGCACTGAGCGACGGCAAGTTCCTCGATGCGCAGGGCGGCGGCGAGACCTTCAGCAGCGCGCTGTTGGCTGCCCTGGCCGGCGTCAATTCGGTATCGGGTCCGGGCATGCTCGACTTCGTGCTGACGTTCAGCCTGCCGAAGCTCGTGTTCGATAACGAGGTCTGCGGCCAATGCCTGCACTTCGTGCGCGACATCGAACCTATCGACGATTTGCCGACGAAGAATCTCGTCGAAGATCTTATGCGAGACGATCACCTGATTACATCTGCACACACGCTCGAGCACTGGCCGGAAGAACTGTACCTGACGGACACAGTCATCGATCGCACCAATCGCGAGACCTGGGAGGAAAGCGGATCGCTCTCGTTGCACGAACGTGCCTGTGCCGAGGTCGAGGAACGCCTGACGCGATACATGCCTGTCGACACGGATCCCGGCATCGACGCGGCTATGCGCAAACTCGTGAGCGATGGATTTGAGACCCAGGAAAAGCTGCCCGAGTTGCCGCCGCCGGCCAAAACCCCGGCCCCGCGGCGCAAGGCAGGTCGCAGGGGGCGCGCGGGGCGTCGCAGGGGGAACTGAGCTGCTCTAAATTATTGAATTTATTGCTTCACACGCCGCTTGAGCAAGCCTAGAATCGCGGCCCATGAAATACGCGCTCGCCCCTGTCGCCGCACTGCTGATCGGTGTCGCCATCCTGATGACGGGTGCCGGACTGCAGGGCACGCTGCTCCCCGTTCGTGCCGCACTGGAAAATTTTTCGACCCTGGCTATCAGCTTCATCGGGGCCGCCTATTTTCTCGGTTTTACGGTCGGCTGTCTGAAAGGTGGAGAACTCGTCACGAAAGTCGGCCACGTGCGCGTATTTCTCGCCATGACGGCGCTCGCCTCGTCCTCCCCACTCATTCACGGCCTCATACTGAATCCAATAGTATGGGGTTTGCTGCGATTTCTTACCGGCTTCTGTATAGCTGTACTTTTCGTTGTCATCGAAAGCTGGCTCAACGAGCGCTCGAACAACGAGAATCGCGGACTCGTGTTTTCGACCTACGTGATGATCACTTTGACAATGCTTGCCGCCGGACAGATGATGACACTGCTGTACGCGCCACAGGGGCTGGAGTTATTT
>Ga0224512_10005717_pt1 | contig 10144 bp, 10 predicted proteins | sample SF_May12_sed_USG_4_FD_169103 | JGI IMG/M metagenome (GOLD analysis project Ga0224512, IMG submission 169103) | Sediment microbial communities from San Francisco Bay, California, United States - SF_May12_sed_USGS_13 | ecosystem: Environmental > Aquatic > Marine > Sediment | place: USA...
GCATCCCGTGCTATCGGCCAAACCTAAAAACGCCCACCGAAGGGGCAGTTTTAGGTTTGGCGGAGAGCGAGGGATTCGAACCCCCGGACCCTTTCGGGTCAACGGTTTTCAAGACCGCCGCTTTCGACCGCTCAGCCAGCTCTCCGGTAAATATCGACTCAATTTGGGATCAAAACGCAACAAGCCCGAATGCGGCGTATTATAAGCATTTGGGCCCGCCAGTCATCCCTATTGTTGCCGGTGCCGTCTTGAAATGTTGTATTTAAACCCCATGTTCGATCGAAGTCTGGTGCGGTCCTGCCAGGGTTACCCGTACGTGATGCGCTTGCTATCGACAGGGCGGGAACTTAGAATGGCGCCCAGATGTCTATTTTGACGTTATTTTAAACGGAGATTGTAATGCAAATGAATACTGCTGTTACCCGCTCACAAGAAGCGATTCTGCAGACCAATAAAGTCATCAAGAATACTTACATTCTATTGTCGATGACGCTTATTTTCAGCGGCTTCATGGCTTACCTTGGCGTCATCACGGGAATCGGACAGGGCATCGCACTGGTCTCGACGATCGCTGCCATTGTAATACTTTGGTTCGTATTGCCCCGAACCGCCAATACCGGAGCCGGAATCCCGGTTATATTTGCGTTCACGGGTCTGCTCGGCTTCGGGCTCGGCCCGGTTCTGAATTACTACCTGTCGGTCAATCCCAGCATCGTCGTGACGGCGCTTGGCGGAACCGGCGCGATCTTCCTGGGACTTTCCGGATACGCCCTGACGACCCGTAAGGATTTCAGCTTCCTTGGCGGCTTTGTCATGGTGGGAATGCTGGTCGTCCTCGGCGCGGCGATTCTAAACATTTTCCTGGGTATGCCCGCCCTGTTCCTGGCGGTCAATGCAGCGATCGTCATGATCATGAGCGCATTTATCCTGTGGGAGACCTCGTCGCTGATCCACAACGGCGAGACCAACTACATCATGGCCGCGGCAGGGCTGTTCCTGTCCATCCTGAACATGTTCCAGGCTTTGTTGCACCTGCTTGGGGCATTCAATAACGATTAAGCAGGTTGCTAACGACTGCTTCGGGTAAGCCCCGTTCCCGCGGGGCTTACTTTTTCGTTAGCCGACGAGGAAACTATGGACTGGGTTAAAATCGGTTCGGCAGTGCTGATGGCGGCGATGCTGATATACCTTTTCCCGCGCGCCAAACAGACCATCGAAAATTCCCCCAAGGGCTCCGCCAGTGACTGGATGGGCTTTATCGTGCCTATGGCGGCGATAGTATTATTCATTATTTTGTTGATCGCGCTGGTTTAGCCAGATCATTTCAGCCAACCTGAGGTCACCGGGCGACGTAATCTTGAGATTGTCGACGCTTGCCGCGACCAGTTTCGGTGCATAGCCCAGGAGTTCGATCGCCTGGGCGTCATCGGTTATTTGCAGGCCATCGTCGATAACCCGTTTCAGCGCATTGAGCAGCGGTAACAGATGAAACACCTGCGGCGTAAACGCTCGCCACAATCTTTCGCGTGACAGCGTGCTCGCGATCTCCATATTGTAGTTTTCCAGCTTCAGCGTATCCGTAAGCGGAGCCGCCAGAATAGCGCCCGCAGGGTGCCGCTGTGCCGCCTGGATGACCCGGCTCAAGTCCTGATGCGTCACCAGTGGCCGCACCGCGTCATGGACCAGGGCGATTGCCTCGTTGCCAAAGCGGTATTGCAGCGTGGTCAGGCCGCTGTAAACGGAGTGCTGGCGCTGCATGCCCCCGGTAGCAGTAAACAGGGGTTTGTCGGGCCGATAGTCGAGCTGCTCCCAGGTCGGATCGTCCTCGGCGAGCACGACCACCGCGCCATCGACCGCAGGATGTCCGAGCAGTCGATCCAGCGTGTGTTCGATAACCGTCTTTCCCTGGAAGCGATGATACTGCTTGGGCGTTTCGCTTTGCATGCGGGTGCCGCTACCGGCGGCCGGAATTACCGCCCAGACAGGGGTGCTAGCGCGCGCCGCTGTCACTGCCATCTTCCGGGATTAGCTGGATAAAGGTTTCACCCTGTTTGATCATGCCCAGATCGTTGCGTGCCTTCTCTTCGAAGGCATCGAGGCCATTTTGCAGGTCGAGTACCTGCGCCTCCAGTATCTTGTTTCGTTCCTCGAGCTCTCGCAGCTTCTTTTTCTGGATTTCCAGCTCTCGTGATAACTGAACGATTTCCGACAGGCTGCCATCGCCGAGCCATAATTTGTACTGCAGTCCGATGAGAATTACGAATAAAACGGCCAGTAGAATCTTCATCGCTGCATTGATCGAGTGTTACAGGTTTCTGAAGGCTGATTTTCCCGGAAAGCTGGCAGCGCTGCCTAACAAGGCTTCTATGCGCAGCAGTTGATTGTACTTGGCGACGCGATCGGTGCGTGACAGAGACCCGGTTTTGATCTGGCCCGCCCCTGTCGCCACCGCGAGATCGGCGATAGTGACATCCTCGGTCTCCCCGGAGCGATGCGAGATGACGGTGGTGTATCCCGCAGCCTGCGCCATCGAAATAGCGTCCAGCGTTTCGCTCAAGGTACCTATCTGGTTGAACTTGATCAGTATCGAGTTGGCGATGCCCTGCTCGATACCGCGTGACAGGATACGGGTATTGGTGACGAACAGGTCGTCACCAACCAGCTGGATCCTGTGGCCGAGTTTCTCGGTCAGTATTGCCCAGCCTTCCCAGTCGCCCTCGTCCATACCGTCTTCGATACTGATGATCGGGTACTGATCGACCCAGCTTGCCAGGTAATCGGCAAATCCGGCGGCGTCGAAAGACCTTTTTTCCGAGGCCAGCAGGTATTTTCCAGCGTCGTGAAACTCCGAGCTGGCGACATCCAGCCCGAGGTAAATATCTCGCCCAGCCCGAAAACCGGCCTTGTCGATGGCGCTTAGTATGACTTCGATCGCTTCCTCGTTGGATGACAAATCGGGTGCGAATCCGCCCTCGTCGCCGACCGCGGTGTTCATACCCCTCGCGGCAAGCACGGACTTGAGTGCATGGAAAACCTCGGCACCGTAGCGCAATCCCTCGCTGAAACTCGGCGCACCCGCCGGCAGGATCATGAATTCCTGCATGTCGACACTGTTATCCGCGTGGGCTCCGCCGTTGATGATGTTCATCATCGGTACCGGGAGCAACGCAGCATCGGAGCCCCCAAGGTAGCGAAACAGCGGCTGCCCGGCTTCGATCGCGGCCGCCCTGGCGTTGGCCAGCGAAACCGCGAGCAACGCATTGGCGCCCAGCCGGCCCTTGTTATCGGTCCCGTCGAGCTCGATCATGGCCTGATCCAGACCCCGCTGATCGGAGCAATCCCTGCCCTGCACCAGCAAGGCCAGTTCATTATTGATGTGTCCGACTGCCCGGGTAACACCCTTGCCAAGGTAACGCCTGCTATCGCCGTCACGCAGCTCGATCGCTTCGCGTTCCCCTGTAGACGCACCGGAAGGCGCAGCGGCCCAGCCGACCACGCCGCTGTCGAGTGTAACCTCGGCTTCTACCGTTGGATTGCCGCGCGAATCCAGAATTTCGCGCCCGACCACGCTGCTTATCTTGCCCATGATTGCTCCGTGATTGCTAACTGATACCCATTAAGGCATTTTCGTGCAACGAAGATGCTTTTGTGACCCGGTCAATATCGATCAGTACCTGCAGCAGAGATTGCATTTGTGCCAGGGGCCAGGCGTTCGGACCATCGCTGAGCGCCTGCTCGGGGTCGGGATGGGTTTCCATGAAGATGCCGGATACCCCGGCGGCAACCGCGGCGCGCGCGAGTACCGGCACGAATTCGCGTTGCCCGCCTGACGATGTTCCCTGGCCGCCGGGCAACTGCACCGAATGGGTGGCATCGAACACCACCGGGCATCCGGTCTGGCGCATCACCGCGAGCGAGCGCATGTCGGACACGAGGTTGTTGTAGCCGAAACTGGCACCGCGCTCGCACACCATGATCTGCCGGTTGCCTGTTTCGAGCGCCTTGTCGACGACCTGCTGCATGTCCCAGGGGGAAAGAAACTGGCCTTTCTTGATGTTGACCGGCTTGTTCTGGGCCGCGACATTTTTGATGAAATTGGTTTGCCGGCACAGGAAGGCAGGGGTCTGCAGCACGTCGACCACGCTGGCAACCTCGTCGAGCGGAGTGTCCTCGTGCACATCGGTGACAACCGGAACCGAGAGACTGCTGCGCAGTTTCTCGAGAATGGCGAGTCCTTTTTCGATCCCGAGTCCACGAAAACTCTTGCTGCTGGAACGATTTGCCTTGTCGAAAGACGACTTGTAGATAAACGGGATCGCGAGTTCGCCGCAAATTTGCTGTAACTGCGCGGCGGTATCGAACGCCAGCTGTTCCGATTCGATCACGCAGGGCCCGGCCATCAGAAACAGAGGCTGATCGAGGCCAACCTCGAAATCGCACAGTCTCATTGAGATTTTGCCTGATGATACTCGATCGCGGCGGTAATAAAGCTGTTGAACAGGGGGTGCCCTTCACGCGGATGCGATGTGAATTCAGGGTGAAACTGGCAGCCGATGAACCAGGGGTGATCGGAAAGCTCGATCATTTCCACGAGCTCGTTGTCGACCGACAGACCCGAAATAACAAGGCCGGCGTCCTGCAGCCTCTGCAGGTAGTTGTTGTTGAATTCGTAGCGGTGGCGGTGACGCTCGTGGATTTCCTCGGCGCCGTAGGCGCGACGTGTGCGCGTGCCCGGCACGAGTTTGCAGGTTTGTGCGCCGAGACGCATGGTGCCGCCGAGATGCGTGTTTTCATCGCGTGTCTCGAGCGAGCCGTCGCGGTCAAGCCATTCGGTGACCAGCGCAATTACCGGGTCCGGTGTCTTGGGATTGAATTCCGAGCTGTGGGCCTTGGACAGCCCCAGCACGTTGCGCGCGTATTCGATCACGGCAACCTGCATGCCGAGGCAAATACCCAGGTAAGGCACGTTGTTGGTGCGTGCATAACTGGCCGCCGCGATCTTGCCCTCGATGCCGCGGCTGCCGAAACCGCCCGGAACCAGTATCGCGTCCAGCCCCCTGAGGGCATCGATGCCGTCGGTTTCGATCGTGTCCGAATCGATTTTTACGATATTGACCCGGGTCCTGGTATGGATGCCGGCATGATCGAGCGACTCGTTAAGCGACTTGTAGGCATCGGTGTGATCGACATACTTGCCCACGAAGCCGATCGAAACCTCGTTAACCGGATTCTGCAGGGATTCGACGACGCGGTCCCAGCCACTCAGGTCGGCCGGCGGTAAATCCATCTTGAAGTGCTTGACCACGATTTCATCGAGACCCTGCTCGCTCAGTTCGCGCGGGATCTTGTAAATATGGTCCACGTCGACCGCGGCGATAACCGCCTCCTCGGCGACATTGGTAAACAGCGCTATTTTGCGTCTTTCGTCCTGCGGAATCGGCCGGTCGGCGCGGCACAGCAGGATATCGGGCTGGATTCCGATCGAGCGCAATTCCTTGACCGAGTGCTGGGTCGGCTTGGTCTTGATTTCTCCCGCCGCCGGCAGGTAGGGAATCAGGGTCAGGTGCATGTAGAGCACGTTGTCGTGCCCCAGCTCGAAGCCCATTTGCCGAATTGCCTCCATGAAGGGCAAGGATTCGATATCGCCGACGGTACCGCCGATTTCGACCATGACGATATCGGCCCCGTTGGTGCTGTCGAGCACCGAGTTTTTGATCTCGTCGGTGATATGCGGAATGACCTGAACGGTCGCGCCGAGGTAGTCACCCCTGCGCTCCTTGGCAATTACGCTTTCGTAGATCCTGCCGGTCGTATAATTGCTGCTTTTGGAACAACGTACCCCTACGAAGCGCTCGTAATGGCCGAGATCGAGATCGGTTTCGGCGCCGTCATCGGTGACATAGACCTCGCCGTGCTGGAACGGGCTCATGGTACCGGGATCGACGTTTATGTAAGGGTCGAGCTTGATCATAGTCACGCTGAGTCCGCGCGACTGAAGTAAAGCGCCCAGTGAGGCAGATGCAATGCCCTTGCCCAGTGATGACACAACACCACCAGTAATGAATATGAATCGACTCATAGACCCCGAAAATAGAATGGATGAAAGGAACTTAGGACGGAAGGAAACGATAGCAGAATCGTATTTTGAAGACAATCGACGAACCTAAAATAACCAGTCGTAAGAAGCATCGGGAGAGTGTTCAAGTTTTCGCGGGCGCGGCCGATAGCCAAAAACAATGATAGCTTGCCTATGATCACGACCATGCGCGCACTGATAATCGAAAAAAACCAGGCTTACCGCGACCTGTTAGACCACACCCTCGCCGCACACGGCTTTACCACCGACAGTGGCGACAGTATCGAATCCGCCTGCCTGTACGCGGATGATGCCCCCTATGACATTATTTGCGTTAACCAGGAGCTCAAGGACGGGAGCGGTGAAGAATTCGTTTCCTATTGCAACCGACATCAACGGCATCAGGACACGCCAATCCTGTTTTTGACCGAAAACCGGGATCTCAAGGCGGAAGATCTCCCGGTCAGGGTCGACGGTGTCATCCACGAACTGAACGAGCACCAGATCGAAGACCAGATCGTCCATTTCATCGACCAGCATCTGGACCCGGTGTTTTACGAGGGGCGCATCCTGTTTGTCGAAGACGATGCCGAAGTGTCGGCCGACATACTGGGGAAATTACAGAAGACCGGTTACCAGGTGTCGCATTTCACTTCGGTCGAGGCCGCCCGCGAGGAATTCGACGCGGTAACCGTTTATGGTTCGCATGCCGAGGCCTACGACCTGGCCATTACCGGACTCGACCTCGATGGCGAATTGAAAGGCGAAGACCTGGTAAGCTTCATTCGTTCCTACGAGGATGGCCGGGGTTTCATCCCGATTATTGCCGTAACCAGGGATAACAACGCTAATCGTCGTATCGCACTTTACAAGATGGGGGTGAACGATTTCCTGCCAAAGCCGGTCCTGCATCAGGAATTGCTGGTGCGCATCCGTAACCTGATTACCAACAAGCGCCTGCTCGACAAGGTCCACGATATCAGGAGAGAACTGCATGCCCTGGCAACTATCGACAAACTGACCGGGTGCCATAACCGCCACAGCCTGATGGAGTTTGCCGAGAAATTCATTGCAACCTCACGGCGTCACGAGTATTCGATCAGCCTGCTCGTCATCGACCTCGACCATTTCAAGGCGATCAACGACAATCACGGCCATGCCGTCGGCGACGTGGTGCTCGAATTAACTGGCGGCCTGCTGAATGCAAGCTTTCGAGAAGGCGACCTGGTGGCGCGCTATGGCGGCGAAGAGTTCGTCGTGCTGATGACACACTGTAATGCGGAAGATGCCCGTGGCAAGGCCGAAGAACTGCGCCAGGCGATCGAAAACCTGAAACCAAACGGACTCGATATAACGACCAGCATCGGCGTAACTTCGCTGGAAGGTGGGGCTAAAGGCGACTTCGAGGCGATGTTCCGCGCCGCAGACGAAGGCGTCTACGCGGCCAAGGAAGGCGGCCGCAACCGGGTCGTATACATCGCCGTGGACTAGCCTGCGGGCTTCTCGGCCAGCACCACGGCGCGCCGCGGCGCCGGCAAACCTTCGACCGTCAGCGCCGCGTCGTCCGGACTCAGGCATTGCGCCAGCGATTCGAACTGCATCCATTCCGTAGCGCGCTGTTCTTCGATACTTGTCCGGGATTCATCGACCACCCGGATATTGACAAATCCGCAACGCGCAAGCCACGCAACCAGTTCGGCCGATGATGGGATAAACCAGACGTTGCGCATTCTCGCGTAGCGGTCTCGCGGCAACAGTACTTGGCCCGCGCCGCCCTCGATGACCAGGGTCTCGAGGCATAACTCGCCGCCCGCTACGAGAAAACCCTGCAGCTGGCAAAGGTGATCAAGCGGGCTTCGGCGATGATAAAGGACGCCCATCGAGAACACGGTGTCGAACCAGCCCAGGTCGTCGGGTACCGCTTCCACGCCTATCGGCAGCAGGTGTATGTTGTCCTGCTGCAGGTAACCCTGTATCGCCTGGAACTGCAGGTTGAACAATACCGACGGCTCGATGCCGAGCACGAATTCGGGAAAATGCGCAAGCATACGCCAACAGTGATAACCGTTGCCGCAGCCGACGTCGAGGATTCGTCGGCCCCTCAACGAGGCCAGGTGGGGCAACACGCGGTCCCATTTGTAATCCGAGCGCCACTCGCAATCGATGTAAACCTGGGCCACCTGGTAGGGTCCTTTACGCCACGGCATCAATCCTTTCAGCGCCTGCCGCAAGCGGTCCTCGTCCCGGCAGCTGCCTGCCACGGACACCGCCGGCCTGTCGAAATAGGGCTGAATATCGTCTATTTCCGGCAGAGACTCGAGCGCAGCGGACCAGCGCGCAAAATCGCCGTGACCAACCAGCCAGCGTGGACTCTGCGCGCGCAGCAGGCTCGCCCAGGGTTCGAGTCCATGCTGAGACAGGTAGTCGATAGATCGCCCCCAGTTCATGCCTTGATTGCAAGGTAAGAGACGAAGTTGAATCCCCGAAAACACTGGTAGACCTCGTCGAATCCGATAGCTTTCAGGCGATCGTAATGTAGCTCCGCGCTGTCCGGAACCAGCACGTCTTCGAGCGCGTTTCGTTTCTGGCTGATCTCGAGATCGCTGTAGCCCATGGTCTTCTTGAATCCCAGGTAGAGCTGGGTCATGCGGTCGCTCTCGGTAGCATCGGTAAAAACCACTTTTTCGGAAAGCACGAGCACCCCGCCAGGATTCAAACCGGTGTAAATCCTGGCCAGCAGGCCTTTTCTCTGCGCAGGGGGCAGAAATTGCAGGGTGAGGTTCAACACCACCATCGAAGCGTTTTCTATCGAGGTCTGGCGGATATCCTCGCAACGCCATTCGATGCTGCCGCCGGCGTCCCGGTGTTGCCTGCATTTATCGATCATCGCCTGCGAATTATCGACCGCGACGACCTGGCAGTCGATATTCCGGGTCTGATCGGCAATGACCAGGCTCGCCTCACCCAGCGAACAGCCAAGATCGAATACGAGGCTCCCAGGTTGCGCAAAAATATCGGCGTATAGGCCGATCATACGCAGCAACAGCGAATATCCGGGTACCGATCTCGATATCATGTCGTGGAATACGTTAGCGACGGTTTCGTTGAATTCGAATGCCCTGACGTCGCTGAGGGGTTTGGAAAATACTCTGTCCCTGCCGTTACTCCTCGCCATAAAGCAATCCCTCGAGACTATCATCGAGATATACCAGCGGAACCGCATCGCGTTCCCAGGGGGGAATGCGGTGTTTCTGAAACAGCCGCTTGAGGCGGTGCCGGCTGCTATTCGGTTTTAGGTTACGGCGAAATGTCAGCGTTAACGCCTGGCCTCGATCTTCAATATGCAGCCGTTTCAGAATCAGGGCACGGGTTGACCGCAAGCGCAAATGCTCTATGGCAATTTCGAGTTTCAAACCGAACTCGAAGCTACCGTCGATGCGGAGAATATTGTCGTCAGGAACCAGGAAGAGTCGACGATCATAGCGCCGGATCGAGTAATCCGGCATCGCAATCTGTGGCATGGCCGCGGCGCGCGCGTCGAGTTGCTGCATTAATTCCTGCAGGCGCGCGTGCGGGATGGCGGCAAGCCCGGCCCGCCTGACCCAGTAACGCACCAGGTTAGCGCATCGTCCGGTCGACAGCTGCAGCAGTCCGCTCGCGTCCAGCGTCGCGTTACCGGCGTAATCTGGAGCTCGCAATACCTCGAGGTCTGCCGCGGCAATCTCGTCGAGCAGTTCCTGTGTTTCGGACTGAATTTCGCTGCTGGTGACCAATGATTCGCGCAGCGAGGGCCAACGGGCATTGAGCAGGGGCATGACCTGGTTGCGCAGAAAATTGCGATCGAAGCGATTGCTGCGATTGCTGGGGTCGTTGAACCATGCAATCTCGTGCTGGCTGGCGTAATCTTCCAGCCGAGCGCGATTGTATTTCAGTAGCGGCCGCAGCAACAGTGCCTGACCCAGTTTGCGCTGGCTGGCAATCCCGCGCAGCCCGGCGCTCCCCGAACCCCGAAAGGCGTTTAGCAGGAAAGTTTCCGCCTGGTCGTCGGCATGATGCGCGGTCAGAACA
>Ga0224512_10005718_pt1 | contig 10144 bp, 6 predicted proteins | sample SF_May12_sed_USG_4_FD_169103 | JGI IMG/M metagenome (GOLD analysis project Ga0224512, IMG submission 169103) | Sediment microbial communities from San Francisco Bay, California, United States - SF_May12_sed_USGS_13 | ecosystem: Environmental > Aquatic > Marine > Sediment | place: USA: California...
GAACGGATGGAGATGACCGTGCCGTCGCGCACGACGACGAAGTCCTGGCCCTGGCCGGACATGCTCATGATTTGACCGTTTATCTCGGTTTCCCCGGACAGGCGGGTCGATACCGTCGCCGATTGGCCGTCGGCCGAAATGCGGATATCGGTGATGTCTATCTTGGTTTGACGCTCCTTGATCTTCCTCCGGGTCTTTTCCAGCAGGACAAGCATCATCTTGCGATCGAAGGTCTGCCGGCCGATCCCCATTTCCGGCGGATAGGTGTAGGTCACCGTCCAGTCGTCGCCGACATACAGCACGATCGCGGCATAATTCCTGTGCTTGTGGATCCATTGCTGGTGGTCGTGGGCGTCGCGGATGAAGCGCTCGGTCAGCTTGCCGTTCTTTAGCTCCTTCTCCAGGGTGTGCCAGATGCCGCCCCGCTTTACGTAGACGAAGTCCACCGCATTGTCGCGGCTTTTGGGATCGGTGGCACGGACCACGGCCCGGCTGACGTTGGCCGCATCGGCGTTTTGCGCGAAATGTTCCCACAGTTCATCGGCTTCCCGGCGCAGGCCCCGGAGATCGGTGAGCGGGACCTGGGGAACGTAGTGCAGCACCAGGGCCGGACCGGCCTCCGTCTGCCCAGGCTTGATGGCCAGGATTTCGAGGGTCTTGCCGGAGTTGACCTTGAACGGCGCCGCCCGGGCCGGACCGGCATGGATGATCGCCAAAAGGATAAAGGCGAGGATGAAGCCGCCGAGCTTGCGCATAGGTGATCTCCGCCAAAAATCGCGCAGTCCTTCAATCTAACCAGAGCCGCTTAACAAAGGGTTGCGGGGGCACCGGCGCGGCGGTCCGGGCCTCTCGTCCTTCCACCGGGCGCGATTGAAGCACATTGGTCAACATGGGATTTGCGTTACACAACCCTGAAATTCGCCAACCCGCTCTGGTTCCAAGTATATCTGGCGACAACCCAAGATATCGACCCTGAGTATTCGCCTGGGGCAAGCATTGCCTTCCGGCACCCTATCCAACCAGCGTTAATCAATAATTCATATTGAAGAACTTATTGTCCGCAGAGATGACCATTTGAAGGTCGAATCTCATGCCCTTTTGGAAAAAGCTGGGGCGGACCAACTTTCGTAGTTGGAACCTCATTTCCTATCTTCTCGCGTCGTTCGTGCTGCTCACGATCGCGACCAACCTCTATCTCAGCCACGCGATCATGGGCGTTTATACGACGTCGGTGAGGACCAACGCCGCGTGGGCCGCAGAACTCAAGCGGTTGTCGAAACTCGAAAGCCTTGCACAGAAAATCGTGGCCCACGGCTACAGTGTTTTCGATTCTTCAAGTCCAGATGATGCCCGTGCTGCCCGGAATGCCGCTCTGTCTCAGTTCTTCGAATACATGAAAGGCCTTGAAGACAGGTCGACCTTGCTCATGGATATGGAGAAAAGGTCGAAATACCATCAAAAATTGAATCTGACCAATGAGAAAATCAACCTCATGGTCAATGAGGAAGATCAGATCTTCCAGTATTTCGAATTGGGCCTAAAGGATAAGGCGGCGAGCCATATGGTGACAATGAGCCGCCGATCTGCGGAAGTCGTCGCGGCCATCAGCGCGTTGATTCACGTTTTTCAAGATTATCAAGTGGCGGATCTGGAAGCACAGAATGTGGCCGCCACCGAGTTCGACCGATACGCGAAGTATTTGGCCGTAGCGATCATTCTTCTGGTGCTGTGCGTCGTGGCGTACGGCCATAACATGTCGAATGTGATGCAGGCCCATGAGCGGGAACTGGCGGATAAGTCGACGCTGGTCGCGGCGACCCTGGAGAACATGGCGCAGGGTATCGTCGTTTTTGATGGGGACCATAGGCTTGTTGCCGCCAACAGCCATTACGAAAAGATGTTCGGGTTTCCCCCCGACTTTCTGGTCCCCGGCCTGTCCCTGGAGGAAATCACGAAATTTCGCGTCCAGGCCGGGCATTTCGGCGTCGGCGATGAAGACGCCCTGGTCAAGAAGCGCACCACCGGGCGGGGCCTCCTGGAAAGGAATGGCGAACGGACGCTCCCGGACGGAAGATCCTATGTATACCACCGCAAACCGATGCCCAACGGTGGGATGGTGGTGACCTACACCGACATCTCCGATCGTCAGCGGATGGAGAACGATCTGCGCAAGGCCAAGGAGATGGCTGAATCAGCGGACCGCTCCAAGTCGGAATTTCTGGCCAATATGAGCCACGAAATCCGCACCCCAATGAATGCCGTGATCGGCATGTCGGAGGTTCTCGCCGGAACCGCCCTGGATGATCGCCAACAGTCTTTCGTCCAGGTAATTCGGGATTCCGGCCACAACCTGTTGAAGCTGATCAACGACATTCTGGATTTTTCCAAGATCGATGCCGGACAGCTTGTCCTGGATTGCCAGCCCTTCGATTTCAAGGCGGCTGCCGAAGATATCGGCGCCCTGATCTCGCCGAAGGTGGCCGAAAAAAATATTGAACTGGCCCTGAGGTTCCAACCCTTCCTGCCGACCAGATTGGTTGGGGATTGCGGACGAATCCGCCAAGTCTTGCTCAATCTCATCAGCAATGCCGTCAAGTTCACGGATCATGGTCATGTGCTGGTCGATGTCACGGGGCAGGCCAAGGGAGACATTGTCGACCTGATGGTCCGGGTCCAGGACACCGGCATCGGTATCGCGCCCGAGATGATCGATTCCGTATTCCAGAAATTCACCCAAGCCGACGGCAGCTCGACCCGGCGGTTCGAAGGGACCGGACTTGGGCTCACGATTTCGAAGACTCTGGTCGAACTGATGGGCGGAACGATCGGCGTGGAAAGCGTTCCCGGCGAGGGTTCGACCTTCTGGATTTCCCTGAGCTTGCCGATTCATCAACGGGTCCCAGAGAAAAAACGCGTACCGGTCGATGTTTCCGACGCTCGGATCCTTGTAGTCGACGACAACGAGGTCAACCGAACCATTCTTGTGGAACAATTTGGAAGCTGGCAATTCAGGGTTGCCGCGATCCCGTCGGGTCGGGAGGCGCTGGTTGCGCTGCGCCAGGCGGCCGCCGAGGATGATCCCTTCGATCTGGTCGTGCTGGATTACCATATGCCCGGCATGAACGGTGAGGACACGGCTCGTGAAATCAGGGGCCCGGAGGCCTGCAAGGACATTCCGATCATCCTCTTGACCTCCGTGGACCGGTCGGGAGACGCAAAGTATTTCAGGGACCTTGGCGTTCAGGAATATCTGGTCAAGCCGGCTAATTCATCGAAGCTGTTCAACGCCTCCATCGAGGTGCTCATGAATTCGCGTCAAATCCGGAAATCAGCACGGAGAAAAACCGCTGCCGAACCGGAGGACGCCAAGGCCCAACCGGAGGCGGTCGCTTCGTCGGGAATTTGCGTACTCGTGGTCGAGGACAACGAAACGAACCAGGTGGTCATGGAGTACATGTTGGAGGACCTTGGCCATGGGTATCGGCTTGCGGAGAACGGACGCGAGGCTCTCGATATCCTCCAATCGTTCCAACCCGATCTGATTCTCATGGATGTTGCCATGCCGGTCATGAGCGGCATTGAAGCCACGCGTCAGATTCGCAAGATGGAGCGGGACACCGGACGGCACGTTCCGATCATCGGGGTCACCGCTCACGCACTGTCCGGCGACAGGGAAAAATGCTTGGCCGCCGGCATGGACGACTATCTTTCCAAGCCCGTCATCAAGAATGCCCTGGCGGAAAAAATCGATCATTGGACCACCGGCGCCGGACATCAAGACGTCGTTGCGTAGGGACACGGTGAGTCATGTCTCCGGCGCTCGCACCTATGGCGCGCGCGACCGGGCAAATTTTGGCAAGCTCAAGTCCGGGTGGCGGCCAACTTTCAGGCGGTTGCTCGGCGCCTACAGATCCACGCCCACCGAGACGTCTGTAACGGTCATCTCCATGCGCCAGATGACGATGGCGCCGTTGCGCAGCCGGAGGTCGCTGACCGCCCGTGCTTGGCCGGTGACGACCCGGCCGTTGACCCTGAGGAGTTCGATCTCCAGGCTTTCCACCCGGGCGGCCTGACCGTCGGGCGCAATGTCGATGCGCTGGATTTGGCTGCGCCGGTCGTAATTCTCCATGGCCTCGGCATTCTCGCGGCTCATGGCGATGGTGCCCTGACGATCGAGTGTGAAGGGTGTGGCCCCGGGAACGCCGGGGAAACTGTAGGTTACGCTCAGGTCCTTGGCGGTATAGAGCAGCGCGACGTTCCAGTTGCGGTCTTTGATGATGTTTTGGCTGCGGTCGTAGAGCGCCCGGATCGCCGTCTCGGTGAGCCGCCCGGTTGTTTCGAGCCCTTTTTCCAGGGTGCGCCAGTCGGGACCGCGCCGTTCATAGATGAAATCGACGGACCGGCGGGCGTCGGGTGCTGATGTGGCGCGGATCACGGCACGGCGGAAATTGCCAGCCTCGGCGTTGACCGAAAGATGCTCCCACAGCTGATCCGCTTCCTTGCGCAGGCTATGGATGTCGTTCAGCGGCGTGCCCGTGCTGAACCGCATGACCAGGGCCTGGCCGCGCTCGGTCTTTTCCGGCTCGATCGAGAGGATCTCGAGGACTTGGCCGGAATTGACGCGGAAGGGCTCCGCCTGGGCGCGGTAGATGGCGGCGCCGGCCAGGACCAGGACGGCCAGCAAAACTCGGCCGAGAACACGCATGTGTCTTCCCCTCGGGTCAAACGATGCACCGATCCTAGCCCGGGACCCTTAACATTCGATTGCACGACGGGAAATACTTGATCGTCATGGGGGCGGCACGCACCCACGGAAAGGGCCCGTTCAAAGGGCCCGGGGCACGGTTTCGCCCTTGATCTGGGTGCGGTGGAGGATGCGCCGGCTGCCCGCATCGAAAGCGTCGCGCCGATGCAGCGTGGCGAAATTGTCCCACATCAGGACGTCGCCGTCGGACCACACATGAGCGGTCGCGTACTTGTCCTGGGTGGCATGGGCCCACAGCGCATCCAGCAGCGCCTCGCTGTCGGCAAGCGGCAGGCCGACGATGCAGGCGTTGCGGCGGCGCCCCAGAAACAGGCAGGGCCGGCCCGTCGCCGGGTGGCGGATGGCCAGCGGATGGCGGGCGCCCGGCGCCTCGCGCGGATCGGTCACCTCGTCATAGCCGCTGCGCATGATGCCCGCGGAATTGTAGGTTGCGTCGTGGATGCAGATGAGCGGCGCGATCTTACGCTTCAGGGCCGCGTCCAGTTCCTCATAAGCCATATACATGTTGGCGAAATAGGTGTTGCCGCCTTCGGGGGGCAGTTCCAGGGCCTGCAGCACGCTGCCCTTGGGCGGCGTCTCGGTATAGGTCATGTCGCCGTGCCAGATTGCTTCGCCGGCACCGAGGTTGCCGATCGGGCGGCCGTCCTCGACCACGTTGGAAATGACATTGATCTCGGGATGTTCGGGCAGGATCGGCCCGCCATACGGATTGGGGCCGGGCGGATCGAGGGTGCCGAACAGGCGGGTGAAGGCGATCAGCTGATCGTCGTCGATCGCCTGGCCGGGATAGACCAGCAACAGGTACTCCGCCCAGGCTTCGCGCAAGGCGCCGGCGGTCGCCTCGTTCTGGGGCCGGCCCAAGTCGATCCCGGTCACCCGGGCGCCGAGCGGCCCGTCGATTGGCGTGATCTTCAGCGCGTCTGTCATGGCACAAGTTTAGCGATCCAAGCCTAGATGCGCAGCACGATCTTGCCCATATGGCCGGAGCTTTCCATCAGCGCGTGCGCCTTGGCCGCTTCGGCCAGGGGAAAGACGCTGTCGATCACGGGCCGGATCCGCCCCGCCGCGATCAGGGGCCAGACCTTGTCCCTGAGCGCCTCTGCGATGGCGCCCTTGAAGGCGGTCTCCCGGGCGCGCAAGGTGGAGCCGGTCAGGGTCAGGCGCTTCAGCATAACCGGCAGCAGGTTGACCTCCATCTTGGCGCCGGCCAGGAAGGCGATGAAGACGATGCGTCCGTCGGGTGCGGCGGCGGAGATGTCGCGCTGGACGTAGTCGCCTCCCACCATGTCGAGGATCACGTCGGCGCCGCGGGGCGTTTCCGCCTTGAGGATCTCGACGAAGTCTTCCTCCCGGTAGTTGATGGCCCGGGCGCCGAGCTCGATGCAGCGCGCGCATTTTTCCGCGGTGCCCGCGGTGGCGAAGACGCGCGCGCCGAAGGCCTTGGCCAGTTGGATCGCCGCGGTGCCGATGCCGCTGGTCCCGCCATGGACCAGGAAGGCCTCGCCCGCCTGAAGCCCGGCCCGGTCGAAGACGTTGGACCAGACCGTGAAGAAGGTCTCGGGCAGGGCCGCGGCTTCCTCCATGGTCAGGCCTTCGGGCACCGGCAGGCATTGAACCGCCGGGGCGGTCGCGTATTCGGCGTAACCGCCCCCCGCCAATAGGGCAGTGACCGCCGCCCCGGGCGCTATGGCCCTGACCTCGGGTCCCAGCGCCGCCACGGTGCCCGCCGCCTCCAGCCCCGGCAGGGGCGAGGCTCCCTTGGGCGCCGGGTAAAGCCCCTGGCGCTGGACGACGTCGGGCCGGTTGACGCCTGCGGCCTCGACGCGGATCAGGACTTCACCCGGACCGGGTTGCGGGACGGGGACGGTGACGGGCTTGAGAACCTCGGGGCCGCCGGGCTCGGTGATCTCGATCGCCGCCATGGTTTCGGGAATTCGGCTGCTGGTCTGGTTCATGGATGCGGGAATCTGGGGTGCGTGGGTTGAATGCTCGGCCGCCATATTGCGCTCCGGGCGCGGACGCGGTCAAACCGCTTTACGGCGACGCGCGCCGAAGGAGTCGTGTGGAACGCGCGAATGTGCCAGACTCCCCACTTATAACGACAAAGAACGATCCGCGCGGCATTCGGCGCGGAAGGGGGGATCATGGCCGAAGGTGCGGGCGGCACGCCGACGTGCAGCGAACGAATTGCCACGTTCGTTACGGAATTCGATATCGATCAGGCGCTGGGCGAACTGATCGGCATCGCCGAAACCGCGTTCACCGATACCATTGGCGTGATGTTGGCGGGCAGCCGCGAGCCCGCCGCGCGGATGACGGTGGAATTGGCGCGCGGCGAAGGGGCGGCGCCGGCGGTGGGGATCGTCGGCCGCGGGATGCGGACGAGCCCCCAGAACGCGGCACTTGCCAACGGCACGGCGACCCAGGCCCTGGATTACGATCTGTCCTTCATGATCGGCCAGTCGACCGCGGCGCTCATCCCCGGCCTTCTGCCGCTCGCCGAAAGCACCGGTGCCACACCCCGGGAAGTGATTGCCGCCTTCATCGTGGGGGCGGAGGTCTGCGGCGCGCTGGCGCGATCCTACCCGCTGCTTTCCAGCGACGGCGGGTGGCACGGCGCGGGGGTGCTGGGCACGATCTGCGCTGCCGCGGCTTACGCCCGCCTGACGGGCCAGCCGGAAACCGCGATCCCCGACATCATCGGTATCGCCGCCTCCATGGCGTCGGCGATCAGCGTCAATTTCGGAACCATGACCAAGCCGCTGCACGCCGGGTTGGCGGCGCGCAACGGGATCGCGGCGCTGGGACTGGGCGCCCAGGGCTTCACCGCCCATCCGGCGGCGCTTGAGGGCAAGAACGGCTTCTTCCCCTGCTTCGCCCAGGCGCTGGATTGGGATGTCGGGCCCTTCGACAAGCTGGGAAAGGATTTCGCCCTGCTCGACCCCGGTTGCAAGATCAAGCCTTTCGCCTGCGGCGGGCTGCTTCATTGCTCGATCCAGGCCGCCCTCAATCTTGCGGAGCGCGAAAAGCCCGACATCGACGGCATCGCGCGAATCACCGTCGGCGTCAGCCCCCATGCCTTCGGCCGGGCCATCGACCGCTACCCCTGGTCTGAGGATTCCTCGCGCTTTTCGCTGCGCTACCTGGTGCCCTACGCGCTCATTCATGGCGCGCCGATGCTCGATGCTTTCACCGAAGCGGGCTATGGCGAAGCCAAGGTGCGCGCCCTGGGGGAGAAATATGAGGGCCGGGTGGACGACGAATTCGCGGGCCTCAGGGGATCGGGCGCCTACAGCCCGGCCCGGGTCACCATAGACATGACAGATGGGACCCGCCTTGAAGAGGTGGTCTACGAGCCGTTCGGCACCCCGGGCAACCCGCTTGGCGATGACGCGTTCCGGCGAAAGTTCGAGTCCTGCGCGGCCCCCGTCATCGGCGCCGACCGGGCGGGGGACCTGTTCGCGTTGCTCTCCAACCTCTCCGCCCAGGACAGCCTGCGCGGCCTTTGGCCCCTGATCACCGTGAGTGAGGCGAACTGACAGGGCCGGTTTCCGCCCCCAACTGGACAGCGTAGAGAGCCCGGCATTAGAATGACAACAACACCGCATCCAAAAACAAGGAAACGACCGATAGGGAGATAATCACATGGCGCGCGCGATCCCCGCCATCGACGCCGATGGCCATATCATGGAATTGCAGAGCGAGGTTCGGAATTACCTCGATGACAGGTGGAAGGGTCGCGATACCCAGCTGTGGCCCGGTGGGCAACCCTGGGACACCGAGCTTTCCGGAAAGCTGGAGCTGCCCTACGGCTACCACCGCGGGCTCAACGCCAAGCAGCAGGTCGATATCTGGAACCGCATCTGCGACGATCATGAAATCGATAAGGCCATTTTGTTCCCGACCGGTTCCGGCAACATGGTGAAATTGCAGGAACCCGACTATTGCCGGGACGTGTGCCGTGCCGCCAACCGCCATTTCGCCACCGACTACATGACCGACCGGCTGTTCCCCGTCGGGGTTCTGCCCATGCGCGACCCCCAGGCGGCGGCGGCCGAGTTGGAATACGCGACCAACGAACTCGGTCTCAAGGGGTTCGAGGTGCTGCCCGACGGCCTGCCCTTCGGCCTCGGCGATCCGTTCTTCGATCCGGTCTATGAGGCCGCGGAGAAGTGCGGTGCGACGATCGGCATCCACGGCACCCGCCATTGGGCCCATGAGTGGGGCGCGGGCAAGCTCAAGACCTTTGCGGAGGTCCATTGCTATGCCTTCCCGGCCGGCGTCATCTGCAACTTCACTTCGGTCCTGGCGCAGGGCGTGTCGATCCGGTTCCCCAAGCTCAAGATGGGTTTCCTGGAAATCGGTGCGACCTGGCTGCCCTATTACCTCGACCGCCTGGACGAGCATTACGAAAAACGCGCCGAGGAGGAGATGCCGCTTCTCAAGAAGAAGCCATCGGATACCTTCCGCGACTCCAGTCTCAAGGTCTCGCTGGAAGGCAAGGAAACCCTGCTGCGCGAGACCATCGATTTCGTCGGCGCGGAGCATTTGATCTACGCCACCGACGTGCCCCATTGGGACGGGGAGTTCCCTGAGAATCTGGAGGAATTGCGCGATGCGAACAATCTGACGGACGCGGAAAAGAACGCAATCCTGCACGACAACGCGGCAGAGCTGTTCTCCATTTGACGCGGGGGGCCGGGCTTTTCGCTCGCCACGTAAGGCCCACCTGGGAGGAACCAAGCCAAACGTTTTGGTGCCAAGAATTCTTTCACGCACACAAGTGATACGGCAATCACGGGAGGCAGATATGATCTCTGGTATTCGGATAATGGCTGCAATGGCGCTGGGCGCGTCGGTCGCGGTGACGGCTGCCGGTTCCGCCAAGGCGGACGCGGTGGCGGATTTCTATAAGAACAAGAAAATGACCATCCTCATCGGCTCGACGGTCGGCGGGGGCTACAATCAGTATGGTCGGCTTCTGGGCCGGCACATGGGCCGGCACATTCCGGGCCAGCCCGACTTCATTCCCAAGAACATGCCGGGCGCCGGCGGTCGGCGGGCGCTCGACTTCGTTGCCCACGTGGCGCCCAGGGACGGCACGGTGCTCGGCATCCTGGTGCGCTCCACCTTCTTCGACAAACTGATGTATCCGAAGAAGGCGATCGATGTGGATCCGACGACTCTCACTTGGATCGGCAGCGCCAACAAGGAAGTCGGCACCTGCATCGCCTGGCACGAGTCGGGGTTCAAGGACCTGAACGACATCAGGCAGCGGGTCTCCACCATGGGCTCCAGCGGCCCGGCCAGCTCGGGATCGATCTTCCCGAAGGTCCTGAACGAGGTGGCGGGCACCAAGATGAAGATCATCCTGGGCTA
>Ga0224512_10005719_pt1 | contig 10144 bp, 5 predicted proteins | sample SF_May12_sed_USG_4_FD_169103 | JGI IMG/M metagenome (GOLD analysis project Ga0224512, IMG submission 169103) | Sediment microbial communities from San Francisco Bay, California, United States - SF_May12_sed_USGS_13 | ecosystem: Environmental > Aquatic > Marine > Sediment | place: USA: California...
AGGTTCGACAGCGCTTGCATGATCCGGTCGCGGTCGACCCTGGCCTTTGGATCGCCGATAGCTTCGGCGACCTCGAGACGGATGCCCTTTGTTCTAGCTTGATCGGCGAAGACCGAATGCGCCTCCATCAGAATCGGGAGGAGCTCCTCGGTGGAGAGGTGGACGACGAAGGCCCCCGCTTCGATTCGGGCGACGTCCAAGAGGTCCTCGATGAGGCGCTGCATCCGCTCGCCCGACCTCCTTATGACCTGCGCCTGTCGGCGACGCTCGGCCTCGTCGAGGGGCAGGTCCAGAAGCAGATCCGCCGCCGCGAGGACCACCCCCAACGGATTGCGTAGGTCATGAGACACAATCGAGACGACGTCCTCTCGCTGTTCGATTGCGCGGTGGAGCGCCTCCTCCTTCTCGTAGATCTCCGTCATGTCTGTGAAGGTCAGCACCGCCCCGCGCAGCTCCGTGCCGTCGACCATCGGCCTAAGGGACCAGCGCGCGGGGAATGACCGGGCTCGGCGACGCCAAAGGATGGCTCCGTCACCGGAGTCGGCGCTGACGCCGACCGCCAGGGCGGACAGAATCGGCGAATCCTCCCGCGCCCAGCTGCCTCCGTCCGCCCGGGTGTGGAGCAGCGTGTCGTGCACGTCACGTCCCTTGATTTCCCGCTCCGTGTAGCCCGTCAACTCCGCCCCGGCGCGGTTAAGGGAGATGCACTTCCCATCCAAATCGATGCCGAGCACGCCATCGCCGGTCGCAGCGACGAGGGCGTCGATCTCTCGTCGGGCGCGCACGGCGTCCCGGCGTCTCCGTTCGGCCCTAGCGCTCAGGTCTCGGAACTTCCAGCCGACAAGGCCGACCATCACCGTTGCACCCAACGCGAGGATGGCCAGCGCGAAGGTGAGCCGGGTCTGCAGCGCCCGGACGCGCCCAACGGCCCGCCGGCCTTCCGCGACCTCGCTCTGGATGGCCCGAGCGAGCTCACGGGTGCTGCGCTGGAGGTCGTTGTACGCACCGCGGCTGACCGAGAGGGCGTCCCCAATCGAGTCCCTACGGAAGACCTGCTGGTTCTCGTAGTGCCAGGCAACTGTTCGTACGTGCAGCTGGGCCAGGCGCTCCTGCACAACGAAATCGAGGTCTCGGGCCAAGACGGCAAGGCGCTCGAATACGGAATCCTCTTCCGCGATCGCCGCGATGTACAGGTCCCGCGACGAGCGATCTTCCGTGAACAAGAAAGACTCGAAGCGGGCCATCTGCTGAGCCTTCAAAAGCGACAGGCTGGAGCCCAATCCGCCGGCCTCTTCCAGAAGGCCGATCCGCTCTTGGACCTCGCTCGCTCGGGCGTCGAAGTAGGCGGGCACGGCCACGAGCGCCACGAGGGAGACCGCCACGAACCACAGCGCCCACAAGCCCCGAGCCGTCGTTTCGGCCGTGGCCTCGCCCGCTGACTGGTCCTTTCGTGGGGTCATGTCACCAAGATCCTACCGGACACCTCCCGGAGGCGGTCCGGACAAACGACGAGGCCCCGGCCGAATAATCGGCCGGGGCCCGCAAGAAACGTCTCCGGCACGCGGTCGGTGCAACTCGACCCGCGCGTCAGCGTCGGACCTACTCGCTACGGATGCGCGCCAAGGTGATCGCGTCGAGCTCCGCCTGATCCGGATCCAGCGTGGCCGAGCCGGTCGGGAATCCGTTCATCTCCAGCATGAACGCCGTAAGGTCAACAGCCTGCTGCGGCGTCAGGATACCCGGCGCGTCGTCAGGCATCGCCGTAAGGATGAACTCATACAGGTCGCCCACCGAACGCCTGCTCCACTTGAGCTGGAACGTGGCGTCGCCGAACTCGGCGGCCGTATGACACTCCGTGCACATCGAGCGGAACTGATTGCGCCCGGTCGTGACCTGCGTCGCGGAAATGATGGCCTCGCCACCTCCGACGGCCGGAGCCGCGGCGGCGGCGGCGGCCTGAGCCGGAGCCGCAGACGGGGCCGGCATGGGCTCACTGCTGGACGATGCGCAAGCGGCCAGGCCGATCGCGGCGAGAACGCTGAGGGGTCTAGTGAAATAGCTCATCGGTCGCATGGGATAGGTGAGAGGGACAGCTAAAGATGTGCCGAGTGTCCACGTGACGGCAAGCCGAACCGAGCCCGCGGCCTCACTTCGAGTACCGGAAATACCCTCGGAAGGTCCCATAGCTTAAGACCGGGCGTGCCATCACTCCAGGTACTCCGCCTGAATCGCCTCGACATCGCGGCGCACATCCAGAAAGATCTCCACCACGGAGCGGTCGAATCGAGTTCCGGTCTCCTTGAGGATCATCTCGACCACTTCATCGTTCGGAACCGCGCGACGATAGGGACGGTCCATCGTGAGCGCGTCGAAGAAGTCCACGACCGTGCAAATGCGGGCTTCGATCGGAATCTCCTCCGCTCGTAAGCCGTGCGGGATCCCGGTGCCGTCCCACTTTTCGTGATGTGACAGCGCGACTCGCTCGCCCATCTGGATCACCGGCGACGTCGAGCCCGCGAGGATCTGAGCACCGATCGTAGTGTGCGTATTCATGACCGCCCGCTCCTCATCGGTCAGGGGGCCTGCCTTGAGCAAGATGTTGTCCGGGATGCCGAGCTTGCCGACGTCGTGCATCGGAGCAGCATGGAGTAGGAGGTCAACCATCCCGGGAGCCAAGTGCATCGCGTTGCCAACGATCTCCGCGTAGCGGCCGATGCGCTCGATGTGGCCCGCGGTATCGTGATCCTTGTACTCGGCCGCGAGAGTGAGCCGCCGAATCGTGTCCAGGTGGCCCTCTTGGACGAGTCGCTGTGCGCGGGTGACCTCTTCGAGCGCGGTGCGCAGCTCCTTGGTGCGCAGTTGAACCTTGTCCTCGAGTGTCTGCTTGCTGGCCCGCAGCTTATCGTGTGCCGACTTGAGCTCGAGCAGCCATTTGAGACGGAGCCTCAACTCGGTGTGATCGACTGGCTTGTTGATGAAGTCGTTGATGCCGACCTCGTAGGCCCTCAGCCGGTCCTCGCGCGCCTCGAGGCTCGTCGCCATGACGATGGGCAACTCCTCCGAGCTCTTGGTGAGCCGGATGCGCCGCGCCACGTCGAACCCGTCGAGGTTCGGCATGTGCGCATCTGTCAGGACGAGGTCGACGCCCAGGCCGACCTTCGCGATCGCCTCGATGCCGTCCGCCGCGACCTCGACTTCATATCCGAAGCCACGTACGAACTCGGCATGAAGCTCGCGGATCATCTCGTCGTCGTCGGCGACGAGAACTCTGTATTGGGGTTCGGTCATATCGCCGGGTATGTCGTGCGACTCGACCTGGGGGAGGCTAAAGCTATCCGGAACTCCTCGGCGCGGCCAAGGCTAAATTGAGCGTCAGCGGAGCATGTGCCTGGTTGATCCCTGGTGTTGGGGGTAGCGGGGAGGACGGACGGCGCGTGATAATCAAGCTCGATTTCATCACTAAGGAGGCGATGATGGTGCTTCGGCCAATCCGTGACGCAGGCGTTCTGGTCGCATTGGTGGGAACGCTGGTGGCGCTCGCCGCGCCGGCCGCTGTTGTGGCGCAGGTGGACGAGGCCGCGTTGGTGGCTGCTCCTGCCGCCGAGTGGCTCACGTACGGGCGCGATTACGCCGAGACGCATTACAGCCCCCTCAACCAGATCACCGCGGCGAATGTGGCTCGCCTCGGCGTGGCATGGTCGTGGGACATCCCAAAGCGTGGCGCGCGCCTCGAAGCCACGCCCATCGTCCATGACGGCGTGATCTATGCGACCGGGCCGTTCAGCTTCGTCTTCGCCTTGGACGCACGCACCGGGGAAGAGATCTGGCACTGGGACCCGGGCATCCCTTCCGGTTCCGAGGGTGGCCCGAGCTTCTGCTGCGGGGCCGTGAACCGTGGCGTGGCGATGCATGGCGACAAGGTCTTCGTCGGACTGTTGGACGGTCGGCTGGTCGCGCTGAATCGCCACACCGGCGCGATCGAATGGAGCGTGCAAACCACGCCGATGGGGCTGGACTACAGCATCACCGGTGCACCACGGGTGGTGAAGGGCAACGTCATCATCGGAAACGGTGGAGCCGAGTACGGCGTGCGCGGCTACGTGACCGCATACGATGCGGAGACCGGTGACCAGGCGTGGCGCTTCCACTTGGTCCCAGGCAATCCGGCCGACGGCTTCGAGAACGACGCCATGCGCATGGCCGCTGAAACGTGGACGGGGGAGTGGTGGGTCGTCGGCGGTGGCGGCACGGCCTGGGACGGGTTCGCGTACGACCCGGTGCTCGACCTGCTCTACATCGGCACGGGGAATGGGTCGCCGTGGAGCCGTGACGAGCGGAGCCCGGGAGGCGGTGACAACCTCTTCCTGTCGTCCATCGTGGCGGTGAGGGGCGAGACGGGCGAGTACGTGTGGCATTACCAGACGACGCCGGGCGACGACTGGGACTACACGGCCGTCCAGCCGATCATGCTGCTCGACCTGACGATCCAGGGACGCCAGAGAGCCGTCCTCGTTCAGGCCCCCAAGAACGGCTTCTTCTACGTCCTGGACCGCATCACCGGCGAGTTCATTTCGGCGCAGGGATACGCAGACGCCCTCACCTGGGCGACCGGTGTAGACCAGGAGACCGGCCGACCCATCGAAGTCCCCGAGGCCCGCTACGGCCAGACCGGTCAGGGCGTCTACATCTCACCCGGCCCAACCGGCGCGCACAATTGGCGCCCGATGTCCTGGAATCCCACGACAGGGCTCGTCTATCTGCCGGCGCAGAACACCAATTCGTACTACGAGCGGGCGACGGTGAACTACCAGCGGGGCCAGTGGAATACCGGAACGGGTCGCGGCGGCGCGAATCGTCCCGCCCGGCCCGAGATTCCAGGGCCGCGCACGATGCTCCTGGGGTGGGACCCCATCACGAACACGGAGGTCTGGCGCGCGGAGTCGACGGGCGGAAACGGCGGCACCATGTCGACGGCCGGCAACCTCGTCTTCCGCGGCTCGGGAGCACAGCTCATTGCGCATGATGCCCGCACGGGTCAGGAGCTTTGGTCTGCCGATGTAGGCAACGGCACAGGCACGCCGGTCACCTACGAGATCGAGGGCCGCCAGTACGTGACGATCCTGTCGGGTTCGAATCCGCCCAAGGTCTGGACGTTCGCGCTGCCTTAGGCTCGCGATCCCATTCAACGAATCGCGAGCGCGTCCATGGCCGCCGCGGTCGGTCCGATCTCCGTGATGTCACCGGACTCGAAATCGACCACGGCGAGGAAGGCCGTCCCGCTCCCCCCGGAGCCGCACTTGAGGACACCGTAGTACGTGCTACCGCCGCTAAGGAAGTCAGCTCCCCCGATACGGGCAGAGTTGCATGTCGGGGGTCCCGCAGTCGTCGCGAGCGGGCTGGCCATTCCTGTCGACGTGTCGATTGTGTGGGACGCTCCCGCAATGCCGTCGTTTTGCGAGTGATATAGGGTCCCACTGGGGCTGAACGCCAAGCCGTTTCCTCCGGCGCCAGACAGGCCAGTCGAACCCAGCAGCGTCGCGACTCCCGTGGTGACGTTCGCCGTGAACATCGTGTGATCGCCCGCGTCTTGATGGTACAGAAAGACCGCTCCGTCGGCTCGGAAGGACATGCCTCCGACGTTCCAACTGCTTACAATGCCCAACGGACCGACCTCCGTCCCCGCGCCCGACGTTGGGTCGATGGTGATGAGCACCTTCACTGAGTCGGCAACGCGCTCACCGAACCCGTACAGCACCCCCGAGAGGGGGTTGAAGTCGATCGCGCTAACGTCGTTGAAGCCGATCGAGCCGATCATCGTCCCAGCTCCCGTCGTCGCATCCAGGGTGTAGAGCGCGGAGACCAGTCCGTTTCTTGCGGTGGCGCCGTAGAACACGCGGTTGATTGAGAGGTCGTACTGTCCCGCTTCCGCAGCGTTGAAGCTGCTGGCGATGACCAAATAGTCCCCGGCCGGCACGTTGGTCAGGTCGATCCGCGCGTTCATGTCGAAGCCACCGGCGTCATCGGAGTCGACCGTGACACCATCGGTTTCCATCAGGTAGAGCTCGGAGTCGACATCATCGCTGGTTTGGTCGATCAAGAGATCCGTCGCGGAGGAGAGCGTCAGCAGGTACATGTCCAGATACTCGCCGCCAGGGAAGAAGCAGCCCGTACCCTCCAGATCGTCGGTCACGGTCTCGCCCACGGCAATCGTGCCGGTCGGCGCGCATGCGTCGTCCTCCGTGATCGTACCTGTCGCGACTCCGTTCGCAATCGTCGCGCCCGTGGGCGCGCTCAAGACCACCGTGAACGTCTCGTCCGGGCCTTCGTCATAGACGTCCGGCCACAGCGGTACCGTGATCTGCCGCATGACTGTACCGGACGGGAAGCTCAGTGTGCCCGCCCTGGCTTGATAGTCTCGTGGGGCCGTCGCCGACCCGTCCGTCGTCGTGAAGAAGACCGTCACCGTGGACGCGGCCGAAGCGGACAATGTGACCGTGAAGACCGCGTTGCCGCCGTCTTCTGTAGCCGCGACGTTGGCGATCGAAATCGTCGTGCACAGAGGGTGGAACGAATCGCACTCCGAACCAGTGTTGCAGGCCGACAGGATCAAGAGGGCGGCCGTGCCGGCCGACAGCGTACAGAAGTTGGGCATATTGGGAAGTCGCACGGGTTGTCCGGAGGGGGAATCAGGGATTGGGGCGAAGGGAGCGCCCGCTGCGTGTATGGTTAGGCCGGCCCATCTACGTGTGCAAGCGAACACCGATCGCGCCGGAGACCCGCTGAAAGTGGGTTTCCGCCACCTCGCAATCCCCTATCTTTGGCAAGTGTGTGGGCACTGCCCCTCCCCGTTTGGGGCCCACCGCCGGTAACCACTACGTCATGATTCGTCGCCCGCGCACGGGGTGGCGGCACAACCCCTCGAGGGGCGATGACATCGTTTCGAAATGAGCACTGCTTGGCGCCCATAGCGCCACTCGCGCTGGCCCTGCTTACGCTCGCTGCCCCCTTGGCGGCTCAAGTAGCCGACTCGGAGGCCCCGCTCCCGCGACCGTTGACTGCCTTTCAGATCGATGCCGTGTTGGTGCCGCAGGGCCCACGCATCGACGGCATTCTCGACGATGAAGTGTGGGCGTCGGCCACCGTGGTGGACGACTTCACGCAGCAAGAACCCAACGAGGGATTCCCGGCCACCGAGCGCACAGAGGTTCGTGTTCTCTACGACGGTTCGCGGCTATTTCTGGGCGTGCGCGCGTTCGATTCCTCCCCGAACGGTCCGATTGCGACGGAAATGCGCCGCGACGCGGACCGGCTGCTCGACGAGGACAACTTCCAGGTCATCTTCGACACGTTCAGGGACTCCCGGTCGGCGTACATGTTCGTCGTGACTCCGCTTGGAGCCCAGCTGGACCAGCAGGTCTTCGACGAGGGCGGACGTGACCGCCGAGCCAGCGCATCAGCGGTCAACCGAGACTGGGACGGCGTCTGGGCCGCCTCGGCCCGACGGACCGAGGACGGATGGACCGCCGAGATCGAGATCCCGTTAGTCACGATGCGTTTTCCGGCCACCGAGCCCCAGTCGTGGGGAATCAACTTCAAGCGCAACATTCGGACGAAGAACGAAGAGGTCTTTTGGGCGCCCATTCCGCGGGCGTTCGATCTCACCCGCGTGAGTCTCGCAGGAAGCTTGGACGGACTCCACTCATTGGATCGTGGGCTCGACCTTCGCATCAAACCGTATGCGACCGGGGGCGGGCGGTGGCAGCGCCAACCCACGTTCAGCGAGAACTCCCATACCGAGGAAGTGGGGGTCGACGTGAAGTACGGGATTGTGCCCGGCGTCAACCTCGACGTGACCTACAACACCGACTTCGCGCAGGCCGAGGTCGACAACGAGCAAGTCAACCTCACGCGTTTCGCGCTGTTTTATCCCGAGAAACGGGAGTTCTTCCTGGAGAACGCAGCGCAGTTCGCGGTCGGCACGACGAACTCCCTGGGCCGCATCGCCGACCTCTTCTTCACCCGCCGCATCGGCATCACTCCATCCAGACAGACCGTACCGATTCTGGGCGGGGCACGACTGACCGGGAAGCTGGGTGGGAACAACATCGCCATCATGGATATCCAGGTCGAAGAGTTACAGGACTCGACCGGCGCGCTGATCGAGCCCGGCCAGAACTTCTTCGTGGCCCGGTACAGCAGAGACATCCTGGAGCGATCGCAGATCGGTGCGCTCGTCATTAACAAGGAGGCCTCGCGGGGCGGCGGCTTCAACCGCACGTTCGCGGTGGACATGATGCTTCCGCTCACCGCCTCGTTCACCCTAGAGGGATTCCTGGCGGAGACCTCGTCGCCAGGCATCTCCGAAGGCGACCGGGCCGGCCACGTTAGGGCCGGATGGCTCTCCCCCTCGTGGCGCGTCTATGCTGAACACACCGACCTGGGCGACAACTTCAATCCCGAGGTCGGCTTCGTGCCCCGCGTGGGCATCACGCGCAGCAAGTTCCACTTCGAGATGAATCCGAGGCCGGGCCGCTGGGGCATCCGCATGATGGAGCCCATGTGGAACATCACAGAAATCCGGGACCAGGGCGGACGCACCGTCAGCCGCCAGTATCACCACATGATCGGGACCCGGTTTGAGAACGGCGCCTTCTTCAACGTGATGTACAACCGCTACACGGAGGTCCTCGACGACCCGTTCTTCGTGGCGAGCGGTATCGCGATCGACCCCGGTACGTACAGATTCTGGGACTTCAACGTGATGTTCAACAGCAACCCCGCGCGACGGATCTCGTACAACCTACGCTACGCGCCGCAAACGTTCTGGGACGGGGACCGAACGGACTGGGGCGGTGGTCTGAACGTCCGCTTCACCGACCAGCTGTCCACCTCGGGTCGCTTCTCGCGCAGCGTCGTGGACCTTCCGGCAGGCGACTTCACCGCCGACATCGCCTCGTTCCAGGTCGACTACGGCTTCTCACCACGGCTTTCGCTGCGGACGCTCTCGCAGTACAACTCACTGACCGAGCAGTTGAGCACGAGTGCGAGGCTGAGATACACGTACCGGCCCGGAAGCGACATCTACATCGTCTATGACGAGGCGAGGCGTGACATCGACATCCCGGCGTCGCCCTTCGTGGAGCAGTACCGTGACCACCAGTTGCTCGTGAAGGTCACCTACTTGCTCTCCATGTAACGCATAGTCCACCAAGTCGAGGAAGACTCTCATGACTGCACCCGAATCGAACGGGTCCGCCGACAACGTCACGAGAAGGGAGGCCGTGGGCAGGATGGGTATGGTTGCCGTCGGGCTGGCCGCCGCGCCGATTCCAGGATTCCCCTCCACCTGGTTCGCCCAGGACGCAATGGTGGTTCCGTTCACGGACGTGCCGGACACCTTCACCGGCAGTCGTGGGGGTCAGGAGCAGTTCCCGGGCCAGCTCCTCATCGCCCAGGATATGCGTGAGCTGAACTCGTGGACCACGCCGGTCGGGGACTACTTCAATGTGTCGCACTACCCGATCCCCGAGCTCGACGCATCGAGCTATCGACTACGGGTCGGCGGACTCGTGAACCGGTCCGTTGCGCTCACCCTGAATCAACTTCGCTCCCGCCCCCGCGTGGAGCGCACGACGGTCTTCGAGTGCGGCGGCAACAGTGGCGGCCTGTTCCACGGGATGGTCGGCAACGCGAGGTGGACGGGCACGCCGCTGCTCCCGCTGCTCGAAGAGGCCGGGTGGACCGACGACGCCCGTGAGGTCCACTTCTGGGCCGCCGACTCGGGCACGGAGGAGATCCGCGGCAACGAGTACGAGCAGAACTTCGCGCGCTCCATGTCCCTCGAACAGATTTGGGAACGCAACCCCATCCTGGCCTACGAGATGAACGGGAGCCCGCTTACGACGGTGCACGGTTTCCCGGTGCGCCTCATCGTGCCTGGATGGTACGGCGTGGCGCAGGTGAAGTGGCTGAACCGCATCGAGCTGAGCGCGGATCGACTCATGACGCGCTTCATGGCCAAGGACTACGTCACCCTCATCGGCCGTGAGGTCGATGGCAGGACGGAGTGGGTCGAGACGTCGGTGACCAAGCAGCGTCCCAAGTCGGTCATTGCGCGGGTTACGCGCCGCAACAACCGCTTCAC
>Ga0224512_10005720_pt1 | contig 10144 bp, 8 predicted proteins | sample SF_May12_sed_USG_4_FD_169103 | JGI IMG/M metagenome (GOLD analysis project Ga0224512, IMG submission 169103) | Sediment microbial communities from San Francisco Bay, California, United States - SF_May12_sed_USGS_13 | ecosystem: Environmental > Aquatic > Marine > Sediment | place: USA: California...
TGACGCCGGGCCTGACACTCCTCCTGATCGGCGACGTTGCCGACGCACCGGGCCCGTCACCGCTGGCCACCCGGTTCGAGTCGTTCCACGACGCGCTGACCGGTCTGGTCAGGCGGATCGGCCGGGGCGGGACGCTCGCCATCGCCGGAATCCTCGGGGTGGTGGGGCTGGCGGCCCTGCTGCTGATGAACACTGCGTGGACCCCGACCTTCCAGCAGGACAGCGCCCGGATCCGGTGGGAGGCCGCGCCCGGCACCTCCCCGGCGGTGATGATGTCGACCCTTGGCGCCATCACCGACGACCTGACGGCCATCGACGGTGTCGACGGCGTGAGCGCCCACATCGGCCGGGCCGAGACGGGCGACCGCACCGTCGGCATCAACACCGCCGGCATCTGGGTCCGGTTCGCCGACGGCGCCGACCGCGACGCGACGGTCGAAGCCATCGAGCGGGCCACGGCGGACCTCCCCGGATCGGTCGAGGTCCTCCAGACGTACATCCCTGAGCGACTCGACGAGGCCCTCAACGGGCCGGACGCCGATGTCACCGTCCGGGTCTACGGGGTCGATCTCGACGAGATCGATGCCAAGGCGAGGGAGATCGCCGAGCTGGTCGACGTCGTCGAGGGGGTGTCCGGGGCCACGGTCCCCGAGCGCGTGCTCGAGCCCCAGATCGACGTCACCGTCGACCTGGAGGCGGCCGAGAGCTTCGGCATCCTCCCCGGCGACGTTCGCCGCCAGGCGACCACGTTGATCTCCGGACTCCAGGTCGGCAGCCTGTTCGAGGAACAGAAGGTCTTCGACGTGGTGGTGTGGGCCAAGCCCGAGCTCCGGGACGAGACGGCCGACTTCGATTCGATGCCGATCGATCTGCCCGACGGGTCGCAGGTGCCCCTCAGCGAGCTGGCCCGGATAGAGACGGTCGAGGGGCCGTTGACGATCCAGCGCGACGCGGTCTCCCGGTACGCCGACGTCAACGTGACCGTCGACGGCCGCAGCGCCGACGCGGTGGCCGACGACATCCGCACCGCGCTCAGGGAGGTCACCTTCGAGCAGGAGTCACGGGCTGAGATCGTCGGCGGTCCCGCCGACGGGCAGGGCGGTCGGTGGCGCATCCCCATCGTGATCCTGGCCGTCCTGATCGGTGCCTACCTCCTGATCCAGTCGGTGTTCGGCGGCTGGCGGCTGGCCCTCGGGGTGATGGCCTCGGCCCTCGTCGCCCTGTCCGGCGCCGTCGTCGGGGCGATCCTGACCGGCGGCGAGCTGACCCTGCCGGTGATGTTCGGTCTCCTCGCCGTCTTCGGCATCGCCATCCGCCACGCCATGCTGGCCATCGACCACGCCCGCCGGCTGGAGCTCGACTCCCCCGACCCCGAGCCGGAGCTGACCGACCAGGCCTTCCGGGAGCGGGCCCCGGCCGTCCTGGCCACCACCCTCATGGTCGCCCTCTTCCTCCTGCCGGCCCTCGTGTTCGGGAGCGCCCCAGGGCTCGAGATCGTCCGGCCGATGGCGGTGGTGATCCTCTGCGGGCTGGTGACCACGCTCCTGTCGACGATGGTCGTCGTCCCGGTGCTGTACGGCCTCTTCCGGGCCCGCACCGACGCCGAGGACCCGATCGACCGTGAGCCGATCATCGAGATCGACGGGTCCGGGAACGGGCAGGACGGCGAGGTCGAGGAAGCAGCGGCTCCGCTCAGCAGCCAGGGGGCCGGCGATGCACCGTAGGCCCCGCTCCCGGCGGGGGCGGCCCGGCTGGCCCCTGGTCCTACCGGTCCTCGCCGCGGTGGCGCTCCCGCTGGTCGCCTGCGGCGAGGAGGCGGCGTCCGAGAAGATCGAGCCCTACGAGCTGATCGCCGAGAGCGACGACATAAACCTCGTCGTGCTGACGGAGAGGGCGTCGGAGCGGCTCGTCATGGAGACCGCCCCGGTGTCGGAGCAGACCGTCGACGGCCGCTCCCGGCTGACCGTGCCCTACGCCGCCATCATCTACGACAACAACGGCGGCACCTGGGTCTACGTGCACCCCGAGCCACTGAGCTACCGGCGCTCGGAGGTCACCATCGACTACATCGAAGGCGACATGGTCGTCCTCGAGGACGGACCCGAACCGGGGACCGAGGTCGCCATCACATCCGTCGCCGAGCTCTACGGCACCGACACCGGAGTAGGAAAGTGAAAGAACTTCGCTCGCTGGTCCACCTCAGCCTCCGCTACCGGTACCTGGTCGCCTTCATGGCGGTGCTGACCCTACTGCTCGGCGTGCTGCAGGTGCAGCGGATGCCGGTCGACGTCTTCCCCGAATTCGCCCCACCCCAGGTCGAGATCCAGACCCCGGCCCTCGGGTTGTCGGCCGAGGAGGTCGAGGCCCTGATCACCGCCCCCATGGAGGAGGCCTTCGCCGGCCTCCCCGGCCTGGAGACGATGCGCTCCAAGTCGGTCGAGCAGCTGTCGTCGATCAAGCTGATCTTCGAGCGGGGCACCGACCTCATGGAGGCCAGGCAGGCCATTCAGGAGCGGTTGTCGCTCGTCATCCCGACGCTTCCGACCTGGGCGTCGCCTCCGCACATGCTGCCACCGCTGTCGTCGACGGCCCGGACGGTGAAGATCGGCATCCGCAGCGACACCCTGTCGACTGTCGACCTGTCGATGATCACCTACTGGACGATCCGGGAGCGCCTGTTGCGGGTGCCCGGCGTGGCCAACGTGGCGATCTGGGGTGAGCGGATCGACATCCCGACGATGCAGGTCGACCCCGAGCTCCTGGCTCAGTACGACATCACGTCGACCGAGGTCATGCAGGTCATGTCCGACACCCTCGACTCGGGGATGGTCCAGTATTCCGAGGGCTCGGTCATCGGCACCGGCGGGTTCCTCGACACGGCGGCCAACCGGCTCCCGGTCAACTACGTCGCCTCCATCCAGGACGCAGACACCCTCGGCCAGGTCCCCATCAACGACCGGACCGACGCCGCCGGCAACCAGCTGCGACTGGAAGACGTCGGTTCGGTGGTCCACGACACCTGGCCGATGATCGGCGATGCCGTCGTCAACGGCGGCGAGGGCCTGCTGCTGATCGTCGAGAAGTTCCCGTGGGCCAACACGGTGGAGGTCACCCACGGCGTCGAGGACGCCATGGCCGACATGGCTCCCGGCCTGCCCGAGGTCGAGTACGACACGACGATCTTCCGGCCGGCGACCTTCGTCGAGATGTCGATCGAGAACTTGACCCGGGCGATGCTCATCGGCGCCGTCCTGGTGGTGCTGATCCTGCTGCTGTTCCTGTACGAGTGGCGGACGGCGCTGATCAGCGCCACGATCATCCCGCTGTCGCTGATGGCGACGCTGCTGATCATGCCGTTGTTCGGGGCCGAGGTGTCGACCATCAACGTGATGGTCCTGGCCGGTCTCGTAATCGCCGTCGGGGCGGTCGTCGACGATGCCATCGTCGACGTCGAGAACATCGTGCGAAGATTGCGGGAGCAGCGCGCCTCCGGTGTGGACGTGCCGACCTCCCGCGTCGTCATCGACGCCTCGGTCGAGGTCCGCAACGCGATCGTCTACGCCTCCCTCATCGAGGCGGTGGCCCTCATGCCGGTGTTCTTCCTCGAGGGCCTGTCCGGCGCCTTCTTCCAGCCGCTGGCCCGGGCCTACGTGATCGCCGTGCTGGTGTCGGGCTTCATCGCCATGACGGTCACCCCGGCGCTGAGCTACATCCTGCTCCGCAACGCCCCCCTGAACAAGCGGCAGTCGCCGATCCTCCCGCTGCTCCACCGGGGCTACAGCCGGACGCTCCAGCCGCTGCTGGGTCGACCGGTCCTGGCCATCGGTGCCTTCGCCCTGCTGGCGTTCTCCGGCGTAGGCATCTACCCTCGCCTCGGTCAGGAGCTCCTGCCCGACTTCAAGGAGCGCGACTTCCTGATGCACTGGCTGGGCAAGCCGGGAACTTCCCACCCCGAGATGGTGCGGATCTCCCAGCTGGCCTGCCAGGAGCTGATGACCATCGACGGGGTGAACAACTGCGGCTCCCACATCGGCCAGGCCCTGCTGATGGACGAGGTCTACGGCATCTATTTCGGTGAGAACTGGATCAGCGTCGATCCGTCGGTCGACTACGACGAGACGCTGCAGGAGGTCCAGACCCTGGTCGACGGCTACCCCGGTCTGTACCGCGACGTGCAGACCTACCTGAAGGAGCGGATCCGGGAGGTCCTGACCGGTTCGAGCCACCCGATCGTGATCCGGATCTACGGCGAGGACATGGACGTGCTCCGGGAGAAGGCGGCCGAGATAGAAACGGCGCTCATCGCCGAAGGGGGACTCAAGGACGTCCACACCGAGTTCCTCGTCGACGTGCCCCAGGTCGACGTCAAGGTCGATCTCGACCGTGCCGCGGCGTACGGGGTCAAGCCGGGCGACGTCCGCCGTCAGGCCGGTTACCTGCTGGCAGGCGAGGAGGCAGGCGACATCCACACCCCCAACCGGACCTTCGACGTGAACATCTGGAGCGCTCCCCAGTACCGCGACAGCATGACCGACATCTACAACCTCCCGATCGAGACCCCGGGCGGTGAGCGGGTCGCCCTCCAGGAGATCGCCTCGGTCGACATCGTCCCGACGGCCAACGCGGTCAACCGGGAGAACCTGGCCCGGCGGATCCACATCGAGGCCGAGCTCGACGGCGTCGACCTGTCGACAGCGGTGGAGACGGTAGAGGAGGTGCTCGAGGAGACCGAGTTCCCCGTCGGCTACTACCCGGAGCTGCTCGGCGAGTTCTCCGAGCGGCAGGAAGCTTCGCGCAACCTCTTCCGCATCTCGCTGCTTGCGGGCCTGCTGGTCTTCATCCTGCTGTACGTCTCCTACAACAGCGTGAAGCTGGCGCTACTGTCCTTCTTCGCCCTCTCGGCGGCCCTGGTCGGAGGCGTTCTGGCGGCCTGGGGCACGGGCGGGGTGCTGTCGCTCGGCTCGCTGGTCGGCTTCCTGACCGTTCTCGGCATCGCCGCCCGCAACGGCATCATGCTGATCAACCACTACCAGCACCTCGAGGACCAGGAGGGAATGCCGTTCGGGCGGGAGCTCGTGCTCCGTGGCGCCCAGGAACGGGTGGCGCCGATCCTCATGACGGCCCTCACCACGGGCCTGGCCCTGGTGCCGCTCGTGATCTCGGGGAATCTCCCAGGTCACGAGATCGAGCACCCGATGGCCATCGTGATCCTCGGTGGGTTGATCACCTCGACGCTGGTCAACCTGTTCATCGTGCCGTCGATCTACCTGCTGATCGGCGACCGGCACAAGACGGCCGAGGCCACACCGGCAGCGATCGCCGGCTGATCGGACCGGGCCCCGCCTCGGCGGGGCCCGGCAGGAATCCCGCCGGTCGGCTCGACCAGTCCGGCGGCCGGCCCGGCCCCTCAACCCTGGAGCGCCGGCAGCCCGTCGATCGAGCGGGCGTTGTTGTCGGCCCAGTAGGCTTCGAGGTCGTCGTCGCTCCTGGCGTCCGACCACTCGAGGAGCTGCTCCCGCTCACCGGCGTAGTCCAGGAAGGGCACGGCGAAGCCGCAGGAGGTCGACGTCCGGTCGATCTCGATGTCGACGATCGAGCGCACCGCGCCGCGGGCGGCCGCCGGCCCCGCGTCGAAGTGGGCCAGCAGCTCGTCGAACCCGGCGTCGTTCGGGACCACGATCCGACCCCGGCCGTAGAGCCGGACGATGTTCGGCTTGCCCTCGAAGGCGCAGACCATCACCGTGATGCGACCGCTCTCCCGGACGTGGGCGATGGTCTCGGCCCCGCTGCCGGTCAGGTCGAGGTAGATCGCCCGGTTCGCCGCCAGGACCCGGAGCGAGTCGTAGCCCTTGGGCGAGAGGTTGACGTGGCCCCCGTCGAGCGGGGCGGTGGCGACGAAGAACACGTGCTGGCGCTCGATGAACGACCGCATGGCGTCGGTGATGGTGTCGAAGGCTCGTCCCATGGGCGAAGTCTCGCAGACCGGAGCCGGGCCGGGCGAACGGCACCGCGCCTTCAGATCGGCGGGAGGTCGAGGGGGCGGGCCGGCCGCTCGACGTGGTGGAACCCCCGGTCGATCAGGCGCTGGTCGGGGAGCGCCCCGGCCGGCGCCACCAGCTGGCGGTCGCTTCGGCCGGCGTTGTCCACGACCGTCTCGAGGATCCGGGCCGCCGACGATCCGGGATCGGCCGCGGCGGTGACGAGGTCGCGGTGAGGCTTCAGGTAGGCGACGGGGAGACCGTCGATGGCCCGCCACGCCTCCCAGCCGCCAACGTAGCCGCCGACGACGACCCCCGAGCCGAGCTCGGTCAGCATCGCCGAGAGCTCGCGGACGCCCGCGACGGCGTCGCCTCTGGCGAGGCGACCCTGGTCGATCTCGAACAGGATCCGGGTCGGCGGCGCCGCCCCCCGCTCGAGGGCGGCGGCCAGCTTGGCCACCGGTGACCGCCGTCCGGTGAGCGGTCCCACGAGGGGCACCGTCACCCGGAGCTGGCCTCGACCGCACGACACGATGTCCTCGGCCCGGTCGATCAACCGGCGGTCGAGCGCCAGGGCCAGAGCCGGGGCGGCGCCGATCGCACCGAGGACGAGGTCGTGGGAGATGGCACCACCCTCTGCCTCGACGAGCGGTACCGGGCCGCCGACCCGGTCGTCGGCCCGGCTGGTGCCGGGAAGTGGGACCCCGAGCCGCAGCCACCGTCCCGGGCCGCCGCCCAGGGGCTCGACGGCTCCGGCGACGACGGTGAGACGGTCGCGGCGCAGCGCCACCGCCAGGTCGTCGACCACCCTCTGCCGCCACCGGTACCGCACGATCCGGTGGTCGTCGGCGTCGAAGGTGACGATCGGCGGTCCGGCCCGGTCGCAGGCCAGCTCCAGCGCCAGCTCCGCCTCGACCCAGGTCCGGGCCGAGAAGCCGGCGGCCACCCCGGCCACCACGTAGGGGGTCAAGGGGCTCGACCCGCCGACGTCGAGCTGTTGGGAGGCCCAGCGCCCGGCCGCGGCTCCGAGTTCGCCGAGGATGGGGGCCAGCCAGATCTCGGGCTCCTCGTCGCCGGCGGGAGCCCACAACAGGCCGAACCGGTTGCCGCCGAGGCGACCGGCGGTGATGTCGACGCTGGCCCGCTCGGCCAGGGCTCGACCCAGGGTCCGCAGGAGGTCGTCGCCGGCCTCGTACCCGCACAGGCGGTTGAGGTCGGCGAAGTCCTCGATGGCGATGGTGGCCACGACCAGTGGATCGCGATCACGATCGGCCTGGTTCACCGCCCGGGCGAACGCTTCCCGGGAGGCCAGCCCGGTCAGCCAGTCGATCTCGGGCATGGGGCACGAGGGCGGGGGCGGGGTGCCGTCGGTTTGGTCGCTCGACCGCAGGGCCATCGCTCTCCCGTCGGCCGGCTCGGACCGGGATTCAAGCCCCTGGGGCGAGAGCAGCGGCCGGCTCGACCGCCGGTTCGGGCTGCCTCGGCTCGTCCCAAAGCGGCAGAGTGCCCCGCTCGGCGTCGAACGAGCGGAGCCAGACCTCATACCAGAGCGGGTCGACGAAGTCGGTCGGATGGTGGCCGGGCAACGCGCTCATCACGAGGTTGGCCAGGAGCTCGAAGGCGAAGCCGACGCTCCATCGGATCAGCCGGAACCAGGCCACCGGGTGGTGGAGGCGCCGCTCGGCCGCCAGCATGATGGTCGTGGCGGCGGCGACGAACACCGCCACCAGGGTGAGGGCGACGAGCATCGCCGCCACCAGCCGGATCCGGGAGCCCCGCCGGCCTCCTTCGACCGCCCGGTGGACGTCGTGGGCGGACGACTTGTGCTCGACCTCCTCGGCCAGGTGCCACAGGAAGAGGGTGGCGGCCACCGGGTCGGCCCGGTCGAACAGCTCCCGGCGGTGCCGATCGGCCCACCGGGCGGCCGAGTAGGCCATCGTCTCCGAGGCCGCGACCACGGCCAGGTTGAATCCGGGCGACCCGCGGCGCTCGAGAGCCCCATAGGCTCGGGCCAGGGTTCGCTCGACCGGGGCCAGGGCGGGGTAGCGAGCCACCAGGAGGCGGTTGAAGCGATGGTGCTGGGCGTGGTGGGTCGACTCCTGGCGGAGGTAGTCCTCGGTCGCCGACCGGAGCGGCTCGTCGAGATCCCGCGCTGCGGCCCGGACCGTGCGGACGAAGTAGGGCTCGATGACCGGCATCATCAACGACACGCTGTTGGCCGCGCAGGCGAACTCTGGGGTGACCGGCGTCCACATCGGATCGAACTCGTCGGGATAGCGGAACTCGATCCGCCGGGGGGTGACCGGTCCGGGCTGGGCCATGGTCGCTCCCGTCGGCGCCGGTCGCCCGACCATGAGCGGCGGGGGCCGCGGCCCCGGCCGGTCGGCCGATCGGATAGCGTTGGGCGGGTCATGGTCCCACCCCGGCACCGCTTCCCCATGGCCAGACCTCTCGGACCGTTGGTGGCCGTCGTCGCCGTGGTCGGGTTGGCCGCTGTCGCCTGCACGGGCGAGGAGGCGACGCCGATCGATCCGGCCAACCCGCCGACCACCGCCGTCGACCTGAGCGACGTGACCCACGCCATCGAGCCGACCGACGAGATGCGGGCGGCGGCCGAGCAGCAGTGCCTCGACGATCCAGGCCGGGCCGAGGGCTACATCCGGGCGGTCGATCCCGAGGACGGCACGATCCTCAGCGAGATCACGGTCGACTGCGATCAGGTGCGGGCCGCGAAGTAGGTGCGGGCCGCGAAGTAGGTGCGGGCCGCGAAGTAGGTGCGGGCCGCGAAATAGGGTGCCGGGAAGTAGAGCGCGGGCCGGTCAGCCGAGCACGGCGGCGCCGACCTTGAGGCCGAACCAGGCGGCGAGGATGCCGGTGGACACCGTGAGCCCGAGGTAGGCCAGCCCGAGCCGTCCGTGACCCTCCCGGGACATCGCCGCAGCCTCGTTGGCCGTTGCCGACCACGTCGACAGGGCTCCCAGCCCGCCGATGCCGATGATCGTCGGCATCGGGTCGCCGGCCGCGACGACGAAGCCGACGGCGGCGGAGGCGGCGACGTTGGCCGCCAGCGTCCCCGTCGGGAACTCCCGGTTGAGCCGGGCGGCCACCAGGTACCGGAGGAGGGAGCCGATGGCGGCGGCCACGACGACCAGGACGAAGACCGCAACGTCCTCGATGCTCATCGCTCCTCCACCAGGCGGCCGGCAGGACGGCGGCCATCGGCTGGGCCTCGAGCCCGGCCCCCGGAGCGGACCGCGGTCAGGCGCGACACCCGGAACCCCAGGCCCGCGGCCAGGAGGGCGGCGGTCGGGGTACCGAGCCCGTTGCCGAGGGCGTCGAGCAACCGGCCGTCCTCCAGCCCGGCGGCCACGGACACGGCATAGTTGGAGAACGTCGTCAGACCGCCGCAGAAGCCGGTCCCCAGCGCCCCGAACAAGTCGGGGTCGAGCCGCTCCCGGCGCCCGATCAGCGCCCCGAGCAGCAGCGACCCGACCGCATTGGCCCCGAACAGGATGAGGGCCGACCGGGAGTCGGGTCCGACGGCCACCAGCCCCCAACGGATCAACGAGCCGGCGGCGCCGCCGAGCGCCACCGCCAGCAGTGGGCGGATCCCAGTCATCGCCGCCCAGTTTGCAGGGCTCGGCCCCGATCCCCACCCTGGCCGGCGAGGTCGATGGGCACGGTCCCGGGATGGGGCGGTACGGTGGTCGTGGTGGCCGAGGTGACGGTGACGGAGGAGATGGCGCTGACCGGCGACGGCACCGGGCAGCTGCGGCGGCGATGGTCGGTCCCCGGTCCGGTAGCGGCGCTGCTCGTCGTCCACGGCATCGGCGAGCACTCGGGACGCTACCTCCACGTCGGTCGCTTCTTCGCCGAGCGGGGCTACGACGTCGCCACGTTCGACAACCGTGGGTTCGGCCGCAGCGGTGGCCGCCGGGGCCACGTCGACTCCTTCGACCGGTTCCTCGACGACATCGAGGAGCGGCTGGCCGAGCGGCGGAGGCTCGGCGTTCCGGTGGTGTTGCTCGGCCACTCCCTCGGGGGCCTGATGGCCGCCGACTACCTCGTCGGCTCCCGACCCGGGCCGGACCTCGCCATCCTCAGCTCGCCCGCCCTGGCCGCGGAGGTGCCGACCTGGCAGCGGATGGCCGCCCCGGTCCTGGGTC
>Ga0224512_10005721_pt1 | contig 10143 bp, 15 predicted proteins | sample SF_May12_sed_USG_4_FD_169103 | JGI IMG/M metagenome (GOLD analysis project Ga0224512, IMG submission 169103) | Sediment microbial communities from San Francisco Bay, California, United States - SF_May12_sed_USGS_13 | ecosystem: Environmental > Aquatic > Marine > Sediment | place: USA...
TCAGGCGGAGTCGTTATGGTTGAGGAATCGCAGAGCCGAGCGGGCGACTGGAGGCCGGGTCCGAGTGCACTGGCCCTGTTTCCTCTGGAATCGGTGCTCCTGCCCGGCATGCCGCTCGGACTTCAGGTGTTCGAACCCCGCTACCTTCGGCTGCTGGAGGATGTGGCTGAGGCCGACGATCGTTTCGGGGTGGTGCTCATCACCCGCGGCTCGGAGGTCGGCGGCCAGGATCAGCGGGCGGACGTTGGTGTCGTGGCCCACATCGGCCGACGTCGCCGGATCGCCGATGATCGGTGGTTGGTCGAGGCACAGGGTGGCGAACGGTTCAGGGTCACCCGATGGCTGGCCGATGACCCCTATCCGAAGGCCGAGGTCGAGCCCTGGCCCCATTTGCCGGGACCTGGGGCCGATGAAGCGCTGCAACCGGTCCGTCGATCCTTTGTCGCCTTTCTGGCCCTGCTCACCGAGCTTGGCACCGACACCAGCACGGTCGTGATCGACGACGACCCGCTGACCGCCGCCTATCAAGTTGCGGCGCTGGTACCGATTTCGAGCTATGACCGCTATCGGGTTCTGGCCGCTGAGACCGTGGGCGATGCCGCTCCGGCCCTGGCCGACGCCGTCTCGGGTGTCGTCGACATTCTCCGCCATCGTTTGGGCCGGCTGTAGGCGCGCGGCGACCGCTTCGGCGGCGGGGTCGGCCCGAGAATTGGACGGCTTTTTTGGCCCATCGTCTCCTACACTCGGCAGTACGGACCTGGTGGTCTCGCCCCACGGGCGGATCCCGAGTCCACCCAACCATCCACGTGCAGAACTCGAACGGAGAATGATGGCGACCCCAAACCCGCTCGACGGAGTTCAGGAGATCCGAGAACTCGTGGTCGGCTACGCCCGGCAGGAGACGGTCGAGCCGCTGAAGCGTCTCGGCGGATACCTCAAATGGGGTCTACCCGGTGCATTCTTCATCTTCCTCGGCTCCATGTTTCTGGCCGTCGGAACGCTCCGGTTCGGTCAGAGCATCGAGACCTTCGAAGGCTCGTCCTGGGCGTCGCTGGCACCCTACGGTCTCTCGATTCTGGTTCTGCTGATCATCGCCACCGTTCTCGCGCTCAGGCTGTCGAGGGCCAAGAAGAAGGTGTACTCATGACCGAAACCACAGGAATAACCCCGGCCGATATCGAAGCCAAGTTCCGCGATATCCAGGGTCAAGTCGATGTCGTGGCCGAGGACAGCAAGAAGAAGCTGGCCCTGGTCGGGGGAGTCGTGGGCGTCATTCTGCTGCTTCTCATCTACATCCTCGGCCGCAAGGCCGGTAAGAAGCAGAGTTCGGTCCTCGAGATCCGTCGTCTCTGATGCTGATTCGCCTGTTCCAGTTCGCCCTCAGCCGCTACGTCAGGAGTCCCGCCCGTTCGTGGGTGATAACCGCCGTGGCCACGCTGCTGCTGCGTCTGGTCCGGTCAACGGTTGGTCGGCGGGAGTTGATCGACGTGTCCAACATCAAGCCCGGCGAGATGATCATCATCGAACACCTTCCGGTGACCCACAAGCAGCAGATGAAAAACGAGAAGAAGGCCAAACGACAGGCCCGGCGGGCGGGGCGCCGCTGGCGTCGCTCCTCGGAGTAGGGCCCAGGATGAAGGTGCTGCTCCGCAATCCGTCACGTGAGATCGAGATCGAAGTGCCGATCTCGGTGGTCAAACTGTTACGTCGGCTCGACCTGAATCGGGAGTCGGTCCTCGTCATCGGCCGGGGCACCCTCGTCCCCGGTGATGCCGTGCTCGACGACGACGACGAGATCGAGATTCGCCCGGTCATCAGCGGCGGCTGAACCCAGCCCGTCGGACCAACGGCGAGGGCAAAGGAGTGAAGATGAAATGCCGAGTTTGCCGTGAACCTGCGGTCATCGATCTCCGGCGACACAATGCCAACTTCTGCACCGACCATTTCCTGCGCCACTGCAGACAGCAAGTGGAGCGGGTCATCAAGGATTTCGACATGGTCCGGACCGACCATCGGATCCTGGTCGCCGTGTCCGGCGGCAAGGACAGCCTCGCCCTGTGGGATCTGCTCAACGAGCTTGGGTACCAGGTCGACGGACTGTACATCGGCCTTGGTATCGATCAGTACTCCGATTCCTCCTACCGGTTCGTTCAGGAGTTCGTCGAGCAGCGTTCGCTCCACCTGATCGTCGTCGATCTGGCCGAGACCCACGGGTTCGGTGTGTCGACGGCGTCGGCCACCACCAGACGGGTTCCCTGTTCGGCCTGCGGTTTGTCGAAACGCCATGTCTTCGACAAGGCCGCCGTGGATGGGGGTTACGATGCCGTGGTGACCGGCCACAATCTCGACGACGAAGCGGCTGTTCTCTACGGAAACGTGCTTCGTTGGCAGGTGGGGTACCTGGGACGGCAGCGTCCCGTTCTGGAAGCCAGGGCCGGATTTCCCCGCAAGGTCAAACCGCTGATTCGCCTGACCGAGAGGGAGACCGCGGCCTACTGCGTCTTGCGCGGTATCGAGTACCAGGTCGAGGAGTGCCCGATGGCCGACGGCAACAGACACCTTGGGTTCAAGGAGGCGCTCAACCGGTTGGAGGAACAGTCACCCGGTTCCAAGGCCGAGTTCTACTTCGGTTATCTCAAACGTGCGATCGACCGATTCGAAGAGCCCGACGACCGTGACCAGCTTGGCCCCTGTTCGGCCTGCGGGGCTCCGACCGACGCCGACGTCTGCGCCTTCTGCCGCCTGGTGCTCCAGGCCACCGGAACGTCGATCTCCGATCGACGACCGGTCGCCCTCGTCTCCAAACCCGACATTCCTGCTTCCACCGGCGGACCGGGGAGCGGACATGAATGACGGATCGGCGGTCGACATCGACCAGCCTGGGGTGCCATCAACCCCCGAGTTGAAGAGGCCCCTCACCGAAGGGGAGCTGGTGCTTCTGGTCGATCAGAAGAACCGGCGCTACGTGATCAAACTGGAGGCCGGTGGCGACTTCCAGACCCACGCCGGTTCGCTCCACCACCATCTCATCATCGGGCAGTCCGAGGGGCACTCACTCTCGAGCACCAGGGGACAGAAGTTCACGGTCTACCGGCCCACCCTGAGCGATTTCATCATGACCATGCCCCGGGGCGCTCAGGTGATCTATCCGAAGGACATCGGGCCGATGCTCCTGATGGCCGACATCGGTCCTGGGGTGAAGGTGTTCGAGTCCGGGGTTGGTTCGGGAGCTCTTTCGATGGCGATGTTGCGGGCCGGCGCCCACATCACAGGATATGAGCTTCGAGACGACTTCGCCTCCCGGGCTCGCAACAACGTATCGATGTTTCTCGGTGATGAGGCGCTGGATCGTTACGAGATCCATCTCCGCGACAGCTATGAGGGCATCGAACATGGGGGCTTCGATCGGGTGGTGCTCGACATCCCCGAACCGTGGCGGGTGATTCCCCATGTGCCGTCGGTCCTTGGAGCCGGTGGTTTGTTGGTGTCGTACAGCCCGTCGATCACTCAAGTGATGAAGGTGTCCGAGGCCCTCAAGCAGGCCGGCTTCAGCGACATCTCGACCACAGAGGTCCTCAATCGGGGATGGCACGTCGACGGCCAGGCCGTCCGCCCCGATCATCGGATGGTGGCTCACACCGGATTCCTGACCCGAGCCCGGTTGTTGTCGACCTGATCGGTTCCACCGAGGGCCTGCGAGCGGCCGAGGGAGTCCGGCCGGGACGTTCGACCCTGGCGCCACCCAGCTGAAGCGGCCTAGATTCAGGGCCAAACACCCACCACCCGACGGCGTGTAGCTCTCTCATGGAAATGGGAATCGGGCATCCAACTACATCTGCGTCTTCGAGTTGGTTCCCGGCCATGAGGCGGTGAGGACCGGCGCTGCTCGAGTCACGGAAGGTACCTGACGGCCCATGCGATCTGTGCTCGAGATCCTGATCGGAGCGCTCTATCTGGTTGGCGCCGGATTCAACGTCGCCTATACACTCCGCCATGGCGACGAGTTCTACCTCGGATTCGTCAACGGGGCGTGGCTGGGGCCGGCTCGCCGCTTCACGGAGTCGATGGTTGTTCCCAACAGCCGCCCGTTCACGGTCCTGCTGATCCTGTTCCAATTGGGGGTCGGTTTTTCCATCCTGACCCGTGGCGGTGCCGTGATCCCGGCCTTGGTCGTCGGGGGAGTCTTTGCCGCGGTCGTTGCCCTGTTCTCGTCCCCGGGGGGAACGATCGGGAATCTGGCCCTGGCCATCGCTCAGCTCGTTCTGGCCGCCGCTCGCTGAGTTGTCCGTGCTCTTCGGTTGAGGTCCGACGGAACAACCGGGCCCCGTCCTCCTCGTCGGCCCAACGTCCGACCCTGGCCGCAACTTCCGCTTCATGACCTTCGGCCCTGCTCTGAAAACGTCCGGTCGGTGCACTCTACTGACGAGGGCCCCGTTCGACGGAGGCTCACCACGCCGACGTTCATCAAACGGCCCGTGAGGACGGCGGGAAGAGTCCGTCCCGGCTCGCAAGGAGGAGGCCGTTGGCCATGTCGATCAGCACCAAACCGGACGCAACAGATGGGCAGCCGAGAACCGGTTCGAGCAAGCGCCCGACACCCGCCTCTGTTTCCATCATCGGGCTGCTGGCCGCCGCCCTCATCGCGTTTGCCGTCGCTCCGACCCTGGTGGCCGAGTCCTATTCGTGGGTCGAGTTCGGTATCAGCGAATCAGCCGCTCAGGGCGTCGAAGGTGCCTGGCTGGCCCGAGTGGGAATGATCCTCTTCGGGCTCGCAGTGCTGTGGCTTGTTGGACTGGGTCACAGAGACTGGGGTCCGCTCGCCACCGCCATGCACCTGCTGTTCGGAGTTTCGATGTTCGGCGTGGCCGCCTTTGCCGCCAAGTCGTGGGAGGACGGCGCCGCCTTCGTCGAGACCGAGGACGCCCTCCACTCGGCCTTCGCCGCAACTGCCGGATTCGGGATCGTCGTGGGGATCGCTGTCTTGATCGTTCGGCGACGACGGCGATCGGTTCGGGCTGCCCTTCCCGACTGGGTCGCCTTCCTGGTGACCGCCCTCATCCCCTTGACCGCGTCAACAGACATCTGGGGGTTGATGCAGCGAATCATGTTCTTCGCCGCTGCCGCCTGGTACGCACGGGAGGCGTGGAGCACACCGTCGACCGATCAAGCGCGGTGAGGAGATGTGGCGACAACCGTCCGAGTTCGTACTGGCAGGATGCCGGGTCAGTGAAACCGGTGCTCACAACCGAACAGCTGAGTTCGTACTGGCAGGATGCCGGGTCAGTGGAACCGGTGGTCACAACCGAACAGGTAGTGGCATACCGGAATGATGCCGTTCAAGGCGCAGGCCAGAACGAAGAACAAGATAATGGCGAAGAGGATGCCCGCGATCAGGCGGGGCCGCTCGTCAACGGTGCGTCCCACCGCATCCACGGTCCGATAGAAGGTGGCCATGTTGATCCTCCAGTTGGTTGGGCGCCCGGGCGGTGGCACACGACCACGGGCCACAGGCGCAGGGTCCTAGTCGCGTGCAACGTCGCGCTACAGCTGCCCCGAAGGTAGAGGAATACGTCACATGATCTGCACAAGGTGGACCTTGGACCCTATCGCCTGTCGCTGGTGGGCACCGAAACTGTACGTGTCGGCTCCGCTGTGTACGCCGGCAGTCTGCGCCCATGGCTGAGGCGTAAGCGGTAGCCGCTGGATCGAAGCTGATTCGCAGGAGGTCTGACCATGATGTGCAGCAAGCGAACCTGTATGACTGCCGCAGCCCTTGGCCTGATGATGGTCATCGGCACAACCATTGCCCGTAAGCGAAAGAATGGCGGCGAGAGCGCCGCCGAGCGCCCGACCATGTGGGACAAGATGCGGCAGGGCATGGAGGAAATGCCCGAGGACTTTCCCCCTCGGATCATGTACGAAAATGTCGAGGCGACGCGAGCGAACACCGAACGGATCCTTGAGTATCTCCAGGAGCACGGTGGGAGCGAGCAACCCGACGAGAACACCGCAAAGGCCGGCGTCTGACGGCTTGACATCTCGCACCCGACCCGAGGAAGCTGTCGGCCAATCGGATTCGGCCCGGTGGTCGAACATGATGTGGTTTGGATCGGTCTGCCGGATCCTTGTCTTCCGGGACACCGAATTCTCCACGGACCCTGAAAGCTGACCGGTACGAGAGTCGACTGTTGCTGTGCCCGGTCCCCGGAGCGGCTGGTCCGGGCCTTGGGCCCCAGAACTTGGTCTCCCGCCTGAGGATCATGATCAGCAACGACCCGACGTGCGGCCGTCAGGCCCGGGTCACGAACAAGGGGGCCACGATGGTCGAGAACCTCATTGCCAACCACACCGCCCCGGTCGACGGCGAACCGACGCCAAGCTACGGCATCGCCGGCCTCGGCCCGTCGAGTGAATCGAGCGAACTCGCCCTTCGACGGGTAGCCATCAGAAGGCTCAAGGCCAAGAGGGACTTTCGGAGTCACCTCTTTGTCTTCATCGTCTTGAATATCGCATTCTGGGCCGGCTGGGCCATCGACGGTGTGATAAACGAATTCGAATTTCCCTGGCCCTTGTTCCCCACATTCATCTGGGGACTGTTCGTCATCGGCCATGCCTATGACGTCTACTGGAACGATCCTCTACGGGAAGAACTCGTGCAACAGGAGATCGAGAAGCTTCGAGCCGTCACCAGCGTCCACCCCCTGGCGGCCTTTGATCTCGACGATGATGAGGAGTGGTGTTGACGACGAGCCTCTCGCGGTTCGGCCGCGGGCTGACGATGTCGAGTGACATACTTGGCGTACAAGGATCAGAATCAGAGAACCCAGCGGGAAACCGATGGTCGACTGACACAAAGATCCCGAACTGATCCTCTACGCTCTATCGTCGAGATCGTGCAAGCCCCCGGAGACCTGCGACCTTGATTGATCGGATTGAACGCCATGACTTCCTGAATGCCGCAGCACTGGCGCTGGCTCTGCTGTTCTGCGGCTATTTGGCCGTGCGCTGGCTTGGGTTGCTGGGGGTGACGCTCGAGCAAGGGCTGTGGAAATCGGAGAAGGTCGAGACGATTGATGATGCCAACTCACTCGACATCACGTCGATTCTCATCAACGGCTCGCGACCACCGAACGAAGTCAGCGTCCGGGTCGGCAACGGATCGGACGGCCGCACCGGACTGGCCGGCAGGGCCACCGAGCGTCTTGGCGCCGTCGGTTACGGCACCCTGCCGGCGGAGAACAAGGTCGGCGATCCCAGCGATGAGAGTTTCGTCTTCTTCGCCGAAGGATTCGTGCTCGACGCCCGTCAGGTGGCCGCCGTTCTGGATATTCCCGAGGCCAATGTCCGTCAGCTCGGTGCCGAAGACGTGGGAGTCACCATCGACGGCGCCGACGTCATCGTCGTGCTCGGCAACGACGCCGCTCTGTAGGCGGGCCGCCCCAGAGGGGGTGGCTGCTGCCCTCCCCGTCGAATTCGCCATCGCCGGTACCGGATGAGCGGTGGGTCAGGACGGTGGGCTACATTTGAAGCCGCATGTCGCTTTGGACGCTCAAACGTAAATCGGCCCGAGTGGTGCTCCTCAACGATGCCCGCGAGGTATTCCTGATTCACAGCGTAGATCCGGCCGATGCCTCGAAAGGTTCGTGGTGGGAGCTGCCGGGGGGAGGAATCGATCCCGGTGAACGGTCCGAGGACACGGTCCGTCGGGAACTCTGGGAGGAGGGCGGTATGACCGGGGCCGACATCGGTCCGGTGGTGTGGGTGCAGCACGTCGAATTCGACTACGGGGGCTACCATTTCGACCAGGACGAGGTGATTCATGTGGCCTGGAGCACCGAGCGGCAGATCCATCAACCGCAAGGCTTGGAATCGTTGGAGGCCCTGGCCTACCGGGGCGCCCGCTGGTGGCCGGTGAACGACGTGGCGGGTTCGGACGAGGCCTTCCTGCCCCCGAATCTCGGCGAGTTGCTACCCACCCTGGCCGACGGGGTACTTCCGGATCCGCCGATCAACATAGCGGCCCCCTCGTGAGGCAACCGCCACCGAGGATCACACCGAAGAATCGACCGAGAATCGACGGAAAAACCGATATGTCCATCGATCTGCAATTGCCCTACATGTCGTTTTCCGCCGACCAATGGTCGGCCCTCCGGGCCTACACGCCCTTGACGCTGACCGAGGAGGATCTGGATGAGCTCCGTGGCCTCAACGTCGCCCTCAGCCTCGACGAAGTGGCCCGGTTCTTCCTTCCCCTATCGCGCCTGCTCAATCTCTACGTCGGCGCCTCCCAGGAGCTGTACCGGGCCAGCGACACGTTCCTCGGCCGGTTGCCGGCCAAGACCCCGTTTGTCATAGGCATTGCCGGATCGGTGGCGGTGGGCAAGTCGACGACGTCTCGGGTTCTGCAACAGATTCTGGCCCGATGGCCCAACCACCCCAGGGTCGAACTTGTGACCACTGACGGGTTCCTGTATCCCAACAAGATCCTGGACGAGCGGGATCTCATGGATCGAAAGGGTTTTCCGGAGAGTTATGACCGCCGTCGGCTGCTGCAGTTCCTCTCCGAGGTCAAGTCCGGCCGCTCGGAGGTCCGGGCCCCGGTGTACTCCCACCTTGTTTACGACGTCGTGCCCGAGGAAGAGGTGGTGATCCGCCAGCCCGACATCCTGATCGTGGAGGGCCTGACGGTGCTCCAGGCCGGCGGATCCGACCACGACAGTCCGGTCTTCGTGTCCGACTACTTCGATTTCTCGATCTATGTCGACGCCTCGGTGGAGGATATTCGACGCTGGTATGTCGAGCGTTTCTTCACCCTCCGCGAAACGTCGTTCAAGGATCCCCGCTCCTACTTTCGGCGCTACGCCGACCTCTCGGACGACGAGGCGCAAGAGACCGCCACCGACATCTGGACCAGGATCAACGAAAAGAACCTGATCGAGAACATCCTTCCCACCCGGGAACGGGCCGACCTCATCGTGGTCAAGGGATCCGACCACGCCGTGACCGAGGTGAAGCTTCGCAAGCTGTAGCCGGCATTCCACCCGGTCGACGCACGATGATGCCAACGGCTCATTGTGGCCGTCACCGAGGGCCCCTACCTTGGCTAGCAGCGGGTAGTCGGAAGCGTTGACGTTGACTTCCCAGGCGGGTGGAGTGAACGTCCTCGTCGCTTCCGATGAGGGACTGGAGGCAACCAGACGGTCGCCTCCAGTCCCGTTTCTCCGTCCAAGGCGCGTCTCAGCCGTCGGCTGAGCGGACGGCCGGCATCACCACGTCGCGGTAGGCCTCGAGAACCTCCTGGTCGAAGGGGACGCGGAGGGCGATGTTGATCATGTCGGCGCCGGCCTCCCGGTAGGCCTGGAGATGTTCGACAACCTGTTCGGGGGTACCGAGGAGGGCGCCACCACGGACCCGCTCGGTCATGGCCCCCCAGCCGTCGAGGATTCGAGTCTCGGCTGCCTTGGCGTCAGCGGCATCGAGGCCCATGCCGAAGAGCACGTTGATCGACCGTTCGATCTCACCGGGGTCCCGGCCGTTGTCCTCGCAGAGACGGTCGAGATGGCGATTGAGGTCGGCGAAGGCTTCCGGCGAGATGTAGGCGGCGTTCCACCCGTCGGCCCATTTGGCCGCTATCGGCAGGGTTCGGTTCCGCCCGATGCCCCCAATCCAGATCGGCAGCGAGCCGTAGGTCGCCGGGGGAAGGAAGGAGGCGGCCTCCAGCCGGAAGTGTTTGCCCTTGTACGTGACCCGAGGCGGCTCCCCATCGTCGGGCTGACCGGTGGCCGGCCCGTTGCTGCTGTCGGCGGAGGTGCCGGTGTTGTTCAAGGCCGAGATCAATTCAACCGCCTCCGCCAACATATCGAGCCGGACCCCGACGCCGGGGAAGTCGTAGCCGTAGGCCTCGGCCTCCCACTCGTGCCAGCCCCCGCCGAGGCCGAGTTCGAAGCGTCCATTGGACAGGTGGTCGATGGTGACCGCGGCCTTGGCCAGCAGACCCGGATTCCGGTAGCCGACGTAGAACACCAGGCAGCCGAGCCGGGCGTTGGTGGTGTCGCAGGCAAGGGCGGCCAGGGTCGCCACGGCTTCGTAGTGGGGCGTGATTCCGCCCTCGTTGGGCGCTTCGTAGATGTGGTCCCAGGCCGA
>Ga0224512_10005722_pt1 | contig 10142 bp, 10 predicted proteins | sample SF_May12_sed_USG_4_FD_169103 | JGI IMG/M metagenome (GOLD analysis project Ga0224512, IMG submission 169103) | Sediment microbial communities from San Francisco Bay, California, United States - SF_May12_sed_USGS_13 | ecosystem: Environmental > Aquatic > Marine > Sediment | place: USA...
CAGCGGGCCCAGCCGACGCTTTTTATCTCGGTGCCACGACTCTGGGTTCAGTTTCAAGCCGGCGTGCACAAGAAAATGCCACCGAACAAACTCAACAGACTGCTCAAGGTACCGTTCATCGGCAAACTCGTCGCGCGCAAGGTGCGAAAGGGGCTTGGTCTTGGCAACTGCCGCCTGGTCGGCTCGGGCACTGCCCCGATATCTCCCCTGACACTGCGCTGGTACGAGAAAATTGGCGTACACATCAGCGAAGGATGGGGCATGACCGAGACAACCGGGCTGTCATGCACGAACCTGCCGTTCAGGAGTGAATGCATCGGCACGATCGGCGCGCCGTTGCCGGGTACCGAGATGAAGCTTAGCGACGCAGGCGAAGTCCTGATTCGCTGTCCCGGCTTGTTCACCGAATACTACAAGCAGCCGGAGCTGACAGCCGAGGTATTTACCGCCGACGGCTTCTTTCGCACCGGCGACAAAGGTGAATGGGAGGAAGACGTACAGGCATTCCGTATAACCGGGCGCGTTAAAGACCTGTTCAAGTCGGCAAAGGGCAAGTACGTGGCGCCGGTTCCGATTGAGGGCAAGCTGGCCGGCAATCCGCTGATCGAACAGGTTTGCGTCATGGGCGCCGGGCTGCGCGCGCCGGTTGCCGTGGTTGTGCCGTCGGCCGGGGCCAGGCTAGCGTCGCGGGAGTCCATCCACAGCAGCTTCGAGACGACCCTGAGTGAGGTTAACGGCATGCTGGAATCGCATGAGCGACTTTCGACGATCTACGTGGTTGATGAACCCTGGACGATCGAAAACGGCCTGCTGACGCCGACGATGAAGATCAAACGCGACAAGCTCGAGGTCCGCTACGACGAACTGATCCGTCAGGAAGGCGGAACGATCGTTTGGTGCGAGAGCGCATGACGATCTCGTCAGAGTGACTGTCGCGGTCAATCGCGTGTACCGAATGAAAGTCTTCGACAACACCGCCGCAGCAAAGACATGGCTGCTCACTGCCTGAAGGAAGCGAGCTTGCGACTTGCGTGAACGAGCTGTGCACCGTCATGCATAGTGCTGCGTATTTGGCTACGGCGAGGAATCAATAGAGTGCGCGACGGCAGCACAATCATTCGGCATGGTGACCTCAAAAACGGTTACCACTTTCTGGAAACGGTGACGACTCTGCCGCTGCCGGTTGACGAAGTCTTTGCGTTTTTCTCAGACGCCGAGAATCTCGAGCGTATTACGCCGCCGGAACTCGCGTTCCAAATCTTGACCCCGACGCCGATCGAAATCGAAACAGGAACGATCATCAAGTACCGCCTTCGGCTTTTCGGCGTGCCTTTTCGATGGCAGACGCGGATCGCCGTGTGGGATCCGGTCGTGCAATTTGTTGACGAGCAGATGCGTGGGCCGTACAGCACCTGGCGACATCAACACACGTTTGAGCGTACTGAAGAAGGCACACGCATGATCGATCGGGTCGAGTATCGTCTGCCGCTTGAGCCGATCGGCGGCCTGGCGCTACCATTGGTGCGCTATCAACTCGATCGGATATTCCGCTACCGCGCCAGCGCCCTTCAGCAGCTGACGGAATAGGAAATCCCGGCGGGCCGTCGAGTCTCGATTGGTCTGACGGCTCTGGCCCCCACTCCTCGCGCGTCGGGATAATGGGGACATTCTTAATTTAACGTATTAATACGTTAAATTAAGAATGTCCCCAAGTGTCTCCTAACTTATTGGAAATTAGCGCCTTGGACGTCTCATTATGCGACTGAAAATTCGCGTCTGGGTGGTTCGATTGACTCAAACCGGCTGCCGATTTTCGTCCTCATCCTACGGCACTTCCAGCGAGCGTGAGTATTTGCCGCGCTCGATTGCACAGATTGTCTGTCGGCTCTGGCCCCCACTCCTCGCGCGCCGGCACAAACCAGCCTGTTCAGCTAATCCGGCGGATTCTTTCTGCCTGGCGCATGTTGCGATCGGAAACGGCTTCGACAGGGTGGCGGCCATTCTGTAGACCATATGCCGATCAAAACCGCCAAGCGCCCCGACAATAGCAAGATCAATATTATCGGGGGCGGAGGCAGGTTCTTGTTGGTCATTTTTGAAGCTGGCGCGCTTTACTCACCCTTAAAGATTTTTCCCTGCCAGTTTTTTACTTTTACTTACAGGTTGCTCCTAATATGCCTATACTCATGCCACCGGCGGACGCTTTACCAATATGAGCGCGCTGTTTTTTACGGCTTCATTAGTGGTTTTTTTGATGCATTCAATATCAGAATAAATTTCCTCACCAATGTATGCCAAAAATGAATTATTAAGTGACTGAATATCCGTAACTCATGAAAGAAAACCTGAGCCAAGAAAAATTTGACCTTGTTATTAGCGCCGATAAAAGCTTTGGTGACGCTGCAAGGGAATTGTTCGAGTATCGTGAGCTGTTTTATATTCTCGCCTGGCGTGATTTTAAGGTGCGTTATAAGCAAACGGTAATTGGTGCTTTGTGGGCGCTACTGAGGCCGCTGCTGACCATGGTGGTTTTTACTATCATCTTCGGGAAAATTGCCGGACTTCCAAGTCCGGGTGATGCCCCTTATGCGATCATGGTTTTTACTGCGATGTTACCGTGGTATTTCTTTTCCAGTAGCTTCCAGGAGGGCAGTAATGCACTGGTGGCCAATGCCAACATGATATCCAAGGTTTATTTTCCAAGAATTATCGTTCCGGTAAGTAGCTTGTTTGTTAATTTCGTCGATTTTATGATTTCTTTCGGGGTTCTGGCCCTGATAATGGTGTTCTACCAGTTTTCTCCCAGCGAGAATATTATTTACCTGCCATTGTTCGTTGTTTTATTGGCCTTGTTTACGGTGGGTTTAAGTTTATGGATGTCAGCACTCAATGTTCAGTATCGCGACGTGAGATATGTTGTCCCCTTTATTGTTCAGCTGGGGTTGTATGTGTCACCTGTTGGATTTGCTTCCAGCGTTGTAGCTAATGATTGGAGGGTGCTGTATTCCCTGAACCCGATGGTTGGTGTGATCGATGGATTCAGGTGGTGTGTTATCGGTGGCGATATAAAGTTTTATTGGCCGGGGTTGTGGCTTTCAATAGTGATAACAACGTTGCTGTTAGTGACGGGTTGCCTGTTCTTTTTGAAGACAGAAAGAAAATTCGCTGATGTTATTTGATGATATAGGCGCCTCTAATCGATGACTACTGTTCTTAAAGCTGACTCTATATCCAAGCAGTACATTATTGAGCATCAGAAAAACCCGGGCTACAAGACCCTTGCGGAAAGCCTGGCCGTGTTGAGTGCCCGGGTTATAAATCGAATAAGATCCCCTTTTTCAAGTTCTTCAACATCAGCTGCTGAAGAGTTTTGGGCCCTGAAGGATATCGATTTTGAAATAAAGCAGGGAGACAGGGTTGGCATCATTGGTAGCAACGGTGCTGGTAAATCCACTCTCTTGAAAATACTGAGTCGAATAACTGCGCCTACCACCGGAAAAGTTGGTGTTAATGGGCGAATTGCCAGTTTACTGGAGGTAGGTACAGGCTTTCACCCGGAGCTTACAGGGCGTGAAAATATTTTTTTAAATGGCGCTATTTTGGGTATGTCCAAACGTGACATTCAGTCACGATTTGATGAAATGGTCGCTTTTTCTGAAATAGAGAGGTTTTTAGACACCCCGGTAAAGCGTTATTCCAGCGGTATGTATGTTCGCCTCGCTTTTTCGGTTGCGGCACATTTAGAGCCGGATATTTTTATTGTGGATGAAGTACTTGCTGTGGGCGATTTGGCTTTTCAAAAAAAATGCCTGGGAAAAATGGATGATGTTGGAAAGTCAGGGCGTACATTGCTATTTGTGAGTCACAATAATTCGGCGATCAAAAGTTTGTGCAGTCGGGGGATTTATCTCGAGGGCGGAATGATCGCGGCTGACGGTGAAGTGACGGATGTTATCGATAGCTATTTGTCGAATACATACGATGGTGAGTATGAAAGCCTGGTCGACCTGGAGCGCCTGAAAGAGTGTGATGCGGCCGGTTTTAAAATTGACAGCATAGGAGTCTGCAATTTATCCCGCCCCGATCGACAGCTGTGTTCCGGTGATGATATCCAGTTTCGCGTTAATTATGAATTCACCGGAACCAACCCTTCGCCTGCACTGATTTTTTCGATAAAAAATAGCCATGGAGTCGAAGTCTGTCGCTTTAGCAATTCACCCATCAGTGGAGTGGCTCTGGAGTTAAAGGCTCGGGGCGTAATTGAGTTGACTATACCCAGTTTGGCTCTGACAAAAGGCATTTACTATGTTGATGTGGGCTATGCCCATGAAAGTGTCGAGTACTATTTTAATGTGGAGGCGTTGGTTCGCCTGGATATTGGCGGGGCCGATGTTTATGGCAGTGGGTTCGAGCTTGACGAAAGTCGAGGTCTGGTCTGGATGGCTCATAACTGGAATTCTGTTTAAGGCGCAAAGCGGATGTGCCATTGGGCTATTGTCTTGTATAAGAGTTCTGCGGTCGGCGGTGAGGAATAATGCATTGATTTCGCATAAGCTGAAAATAATTTTTATACATGTACCCCGGACGGCGGGAACTAGTATTGAAATGGCTTTAATAGGAAAGGATTGGTGGGATGTTGATCCAGACACAAAGCACATTGATTGGGTAAAAGCCAAAGAAGTATATGCCGAGTACTGGGATAAATACTTAAAGTTTAGCGTAGTTCGGAATCCATGGGATTGGTTGGCATCACTATATAGCTCTCATCGCAGACGCGGCGACAAAAGTTGGTCAGAGTTCATTGCATCACCGAACCTTAGTGGGCACGAGCAAGAAGGTATTATTCAAAGCGATATTATTGGCAACGAAGTGGACATGGTGCTTCGGTTTGAGCATTTGCAGGATGATTTTTCTTACTTGTGTAAGAAAATTGGTATAGAGGCGAGGCTTCCTCATGTTGAGATCGGTCAAGGAGAACGGACTCATTATTCTGAATATTACACTGATGAGCAAAGGTTCTTGGTCGAGAGGATGTTTGGTAGAGATATTGATAGGTTTAATTACCGTTTTTCTAGTCCAGCAATTGAAGCTAACCAACAGAACAAACAAATAATTTCAAGCTTGAAAGGTGATGTGGTTGAGTTGAATTTGAAGTTAAAGAAAGCGGAAGATAAGTTGGCGCGCCTAGAGAAAGTATTGGAGACAGTCAGGAGCGACTTAACGGTGTTTTATCGGTCTATGAATTGGAAGCTTTACCAGCTGGTTCAGGGTTTTTGTGGTTTTTTTCGAATGGAAACAGATGGAAGAAAAAAAGTGAAGGCGGCAATACGCTTGCTAAACGATGAATTTAAAAAATAGTGTTTTTGAAGCCAGCAATGCTGTACTGGATGAGCTAACTTCGAAACTACGATGCCAGGTACTTTCATACCAACCGATAATAGGTTGATAGTCAAAAACGGAGGGTCTGACATTCCGCCCATAGATGAAAATAATCATGCCTGGGATGGGGGGGCATCAGTGGGAGTTAGCCGGTGATGAATGGGCATTTTCCTCGAACGTCGTTGGGTTAGACGAAATTATTAAAGGGTGACATTTGGAAACACAATTATCTATTGTCATTGCTACCTTGGATTGCTCCGAAAAGCTTGATGCGAGCTTAGAAAGTTCCGTTCAGATACTTAGTCCATATCCAAATGATTACGAGATTCTAGTAAAGGATTGCTCATTGGATGACAAGGTGAGGGATTCAGCAAGCCGATACTCGAAGTTACTAAATATCCGCTATATACATCAGTCTGATTCGGGGATTTACGAGGCCTGGAATCAAGCACTTTCTTACTGCGAGGGTAGGTGGATCTATTTCATGGGCGCAGACGATCTATTCACCAAGAATTTTCCGTTCGATGCCCTTATGGAACAATTAAGGAAGCAAAAAAAACCTGTTATTTCGATTCCGGTAAAATACGTTTTCAATGCTTATAGCGCGGTTTCAACTATTGACCTCATCAAGTTTCGAAAACACATCAGATACAAAAACCCGTTTCACCATCAAGGCATTTTTCATCGATCTGATAAATTGAAAGAAATTGGCTTTGATACTAGTTTTCGAATTAGTGGCGACTTCAATACGTTGTTAAAAATGACGAAGGCCGATCCTGATAATATTGTATGTCTTAGTATGCCTCCTATGGTAGAAATGCATAGCGGGGGGATTTCTACCATGATCAGTACAAATTTCGACCGACTGAGAGAAAGGGCTAAGGTCAGAAAAAATAACAATATTCGCACTAAGCATAGCGTGGTACTTTTATCCTACATTGCAGCAGGCGCAAAAGTATTACTTTCAAGGCTTATAGGAGATGCGAAACTGACAAATGCAATATTTAGGTTCAAAACAATGTTGTTATCACTAACAAAATCGTATTAGTCATTTCCCCTCGCAATGTTTCAGGGGATTCCATCGATGCCAACGATGTCTTTTCCCGGGCGTCATTTCGCTAACCCACTATGTAAGGTGGCTTTCGTACTTGTTGATTATCTCGACACTATTATCTGTAGAGTCTCCATCAATTGTGAAATACTCATTACATTTGATGGATTGCGACAGAACTGAGTCAATAGACTCCCCAAGGAAGTGGCCTTGGTTGAAGGAAGGAGTTATTACTGACAGAGCAAACTTATTCATGTAAGTGACTCATTTTACAGCTCAATTATTCGAATTCTCTTGTATCCGGCTAACGACAGGATTATTTCGAAGTCTGCTTAAGTACTGATGGCTAGCAGTTACAGATCTTTTTTTGTAATCGGCTAAATTCGAAGCAATACACAGCAGTGCTTCGGAAAACTCATTAACTGTTGTAGCCGTCTTGCCATTTTCATGACTAATCACATCAACCAGCCCGGTATTGTCTGTACATACAATAGGCACTCCATTAGCGAGTGCTTCTACAGCAACGCCTGAACCTCGAAGCTTGTAGTTTGAGGTATATGGAAGAAGAAGAATGCTACAAGACACCATGACATCTTCATATTCATTAGAAGATATGCTTTCGCTTATGAACCTGATATTTTTGTGCTGAGAAAGTCTATTTAATTCTACATCGAGATGTTCTTGTGCCCTGGGTTTTTGGATAACAAAAATAACGTCCAAGTCGTTTTGGCAATCCATATTAAATTTGTCAACGATATCCGGCAATAAATGAAACCCCTTATCTCGTCGGCCACCACCTAGTACGCCAATTATAATATGTCCGTTAGTAACGAGAGGTTTATTGTCTCGCAGAATAGGGAAGGTCGGGTATGGGTACACTGAAACATCGAAATCTAATTGTTTACTCGCATAATCAGCATGGGCGGATACTTCTGTATAGACGAATAGTCGATTAGTATTATTTCTTAGCTGAATCAATTTTCTTATAATCTTATTGTATGGATATCCCCCGGTCATCCAATTGGCTTTGTCAAACATCAACTCTACATGTATCGATGGCCAATACTCTAACGGGGTTTTTTTATGAAGCTTACAGAGTGCGCGCAGCATCAACCAGTCAGCTGTTGGTAAGAAAACGTGGTCAGTGAAACAAATGGATTCCTTTGCAAACAGATCAGATAGCGCGTCAATGGTCTTGCCAATCAACTTCTGATAATAAAAAAAATACCATATTCTCTTTTTCCGATTAATTCGCCCATATTTGAAGTCATCATATATCGAATAGTCAAATATGCGGTGGGCTGCGACAGAAGGCGTTGTAAGATTGCTCGTTCGGTTAACGCCCCAAACAACATCTATATCGTTGTCTAGGAATATCGAGGTGTGATTAAGCAAAGCATTGGCGTCATGTGAGTTGTTATGGTCGATAGCAGATGGGGATAATATTATTACTTTCATGGGTTTCTGTAATATTGGCCTATATCTAAAATAGTGTTCTTGTCCAAATAAGGCTTTACTTCTGCTCTTGAGCTTTACTAAAAAATCCCAGATTCTTTCTAATTACCTTAATAAGGTGACTGCAGTATGTTTCATAAATTACAAATTGGGATGGATTTATGAAGATTTTATGATAACCGTGGGCAGTCATTTCTTTATGCAGGGCAATGTGTTCGCAGAGGTAGCCCACCTCAGGATCGTCATTTGGTAGAGCTTGGTATTCTGCGCTCATTAAAGCTTTGTATTCATAGATGGCCATTCCGCCAAACGCTGAAGCTACAGGGTATAGCGGCATCCCCCGCTTTAGGTTCTTGAGTAGGAGCTGGTTTTTGAAAATGATTGGCTTCGTCCTGGGGCGGTTATCCCCAATTTCGCAAAATGCAAAAGTATCGAAATATTTGTAGCCATTATAAAATTCACTGAAGGCAGATGATTTTATGCCGTTAGAGGCAATGGCGTTCCAGTCGGTTTCTTGTCCAAAGCTATTTGCAATGCCATCGATTGGTATTTTTTCGACGTCCAGGTCGATGACAATTACATAGTCCAGGTCAGGTAGCTCCTTGAGGGCTTCCAGATATTGGTTTCTGTACGCCGACATGTGACTGATTCGATGGTTTGAGAAATTCTTGTCGACACCGTCCTCAGTTTCAATAATGGTCTCAATGCCATAATTATTAGATAGGATAGTGACGCTATTAGATGTTTTTTCCCAGTCAGATAGCACACGTTTCGTATCATCAATGCTGTCGTTCTCTACAGCGATCACACAGGATCCCCTGAAGAAAGATCTCAGTTTTTCTATCGTTGGAATATTTCTCTCTAGCTCGGTTGCGCAGTCTCTTACGGTTGTGCAGATGGCAACGTTACTTTTGGCCATTCGGTCGTAGCCCCGATCGACACCCTGATTGTAATGCTTGCGATTGATGCGGTTTATTGCGAGAGATTCAATTATGGGCAGCATGAAGTTTCCTTAGGGCTTGACCCTAACGGGTGTTCTTCTTAAAGAAAAGAAATACTCCGAGGTTTTTCTGGTGGTTAGTATACTGCGTGTGAATGTCAGTCACCCCGCGGCTCTGAATCTGTGCAAGCAGGTGATTCATGTCATAGCAGTTCATTTGCATTTCAGGTTCCCCGGTTCTTGTCAGCAATCGTCCAATCAGAGGTATCACCTTTCCAGGCAGAGAAACAATGTGTTTTGCGGCTTGCGGAACTACTTTTTGGTCGCTTCTATCGCTATAGACATCGTTAGTTGATATGGCGTAAGTGAAATGAAGTGCACAGATACCGCCCTCATTCAGCATATCCGGCATGAGATCCAATAGCTGGTATCCTCGTTCTACAGGGATGTGTTGCAGAACAATGAATGAGTAGATCAAATCGAACTTACCTTCCACGTTACTGAGTTGGTTGTTTGATTGTATAGGGGCCTTTCTTACCCCATTCTTCCCACTCGCTATCTGTATCCTTTGGTATATTATTTTCTCAATAAGGTATAAAGCGGGCTGGATAAAGAATTAGACTAACGACTAGTCAGAAGCATGAAAGAATAGTTAAAGCTTGCAGCAAAGTCTATTCATGCGCGGGTGGTTTTTGAACATTGTGACTATACTAATTGCTCTAGAGATGTTTGAAGCTCCGCATCCTTTTATTGGCAGATTCGATAATCTAAAAGCATTCGACAATCAGGTGCAGTTTGAGGCGTAAACAAGGTAACACTACGGTTATAACCTTTGGTACTTTTGACGTATTCCATGTTGGTCATCTGAGAATATTCGAAAGGGCTCTTTCTTTTGGCGATCGATTGGTTGTGGGCATATCCACTGACGCACTATCGATATCAAAAAAGGGCCGTCCCCCGGTCTATTCGCAGGAGGAGAGGTCGGCTATTGTCGCGGCGTTGCGTTGTGTTGATGAGGTTTTCTGGGAAGAGTCTCTCGAAGAGAAAGCGGAGTATATTCGTCGCTATAACGCCGATGTGTTAGTTATGGGTGATGACTGGGCCGGCAAGTTCGACTGGCTGTCAGACTTGTGCGCCGTAGAATATCTACCAAGAACTCCGGCGATTTCGACCACGGAATTGATTGAAAAAATACAGATCAAATTTTAAACGGTTTTATGGCCGTTAGCTCTCCAGGCCAGAGATCTTCCTGAGCCGCGCTAGTTGCCTTCTAACTGCTCGGCCATCCTGGTTTTCACCATAAACGTCTCCTTTTAC
>Ga0224512_10005723_pt1 | contig 10141 bp, 9 predicted proteins | sample SF_May12_sed_USG_4_FD_169103 | JGI IMG/M metagenome (GOLD analysis project Ga0224512, IMG submission 169103) | Sediment microbial communities from San Francisco Bay, California, United States - SF_May12_sed_USGS_13 | ecosystem: Environmental > Aquatic > Marine > Sediment | place: USA: California...
CAACCACAAATTTGTTTTCGAGATCAAACTCTGTTATCAGATCCTTATTCTTCGCCTGTGGGTAGTAGCGCTGCAAATTGGCGCCATTGGTCACAACCTTGATCTTGGCAGGGTTGATGCCCCGTCTGACCAAATTGCGTTTGAACGCAGCCGTGTTTGGCACGATAACAGTTGCCCGCCTGTAGAGAAATAACTCCAATTTCTCCATCACATGGAGGCCGTGGCTTCTCTTGACCGCACCCAGCGACTCGATCGAATCCGGCCACAGGTCCCTAAGTTCGAAGACCCACGGCTTTCTCTTCACAAATGACAAAAGAAAGCCGGATACGGCGCTGAAGAACTGCGGCGATGTCGCAATGATAAGATCGGTTTTTTGAAACAGCCCCGCGCAGAAAGACGCGACACAAAAACTGACGTAATCGAAGATCCGGCGTACAACACCGCGATTCGGTGCCATGTAGGTCCAGACCCGAATCACGCGGATGCCATCCATCGTTTCCCGCTGAATCAGGCCGTTGCGATAGCCGGGATAGATCTTGCCATGGGGAAAGTTGGGAACGCATGTGACCACCGTCACCGATGCACCTCGACGAACCCACTCGGCGCAATGCTCGTAGGTCCGAGTGGCGGGCGCGTTTACCTCGGGTGGAAAGTTATCAGACAGGAATAGAATTCTCATAAGCGACCTGCCCACATGGCTCCGGTCAAGAATCAGTCTGCTCTGTTAGGTGAAGAATTTACAAACACTTAGTTTGCAAGATGCGGTCCAAAAAACCCGTGACCATCTGTCTTTTGACGGTCCTGGCGGCGCCACGGATGGGCGGTCGGTTGGGAATTTCGCATAGGACGCACTGTTGCCACCGTAGTCTCTACAGCGGCTCTGTGAATGACGGTCGTTAAACAGGAAGTGCGTAAAAGCTTGGTCAGGATATGCGAAAACAGCGGCACACCGACGAGCCACAAGAGCGAATCGCCACATCAATATTCTCCCACTGGAGCAGTCAAGTTTCTGTCGAGTCAAATGACCACGCGATTTACGCATGGCACTAGGGAAATACTAATCGATAGCAATTCGTTAGTCGTTGTCTAGGGGATGAACGTGACCTTCACCCCGCTTAGACCTCACCTCCCTGGTTATGGATGCTGCGTCGGTAGGAGATAATGATACACCATGCGCGGGGCGTTTTTCCAGCATAATCCTGCACTTTTCGGGCTCGGGGCGCTCGGGTGTCTGACCCTTCGACGGGCCTGGCGAGTCACGATCCACGTGCGGCACAGCAACCGCGGATTTCATGTCGCTGAAGGCGTAGCCGCGCGACAGACGTTCAATCTCGCCTGTTGGCTTGGAGTTATACGGGTGACTCGCCCAGCGCCCAGTCGCTTGCCACCAGGTAATCAATGATCTGCTGGCCTCGATTGCCCCAGATGGGATGGGGCTGCGCCGACAACTCATCGGCGAGCATCTCGGCTTCCTCGGCGGGTGTGAGACCGGACTCGGCGGCACGGGAAAACACCTCCAGGCACCGCGAGAATATCCCGAATTCGGTGTCGCGCTCAAGATGGGCATCTATCGCCGCATCCCCTGCGAAGACACCGTACTGTTCGTTCGCGCAGTTTACGATGCCCATGCGGTTGGCGAGGAAATCCGGGACGTAGAGGATATTCCTGTCGTGGAGCGTACGGGCATCGCGCGGCGAGTCCTCCAGCTGATTGTTCGCCGCCCCGCAGACAACGCGAGCCCTGATCAGAGGAATGGTTTGGGGATTGAGCGTCGCGCCCACCGCGTTGGGAACCAGGATGTCGCAGTCCCTGGCAAAAATCGATACGTCCGCGGGCGAGACGAGATGTGTCTCCAAGCGATCGCCGGCGAAACGCTCCTCGACCGCCTGGATCGCGGAGAGATCCACGTCGGTGCCAACGATCCTTTTGACGTCGCGTCTCAAAAGCTCGTCGATCGTATACAGCGACACATTTCCCAGCCCCTGCAGAGCAATCGTTTTGCTCTCGAGCGTGCCCATGCCCAGATGTTGCAGCGCTGCTTCCATGGCGACCACGACACCTCGCGCCGTCAAGATGCTGGGATTACCGCTTCCGCCAAAGGCCGGTGGGATACACGTTGTATAGCGCGTGCGTTGAAAAACCTGAGCCATGTCCTCGGGCGTCGTGCCCACGTCTTCGGCGGTCACATAGCAGCCGCGCAGACTCGAGACGAATTCGCCGTAATCACGGTACACCTTGGCGCGTACTTCGGGATCGCGATGGTCCAACCCCCCGCGTCGCGCGACAACACCTTTGCCTCCACCCCACCAGATGCCGGCCAAGGCGTTCTTGTGGCCCATGCCACGGCTCAACCTGAGACCATCGCGGATGTACTCCTCCATGGTCTCGTAGGTCCAGAAGCGCACCCCGCCCGCCGCCTGCCCACGTCGTGTCAGATGAATGAAAGCACCCAGCAGATGATCACTCTCGCGACCGATCTCGACGAAGAAGCCCTGGTGTTTGTGGTAATCACGCTGGTCCGTAGCAACCGCCGCCGCGAGTGTTTTCAGACCGGCATGACTGGCCTCAACGGCGCCCGATCTGGGATCGGTCACGACGTAGGCCCGAGATAAACGTTCCGATTTTAGCGTATCGACAAACTCATCGGTCGATGCCTTCCAAAGTTCCACGCCATACCTCTAGAGAATTGTTTTTATCCACTCCGCGACGGCCCGCACGATCTCGGCGAAGACCTCGGATTGATCGCGATCGGACCGCTTTAGAACCTTAAACGAGTGATCGCCGCCATCGACCACATGCAATGTCGTCCTGTCGCCCAACCGTTTGCACACGCCTTGCATGCGATCGAGGTCTGCCAGGCTGTCGCGTGTACCCTGGACGAACAGCATGGGTACGGTGACCTGGCCCAAGTGTTCAGCCCGTTTGTCGCCCACCCTGCCGGGAGCATGCAGCGGAAAGCCAAGAAACGCCAACCCCTCGACACCGGATAGGAGCCCGCTGGCAGCCGCCACCGATGTCATGCGCCCTCCGAGCGACTTACCCCCAACGATCAAGGGGAGATCGGGTGCCTGGTTACGGGCGGCGCCAACGGCCAAACGAACCGTATCCTGCAGTATGCGTGGCGTGTCCGGCCGGCGGCGACCCGCCGCCATGTATGGAAACTCGTACCGAAAGGTCGCGATCTTTTCTCGCGCCAGGCGCCGGGCGATCTCATCGAGGAATGCATGGCGCATACCGGCACCTGCTCCATGGGCCATTACGTAGAGCACCCGTGCGCCACGGGGCCGCATCATCAGTCCGTTGATTGCGGTCATCTTGGCAAGCCTTCAAATGCTAATTGTATCGGGACATCGACCACGTTGCCACCCTCAAACGACCCTCGAACCGCCACCGAGCCCTGAGTCTGGTGAGTGCCTGGCACCCCTTCACAGAGCCCGGGAGGTGACCACTCATCGTCGCGCCGACACGGGTTGTCCGTCTCGTCGATAGCCAGTACACTTGGAGTGTAAACTCCACAAGTAGTGTACCAGAAGACAAATCTTAACCATGCGGTTCCGGAAAAGTCTGAGTATGGACCACGTCGGCAAAGCAATTATTTTGGTGGGTGCGGTGCTTGTGGTAGTGGGCATCGCCGTGACATTTTGGGACCGGATCCCTTGGCTGGGCAAACTCCCGGGCGACATCCACTATAGGCGGGGGAATTTTCACGCCTACTTTCCCATCGTAACCTCCGTGCTGCTGAGCGTTTTGTTGTCACTCGTATTCTGGATCATCGCACGATTCGTGAGGCACTAATGAGCAGACGTTCACGCGCTGCGATCACGGCTTGGGGTAGATCTCTCCACCCCGACGTTTGAATTCCTGCGCTTTCTCCTGCATCCCGGTCTCAACCGCTTGCTTTGTGTCCAGTCCGTGTGCAGCGGCGTAGTCGCGGAGCTGTTGTGTGAGCTCCATACTGCAGAACTTGGGACCGCACATCGAACAGAAATGTGCGACCTTTGCACCATCGGCGGGCAGCGTCTGGTCGTGAAAGGCGCGGGCTGTGATTGGATCGAGGGAGAGGTTGAACTGATCCTGCCAGCGAAACTCGAAGCGCGCCTTACTCAGCGCATCATCCCAGGCGCGGGCGCCCGGATGACCCTTGGCCAGATCCGCGGCGTGCGCAGCGATCCGGTAAGCGATCACACCCGCCTTGACATCATCGCGGTCGGGCAGACCGAGATGCTCTTTTGGCGTCACGTAGCAGAGCAGAGCGGTTCCGTACCAACCGATGATCGCCGCACCGATGCCGCTGGTTATATGGTCGTACCCCGGCGCGATATCGGTAGTCAGCGGACCAAGCGTATAAAACGGCGCCGCGTGACACCAGTCGAGCTGCTTATCCATATTTTCCTTTATGAGGTTCATGGGAATGTGGCCCGGCCCCTCGCACATCACCTGAACATCATGGTCCCAGGCTATCTTGGTCAGTTCCCCCTGGACCAATAGCTCGCCAAACTGCGCCTCATCGTTTGCATCCGCTACGCTGCCCGGGCGCAGACCGTCACCCAGCGAAAATGACACATCGTACGCCTTCATGATCTCGCAGATCTCGCTGAAGTGTGTGTATGTAAAATTCTCTTGGTGATGGGCAAGACACCATTTTGCCATGATCGAACCACCGCGAGAGACAATTCCCGTCACTCGGTTAACGGTCGTAGGTATAAAGCGAAGCAGCACACCGGCATGGACCGTGAAATAATCCACACCCTGCTCGGCCTGCTCGACCAAAGTGTCGCGATAGACCTGCCAGGTTAGCTCTTCGGGCACGCCGCCGACTTTTTCGAGTGCCTGATATATCGGCACCGTACCGATCGGCACCGGTGAATTACGAAGGATCCACTCGCGCGTCTGATGAATGTCTTTGCCGGTCGAGAGATCCATCACCGTATCGGCGCCCCACAGAGTGGCCCAGCGCAATTTTTCGACTTCTTCCTCGATCGAAGAGCTGACCGCGGAATTACCGATGTTCGCATTGATCTTCACCTTGAAACTGCGTCCAATGATCATCGGCTCAAGCTCCGGGTGATTGATATTGGCTGGGATTATCGCGCGACCGCTGGCAACCTCATCCCGCACGAACTCCGGTTTCATGCCCTCACGAATGGCGGCGAACTCCATCTCCGGAGTGACCTCACCGCGTCTGGCGTAATGCAACTGTGTGACGTTATTCTCGCCGCGAAGCCTCTTTCTACCCAGGCTCTTTGGCAACGCGTGCTCACCGTCCCGCGCGGGGTCTGCAATCGGTGGCTTGACCGCCACTACGTCGCGTCGCTCGATCCATGCCGACCGCAGTGGCGATAGCCCCTGGCGGACGTCGCCTCCCTGTGGGCCGCTGGTGTCATAGACACGCAACGGAGCTTCCCCACCCGACAGCGAAATCTCGCGCACGGGAACGCGCACATCATGGCCGCCGTCGACATAGACCTTCCGTGAGTTGGGGAACGCTTTTTCAAAACTGGTTCCACCCGGATTATCCGCAGCGTGGGCAGAGGCCTTTCGCGGTTTGCCACTGGATGAGGAACGCATTTAGAAACCTCCTTCTATAGTCTGCGACACGCCACCGGGACCCGCCGGGCCGGCCACGATATCTAGGGAAAACCCAAGAACAAAAAAACCACCCAGTAAGCTGGACGGCTTCTTGTACACGCGGATCCGCGGACTTCGAGATTCTCGGTGTCACCGCCGTCCCTCCGCCGGTATAAGCCGGATCAGGTTCCAAGGGTGTTTTCTCAATCACGGCGACAACCGCGATACCCCTGGCGGCAGGTTCATACTATAAGCTGGAGTTTCATGCTGTCAATCCGAAAACGCACGCAGAACGGGCCGCTTCCAAGGCAACCGTGCAAACAGCCCTGTATCAATCGCCTTTTGTCACGTAACTCAACCACCAGTAATACGTTCCTGAGCCGATGACGAGTTGGTTGGACACGGGCGCGAACAAGTAGCGGAGCTTGTTCGTGTCAAAATAGTTCTTGATGATCGTGTGTTTTGATCCATCCGCCAGCTCGCGAAGCTTAAAGGTATCCTGGCTGCCCGGTTTGCAGAGAAACTCGCCCCCATAGCCTGGGGTGTTGAAGTTGTCCATCATAAAGACCGATGCCCGTTTGCCTAGCCGTTGGTGAAACGCGCTAAGAAAGGATTTGAGTCTTGCCTTGGGCACGTGCGAAACCCAGAAACTCGCCACACCCGCATCAAAGGTACCCGGAACCTCATCGAGGCGATATGCATCCGCCTTTATAAAGGTAACATTATCCGCGCGCAGTTTCTTTTGTCCGGCGACGTCCAGCATCTCCGAGCTGGCGTCGATCGCGACAATTTTTGTGGCAACCTCTGACGCAATGTGTGTCCAAAAACCCGTGCCGCACGCCACCTCGAGAACTCGACGACCGTCAACCACGGACTTCATCATTTCCGTCGCCGACGCCAACTCGCCACGACGGACATCATCGGCCCGAGCATAGATATCGTCGTACTCGGGCGCGCGCATCCGGTAGTAGCGTTCGAGTGCTTCAATGCCGTCATCTTGTTCCAACGCAACCCCCTTCACCAAATGTTTTTCCCCGTTGCGCCAAACGGTTGCCTCATCCCGCCGCCAGAACCGGGCCGAGGCGGGCATCGCTCGAGCTCGACTTCCGCAGCGGCTCTGACCTTTAGACGGCCGCGAGGACCAGGAGAGCGAGGGCGATGCCCGCCCGGCCTCCCCTGTGCGTTCAGGCGCTAAACGGTGCGTCCACCAAAAAAAATGTTATGCCGACCTCGATCAGTCCTCTGTACGCTCGCTATTTCTGGAGTTCGATTCGGTCGACGGGGAGCCGACGGGTGGGCGCATTGGATTCGGTATCGGCCGCTCTAGCCCTGGCCCCCCGTGCAGGCAAGCCCTGCGGGGCATCAAACGCTATTGACCGCGCCGTGCCCGGCCGAACAGCCAGCACGGGCAACGGTCTCTCACGAGTGGGAACATATATATCGAGGGTAAACTGATCGTCTTCCAACCAAGCGACCCAGTTAGGACGACCGAGCGTGCTGCAGTCGACTCCGCAAAAGAGAGACAACAACGACTCCTTAGCAGAAAGTCACAAAGTCAAAACGGCGGGTGAATGACACCCTTTTCGGTGACAAACGCCGTGATGAGCTCGTGCGACGTTACATCAAACGCCGGGTTCACCGCGCGGGTGCCCTTGGGAGCTGTCGTCACACCACAGAACTCCCTGATCTCTTCCTCGGATCGCTCCTCGATGGGAATCGCCTCGCCATTGGGGATCGACTTGTCGATCGTGCTCGAGGGCGCGGCTACATAGAAAGGCACGTTGTAGTGCCTGGCAACAATGGCCACACTGAGCGTACCGATCTTGTTGGCTGTGTCGCCGTTGGCCGCGATGCGATCCGCACCCACGACAACACAGGACACAAGGCCCCGGCTCATGAGCGACGCGGCCGCGCCGTCGCACAGGATGCTCACCGGGATCCCGCGCTGTTTGCACTCCCAGGCGCTCAGTCGGGCGCCCTGTAGGAGTGGGCGGGTCTCGTCAGCGTATACATGGATCTTCTTGCCGCCTTCCACCGCCGCAAAGACCACGCCAAGGGCCGTACCCACACCACTCGTCGCCAACCCACCGGTGTTGCAGTGGGTAAGGACGTTGTCACCGTCCTTGAGCAACTCAGCCCCCTGCCGGCCAAGTGCCCTACACATATCGATGTCCTCTTCGTAAATCGCCATCGCTTCACGGTACAGATTTGCCAGCATCTCTTGCGGCGATTGCCATCGTTTGCTATAGACCGTTTTCATACGCTCGACGGCCCAAGCGAGATTAACCGCCGTTGGCCGGGTGGCCACAATCTGTTTGGCCGCGTTATCAAGGTGCCGCTGTACCGCCGCCACGGTGGTGATCGGTGGAAACGTATCGAGCTTCGTGTGTCCGGCATCGAAGTAATAATTGTCGTGCTGACGCCATTTCTCCTCTACCGCAAGCAGCAGCCCATACGCTCCGGCCACCCCCAACGCCGGTGCACCGCGGATCCGCAACGACCCGATCGCTTCGCACAGATCCTCGAGGGTTGTCACGCGAAGGATCTTGTACTCGGCTGGCAGCAGCGTCTGATCGATCATGTCGATCGCGCCTCTCTTCAGAACGATTGTCGGTAAAACATCCATGGTCAGGAATCGGCTTTCTTGAGAAGGTCGAAAAGAAGTGACACCGGCAGTCCAACGACATTATAGAAACATCCTTCGATCGAGCGGACAAGTGCCGATCCGAGACCCTGCACCGCGTACGAGGCAGCTTTGTCACGGCCTTCCCCGGATTCGATATAACGCTGTATATCGTCGTCGTCGAGCTCGCAAAAATGGACCCGGGTCGTCTCCTTGGCACTGAGGTCCAGGTCGGTCGACAACTTTCTCAGCGCCAGACCGGTAACGACATCGTGGACGCGACCTGCCAGAGAACTGAGAAACCGCCGTGCCTCGTCCTCGTCCCCAGGTTTCTCCATCATGTGTCCATCCAGGATGACAACGGTGTCTGCTCCAATAACGAGTCCCTCAGGACGACGCCGCGCTACATCCTGAGCTTTCAGACGGGCGCACTCCACGGGGCGCTCAAATGGGTCGTTGTTCGTGGCACCGCCTTCCACATGATCTTCGGCCGGGAGAACCTCGAAGTCGAAATTGAGTCCACGCAGTATATCGATACGTCGCGGCGAACGCGACGCAAGCACGAGGTTATGTTGTGCACTCTCGGGAAGTAGTGGGTTCAAATTGTTTCCTTCTCGAGAATGATGGTCACCGGACCATCGTTCACCAGCTCAACTTCCATATGCTCCTGAAAGAAACCGGTCTTGACTTCACACGGCGCCACCTCGCTCAGGATCTCAAGGAACCTGTCATAGAGCACTTCAGCCATCTCCGCTGAGGCGCTCTTTTCAAAACTCGGCCTTTTGCCTTTGCTACAGTCGCCATAGAGCGTGAACTGGGACACGATTAGCAGTTCTCCTTCTACCGCTTGCAGATCCAGACTCATCTTGCCGTCGCTGTCTTCAAAGATACGAAGAGATGCGATCTTCCTCGCCATCCATTGCAGGATCTCTTCGCTATCGCACTTGTTGAAAGCGGCCAGCACTAACAGGCCACCTCGAATTCGCGCCAGCTCACTGCCTTCGTTACGAACCGACGCGCTTTTTACTCGCTGCAACACCGCTCGCATCGCTTACCCTCCCGTCTCGCGCATATCCAGAACCTGGATCTCCACGTACTCTTTACTGAGGTAGTAGCCTTTTCTCAGCACGACTGCCAGATCAACGATGCGACCGTGAAGATCTTTGGGAGCGTGGGATCGTCGGCCCCATCCAAAACTGATACCCTCAGCTGTGTCTCCTTGTCGGTCGGACACAAACAGTTTCAAATGCCCGTTTCCCACCATCCGCGTTTCGGAGGCAACACTGACGCCCGGGATCCTCCAGACAGGGTTTTTGTTGCCCGAACCAAACGGCTCGCATCTGCCCAAAAAATCGAGTAGCTCTAGTGAGCAATCGGCGATCGTGAGCTCGCTATCGATTTTTAGAATGGGTTGTTTGGGCAATGATGCCGTTTCCTCCTTGAGATAACCAGATAGCTCTTCGCTAAAACCATCGATTCTCGACGGATCTATACTGAAACCCACCGCCTGCGCGTGCCCGCCGAAACGCGTCAGATGAGATCTGCACCGATCGAGCTGTTTTTTTAAATGAACACCGGGAACACTACGCCCAGAGCCCTTGCCCAACTCGCCGTCCAGGCTAATAAGAAGAGCGGGCTTACCAAACTCTTCGACCACCCTCGCTGCGGCGATTCCGAGCACACCTTCATCCCAATTCTTGCCGGCAAGAATAAAACCTCCTCGATCTTCCCACCCACCCGAACGCATGATGGTGTCAATAACGTCGTCTTTGACCTTCTCCGTGAGATGTTTGCGACGTTCGTTGTTCTGCTCGAGCACCGAGGCCAGTCTCGCGGATCGGGTCATATCCTTTTCACACAACATTTCCAGCGCCGGCTTGGGATTTGCGATCCTTCCGGGCGCGTTGAGTCTGGGCGCCAGCATAAAACCGATGTGCGAGGAGACAATCG